>Ga0315289_10006554_pt1 | contig 17098 bp, 21 predicted proteins | sample YL17G11_40_MG_FD_203452 | JGI IMG/M metagenome (GOLD analysis project Ga0315289, IMG submission 203452) | Sediment microbial communities from Yellowstone Lake, YNP, Wyoming, USA - YL17G11_40 | ecosystem: Environmental > Aquatic > Freshwater > Lake > Sediment | place: USA: Wyoming | collected... | reverse complement strand
CGATAACCTTCCGCCGGTCAAAGCCGGAAAGTTTATATGCAAGGTAAGTCATCAGATCCAAAGGATTAGTTACGACTATAATGATTGACCCGGGCGCAAACTCTTTTATTTTCAGCACCACTTCCCGTATGACAGCCCCGTTTTTTTGAATAAGATCATCGCGCGACATACCGGGTTTTCGCCGAAAACCGGCCGTTATTACGACGATAGCCGAATCTTGTATCTTTGAATAATCGGAAGTCCCTTCGACTTTTTTGTCATAGCCCATTATGGAAGAAGCATCCGCAAGATCGCACGCCTTGCCTTTGCTTATGCCTTCATCTATATCCACCAGCACGACATCGGCCAAATCGTGCTCTACCACTCTTAAGGCCAGCATTGCGCCGACGTTACCCGCACCACTTATACTTACCTTTATATTTTTCACGCCTCTAGATCCGTTCCCTTTTACTTTCGTCTTTTAATACATTCGACAGGCTCAGTATTACCCTGAGTCCCTCGACTTCCTGCCTGCCGGCAGGCAGGCGCTCGGGATGGTGAGCTTGTCGAACCGCAAGCCTCGGATTTAGTCCGAGGCGCGTCGAAGGGTAATTTCCGATATAATCGCATCGGCCATTTCACTGGTTCCGACGGCGGAAGTGTCGTTTCTATTAGGCTTAAGGTCATATGTGACATCCTTGCCCTTTTTTATTACTTCCGCTATTGCCTCCTCGAGCGCCTCAGCTTTCTTATGCTCCTTTATATAATGCAGCATCATAACGGCGGAAAGCAGCATCGCCGTCGGATTTACCTTGTTCGCATTTTTGTACTTCGGCGCGCTGCCATGGGTAGGTTCAAAAAGAGCCGTGTCCTCGCCTATGTTGGCTCCCGGCGCGACACCGAGTCCTCCGACGAGTCCGGCGCATAAATCGGAGATGATATCGCCGTAAAGATTCGGAAGGACTATGCAGTCGTACAGGTCCGGCTTCTGCACAAGCTGCATGCACATATTATCTACGATCCTGTCTTCAAACTCTATCTTTCCTTCGTATTCCTTGGCGACCGCCCTGGCGCACTCAAGGAACAACCCGTCCGTATATTTCATTATGTTCGCCTTATGAACGGCTGTTACCTTTTTTCTCTTATTGCTTAAGGCATATTCGAAGGCGAACCGCACTATCCTTTTGGATCCTGTCTCAGATATCGGCTTTATGCTGATCCCTGAATCCTGCCTGATCGATTTTTTTGAAAGCCGCTGGATCTCTTTTATTATGGTTTCGGTATCCTTTTCGCCGCGCTTAAATTCTATGCCGGCGTACAAGTCCTCCGTATTTTCGCGCACTATGACAATATCGACGTTTTCATAACGTGACCGCACCCCTTCATACAGCTTGCATGGCCTGACGCAGGCGTACAGGTCCAGTTCTTTGCGCAAAGTAACGTTTATGCTCCTATACCCCGTACCTACCGGTGTGGTTATGGGCCCTTTTATGGCTACCTTATTTTTTCGTATCGATTCTATGACGTCTTTAGGCAGGGCATCGCCCGTCTTTTCCATGACATCGCTCCCGGCATTATGGACATCCCACTCCACGTCCAATCCCGTCGCTTCTAGGCAGCGCCTCGCAGCTTCGGCTATCTCGGGGCCGGTCCCGTCTCCCGGAATAAAGGTTATCTTATGTCTCAATTTTAAACTCTCCGTATTTTTTAAAATGTTCCATGACCCCGCCGTCGTTTAAAAACTGCCTCATAAGCTTGGGGATCGGCTTAGTCTTTATCGTTTTATCCTGCGTGTGATTTACGATGACGTCTTTTTCCAAATCGAGTTCTATGATATCACCGTCATTGATCCTGTCGGTATCGCATTCTACTACGCATAGGCCGATGTTGAAGGCATTTCTAAAGAAAATACGCGCAAAACTTTTTGCGAGTACCGCGCTTATGCCGGCTTCTTTTATTACCCACGGCGCCTGCTCGCGCGACGAGCCGCATCCGAAGTTCTCGCCGGCGACCACATAATCGCCGGTTTTTACTTTTTTATGGAAATCCGGGTCTATATCTTCGAACAGGTATTTGGATAGTTCCTTCATGTCCTTGATTTTAAACTTATACCTGCCCGAAATGACATAATCGGTATTTACATTGTCAAAAGGATTCAGTCTGTGCGCCGTTCCTTTGCTCATCTCGCTACCTCTTTTACAGATATTATCAAGAATTCTGCTGACTTTTTATTAACGCAGATAATCACAGAATCGTGCTAATGTTACGAGCCTTACAGATTAGCGCAGATTAATGCTATAAAGCATAGTATCTGTGATCATCTGTGTCTTTTAATCTGCGATCATCTGTGTAAAATGTCAGCATACTTTGTTACATAATCCTTTTGCAAATGATTCCTAGGATCCGCTATTTTGCCCTCAATAGCGCTCGCGGCAACTGTCGCCGGGCTCGCCAAGTATATGAACGAATTAGGATTGCCCATTCTGCCCTTAAAATTCCGGTTCGCGCTGGATATCGCTACCTCATTGTCTCCGAGAACGCCTTCATGGGTGCCGACGCATGGCCCGCAGCCGGGAGGGACTACCGCGCAACCCGATTCCACAAACGTCCGTATATACCCGGCTTTAATAGCGTCTCCGAATATAGCGCGCGATGCCGGCGCTATGATGCATCTCACTTTTTTGCTTATCTTGCGGTTTTTCAAGATGCCCGCCGCTATCTTCAGGTCCTCCAGCCTTCCGTTGGTACAGGTGCCTATATACGCCTCATCTATTTTAACGCTGCCCGCCTTTTTTATACTTGTTACATTGTCAACAGTATGCGGCCTTGCTACCATCGGTTCCAATTTTGATACGTCGTACTTCCTTGTCTTGACATAGCGCGCGTCTTTATCCGCCGTAACCGGCGTGATCTTCGATTTTATGTTCGCATTTTTCTTAAAATACGCGATGACTTTCGAATCGGCCTCCATGACGCCGAATTTCGCCCCCATCTCTACTGCCATATTCGATATCGTCAGCCGCGCTTCAACGCTTAAGTCTCGTATCGTTTCGCCGTAAAACTCAACCGAATTATACGCGCATCCGTTTGCGCCGACGTCGCCGATTACGCGTAATATCAGGTCTTTTGAATATACGCCTTTTTTGAGAGCACCGCTTACTTCCATCTTTACGCTCTCCGGAACTTTAAACCAGTTTTGGCCGCTTATCAGCGTAATGGCCAAATCGGTCGAGCCCACGCCGGTCGATAGCACGTTTAACGCGCCGTACGTACAGGTATGTGAATCCGCGCCCAAAACCAAGTCGCCCGGTTTTACATGGCCCTTTTCCGGTATGATAACATGGCATACACCGCATCCGACGTCGTACAGGCCAACTTTCATCCGCCTGGCGAATTCCCTCATTTTATTATGGATCTCGGAAACGCCTAAATTGGGACTCGGAGCGCTATGGTCTATTACCATGCAAAACTTTGACGGTTCGAATACGCTCTTTTTACCGGATTTATTAAAGCTGTCTATTATGAGGGAGCTCGTGCCGTCCTGGCCGAAACAAAAATCGACCTTGCATATCGCAATATCGCCCGCCTTCAAGTCTTTGCCGGCATGCTTACTTAATATCTTCTCGGCTATCGTTTTACCCATTTCCTGAGTCTCTCTATGCCTTTCTCGATATCGGCGATACCCGTAGCGAAGCTGAAGCGCACGTGGCGGGTCGATCCAAACGGCTCACCCGGTATTGTCGCTATATATTCTTCGTCCAATAATTTTTTGGAAAATGCCAGCGGGTCCATCCCCGTTTTACTTACGTCTACAAAACAATAAAAAGCGCCTTCCGGCTTGTCGCATTTCAGTTCTTTTATTTCGGCAAGGCCTTTTATCATAATATTACGCCTCTTTTCAAATTCCTTGACCATCTCCGCGGGCGCGGGGTCAAAAACGGTCAATGCCGCGAGAGCCGCCGCCTGCGATATGGAAGCCGGGTTTGATGTCGAATGGCTCTGGAAAGCGGCGATAGCTTTGACTATATCCTCCCGTCCGGCCAGATAACCGATGCGCCACCCTGTCATGGAATAACTTTTGGAAACGCCGTTAACGACGAACGTAAGGTCATATATCTTTTTATTAAAAGAAGCTATCGAAACGTGCTTTAATCCGTCATAAATCAACTTTTCGTAAATCTCGTCGCTTATTACATAAATATTATGCCCAACGGCAAAGTCAGCCAAATCGCGCAACTCTTCTTCGGTGTAAACGATACCCGCCGGATTTGATGGGCTGTTAATTATGAGCGCCTTGGTCTTTTTGGTGAGGTGTTTCTCAAGTATCCTGGTTGTGACTTTGGACGTTTTTTTATCGGGCTCGACGACAACGGGAACCGACTCGCTGAGTTTTATCATTTCGGGGTAACTTAGCCAATACGGCGAAGGGGTAAGCACTTCATCGCCCTTATCCGAGATAACCTGAAATATATTATACAAAGCGTGTTTAGCTCCGCAGCTGATGACTATCTGGTTAGGTTTGTAATCGAGACCGTTATCGATTTTGAATTTCCTGCATACCGCTTCCTTCAACTCCGGGGTGCCGGTTGCGGGTGTATATTTGGTAAGGCCCTTATTTATCGCGTCTATGGCCGCTTTTTTGATATATTGAGGGGTATCGAAATCCGGTTCCCCGCCGGCAAAATTCACCACGTCAAACCCTTCTTTTTTAAGGGTTTTTGCCTTCAAGGTAATGTCCAAAGTAGCGGATGACGATATATTTTGCACTCTTTTGGCTATCACATTTTACCTGACTGCTTTAATTTAGCATATTATTATGGGGGACAGCTACCATCGTCCCTATAGGGACGATGGTAGCTGTCCCTGTTTTTCAATTAATGTATTATATAACCCTTTGATATTTGTAGAATATACCATAAAAGGGCAGGTTTTACAATAAAAAACCACACGGCGTTAATAACACCATGTGGTTTTTGCGCTACAGAAAATTGCCTATTTATTCAGTGCCTGCTTTTTCTAGCGCGGCACTATTTATCTTTATCTCTTTCGCCTCTTTAAGCTTTTTCATCAGCTCCTCATATAAGTTGATCTGCTTCTCCACAAATAACTCGTTCTCGATCTCACTCTTAACGTCCGAAAGGGGCCTGGGCTGAGCTTCCTTTCTATCCGTAACTTTTACGACATGGTAACCAAGGCCTGTTTTGACCACGCCGCTAGTCTCGCCTACTTTAAGCTTGTCGCACGCTTCTTCGAATTCCGGCAGCAGCGCGCCTTTGGCGAAATAGCCCGTATCGCCGCCCCTATCCTTGGTCGGTATGTCCAAAGAGTATTCCTTAGCTTCCGTTGCGAAATCTGCGCCGCCCCGAAGATCAGACAGTACCTTTTGCGCCATTACTTCCGAATCCACCAAAATGTGCGAAGCCCTCGTTTTTGCGGGCTCTACATATTTATCTTTGTTTTGTTGGTAATATTTTTCTATCTCGGCATCCGCCATCTTTATCTTATCCGTTATCTCGATGCCGATCAATTCCTGTATCATTATTTCGTCTTTTGCTTTTTCGAGGAGCTTTTTAACATTTTCGTTATTTTCCAGACGGCGCTTTTTGGCTTCCTGCAATAAGAGGCGCTTGTTTATAAGGCTGTCTATAAACTGCTGTTGATTTGAACTCGCCATAGCCCGATAAACGGGAGGTAATAACGCCATTTCTTCTTTGTATTCTTCTGCCGTTATAGTCTGGCCTCCGACGGTCGCTATGACTTCGCCCTTATTTTTTTCTTTAGCCGCTTTCGCCTCTTTGGCGGGCGGATTGACAGCGCTTTTTTTCGCGCAGCCCGAGATTACAAGGCAAAGCGCAAATAACAAAAATAGAATTAATAAATTTCCGTATTTTATGCGTGACATACTCTATTCCTTCCTTTTTCCTTCGCCGAATATAACTGCTTGTCGGCCTCTCTTATGATGTCCTCTTTGCCGATATTTTCTCCTCCCGGAAAATGCTTTACGCCTATGCCGATACTGACTGTAAGTTTTATCGGCATTCCGTTCTGAGTAAGGATCTTGGCCTGTTCGATTATCTTCCGCAAGTTTTCTGCCTTTGCCAAAGCACCGCCGGCCTCGCCCGGTGAAACTATCTCGTCTCTTCTTGAGAAGGTAGTTAAATCTGTTTCGGGCAATATCACGGCGAATTCTTCTCCGCCATATCGCGCGCACAGGTCTACCACCCTTGTGTTGGATTTTATGACTCTTGCCACCTCTTTTAGTATTACATCGCCCTGTTGATGGCCATACGTGTCGTTAATCAGTTTAAAATGGTCGATGTCTATCATTAAGACCGACACGGGATATTTATATCTGTTGGAACGCGCTATTTCCTGCTCTAACCGCCCTTCGAAATAAGCGTGGTTGTAAACCTTAGTCAGTCTGTCCAGGACTGCCAATTCGGACTGGACGGCGCTGCCGAGCGCGATGGACGCCTGTCCCATTACAGCTTGCAAGAGATAAAGATCTTTTCTTAGGAATTCGAAGGTTGGTTTTGCGCACAGCGATATCGCCACGCCCATTATTTCGTTTTCAACGATTAGCGGCACTGCTATTGCAAAATCCGCCTCTTTCGCGGAATATATCTTGCCCTCTTTTAGAAAACCGCTTTTAATATTTTCGTTGTCGTCAAAAAACGCCAATTCCCTGCTTTTTCTGAATACTTTAAACGGCATGTCCTCGAGGCCGTAACTAGGGTGTTTTAGCATCGTAACGTCCATGTTAAATCCCGTCTCGTAAACAAATCTGTTGGCGTTATAATCCATCAGGTATAATGCACAAAGGCTGGGGACTCTTTCGGATTTAGTTATCTCGCCGAAAGTTTCTATTATGAGGCGCAACAATCTGTCTTTACTTAAAGCGGAACTTAGTGTTTGGGCTGTTTTTATCAGGTATGAGAGCTGGATGTTTCTCTTTTCCGTGCCGATAATGGCTTCGTCTAACCGTTTCCTCATGATCGCTATGCGGATTTCCTGGCCGCCTATAAGAAGAAGCACTAAGACTATCGCAACACATAATACGGGAATACTTAGATATATGTTCACCATAAATATCTACCTCACCTTATTAACCGGATTTCCTGCGGAAATAGCCTCTTAATCCTTTCAGGAAACCTTGCTGCAATTTTTCCTGCTCACTCTTCGTTTTTTCTTTAATTCTTTCTTCTTCCGTTTTTTCCTTTGTCGCGGTCATGACAGCTTTGGGAGGAATGTGCGGTTTTGCTTTTTCCGCCCCGGGGCGGCCTTTTTCTTCTTTCGGCGGTAAAGCAGCTTTCTTCTCTTCTTTGGCTTTTTTCGCTTCTTTGACTTTTGTCTTTTTCTCGACGATCTTTCGCTCCGTCAATTCTAAAATAGCCGTGGTCGCGCCGTCGCCGTGCCGCGTCGAAAGGTGCAGGACGCGCGTATAGCCGCCTTTTCGGCTGGCGAACCTGGGCGCTATATCGTCGAAAAGCTTATTTATCATTTCCTTTGAACCGAGTATGCTTATGGCATTCTTTTTAGCGGTTATAGTATTTCGCTTACCCAGGCTTATTAATTTATCGGCTAAAGAGCTTGCGGCTTTCGCTTTTTTATAGAGGGTGGAAATCTGTTCGTGCATGAAGAGGCTTCTGACGAGGCTTCTTAAAAGCGCTTTTCGATTAGTCGCGTTTCTGGAAAGTTTATGGGTTTTTCTTCTGTGCCTCATTCTTCATTCGCCTTCTTTTTCTGAGTCTTCGTTCCAAGCGACAAGCCCATCTCCGTCAAGATCTTATTTATTTCGCTGAGGGATTTTTTCCCGAAGTTCCTGTATTTTAGCATCTCCATCTCGGATTTTCTTACCAGATCGCCTATAGTTTTTATCTTTGCTTCTTTTAAGCAGTTTGCGCTGCGCACCGATAACTCAAGTTCCGTAACGGGGACTTTCAGCTTTTCCAGTAATTCTTTTTCTTCCGGAGATTCGCCCTGCTCTTTCTCTTCTTCAGGGAGTTTTCCGTAATTAACGAATGGGTCTAGGTGCCCCTCTAAAATATGCGACGCATACAAGAGAGCGTCTTTCGGATTTACGCTGCCGTTCGTCCATATCTCCAGAATAAGACGGTCGTAATCGGTGATCTGGCCTATTCTCGTATTTTCGACTTTGAAATTGACTTTTGTGACCGGCGTGAATATGGAATCGACCGCTACCACACCTATGGGCTGCCCTTCCTTCTTGTTTCTTTCCGACGGAACGTAGCCGCGGCCCCTGCCCACTTCCATTTCCATGCTAAATTTCATTTTCTTGGTAAGCGTGGCTATGCGGAGGTCCGGATTTAAAACCTCTATAGTCTCGTCAACGGTTATATCCGAAGCATTGACGTCGCCTTTTTTGTCAACGTTAATGAAAAGCGTCTTTGGGTTTTTGGTGCGGGAGCGCAATATTATCTTCTTGACGTTCAGCACTATTTCGGATACGTCTTCCATAACGTCGGGTATGGTCGAGAACTCGTGCAGCACCCCGTCTATCTTTATGGATGTAATGGCGGCGCCTTCTATACCCGAAAGCAATACTCTCCGCATCGAATTTCCTATGGTCATTCCGTAGCCGCGCTCGAACGGCTCGGCGATAAACTTACCGTATGTATCGCTGTATGTCGACTCGTCGCATTCGATACGCTTCGGCATTTCAAAATTTTTCCAGCCAATGCCCATATGTATTCCTCCCGTTATTTCGAGTAAAGTTCTACGATTAATTGCTCTTGTATGGCGTAACCGATATCAGCTTTTACAGGAAGCCTCTTTATCTCGCCTTTTAAATTCGCATAGTCGGCCTGAAGCCATGCGGGTACGGCCCTGGTATCTTTCGTAAGCTCGGCGGTATCTTGTATTCGTTTCTTCATCTTTTCATCGGCCTTAACTTCGACAACGTCCCCCTCTTCCACCAAATAAGAAGGTATGTTTACTTTTCTACTATTTACGTAAACACGGCCGTGGCGCACAAGTTGCCTCGCGCTCTGACGGCTTGCTGCCAACGGCAATCTGTATATCACGTTATCGAGCCTTCTCTCAAGAAGTTGAAGCAATACCTCGCCGGTTACTCCTTTTGAGCGTTCTGCTATGGCAAAGTAATGCTTAAATTGCCTTTCCAGTAAACCGTAAATCTTTTTTGCCTTTTGCTTTTCTCTTAACTGTATACCGTAATCGGACAGCTTGGTCCGTCTCTGGCCGTGCTGACCCGGAGCATATGCTCTTCGGGTAATGGCGCATTTATCGGTATTGCATCTGGCGCCTTTTAGAAAGAGTTTTACCCCTTCCCGCCTGCACAGTTTACAATATGGTTTACGTTGTCGTGCCATTTTCTCCTCTTCTTGGTTTACCCTATACGCGCCTTCTTTTCGGCGGTCTGCATCCGTTGTGCGGTATGGGCGTAACGTCCTTAATAGCCTTTATAGTCAGACCCGCTGCCTGTATGGCCCTGATTGCGGACTCTCTGCCGGCGCCGGGGCCCTTTATGTAGACTTCGACATCTTTTACGCCATAACCGACTGCTTTTTTCGCGGCATCGCTTGCAGCTACCTGCGCGGCGAACGGAGTCGATTTTTTTGAACCGGAAAATCCCGTTGTCCCCGTCGAAGACCAGCAGATAGTGTTGCCGCTTTTATCCGTTATCGTGACAATGGTATTATTAAAACTGGCCAGTATGTGCGCTATACCGCTTGTAACACTTTTTACCAGTCTCTTTTTCGCTTTTGGCTTCTCTTCGGCTTTTGGTTTCGTTTCAGCTTTTGGCTTCTCTTCGGCTTTCGGCTTTTCCTCGGCCTTTGCTTTTTCTTCGCTTTTAGGTTTAATTTCTTTAGGTTCTGCCACTTTTTACTCCTTTCCCTCCGGCTTTGCCGCTCTTGTCTCTTTCGTCCTTACTACGCCGACGGTCTTGCGAGGCCCTTTTCTTGTCCTTGCGTTGGTGCGCGTCCTCTGTCCCCTAACAGGCAAAGACCTGCGGTGCCTGTATCCCCTATAAGATCCTATGTCTATCAGGCGTTTAATATTCCCGGCTACCAAACGCCTCAAATCCCCCTCTATTCTGTATTCTCTTTGTATTATAGCGCTCAGCTTAGATATGTCTTCTTCGGTAAGATTTTTAGCTCTTAAGTCCGGGCTTATACCGGCTGCCTTCAATATCTTATTTGCGCTCGTCCTGCCTATGCCGTGTATATACATAAGTGCTATCTCGACTCGCTTTTCTTTTGGTATGTCTACTCCTACAATTCTTGGCACGTTAGCCTCCTACCCTTGCCTCTGCTTATGCTTGGGCTCTTTACATATGACTCTGATGACGCCTTTTCGCTTTATTATTTTACACTTGGAACATATTTTTCTGACGCTTGATCTGACTTTCATTTTGTTTTCCTATCATTTATTCCGATGCACTATCCTGCCCTGCGTAAGGTCGTATGGCGAAAGCTCTAATTTCACCTTATCTCCCGGTAAGATCCGGATAAAATGCATCCTCATCTTACCCGATATATGCGCCAGGACCTTATGTCCGTTATCGAGCTCAACCCTGAACCTCGCATTCGGAAGCGATTCCAGCACCGTTCCTTCTACTTCTATTGGTTCTTCTTTTGGCATAACGTTAAAATCTCCGGGCCTTCGTTTTTTACCACTATAGTGTGTTCAAAATGAGCGACGCGGCTTTTATCCGAAGTAACGGCTGTCCAACCGTCGCTTAAAATGCGGACATCATATTTCCCTGCCGCTACCATGGGCTCTATCGCCAGCACCATTCCGCTTTCCAATTTTGGATCCGCCTCTCGGCCTGATAATCCCCCGTCTTTAATTACAAAATTCGGTATTTCGGGCGGTTCGTGCAATTTTGTCCCTATACCGTGGCCTATAAATGCCCTTATTACGTTAAAACCGTTGGCTTCCGTGAAATCCTGTATCGCTCTGGATATGTCAGATACCTTATTTCCGATAACCGCTTTTTCCATTCCTTTTTCGAGCGACTTTTTTGTTACTTCTATCAGCTTCTTTGACTCTTTATCGACGTTGCCGACCGGGTAAGTATAGGCAGCGTCGGCAAAATATCCTTCGAGCTCCGCGCCTATGTCTATACTGATAATGTCCCCTTCGCGCAAGGATCTTTTTCCCGGTATGCCGTGGACTATTACCTCATTAATAGATGTGCATATATTAGCCGGATAGCCCTTGTAATTTTTGAAAGCCGGCTTGCCGCCGGATTTTAATATCAGCGCCTCTGCCTGCTTATCAAATTCGATCGTCTCAACCCCGGGCTTGATGTTTTTGCCGATTTCCTTAAGAACCTCCGCCACAATGCCACCGGCTCTTCTCATGATGGCAATCTCTCTTTCGGATTTCAGCCCTATCATACCAGCTTCTTCCTATCCAGAGGGATGGACTTTCCGGTTCCTTTTAACGGAAAGGTCCCATGAAAAAGATCCGTAAGTATTGTATTTAACTCGTCGACATCCAGGTCTCCGGAAACCTCTTCCAGCAGGCCCGTTTTTTTATAATAATCTATCAGAGGCGTCGTCTCGTCCATATAAACGGACCATCGCCGCCTCACTGTTTCTTCAGTATCATCCTTGCGCTGGTATAATTCGCCCCGGCAATAGTCGCAGATGCCCACATTCTTTGGCGGTATATTCTTAATATGGAAATTTGCTCCGCAAACCCTGCAGACGCGCCTGCCGCTCAGCCTGGAAATGCTGGTTTCCAGAGACGTCTTAAAATAAAGGACCATATCCAGTTTTTTATTGATCTTCGCCAGCGTTCGATCCAGCATCTTCGCCTGTTCTAGCGTTCTGGGAAACCCGTCAAGTATAAAACCTTTTTTCACATCGTTTTCGGTGAGACGGTCTTTTACTATGTCTATTACCAGTTTATCCGGCACTAGTTCGCCCTTTACCATATATTCCTTGGCTTTTTTTTCCAGGGGCATCCCTTTACTTACCGCGTCCCTGAGCATATCGCCCGTCGATATGTGCGGAATGACCAGATTTTTTGAAAGAACTTTTGCCTGCGTCCCTTTTCCTGCTCCCGGAGGGCCGAGAAGAACTAAATTCATATTATCTTCTCCCCTTAAGCCGGCCGCGCTTCATAAATCCCTCGTAATGGCGCGTGATCAGGTGCGATTCGATCTGCTGCATCGTGTCCAACATAACTCCGACGACGATCAAAAGGCTCGTACCTCCGAAAAAGCTCGCTACCAGAAACGGTATGTTCAGGCCGTGGCTTATAATAGTAGGTATTATAGCTATGATCGCAAGAAATAAAGCGCCCGGCAGCGTTATCCTCGTCATCACGTAATCTAAAAATTCCGCAGTCGCCTTACCCGGCCTTATACCGGGAACGAAACCGCCGTATCGTTTCATATTTTCCGCAACATCGATAGGATTAAAGGTAATTGCGGCGTAAAAATAACAAAAGAAAATAATAAAGAGCGAATACACCAGATTATATCCTATGCCGCGCTCGGAAATAAGAGATGCTATCTTCTGGACAATAGGATTCGGCACCACGCTCGCTATGGTAGCCGGGAACAATATAATGCTCTGCGCGAATATTATCGGTATAACTCCCCCTTGGTTTACCCTGAGGGGAAGATAAGTGCTTTGCCCGCCGTATATTTTACGGCCGACTATGCGCTTCGCGTATTGTATCGGAATCTTCCTCTGCCCTTGCGTTATCAATATTACGGCCACGATAACGCCGACAAACATAACAGCCATAAGAATAAGGGTCAATGGTTCGATTTGCCTCTTCTCAGGAGAAAACGGCGACGACAAAAGATACAATTGGCCTAATGCGGTCGGCAATCGCGACAGTATGCCTGCCGTTATTATAAGGGATATGCCGTTTCCGATGCCGAATTCCTGGATCTGTTCGCCGAGCCACATTATAAACGCCGTACCGCTCGTCAGGGTTATTATCGTTATAAGCCTGAATGCCCAGCCGCCGTACGGCACTATAACTTCGCCCTGGAAATGAGCAGGGTTCTCGAGCCATAAAGCGATAAAATAGGACTGTATTATCGAAAGTATTACCGTTCCGTATCGCGTATATTGCGTTATTTTTTTGCGGCCGGCCTCGCCTTCCTTGGCTAAGCGCTCCAGATACGGCACTACCGCCGCTAAAAGTTGCAATATAATGGAAGCGGATATATAAGGCATGATCCCTAAAGCGAAAATAGTCGCCCTGTCCATCGCTCCGCCTGAGAATACGTTCATAAGGCCGAATAGCGTTCCGCCGGTAGTCTGTGTTATTCTCTCAAAGAACATCATCAATTTTGCGCCGTCGATTCCCGGTGTGGGGATATAAGCGCCGATTCTATAGACGGCAACCAGGCCCAAAGTCACAAGCATCTTTTTCTTTAGGTCCGGTATCTTAAATATGTTTATAAAAGCATCGAACATTATTTTTCCTCAGCCTTTCCCGAGTTTCTGTCGCTTTGCCGTATGAGATATCAGTTCTGCTTTGCCGCCTGCCTTTACTATTTTATCGAGAGCGCTTTTTGAAAACGAATGCGCGTATACCGTCAAAGACTTTTTGACTTCGCCGTCTCCCAGAATTTTTACTGGCTTATTCAGCGTCTTTATTAATCCTGATTCCCGCAACTTCTTGAGATCTACCACGTCGTCTTTTCTGAAATGGTTCAACTGTTCTACATTTATTACCTGGCTCGTAACCTTAAACTTACTGTTAAACCCTCTTTTGGGAATACGCCGGATCAGCGGCATCTGCCCGCCTTCAAAGCCAAGCCTCAACTTACCGCCTGCGCCGGCCCTTGCCCTTAATCCCTTACTCCCTTTTCCGCTCGTTTTTCCGTGCCCTGAACCTACGCCGCGGCCGACTCTTTTTTTCTTTTTTCTGGCTCCGTAAGGTATTCCTATTTCACTTAACTTCATTATGTTATCTCCGTCATTCCGAAATTATTCCGCTGACTGACGCGGTTTGCTTTTTAGCTTCGACAAGCCGTCTATGGCCGCCTTCACCACATTCAGCGAATTATCCGATTTTAATGATTTGGTAAGTATGTCTTTTATGCCTGCGGAATCACAAATCGCCCTAACGGCGCCGCCTGCTATTACGCCCGTACCGGGGCCGGCAGGCTTCAAGAGAACTCTCGCGGCTTTGTATTTTCCCATTATTTCGTGTGGTATCGTAGTATTTCTAAGCGGGATATGTATAAAATTCTTTTTAGCGTGGTTTAAGGCCTTCTTTATGGCTTCGGACACTTCTTTTGCCTTGCCGAATCCGTAGCCGGCATTGCCTTTTCCGTCTCCGACGGCAACAAGGGCGCTGAAAGAAAATCTCCTTCCGCCTTTTACGACCTTCGCGACCCTGTTAATGTTTATAACCCGCTCTATATATTCCGGCTGAGCAGCGCTTTCGATATTCTTGACGACTGCTTCCTTCCTGCCTCTTACAACCTTTGCGTCCATATATGCCTTTCAATGACCCCGCCCCGCAGCGGGGGAATTGATCCCGATCCGCCGAAGGCGGAGAGGGATCTCATTAAAACAACAGCCCGTTTTTGCGCGCAGCTTCTGCGAATGCCCTGATCCTGCCGTGATATATGTAGCCGCCGCGGTCAAACACTACTTTGGATATCCCTTTGGACTTAGCCATAAGCGCCGCCTGGGCCCCTAGCGCCTCAGCGGCCTTTATATTACCGCCGTGTTTCACGGCGCTTTTTACTTTAGGATCTAAAGTCGAAACCGAGCAGATTGTCTTTTGATTCAAGTCATCTACAAACTGGACATAGAGATTTGTCAGGCTTCTATGGATGGACATGCGCGGCCGTTCTTTATCGCCCATTATCTTTTTACGCAATCTCATGTGCCGTTTTATTCTCGAAAGCTCTTTTATGTTCTTCATATTGGCAATACCTTTATTGCTGTCATTGCGAGCGCCCCACAAAATCACGAAGTGATTTTGTGGGATTAGTCCTGTATAATCTTTCAGATTATGCGAGCAAAGCGAAGCAATCTCAATATGAGATCCCTCACTACGTTCGGGACCCCACACAATCTGCCCCACAAAATCGTAAAGCGATTTTATGGGACAGTCCTGTGGAAATTCTTCGGATTTCCGCAGGGTAAATTCGCACTTATAACTTACGTCGCAGATGTGGAAATAGTAGCTGCCTGCCGGCAGGCAGGCGTAAGTTATGTGCTCATTTACGCGACCGTCTTACCGGCTTTGTGCTTTACAAATTCATTAACGAATCTTATGCCCTTGCCCTTATACGGCTCCGGCTTATAATAACTTCTTAACTCAGCCGCGACCTTACCTACTTTAACTTTGTCTATTCCTTTAATAATGATCTGGGTGGGCTTCGGCATTTCTATGGTAACGCCCTCGGGAATCGGATAATCTATAGGATGAGAAAAACCGAGTGTTACATTTAAGTTCTTGCCCGCTATCTGAGCTTTATAACCGACTCCTCGTATTTCAAGCTCTTTTTGGTAACCGTTTACAACACCCTTTATCATGTTATTTATGATAGTCCGCGTCAAGCCGTGCAGAGACATGTCGATTTTGGTAGCGGTTGGGCACTCGACCTTTACCTGGTTATTTTCGACCTTTACCGTAATCGGACTCGGCACGCTATGCTCCAGTTTGCCTTTAGGCCCTTCAACGCGCACTATGTTCTTATCCAGTGCTACTTTTACGTCATTGGGAATAGCTATCGCTTTTTTACCTACTCTTGACATTTTACCCCTGCCTTACCACGCATAACAAAGGACTTCGCCGCCTACTTTTTCTTTTCTGGCTTCCTTATCAGTCATGACCCCGCGCGAGGTCGATATAATAGCCATACCGAATCCGCTGATAACTCTGGGGATGTTCTCGTTTGTGACATAGATCCTTAGTCCGGGTTTTGAGACTCTCTTTATGTCGGTTATCTCCGGCGACTTGTCCTCATTATATTTTAGATAAACCCTGATTACTCCCTGCTTCTTGTCTTCGATGGACTTGTAATTGCTGATATAACCTTCGCGCTTAAAGATCTTCAGCATGTCCTCGCCGAGCCGCGATTTTTTCACATCGACCTTGTCTTTTCCGGCCCTTGAGCCGTTTCTTATAATCGTCAGCATGTCACTTATTGAATCAGTAACTGGCATTTATTACCTCTCTTTATCAGCCGCAAGCTAAATTTACCAACTTGCCTTTACTATACCGGGTATCTCGCCCTTCAACGCAAGCTCTCTGAAGCATATTCTGCACAGTTCAAATTTTCTCATGTAGCCCCTTCTTCTGCCGCAAAGCCTGCATCGATGGTATTTTCTGACCTTAAATTTCGGTTCCCGTTTACATTTTTCTATCAGACACTGTTTAGCCATACGGATCTTTCTTTTATACTTCGACTACGCTTGCTTCGACTTAGCTCAGCATCCTTCGAAGCATCCTGAGCAACGTCGAAGGACAGTATAAACCCTGAGCAAGGTCGCCTTTGGCGACCGCGTCGATGGGTTTATGATTTCTTGAATGGCATGCCGAAAAGCACCAACAATTCCCTCGCCTCTTTATCCGTTTTCGCGGACGTAGCGACGATTATATCCATACCTTTCGTCATAGTCACTTTGTCGGCGTCTATTTCCGGAAATACCATCTGCTCGGTAAGCCCGAAAGCGTAATTGCCGCGCCCGTCAAAAGAATCCGGCGACAATCCGCGGAAGTCCTTTATTCTGGGGATTACGATGCATATAAGCCTGTCAAGGAATTCGTACATCTTATCCTTTCGCAACGTAACCTTACATCCGACCGACGAACCTTTCCTTATTTTGAAATTCGCTATCGCCTTTTTAGCTCGGGTGACCACGGCGCGCTGCCCGGCTATCATAGTCAGCTCGGTAACGGCCTCTTCTATGATTTTATTGTCATGCGCCCCCTCGCCAAGCCCCATATTTATGACGATCTTTTCGAGCCGCGGGACCTGCCAGATATTTGAATAGTTAAAACGCTTTTTCATCTCCGGCGCTATTTCTTTGTTAAATCTCTCTTTTAACCTTGCCATTTAAGCTATCGTCTCCTTGCACTTCTTGCATACCCTTATCTTTCCGTCGGCGGTTATATTTATTTCCACTCTTGCGGGCTT
>Ga0315289_10006552_pt1 | contig 17101 bp, 10 predicted proteins | sample YL17G11_40_MG_FD_203452 | JGI IMG/M metagenome (GOLD analysis project Ga0315289, IMG submission 203452) | Sediment microbial communities from Yellowstone Lake, YNP, Wyoming, USA - YL17G11_40 | ecosystem: Environmental > Aquatic > Freshwater > Lake > Sediment | place: USA: Wyoming | collected... | reverse complement strand
TAAGGCTGGAGAGAATGTTATTGGAACTGGAGAAGAAGAGGATACCGTAACCGTTGTTGCTGACGTTGAGATTAGAGAGGGTGTTGTTGTTGGAGCTGGTTTCGAGAATGATGCCATAGTCATTACTGCTGACGTTGAGATTAGAGAGGGTGTTGTTGTTGGAGCTGGAGGTGAGGTAGATTCCGTAGTTGGTATTGTTGCTAGCGGTAAGGCTGGAGAGAATGTTATTGGAACTGGAGAAGAAGAGGATACCGTAACCGTTGTTGCTGACGTTGAGATTAGAGAGGGTGTTGTTGTTGGAGCTGGAGGTGAGGTAGATTCCGTAGCTGTTGCCGCTAGCGGTGATGTTGGAAAGGGTGTTGTTGGAGCTCTTGTAGAGGTAGATGCTGGAATCCCAATCAGTTATTATGCAATTTTTAACGGTTATGTTGGTATTATTCGCAGTTGTTCGAGTGATGTTGATTCCGTAAGAACCAGCCGTATCCGTTCCGTCTATCGTATGGCCTTGGCAGTCCAATATTATGTTGTTTTCGGAAACGTTCATGCACGCCTTGGAAGCGGAATTCGATATGTCGGCAATCAGATTGTATGTTTTTCCTGCTTGGTCGAGAATCGCACAATTTCCTAAGTATGTCGTATAATTCATTGTGAACAGCTGCGTCCTCCTCGCCCAGTTGTTCGAGCTGTCGTTCGCGTAGAACGTGACGTTCACCACTGCGCCGACCGCGGCTGGAAGCGTGGTCCCGTTCCAAGCCGTGCCGCCCGAGGCGAGCGCGCGCCAAGTCCCGTTCAAGAACGTTCCCGTGGCGTTCGAGCCAGTTATCACGCCGCTGAGCGCGACATTATCCGTGACGGTCGAGGTGAAGTTTGCGTATGTGCCCGCATTAGTGCTGTTCGCGGAGATGATGCCGATAATGGGCGGAGTAGTATCTGAAATGGTGTATGTTATCACCAATTGAGGTCTTTGAGATACTGTTGAATATTCCTTCGAAGATATGATATTATAATTTGGGGTTGATGGGACACTGGTATTGGCAATTATTAAACTTATATTTTTATTTGCTTGAGAGAGTTGAGAAATAGCAGCATTTGTCACATTCCAATATCTCCACACAATGTAAGCATTCCCACAAGTCGTAGTAGATTGAAGAATGTCGAGACTTGGTTGTGTGTTCCATGTCAAACTATTTTCTGTCCAAGAGTTAGAAGAATTATATGCTGAGGCGCTAAATGAACGTGAACTACTGTAGTCAGTAACAATAAATAATGACAAATTCGCATTTAGTATAACTGCATTTTGAGGAAGTACAGCTAGATTAAAAAGAAAATAAGCTCTATATGTATAAGTCCACGGGCCGAAATAAAGCCAAGTGCTTGTGGGGTGTGTGTTGCCCGGATATTCTAAACCTGTATACGTATCTCCAACATTCCCGCCGTTGCTTTCATTCAATGTTATCGTTAGCAATGTGGTCGTTGGCAACGTGGTCGTTGTCGTGGTAGCCGGGACCGTGGTCGTAGTCGTTGTGCTCGTAGTCGTCGTAGTTGTTGTGGTAGTCGGCGGCGTCGCGCTGTCGATTACGACCTGCGACGGCGCGTGCGCGGGGCCGCTGCCGTACGAGAACGTCATGTTGAGCAGCGGCTTCGTTATCCGGACGATGCTGCCTATCGGGTTGTACGCATAAGTGTACAGGTCGTTGTTTATCGCAGTCGAGACGAGGCGGTCGAGGAAGTCGTACGTCATCGATGTCGTGCGGTTGTTCGCAAGATCGCTTATCGAAAGGACGTTGCCCACGGCATCGTACGCATAGTCGAGATGCTGCAGCACGCCCGTCCTGATCTCCGCGAGCCGCTGCGTCGCGGCGTCATACGAGAATTGCGTCACCAGTGAGTTGTTGTACGTCCTGCTCACCGGCTTGCCGAGGGCGTTGTAGCTCGTGCCCTCGACGTAGCCGGGCACTGCGTTAACCTGGCCCTGGCTGCCATAAGTATAGTCCAGCTTCGAGCCCGGTGAAAGGCTCTCGCTCGTCACCCGGTCCGCCGAGTCATAAGTGTAAACGCGCACGAACGCGATTCCGTCTATTATCCTCGTCTCCTTCGTCACGCGGCCGCGGCTGTCGTACTCGTAGTTGTACTGCGCGCCGTTCATGGTGATGTTGGACAGCGTCCCGTTGTACTGCTTGTCGTACGTGTACTGGATGCTAACGCTCGGCGCGGTTTTTGAAGCCACTCTTCCCAGCGGGTCACACGCGATGTCTACCTGCTTGGTCAGGTTGTCGTAGGTAAGCGACTGCACCGATGTCTGGGCGAAAACTGCCTGAGGCAAAAGCACAAGCGAGGCCAGTGTCGATGTCACGGCCAGCAGTACGACTACGGCCGCGCCCATCGCTACCAGCTTCCCTGTCGTGCCGAACATGCGAATCATCTTTTCGTCAATTATTCCGTTGTTTTGTTTTTTTGGTTCTCCTTGCCGTACTCAACGAAGTCAAGTGTTCTAAGGTATTCTATATTTATCGTCCCGCTCGCGTCCATGATTTCTACCCCTAGGAGCTTGCCGTCCTTTGAAAAATCCAGGTGCACAGGCCAGTCGCCTTCTGTTCTAGCGACAATCCCGAAAGCTGTTTTCGGGTCTGTTGTTTCTGGCATCGTGTATATGTAAACGGCATCCGCTTTTTTGTCGTATGTTATTTTCATCAATTCACCTCACTGTTATGCTAGTCCGACTCCCTCCCAAGCACTTTTATACCACAAATTCAAAACGTAGTTTTGACTTGCATCCTCCATTACAGTTTTTATAATATCTCCTGCAGTTGCAACAAAATGCCCAGTCTCCGAATCCCAATATCCAACCTTCGTCACCCCTTCTTGTATGTAGTCAATCGCGGGGTTGTTTTCGATGATAGATTTTATTTCGTCAATTGATATTCCTCGCTCTAGCGCCCTCTTCAACGCGTGACCGATAAGTGTGAAAGCCCCTTTCTTTGTGTTCACTAGCACATCTCCGTCCGAAGATTTCTTTGGAGCGGATTCTCCACTTCCTTGAATGGGCAGGTTTTGGAGTGTGTCTTTGATGTTTTTGTCCAAGTTATTGGGAGTTATGATAGGCTGTACGTTTCCGTTCGATTGTGGGGTTGCTGGCGTGGGTGTGAGAGCGGGAGCAGTCGGTCCTGGTACAGTTAGCACGGGAACAGCAGGCGCTAGCGTCCATACAAAATGCATGGATTGGAGAGCTATCGTCATTTGGTAAAGGGAGTAAACGGTCATCATGGACACTCCAACAATCATCACGGCCGCTGGTATTTCCACAAAGTGCCCGGACGGGTCAGTGTATTTGTACGGGTTATTAAGCGCGTAGCTGTATCTATTCAGGCCCTGCGGGTTGTATATCGTCATTGTGGAGTCCGGCTGCGTGAACAACGAAGCGCAGGGATTGTAGTACCTCGCGCCGTAGTAGTACTGGCACGAGAAGTCCTTGAGCTGCCCGGTGTACAGCTTCATGTCAACCTTGCCGCCCGACAGGACCTCACCGAATGGCGAATATGAAGTCTGCTCGACGATGTTTCCAGTGGCGTTTGTGACGACGGACGTGCTGCCGAGGTGGTCTCCCTGGTAATAGTATTTCTTGCCGTCGGGGTTGACTCTAGCGACCAGGGCGCCGTTCTCGTATACGTACGTATAGTCGTACGCCCCGGTGGAGTTCACGATCCTCATCAGCTCAGGGAAGGGCGTGTATATCTTCGTCCTCGCCGTGTCGTTGAGCTCGGTCTTAATCCTGTTGCCGTACGGGTCGTACGTGTAGCTTGCCAGCACGGGCGAGGCCGCGGACGTGCCGTTGCGTATCCACACGAGCTGGTTGAGCGCGTCGTACTCCCTGTAGAACCCGTCACCGGCCACCAGGTTCCCGCCGCCCGTCTGCTTCTGCGACACGAGGTTGTCCGCGAGGTCGTACGCATAGTTGACGACGCCTATGTCCGGGTCGGTCGTGGAGACCTTCCTCCCGAGCGAGTCGTAGCCGAACGCGAATGCGTTGCCTGCGTTGTCCATAATCTTCACCAGATTGTCTGACGTGTCGTACGAGTACGCTGTGCTGTAGCTCTCGGACGCGGAGTACTGGCCCTGCAGCGGGTTGTCGTTGTACTCGATGACGTTCTTGATGCGGCCGTATCCGTCCAGCAGGTACGTGTGCCTGTGCCCGTTCTGGTCGTAGTCGTCGATCGTGTTGCGGTTGAACGACACCGTCCTCATCGACGCGTCAGGCCCTACAACCTTTACTGCTCGTCCGAGCGGGTCGTACGTGTATGAGGTGTAGTATGCGTAACCGGCCGTTGTCTGCGGCGCTACGAGGCTGGAGGAGGACGCCTCGAAGTACGGGTTCTGCACCTTCGCTACCCGGCCGAGGCCGTCGTAGAACAAGTTGATGATGTCCTGCTGACCGCCATCGGCGGGCGACCTCGCCTGCAGGAGGCTGCCGAAGCCGTCGTAGAAGTAATACGTGTCAAGCGGCTTGCCTGCGGACGGATAGGCTGTGACCTTTATCGACTCGGGAGCAGCGCCGTCGAACGCGTACGCATATGTTTTCGTCGGTGCTGCGTCCGTGTCCGGAGGCGCCACTTCCTTCACGACCCTGCCGAACACGTCGTACGAGTACGTCTTGTTTATCCCGGCGAACCTCGTCCACAGCAGGTTGCCGGTGCCGAGGTCGTACGCGAACTCCGTCATCTGCCCCAGCGCGTTAGTCATCGAGTCCGGATAAGTGCGTGTCGCGTCGCGTGTGCCGTACGAATACGTCGTCGTCCGCCCGAGCGGGTCGGTCGAGGCTACCATGTTGCCGTACGTGTCGTAGGCGTAGCTGGTCACCGGGTCCTGGCCGGAGGCCGTGTCCAGCCATGCACGGACCTGCGTCAGGTCGCCTTTCGCAACGCCGCCGCCGAACGCGAGGCCGTCGTACGCATAGGCGACGTCCTTCGCCTTCCTGCCGTCAGCGCCGAAGAGCTGGTACTCCGCAGGCATGTCCACGATCCACGCGGACGTGTTCACGGCATACGAGTACCTCTCAGTCTTCTCGTCGCCCGCGACCGCGACGTCGCCCAGCATATCTTTTTCAACGACGTTCCCGTACTGGTCGTACGAATACGCGGTCTTCGTCGTCACCGGACTGCCGGCCTGGCCGTCGAAAAGATACGAGGTCTTCGACGACAGCAGCACCTGCGATACGCCGTTCTCGGAAGGCACGGAGGTGTTGTCGAGCATGATGGGAGCGCTCTGCCCGGGGCTGTCGCCTGGCGTCGGCGGCGTATCGAACAAGGAACTGTTCTGCTCATAGTAGACGGAGCCGGTCGTGTTCACTAATATTCTAACGGACGTGTTGCTGATGGAAGAATACCAAGCCTTGAAATGGCCGCCTATGTCCTTGCTCGCCGGGTTCGTGTACAGCTTGAACCTGGCGTTGTCTATGTTGAGGTTCATACAATACATGGCAACAGAACCTGCTGCACCAGAACCACTTGGCGCACAATAATATGATGGGTCGCATACTGCATTCCCAGTTGCGCCAGTCAAGTCTACTATTCCTGATATAAGACAATTTGTGGAATTGATAAACAAAGCTGCTCCTCCATCTCCACCATAGGTTGACATAGAATAGTCATTTGCAGATGCACCGCCACCAGAACCAATTTCAGCTTCTTTTGTAGTTGGCGAACCATAAACACCAGCATTATTGCCTATAGCATAATGCCCGCAACTTGCACCACCACCGCCAGCAGGACCCAAACCGGAATTTCCAGACCAATAACCGCCACCACAAGATATTGGGCCAGTTCCTCCGGTGTAACCGTTCCCTGCACCGCTAATGTACGAAGTCGAATCCACGGTAAAGTTGGGTGTTGAAATTTTTACATAGCCGCAACCGCTCTTCGAGCCGGATGTCCCCTCGCAGTTCTTCGGGTTCCCGTCGTACGCGCATATGATGAGCGTCCCGCCGTTTATCACTTCTATCTTCGAGAACGTGTTGTTGTAGCCGCATAACGTGACGGACGTGCCGTTTATTGTAAGCGTAAGCGGGACCGCTGGGTGCTCCATCGGCAAGGGATCCGGCTGGCCAGGGATCGACATCTCCTTCGTGACGTTGAAGGCCGACTCCGACCTCGAGTACAACGCGCCTGCCGCGTCCGACAGCTCCGTCCTGTACTCGATGCCCTTCAGATTGTCATCCTGGTAAAAGTAATGCCTGGCTTGGCTGCCGTCCGGCAGGCTCTCCTGCACGTTGCCGAAGCCGCGGAACTCAAAGTCCTGGTAGTCGTACGAGCCGTTCGCGTACGCGTACGTTGTCGGGCTGGACACGTGGAAGCCGCCCGCCACGGAGTTGTCAGATGTCGCGCTGCCGACGACCCAGACGTTGAAGCCGATGTCCGACAGGCTGTCGTTGCCGCTGTTAGGGAACGACGTCGAGGCCGCGTAGCCGACTTGCGTCGTGCCGCCCACCATGTTCGTGACCTTGCTTAGCATGAACGGCGTCTGCCTGTTGCGCAGCCACGTCCACGTGTAGCTGCCGGTGGAGTTCGTATACGCTACCGATATGTCCGCCTGCCCGTCGCCGTTAAGGTCGGCCAGCCTGCGGCCGATGTTCTTGTTGTCCTTCGTGAAAGGCTCGGGCGACTGCCACGCGGCATTGAACGTCCACCCGTGCCCGTTGTTTATCCACGCGCCCCTGTCGGTCGTCGTGCCGTTCGCATAATCCTCGAGCATGTCCACGAGGCCGTCGCCGTTGACGTCCGCGAACCTAACCCCGCCGTCGCGGCTGTTGCTGGTTATGAATGTCGATGCCGAGGGAGGCCGCCACGTAGGCGCGTCCGTCCAGCCTGCGCCCGTGTTCAGCCATGCGCCGGTGCTCGTGCTGTTTGACAGAAGGATGTCCGGAAGCCCGTCGCCGTTGACGTCCTCCATCCTCGCCCCTCCGTCCTTCCCGTCGATGACGAACGCGGCCGGCGCCGACCATGCGGTGCCCGCGGACTTCCAGCCTGCGCCCGTGTTCAGCCATGCGTGCCTGTACTGCACGCCGGTGCTGTCGTCCATCGACTGGACGATGTCCACGCGGCCGTCGCCGTTCAGGTCCACGAGCTGCACGCCCTGGTCTTTGTAGTTCTGGAAGAAGTCCGCCGGCGGGGCCCACTGCGACGACACGTCGGTCCAGCCGCTGCCCGTGTTCGTCCACGCCTTGCGGGTGCCGTCTATGCCCTGCATAATGTCCGGCAGCCCGTCGTTGTTGAAGTCGACGAACCGCACGCCGTTGTCGATGTCGACCATCTTGTAGGCCGCTTCGTAGAACCATCTCCACGTGTTGGACGTGCCGAGGGTGGTCGGATAAAGGTGGTTCAGCTCGCCTTGGCAGCTCGGGTTGCCCATGTCGTTGTACGTGACCTTCCCACTACAGCAGTCGTACGCCTCATGGGAGACTGGGCTGATCATGCTCGTGCCGTCGCAGCACGCGGAGTAGATGCGACTGGTCAGGTCGCCCGGATAGCAATGGTACCAGCTCTGGCCGGGCGCGAGCGTCGCGAGGATGTTTACATTGCCGTAACCGTCGTAGCTGATCACGTCGCAGTTGTCCACCGTGCCGCCGCCGTACGTCTGCGGGCAGTTCACCTGCAACAACCCAATTGTCTGGCCGGGTTCTATCATGGCGAACTGGTAGTAATAATAGTAGCTCTTCGACTTCGTCGGGTCGTACACCGACAGCCAGAGCGGCAGCTTCCACGTCGCGGTGCCGTCGGTCCACCCGCCGTGCCCGTCGTTAATCCAAACCTTGCCCTCGCTCGTCTTCTGTCTGGATTCGACGACGTCAACGAAGCCGTCCCTGTTCAGGTCCACGTACCTCACGCCGAAGTCGTTGTCCTCGAACGAGAAGCTCGTGGGCGAGGTCCACTGCGATGCCTGCATGGTGTAGCCGGGCGCGGACTGGTAGTACTCGAAGGTCGCCTGGCCGAGCATCGAAACGCCGTCCGAGCCGAAGTACTTGATAGCAGATATGGACGTCACGGAACCCTCCGCGTCCAGCGAAACGTAGTCGATCGCGTACCTCCTTACGAGGCTGCCGCCCACGTACACGCTGATGCCGGCCAGCCTGCGGCTCTCGGACACGAGGTTGCCCGACTCGTACGACGAGCGGAGGTCGGGCCTCGGCAGCGTCTCGTACGCGAACTGCACCTTCCTCGCCTTCTCGGTGTCGTACTCGATGGACGACAGGTATGCAGTGCCCTTGTCCTCTGGAGCCGGGTCCTTCAGATAAGAATAATATATCCGGTTGCCGTGCGTGTCCTCGACCCGGTCCAAGTTCCACCGGACCACGTAGCTGCGGCCCGTGTCCGATACCAGCTCCGAGTTGCTGCCGTAGCCGAACCTGTACTTCGTTCCGTCGCGCATGGTAACGAGCCAGTACATGCCATAAGTGTTGTTAGCGCCCATGAGCGTCTGCACGCGCACGAACGATTCTATCTTCGTGTGGTAGAAACCGTCCGCGGGCACGAACACGAGGTCGTACGTCGAGCCGCCGAGCACGAGCTTGTAGCTGTCGTCCGACTGGTCGGCCGGCGTTGCATTGACGTCCCTGTACACATAGTCCTGCGATAGCTTCCAGCCGGCGCCCATAACGCCCGGCCGCTGCTGCATGGTCTGGCTGTTGTACGACAGCGACAGCTGCGGGGCCAGCCCGCCCGTGCCTGCGGGCAGCTCTATCGGATAGTCGTACGTCGCCGCGCCGGGGAACAGGTTGGTCGAGTAGCTCCCGTAGAGCTTGACCTTCGGATGCTCTGGGACGCTCGCTTCGTGCAGGTAGGGCTTGTACTGGTTATCCGCCATTACCGCGGGAATTAGAAAAAGTGAAAACAGGGAGATTGCAACTAGTATTTTCGGTATGCATCGATTGGGATTATTCGGGTCTTTGTTGCCACAGCGAGAAGCATTTTTTTCTCCCAATGCGCCCCTTTGACAGATAGGCTCTTACCTATTTATACCTTTTGACAGCCGAGCGATTCGCGGTCTTCACAGTTATGTATTGCCGGGAAAAGCGCCGAGGATGGGATTTGAACCCATATGAGCTTGCGCTCGCTGGTTTTCGAGATTCACCCGGCCTTTCGGCCGTCCAGTGCACTACCGGATTATGCGACCTCGGCTTGGCAATTGATTATAGAATAGGTAATATAAAATACTTTTTAAACCCTTTCTAATCTATGGATATGGACAAGAACGGGATTATCGAGCGGACCGCAGAGCACGCAAAGGGAAAGCTGACGGCCGAGTATGCCGCGCACGACTGGTGGCATACCTTCAGAGTCTGGAAGATGGCCAAGTATCTTGCCGAAAAGGAAAACGCAGACGGCTTCATCGTCGAGCTGGCTGCGCTGCTCCATGACATCGCGGACTGGAAGTTCCACAACGGGGACGAATCGGCTGGCCCCAGGCAGGCAAAGGAGTGGCTGGAAGAACTAGGCGTGGACAAGGAGTCTGTCGGCCGGATATGCGAAATCATAGCTACCGAGTCCTTCATGGGCGAAGGTCACAAACAGGAGATGAAAACGATTGAGGGGAAGGTGGTACAGGACGCGGACAGGCTGGACGCAATCGGCGCAATAGGAGTTGCAAGAGTGTTCGCTTTTGGCGGGCATCTCGGAAACCCCATACACAATCCGAATGAGAAACCGATAAAGAACAAAACGGTTGAAGAGTATAAAAAAATGAACGCAACGGCCGTAAATCACTTTTATGAAAAATTGCTTTTGCTCAAGGGCGGGATGAACACCGAGACCGCAAAACGCATCGCGGGGGGCCGGCATAAATTCATGGAGGATTTCCTGAAAAGGTTCTTCGAGGAATGGGACGGGAAGGCCTAATACTTTGCCTTCTGCGCGGCTCTACTTGCCCTTGCGGCCGCCCTTCTGCGCTTCCTTCGCGGCCTTCGGCTTCGGCGGCTTCTTGGTCTTCATGCCGGTTGTAAGGTTCAGCAGCAGGTCGACGCCCGCCACTATCAGCGCGGGCTGGAAGCCGAGCGCGAGGAACGCCGCGACGAACACCGTGCCGGGCTTCAGCAGCAGCCTGTACAGCCTGTCGAGCTCGAAAGCGAATATCGCCAGCTCTGCGAGCAGCATCAGCACCAGCGCCACGACGAACGCGCCGACCTCCACGCCGAGCACGGGCGGCATCATGAAGATCAGCGCGAACAGCGCGACCTTGCCCACCAGCCCGGACATGTCGAAGCCGAGGATGAACAGCGCTATCTGCAGCACGAACGGGAAAGCGAGCGGGTTGAACCACGCGAGCGCCGCAAGCGCGATGCCTATGCCGCTCGTTATAATCCCCATGCGATCACTTGCTGATTAGTTTTGCGTTCCTGCAAATAATATATCCGCTGCTTGTGTCTTCGTCCCAAATCTTTTCCATTTCGCCGAGTTCGATTTTCTTCTTGAAGAACGGGGCGTTGATAACGAACGATTCGTATTCCCCGCCTTCGCCAGAAGGGTTGATTCCGAACTTTTTTTGCAGCGCAGCCAGTTCGCGCAGGGCGTCGCCGTCGATTTTCCTGCCGAGCCATTTTGCATCCAGGCCTTCAGTCGCAACGGCCGTCATGACAATCTCCAGTCCCGCGTCGATTTCGTCGCGCAGAAGCTTCAGCTGATCCTTGCCCCAGAGCAGCGCGAGGCTGCGCAAGTCCAATTCCTTGCACACCGCGTCGATTCTGTCCTTCTGGTACCTCGAAGCAACCGCGCCGGAAACGACAGCGTCGATGTCGTCCTTTATCGATCTTATCGCGGCCGTCAAATCCTCCAGCTCCTTCTCCTTCTCGCCGGCCGTTTCCCACATTATGTGCTTTATTCCCATCGCCTCGGCCTGCAGCTTTGTCAGCTCGGCGCACGGATGGTGGAACATCCACGAATCATTGCGCGCAGGAATCATGGTGACCAAACATCGAATGTCCCATCCTTGCTGCATTCCTACCAAAACTGTGAATATGCTATCTTTCCCTCCGCTACACAGAACCGCTACGCGCATTCGAACATCGCCTCGAATTTCAACGGAATCGCGGTGGGGCAAAGCTGATGCCTTAGGCCGCACTAACTAAAATAGAATAACGCACACTGATTTTTTATAGGTGAGCCTGCTGCCGATACTGAAGGAGGGTTCGTTCGAGCCGCGCGACTACCAGCGGACGATTGCCGAGAAGGCCGCGAGGCAGAGCACGCTCGTTGTCCTGCCGACGGGCATGGGCAAGACGCTGATAGCGGTGATGGTCGGCGCGTGGCGCCTGGACGAGCTTGGTGGCAAGATTCTTATCACCGCGCCGACGCGTCCGCTGAACGCGCAGCACACCAAGAGCTTCGAACAGTTCACGCACATTCCGATGGAGGACATCGTGCTGATCACGGGCAACGCCAAACCCGAAAGCCGGAAGAAGATATACGAAAAGGCAACGATCGTCGCAGCCACGCCGCAGTGCATCGAGAACGACCTCGAGGCTGGACGTTTGAACCTGGCGGATTTCACGCTTGTGATTTTTGACGAAGCGCATCGCGCAGTGAAAAATTATTCATACACCACGATTGCGAAGAAATACATGATGCAGGCCAAGAGCCCGCTGATACTCGGGCTGACGGCGTCGCCGGGCAGCAACCGCGCGCGGATCGAGGAAGTCGCGTCGAACCTGTACATCAAGGCCGTGGAAGTGCGGAGCGAGGTTGACGCGGATGTGCGGCCATACGTCCAGCAGACGCAGCATGACTGGATATATGTCGATTTCCCGGAGGAGCACAGGAAGATCAAGGCGCTGCTCGAGGAAGTCCTGAAGGACGACGTCTGGTGGCTGAAGGAGAAGCACTACATATACACGTACAAGCCCAGCAGGAAGATGCTCCTAGCAGTGCAGCAGCGCGTCGGCATCAGCTACGGCCGCAGCCGCCACAACTTCGGCGCCTTCTGGGCGCTGATACGCAGCGCTGAAGCCATAAAGCTGGAGCACGCCATCGAGCTTCTGGAGACGCAGGGCATCGAATTTTTGCATGACTATTTGCGCAAGGTCGCGAAGAGCAAGAAGCGCACGGACGCGCGCATGATGAAGAACAAGCACGTCGAAGAGGCGGTGCGGCTGATAGAGGACATACACAAAAAAGAATCGAACCACCCGAAGATGGAGAAGCTGAAGGAAATCGTGAAGCGGCTGGCGAAGCCGGGAGTGAAGATAATGGTCTTCGCGAACTACCGCGCGACCGTGGACAAGATAAAGGACGTGTTGGAGGCCGAGGGAATCGGGTCGATGGTCCTCGTCGGCCAGGACATGAAAGAAGGCAGCGGGCTTACGCAGAAAGAGCAGATTGAAACGATTAAAAAATTCGCGCATGGAGACTTCAGCGTGTTGATCGGGACGTCCGTGTCGGAGGAGGGCCTCGACATACCGGCAGTTGACTATGCGATATTCTACGAGCCTGTGCCGAGCGAGATACGGAGCATACAGCGGCGCGGACGAGTCGGAAGGCAGACGGCCGGAAAAACCATTTTCCTGATAACGAAGGGCACGCGCGACGAGGCTTACTACTGGGCGGCGCTGAACAAGGAGCGCAGGATGAAAGGCGTGCTGCAGGAACTGCAGGCGGGCAGGCCTCTGCGGCGGAAGAAGTCTTTATTGGACTGGGCGGAGAAGAAATAATCTACAGGCGACAGCATGCAGGCGCAGAGGATTCTCAAACCGGATGGCAAGACGGTCGTTGCTGTCGATTATCGCGAAAAAGAAACCGCGGAATTCTTAAAGATGTTCGGCGCGATCGTGAACATGGACGCGCTCGTGGTCGGCGACTTCGTGTGCTCGGACCGCGTCGTTGTCGAGCGCAAGGACCACAGCGACTTCGTGGGCAGCATAATCGACGGCCGGCTGTTCGAGCAGGCGCACCACATGCGAGACCATTTCGAAAAGCCCGTGTTCATCATCGAAGGCAACAGCGACCGCGACATAAGCGTGAACGCGCTCAAAGCAGCAATCGCAACGCTGGCCACGCAGTACAACGCGAGCGTGCTGAACACGAAGAACCCGAAGGACACGGCGCTGACAGTTTTCTGGCTGGCGAAAAAAGAACAGCAGGGCGCAGGCCGCGAGCTCGCGGTGATGGTCGGCAAAAAACCCAAAGATGAAAAACGCCTGCAGGAGGAGATCGTCTGCGGGCTGCCTGGCGTGGGAAGGGAGTATGCGAAGCGGCTGCTCGAGCATTTCGGCAGCGTGAAGGGAGTTTTCGGCGCGGGCGAGGATGAGCTCAAAAAAGTGAAGGGGGTTGGCGACAAGCTCGCAAGCCGCATACGGAAGATCGCGGAGAAAAAATATTGAATTGCAGAGAAGCGGTGATAGCATAAAAGCGCTCATCGTGGGAATCGACCCGGGCATCGGAACGGGCATCGCTATACTCGACCTGAACGGCAACCTGCTGCACCTCTCGAGCAGGCGCGACGAGCACAAGAGCAAGCTCATCCGGGACATAATCGACCACGGCAGCGCGTTCATCATCGCTGTCGACGTGTTCCCCGCGCCGAAGACAGTCGAGAAGATAGCGAGCTCGCTGGGCGCGCTGATGTGGGTGCCGCGGAGGTCGATGACGAACGCGGAGAAAAGCAAAACAATCAAGGCCTTCAAGAAAGAGTACAGGAAGGCCACGGGCGGACGCGAGCTGAAGCTGGGGGACAAGCACGAGAAGGATGCGCTGGCCGCGGCGCTGCGCGCGTTCAAGACGAATCGCACGTTCTTCATCAAGGTCAGGGACGCGTTGCGCAAGGACCGCGCGGAAGGGCTGCTGGACGAGATAGTGCCCATGCTCATGAAGGACGAGAGCGAGAACATCGCGAATGCGGTGCGGGCGATCTCGAAAAGGAACAAGTGATTTGGAATGTTCTCTGCGAAAAAGTTCGTGGCGAAAAACAGGAGAAAGCTTTTGATGCTGGTCGAATTTATCGTGAAGTTCAACCTTCTCGCGATTCCGATGTATGCGATCATACTCTCGGGCATGCAGCTGCAGCCGCTGCAGGACGCGACAACGAGCGCAGTTTATGCGATTTTCAGATTTTTGGGTTACGCGGCCGAGAGAAGCGGCACTACGATTGCGTTCGGCGCTCCGCTTTACACGAACATCGTAATCGACACGGACTGCGCCGCGTGGAAGAGCATGTACGCGTTCGCTGCTTTGATGCTGGCGACGCCGTTCGCGCTCGGATGGGAGAAAAGGTTGAAGCTTATACTGCTCGGCGTAGCGGCGCTGTTCGTTCTGAACGTCGTTCGCATCGTTTCGACGGTCGCTTTCGCTGTGAGTTTTGGCATCGGCTGGCTGGACGTTGTGCATACTATGCTGTGGCGCGAAGGGATGATACTCGCGGTCGTGCTGTTCTGGTTCCTAGCCGTGCGTCGGCATGCGGGCAGACCGAAAAGCAAAAAATAATACCATAGAAAGCCAAATAATGTCTAGGAAGGCGTTGAAAGCGCGAAAAGGTGCGGTTTTTGACAGACGAACCTGCCGGCAACGGTTCCGAAGAGGAGCCGAAGTTCGAGGAAACGGGCAAGATAGACATGGAAACGGTCGTCAAGCCCGAGGACAGGTTCAAGCTCAGCCTTCTCAGCATGGACAAGCGCTTCATGGACCTGGAGTTTGCCATATCCGAGATAGCTGCGCGCGTCAAGGACATAGACCCGGAGAACCTCAAGACGCTCGACCAGCGCATCGAGTCCATGGAAGACATGGTAATGGTGGAGCAGGCGGCAGTGCTCGAGCTGAAGCGCGTGATGGAAGGCGTTGACCAGGGCTTCCGGGACGTGGCGAGCCTGCGCGACGTGGAGGACATGCGCGAGCGCGTACGCCGCGTCGAGAACCTTGCCAGGGCAGCGGCCGAAATGACCGATCTGCCGGCCGAGCTGAGCCAGGAGACCAGGCAGAGGCTGAAGTCGCTGGAGGACGGCGTCTCGGAGCTGAAGGAGAAGGTCGTCGAGGTGGTCAGCCCGATGGAGGTCGCGGAGATGCGGCGCGGCCTCGGCAACCTGGGCGAGCGCATGAGCATTATGCGCATGGCCGTGGACGACCTGAAGCGCAACATCGACAAGCGCGTGCAGGAAGGCATCAAGGGCGCGCAGATTACGACCGCCGACTTTGGCTTTATAGACAGCAAGGTCAACTCTCTGAAAACCGCCATAGACATACTTTCGGACAAGCGCGTCGAGAACGAGATGAAGATCGCGGCGATGGAGCAGCGGCTGGCGAACGTCCACGCCGGCGAAGCCGGGGACAGCCCGTTATCGGAAAAGGTGATAGACGAGCTGCGGAACATGAAGCGCGAGCTGGAGGGTGCGAAGCTGCGCATGGACTCGGTGGAGCGCGTGGTGCAGGAAACGGCAAGGACGGCGCACGACGCCGAGGCTGCTGCGAGGCGCTTCGAGGGGTTCGAAAGGCTGAGCGGGCTGCAGCGCGAGATAGATGACAAGCTGAGGCAGTTCAATTTCGTGAAGGACGAGATGGGCAGGCTGTCGAACCGCGTGGAGATGATGTACGAGAACATGGACAAGCGCTTCGCGGAGTTGCACGGTGCGGAGCGCGAGATGCAGGACGTGAAGCGCACGATGGCTGACGCGAGGAAGGAAATCGAGATGACGAAGTTCGGGCTGAAGCGCGCGGCGAGCAAGGACGAGCTTGCCGGCGTGGCCGCGGAAGTCGGCGGGGCGAGGAGGCTCGAAGGCAGGGTTGAGGAGCTGGGCGAGGCCGTTCGCAAGCTGGACGCGGCGCAGGAACGCGGAACGCAGGGCGGCGTTTCCGCGGAAGTGCTTGTTATCATGAAGGAGCTGGCGGACAGGCTCGAGAACGCGGAGCGCACGGTAATCGACATGCAGAAGGGCGCGGAAGCGGCGCCGTCGGTGCCGGGCCAGCTCGGTATGCAGGACTTCGAGGGGAGGATGAACGACGTCATCGACAAGCTCGTTTTCCTCGAAAGCAGGCTGACGGCGCTCGAAGCCATCTTCCAGACGAGCTCGAGGACGCAGGCCGTGGTCATAGAGTAAGTTTCGTTTCTACGTTTCGCTTTAATTCCTGCGAGAAGAATTTATAGACAGTTGCACGGGTGGTTCTCTGGCCGGCAGGAAAAGGAAAACAGTCGAAACTCCAAGCGCTGCGCTTAGCGTGATAATAACCGAGAAGCCGGACGCAGCAACGCGCATTGCCGAGGCGCTGGCCGGCAAGGCAGCGAGGAAAATCGCGAAACGCGGAGCTTACTGGTACGAGTTTGAAAAGGAAGGCAGGAAGTTTATCGTCGTGCCTGCCGTAGGCCATCTCATTGCGCTCGACACTGTCAAAGACAAAAGCGGCTGGGGCTATCCGACCTTCGCGACGCGCTGGATCCCGGCATACGAGAAGAAGGGCAGCGAGTTCTCCGAGCGCTACTACAGGAACATGCAGGAAGCGTTGGACACGTGGGCCGCATCGAACCTCATCGTGGCTACGGACTACGACACCGAAGGCAGCGTAATAGGGTACAATATCGTAAGCAATATCGCAGGCCGCAGCGACGCGGAGCGCATGAAGTTCTCCACGCTCACGAAGGACGAGCTCGTCGAATCGTACGAGAAGCGGGCGAAGGCGCTCGATATGGGACAGGTCGAATCGGGACTGACACGTCACTACCTCGATTTCTTCTGGGGAATCAACATGACGCGCGCGCTCACGACCGCGATGAAGCATGCGGCGGAGAAAGGTTTCGCATTGTTGTCCACGGGCCGCGTGCAGGGACCGACGCTCGCGATGCTTCTGGAGCGCGAGCTTGCTATCCGCGCTTTCGTGCCGAAGCCGTTCTGGCAGATAGCTGCAACGCTGGATGCGCATGGCAAGGAATTCAAAGCGTGGTACGAGAAGAGCAGCATCTGGAAAAAAACAGAAGCGGAGCGCATACGCAATGCGTGCGGCACGCCAAACGCAAAAGCAATCGTTAAAAAAATATCAAAGCGTGCGTACAAACAGTCGCCGCCCGTGCCTTTCAACACCACCGATTTGCAGGCCGAGGCGTACGAGCACTTCCGCTATTCGCCGAAGCAGACGCTCGGCATCGT
>Ga0315289_10006551_pt1 | contig 17101 bp, 9 predicted proteins | sample YL17G11_40_MG_FD_203452 | JGI IMG/M metagenome (GOLD analysis project Ga0315289, IMG submission 203452) | Sediment microbial communities from Yellowstone Lake, YNP, Wyoming, USA - YL17G11_40 | ecosystem: Environmental > Aquatic > Freshwater > Lake > Sediment | place: USA: Wyoming | collected... | reverse complement strand
GACCTCGCCGTCGTACAAATATCGCCCGAACTGTTTCTTAAAGGGCTCGGGCGGATCATAGGGATCATGAGGGTCAAAGAAATGGACCCAGAGAAACCAGGGAGATTCTTGTGCCTTGAGCCATTTAAGGGCGCTGTCCAGGACGGCTTGCGCCTTTTTTTCCCCGCCTTCTTTCAGGCCGCCGCTCCCCAGGCCGAAATAATCATCGTAGGTGTCGAAGCCCTGCCCAAGCCCAAACCTTGAATCGAGGGGAAATCCGCCGATAAAAGCCCCCGTCGAGTATCCATAGCTTTTGAGGTGCTCGGCCAGGGTCAAAAATTCGTCCCGGACGATAAAATTGGCATTATCATGAACGCCGTGATAGTTGGGAGTTGCGCCCAAAAGAATATTTGTGTGGGAAGGCAAGGTCGTCGACGTGTGGGCAAAAGCCCTCATAAACACGGTCCCCTTCATGGCCAGGCTGTCAAAGTTCGGTGTTCTTAGATGCTTATCGCCGTATATGCTGACCCTGTCGGCTCTGAGCGTGTCGATGGTGATGAGCAGCAGGTTGAGCCCGGATTTCGGGCTTATGGATTGGACGGACCGGACCGGAAGGCTTGTGGCAGACGAATAAATCCAGGCGGCCGCTAAGAGAATCCCCAATCCCAACTTTTCTGTTCCCGTCCGAAGCCAGCGAATCACGAATGAATTATAGTATGAATGGCCAAAAAAATCCCCCCGTCTCCCTCATCCAATAGGAAAATGGGGGGATTTTGAAAATTACATCTCGACCAAGCCGGCCAGCTTCAGGATCTGGAGATAGTTCAGGATCCCCTGAACGGTCGACTTTCTCTGGGCCTGGGCATCCATCAGTTTCATGATGTCCAAGACAGTGTGCTTTCCGTTGATCAGGAGCTGAAGCTCGGTCGGGCTGGACACTTCAGAAGCGTAGGGATACTTGGCTTTTTCGGCCGCGGGAACGCCATCGATATATTTTCTGTAGCCCTGATAGCCGCCTTCTGTGACCTTGGCCGTTGGCTTCGGAATGATCTTGACGGCCTTTTTCTCAAGGTCCGTCAAGGCGATCACGACCGGCTTCTGGCCCAGCCTGCGGGCCGTTGCCTCCATGTGAGCCTGGAGCGCCGCCAAATTGGCATTCCCGACGGCGTCGACCGTCTTCTTCATCTGCAGGATGTAATTTCCGACGGCCGCTTTATCCGCCGCCAGCTCGAGGATCGAATCGAGCGTGTCCTTTTCGTTCAACGCGGCGCCTTCCATAAAGGTCCGGGCCGCCTTGTAAGAATCCGCCAGAGTCTCGGCTTTCGCCCCGTTTAGGATTTCCAGGGCCACGACAAACTGGTGCCCGATGCGCCGGGTGGCGTTGCTCGCCGTCTCGCCCGCAATCTTGATGGCCATATTGTCGTCGGCGTTGGCGACCGTGTAGGCACCGGCCGCGCCGATCGCCGCCGCCCGCTTCAACTGGGTCGCGTCGGACTTGTCGGGCAGATCCCCCGAAGTATGATACCAGCGGTCCGGCCAGGCGATCATCATGACGCCGGGAACCTGGACGCCCCAGTCGTTGAACACCTCGTGGTCCGAGGCTCCGTAATGGGTTTCGATAGAATAATAAAACGGCTCGTCGGCACCGAACGGGGCCACGATCCGGACCGGGACTTTATTGAACCCGCTCCGGTTCTGGATGCGCTCGCGGTTCCCCTCCCCGACATACCGGTAAAAGTTTTCCATGACATCGTTGATGTAGTGGGGATTGCCGTAGGTCGTCCTCATCAGACACATGAAGGCCTGGTTCTTGCTCAGCCACTCGCCGACCATGTCCATGTTGATATTGCAGAGGGTCTTGTCCATGATCGCCTTGTTAGCCCTGACCCACAGGCTCGTCCCCGAGAACTCCGGGCCCCAGAGGAAACGGATCGTCCGCTTCGGCTTGGGCAGCCGTCCTTCCTGGATGAGCGTGTTGAGGAGGCGGCCGGCTTCCAGGATTGTCGCGCTTCCCGACGTATTATCGTTGGCCCCGAACTTGGTCATACCCTCAAAAAGATGGGCGGAGAAAATGACTTCGCCGGCATTGGGATCCGTGCCGGGGATATAGGCCACAACGTTTTCCATTTTGTATTTTTCCTGCTTGGATTCGACCCGGGCACGGGCGGTGATCTTCTCGCCGGCCATCAACCGCTGCTTGAGAATATCTCCCTCGCGGACGGGAAGCTGAAAACCGAATTTGGGCTTCGGCGGAGGCGGAGGAGGCGTCTGCGGCTGGGCAGGCTGCCCGGGACCTCCCCTCATTCCACGGAAGCTGGCGATTCCTGCCCACCCCATTTGGAGCGGGTCAAAATAAGGCCGGGACATGCTGATCCCGATGACGCCTAAAGCGCCCTTCTGAAGGCAGGCTAAGTTATGCACGGCGCTCAGGCTTCCCTCGGTCACCACGATCTTCCCTTCAACCTTGGCCGCTTCGATTTCGGCAGTAGTTCCCCGGCCTACCCAGACCAATTCGCCCGTCACATCCGTCGTCGAGCTGCCCGAGGCGAGCATTGGAACCATATCTCTCATGGACGCCAATTTCTGGTGCCTCGGGGTGACTTCCCACAGCTCGCCCTTGACGCCGTCCCAGGTTTCGCCGCCCGGATAGGAGACGATCTCCGCGCCGGCCAGCCCGTACTGTTTCAGTTTTTTCAAGATGACCTGGGTTTCCAAGAACGGCCCCGCATACTCCTCCGACAGCCGGTCGCGGTTGTAACCGTTGATATCGATGATCGTATTCAGGGCCGTTTCGCCCGAAGCCTCGCCGACGATCTCATCGATCTGCTCCTTGGGGAGCAGCGTCCAATACAGCCAGGGCGTATATTGGGCCGCCGCCAGGCCCAAAATCACCAAGAGCGAGAGGGCCAGAACGATTAGCTTCTTTTTGTCCATGAGTCCTCCTCTATTAGAATTACGAAAAAAGGGGTGGGGTGGTTCTATCTTTTTCCCCATCGTGCTATTCAGGGGAGCTAAAGCCAATTTGGAGGGGGAACCCGCTTCGCGTTTCCCCCTTCCAACGGGCACCGGGAAGACCCGGTCGCCCTGCCTCCCTTTCTAGGGCGGGGCATGAAATCCCGCCCTGCGACCAAGGGGGCGGCTCCCCCTTGGATCCCTCTACGAGCGGTTCCCCGTGGCAAGCCACGGGGGATGTCAACCGTTCGTAAAAAAATAGAAGCGTCCCCATTCTATTATTGATCCGCGAACGGCTGGTCGATAGACACGGCTTCCATACCGCCCAGGAAGCGGCTGCCGTTTTCCGTGACGACCGTGCAGTCCTCGGTCCGGACGCCGAATTCTCCGTAGATGTAGATCCCCGGCTCGTTGCTGAACGTCATGCCGGGCACGAGCTTCAGCGTATTTCCTTTCACGAGATAGGGATATTCATGCCCTTCCATCCCGATGCCGTGGCCGACCCTGTGGGCAAAATATTTATAGCCGGGCCCGTAGCCCGCCTCTTCGACGACCTTGCGGGCGGCGGCATCCACGTCCTGGCAACGGACGCCGGGCCGCGCCGCCTGGAGGGCCGCCGTCTGCGCTTTTTTAACGATGTCCCAGACAGCCCGCTGCCGATCCGTCGGCTTGCCGAGGACGACGGTCCGGGTCACATCCGACCGGAAGCCTTCGACGCCGCATCCGCCGTCGACCATGACCACTTCGCCTTCGCGAAGCGTTCGCGGAATCCTCGACCCATGCGGGAAAGCCGTGCCGGCGCCGAATTGGGGCCCGCCGCCGCCGCTCGCTCCCATTTTCGAATGGGCACTGCTGATGAGAGCGGATAGGTCCCGCTGACTCATGCCTTCCCGGAGCTGTTTGAATCCTTCCCTATAGGCCAGCTTGGTGATCTTGTTGGCAAGGTCCATATAGGCGATTTCCTTTTCCGTTTTCGTGCCCCGGCAGCCCTCTGTGACGACCGCGCCGTCGACAAGCTCCAGCCCAGGAGCGTCCCGGCGGATTCCGAAATAGACAAACGCGCTGGTGGACGGATTGATGCCCAGGCGTCCGCTTCCGACGCCCAGGTCCTTCATGATTCCGGCGATGAGCTTATAGGGGCTTTCATGCTCCTCCCAGACGCGTATTTGTTGGCCCGGTGGGATGAGTTCTTTGGCCCGCTCAAGCTCAAAGGCCGGGCAGACCCATACGGGACTTCCTTTGCGGCCGAGCAGGGCGCCGAAGGTCCGCTCGCTGGTCCCCCAGCCGACCGTCGTAAAATATGCCAGGTTCGTGCTGCCGGTCAAAAACAATCCGTCGACCTTGTTAGCAGCCATCAATCCTCTGGCTTTCTCCTGCCGCGCTTCGTAGTCCTCGGGCGCCACGGGCTTAACTCCAGCCGTCATGTTTTCAAGCCTCGCCATTTCCGCCGCGGGCGCCTGCGAAAAAATATTTCTCAAAAAGCCGAACGTCGCGATGGAAAGGCTTCCGATTTTCAAAAAATGCCGGCGAGATGCCATGTGTCGACTCCTTTAGGCGATGGGGAGAAAAATTGATGGAAAAGACCGCCATTCCTGAAAAATTCTCATGGACAGGTCTTAAACGTATATCACCGGCCCGCTCGCATGTCAAATATCTCCCATTCGTCGGGGCTTAGTCCGGAAGCATTTCTAATTATGTGATTGCAAGGAGGAGTCTGAGTCACCCCTTAAGCCCCCATAGCGGAGGGGGGTCCCATCGGTTTTTCGATGGGGGGAACCGACGGGACTGGTTCCCCAGGGGGCCGGGGGTGACTCAGACTCCTCCTTGCAATCACACAAAGGAAGACCCTACCGCTCGTTCCCCCAGAGCATTGACTTTTCGAGCCGACTGAAGTACCTTGTAACTGATAAAGTCTTGGCCCCCAATCCGATTGAAGCTAAGCCTTCGAAGGAGGTATAGATGTTACTATTTGGCACGGTCGGACCGCAGGAGCTCCTCATCGTCTTGCTCATCGTGATCCTCATCTTCGGCGCGCGCAAGCTTCCCGATCTCGGGAAATCCCTGGGCGAAGGAATCAAGAATTTCAAGAGCTCTATCGGCGGCAAAGATAAAGACAAGGACAACCCGCCCGATAAGACCCAACCCCCCACAAAGGACTAATGAAGCGGACGATCGAGAAGCTCAACCAGGAGCGGAGAGAGAAAGAAGAACAGTTTGCTGAAAAGCTTGCCGAACTTAAACGAGACAGCCTCTCCCTCGAGCATCTCGAAGAACGCCTCAAGACCTTAGAATTTCCCGCCCCTTCAGATAAAAAGCAACTTTTTACCTCAAAAATAAAACCCTCTCCCTCCGACGGCAAGAATCTCCGGGACTTTCTTATCCAGGCCTTCGGCCTGACCAAAAAAATATCTACGTCCGTCGCAGACATCCTAAAACTCCAGGATGCCTTGGCCGACGCCAGGGACAAGGAATGGGACGCCCTCGGCAACAACCACGTCGGCATGATCTTTAAAAGCATGGAATGGCGAGTGGACAAGCTCGCTTCAGAATACGAGGACGTCAAGCTGTTGATGAAAAAATTTCTGCTCCTCAGGGACCAGTTGAACAGGCTCCTGGCGCTCCTCGAAGAGAAGAAAATGCCGTTCCCGGCTCAGGTCCGGGATGTCTTGGAACCTCTGGACGATGCGGTGTATACGGGGTTTGAAAACAGGTTCCGCGGCCACGAAGAGGAGATCAAGAAACAGCAGGAGCGCTATATCCCTTTCTTCCGAAGAGGAGGAAAAGTCCTGGACCTGGGCTGCGGCCGAGGCGAATTTCTCGAGCTCCTTCAGAAAAACGGGATCCAAGGTGCCGGGATCGACATCAACAGCCAGATGACGGATATATGCTTGGACAAAGGATTGGACTGCCGGAAAGGAGACATCCTGGGGCTCCTTGCGGAATGGCCGGAGGCCTCCCTCGACGGCATCTTTTCTTCCCAAGTGATTGAGCACCTGCCGTCCCCCTACTTAATAAAGATGATCGACCTCTGCCGTCTCAAGCTCGCTCCCTCCGGAGTGCTGATTCTGGAGACCATCAATCCCACCTCCGTTTTCGCGCTGGTCCAGATCTATTACCTGGACCTTTCCCATGAGAGGCCCGTGCATCCCGAGGCGCTCAAGTTCCTGATGGAAAGCGCCGGCTTCGAGGACGTCCGGATCCAGTACTCCGCCGAGCTCGAAACCGAAAGGCTCCAGAACCTCCCCGGCGCCGACGAGGCCAGCAGCATTCTCAACCGGAATATCGACCGCTTGAACAGCCTTCTCTACGCGGCGCCGAACTATGCCGCGATCGGCAGGAAGAGGTGACCATGTCTGTGTATGCCGGCTTCGACCTCGGAGGCACTCAGCTCAAGTATGGGCTCACCGACGAATCCGGCGTCGTTCTTTTCAAGGATAAAGCTCCCACCCCGCCGACCATCGGCGGGCTGATGGACCTCCTGGAATCTCTCTGGAAAGATCTCCAAAAAAGAGAGGCCGGGAAAATCAAAGCCGCGGGGTTTGGCATCCCGGGCATCTACAGTTTGAAGGAAAAGAAAATTTTCCGATCTCCCAACTATGCCGACCTGGACAACTTCGACCTGTATCCGGCTATTTCCCGGTTTATCAAAGCGCCTTTCTGGATCGACAACGACGCCAACATGGCCGCCTTCGGCGAATGGGCCTGCGGCGCGGGCCGGGGCGTTTCGAGTATGATCCTGCTCACCATCGGGACCGGCATCGGCGGCGGGATCATCTTTAACGGCAAGCTGTGGCAGGGAAGCTGCGGCTATGCCGGCGAGATCGGACATATCGTTGTGAATCCCGGGGGTATCCGGTGCAAGTGCGGCATCCAAGGATGTCTCGAAACCGAAGCCTCTGCCCCGGCGGTCGTCAGGAAGTATGCGGCCATTCGAAAAACAAACGAAGCGGTCACGGCCGAAGAAATCTATCACAGGGCCAAGGGGGGCGAGGAAGCCGCCCGCCGGGCTTTTGCTCAAGCGGGATATTATTTGGGGATCGGGCTCGGCATGGTCATCAACCTGCTAAATCCGGAGAAGATCCTGCTGGGCGGCGGAGTGATGACGACAGGCGAATACCTTTTGGCGCCGACCCTGGAAGAAACCCGGAGGCGGTCCTACAGGGCCACCTTCGCCTGCTGCTCCATCGAAAAAGCCGGCCTCGGCAATGATGCCGGGTTGATCGGGGCCGCTTCCTGGGCCAGGGTCAATTTAAACTCTCGATAAATCAATAAATAGGACCCGACTAGAAAAAAGAGGATTTTTCGTCCAAACAATGATCGTTTGGAAGGGCCCGTCGTTGGAGAGAAAAAAATAAAATTCTTTGACGGGAGCCAAAGCGTGACGGATTCCGCCTTTCCTGATCCGCACGAAATAGAAGGAAAGCCCTTTTTTTGGTAAATATTTTGTTTATAATAAAACCACAATGGCTCGCTGTCCTTCCTTAAAAAAAGAAAGGAGGTCCCATGATTAAAAAAATTGTCCACGTCATCCTTGTCCTCCTCTTGGCCTTCGGCATTTCTTCCCTGAGCTTTGCTCAGCGGCAGACCGGCTCCATCCACGGCCAGGTCATCGACAAGGAAAAGAACCCGCTTCCCGGAGCGACCGTCTCTATTTCAGGTCCTGCCCTGATGGGAACGAGTAATTACGTGACATCGGAAACGGGCTTGTTCCGTTTTCCCTCCTTGCTTCCCGGCACGTACGAGGTGCGGGTGGAAATGCCGGGCTTCAAGACCCAGCTCCGGAAGGGCATCGTTGTCAGTGTTGGAAAAACGACCGATATCACCGTGGACCTCGAGGTTGCGACCATCGAGGAAGAGGTGACCGTCGTGGCGGCATCCCCCGTCGTCGACATCAAATCGACAAAGATCAATGTCAACTACAGCGCCCAGTTCCTGGCCAGCATCCCGATGAACCGTGACCTGTACGACATCCAGAACTCTGTCCCGGGCGCCATCTCCGAAGGTATCGATTACCGCCGGACTTCCTCCATTCTCGGCGGCACAGTCCGCAGCCAGCTCTACGCCCTGGACGGCGTCCCGATGAACGACCCGGCCACGAATTATTCGATGGCCAATATCAATGTCGACGTCTATGAAGAGATCGAGTTCGAGCTCACCGGCCATCCCGCCGAAGTGGGCCAGACCGACTCGACCTACCTCAACATCGTCACCAAGAGCGGTGGCAACAAATTTTCCGGCGGCGGCATCTTTTATTACACCGGAAAGAGCCTGGCCGAAAATCTGTTCAGCCCCGAGCAGATCCGGTCGCTGAACGTCAACCCGCCGGAAAGCTTCACGGATGCCAAGGACTTCTCACTCAACCTCGGCGGTCCTCTTGTCAAGGACAAGGCCTGGTTTTTCGTCAACGGCCGCCGGCTGACCTGGCAACAGGCTTATGCCGGAACGCCGGAGACGCGGATGATCAGGCTGGGATTCACGGACCCCAATAAGATCAACCACTACGGCCTTGAGCATCAGGAATGGCTGGGATTCGCCAAGCTGACCATCCAGGCGACCAAACAGATCCGGTACATGGGCATGTTCCATTACAACCACATCTACGAGCCGATCTATTCGGATTCCGTCGGGAACGACGCCGCCTATGAATACCTCAGGAGATGGGACCATGAAAACACGTACACGACAACCCACCAGTTGAACATCGTCCTCAACCAGAACACGTACGTGGACGTCCGAGGCACATACATCCGCCGCTATTTCCCTCTCCACTCGATCACCCAAGGCGATTACACGTATTACGATTACACCCAGAAAGTCTACTGGGGATCGTCACCCTACAATGACGAATACATCCGGAAAAAGATGCTGGGCTCGGCCTCGATCACCCGGTTTCAGGATGATTTCCTGGGCGCCAACCACGAGTTCAAGGCCGGGGCCGAGTTCGACCAGAGCGAATACCACCGCGACTGGTACAGGTCGAATCCCTATTATTCCTATTGGCGAGAATATGCAACCGGAAATCCTTATTACGGGTCGACGACGCAAAGACGGGGCCGACTGAGGATCAGGACCTGCACCCCTGAAAAAGGCATGTGGGACGTCCAGGACAACTCCCGCCGTTTTTCCGGCTACATCCAGGACAGCATCATCACGGGCAGGCTGGCCCTCAACCTCGGCGTCCGCTTCGACTATTCCTACCAGTATGAACCGGAGCAGTCACGTCCCCTGCTGAGGTACAATGCCAGGCCGCCGCTCCTGAATCCCGATATCACGGACTCCGACGCGCTCATCGTCGCGCTGAGCGAGCAGTTTCACAGCGAAGGCAAGATTTCCCCGTTCGATGCCTTGACAACGCCCTACAAGAAGCCGGTGGAATTCAGGACGCTCTCGCCGCGCCTCGGCCTGGTCTATGACATCTTCGGCAACGGGAAGACCGCCTTCAAGCTATCCTTCGCCCGCTACTACGAGCCCATCTGGACGGCCAAATACAACGGCGGACAGATCTTTGGGGCAGGCTCGATTTATTACGATTGGTACGACGACAACAAGAACAAACTGATGGACCTTCCCCCGGTCGACAGGTACCAAATCTATGGATCCTACCCTGAGCAGAACCGGAACTATTCCTACTACGGCGATCTCAAATCCCCGTACATGGACGAAATCACGGCGGGGATCGAGCAGGAAATCGTCAAGGACTTCAAGCTCGGCTTTGAATTCATCTGGAAGCAGAACAAAAACATCGTTGACGACTTCGACATCGTCAACGGCTATGATATCAACGCCTCGGATGAGAAGGGCCCCATCTGGCTGCCCTTCACCTTCACCGATCCGGGTTGGGACGGCAAGTTCAACACGGCCGACGACCAGACCATGACGATCTACGGCTTGAGATACGACCGGCCGGACCCCATCATGAAAGGTGGCAATCCCCCCGAAGCGAAAAGAAAGTATTGGGCCGCCATCCTGACTTTTGATAAGCGAATGTCCAACAATTGGCAGCTCAAGGGTTCGATCCTGTACAGCTCCTTCAAGGGAAACGTCGGCGCCGAGTACAGCCCGACCGAGGGCGAATCAGGCATGTTCGACAATCCCAACACTCTCATCAACTCCTACGGCCCTCTGTCCTTCGACAGGCCGCTCCAGATCAAGATTATGGGGACATACATCCTCCCCTATGATTTTATCGTCAGCGCTTATTTCCAGTTCCGGTCCGGAAGCCCGTGGGGGAGAACCCTGGCCAGCGTATATTTCCCTTTAAATTATATGGGCTTCGGCACCCGCCCTACTTCCTACGCCGTCAACGCAGAAGTCCCCGGGACGGAGAGAAATCCTTCTTATACGAATCTCGATCTTCGTCTTGAAAAAGGCTTCAAGCTCGGCAGCTCCGGAAAGGTGGACCTCTATATGGACATCTTTAACCTGGGCGGCCGCAGCGGTGTCAACGTGAACCAGAACCCAGCCGGAATTCTTAACTACGATTTGTACCCTGATAAAACGCAAGCGGCTTATTCCCTGTCGACGACCTACGGCCTCGTCACCAGCGTTTACGGAGTGCGCTCCATTCGCTTCGGGGCGCGCTTCAGTTTTTAGGCCGGCGAAAAAAAAGGGGCGGTCGGGAAACCGCCCCACTTCTCTCCTCTCGAAACGCCCTACTTGAATTCCAGGGCTTTCGTCAGGACTTCGTTGCCCGTCTTGTTGGTCAATGTGACATTCAACAGGCTTTTTCCCTGGCGAATCTGCGCGATTTTCTGGCTGCCGACAATCGAAAGGGGGATCTCGACGACGAAGCTCTTCCCTCCCTTCTCGGCCAGCTCGGACTCATCGAGGGTCACTTGATGAGCGCTTTTGTGATCCCAGACGAGCTCCTTTTTTGAATCCCGGAGCTCCACCAGGACCTCCAGCGCCGTGGTCATTTTTTTCCCCTCGGATTTGAACCAGATCCGGCCATAAGGAACATCCAGGTTGACCACACCCTCGATCTTCTGCTCGTCCTGGGCCGTGAGCCGCAAGCCGGCGTTGAAGTCGAACAGGCGCTTCTCCTCCTTGAACGTCTTCTGGGCCTCGCCCTGGGCCAGGTTGAGTTCGTGCATATACATGAGGTTGATATCCCGCAGGCCCGAGAGGTCGTAGCTCACCAGTTTGTACGATCCGGTGCAGGTGGGATCGGAAAATATCACGGGGAAATTCCCGTAGTACCAGATCTCGCCGCAGCGCGTGGAAGGGTCGCCTCCCATCGGCTGGGTGATCTTGTCCGTAGGCGGGCCGAACAGGATATAGATCCGTCCCCTGTCCGTCAGCCAGCCGGGGATCCCTTCGCTGATGAACTGCTTCGTGGCCAGTTCGATGCGGTTGAAATACTCGATTTTGAATTCGTTTTCCTCCGTATCGGGGTCCGGGTCGCGCCGCTTCCAGAACTCTTCGATGAACTTCGGCTTCTCGGAATCGGGAAGTTCCAGGAAGATCTTACGCTCTTCACGGGTGACGATATACCGGACCTTGGATAAAAAATCGGCATTCTCCGGGGAGAGCTTTTGCTCCAGGTTGTAGAGCTTGCAGGAGACGGACAGGGTGATCGCGGCCAGAAGGCTTAGAAACATTATTTTAGAAAAGGTTTTGCTCATTTTTTCTCCCTCAAGGCCTGGACGTTCTTTCGGATTTGAGGCTGGTTGGGGCTGATCTCGAGGGACTTTTCCCAGGCCGCCAGCGCTTCCTTGGTCTTGCCGAGCTCGAGATAGCATTCGCCGATGGCATTGAGCAGGTTGACGTTGACGCCGAAATGAGAGACGGCTTGGTCAAAGATCTCGACGGCCTTGGCGAATTCACGCAATTTTTGATGGGCCTGGCCGGCCAGGACGTAGATCTCGTACTTCGGAGACTGCGTCTGCGCTAAGAAGGGCTCGAGCACGGCCGGGATTTTAGCGTATTCGGCCAGGGCCGTATAAGCCTGGGCTAGGCCGAGGGCGATCTCCGGAGAACTTCCACTTTTCTGGAAGGCTTTTTCCAAGGAGGCTTTGGCCTCTTCGGCCCGCCCGGAGTTCAGGAGCTGGATGCCGACGAGATAATCGTAAATCGAATCCCCCGACTCCGGCATGAGCTTGGAATAATACCAGGGGCGGGGGATGGCGGCCTGGTGGGACACGTCGAATTCTTCCGAGCCGGCGATGAGCTCCCGTCCATCCGCAACCACGGAGACCTTCAGGTTATAGTGGGCCGGGACAAAATCGGCCAGCGGAAATTCTTGAAGAACATCGGGAAATTCGCCGACCTCCGGGATGGGACGATTTTTTTCAAAGGCCGTCCGGCCGTCTTTCAAAAATGTGAACCGGATGAGCCCCGACCTCTTTTGCTCCGGATTGAGGCCGAACACCTGGAAGGCCACGGCCAGCGTATCGCTCTTGGTAAAGACGCGGCCCGGCTGACAGTAGATCTGATATGGGCCGATTTGGAAGGGTTTGATTCTCTTTTTGGCGGTGTCCGCACGCCCGGTCTTATATCCGAGGACCGGCAAGGTCATTTGCAGGGCCGGCGATTCGCCGGGAATGACCAGGGTTTGTTCGAGCGAAGTGAATTCCTTGGAAATCTCATTCTTGACCAGGATCGAGAGCCGGTAGGTCCCCGGGATGAGCGGAAACAGGTCATTCAGGTCGAACGGCTGGACGTTGGCCTGTTTCATCTGGGCTTCGTCCATGTTCAGCGTATAGGTCTTGTCGAACTGATAGATCAGCTTCCCGTCCGGCGAATGGACCGTGCCGTTGAGCTTGAGGGTCGTGTAGTACTTGTTTTCATAGGCATTGACCGAAAGCCGCTTCGGCTCTATGGCATAATGAACGAAATAGAGTCCGGAAGGCTCCCGGACGACCTTGATCAAAGAATCGCTGTCCAGGTAGTTGGCGGTGTATTCGACCTCGACGGTATCCTTGTATTGGAGAAACTTCTGGGCATACCGTTCCTCGATCTGGCTTTTGGGCGAGTTCTCGACCTTCTGGATGAGCATGTCCGAAGCCAGGGTCGGTCGGCCCATGGTGGACACGGATTCGCCCGGGATGAGTGAAAGGGAGACGTCCGCCACGGTCGGTTCGATCTCTCGCAGGTCCTGATAGGCCCTTAGATAATCCGCGGGATCGCCGAAAAAGCCTGTCAATAGGGCTTGCGGGCCGTCCTTGGATGGGCTATAAAGTTTGTAGTCGCCCTGGCCCCCGTGCTGGAAGAAAACGATGTTGAATCCCGGCGGAAGGCCGAGGTCGGCCTTGTCCTGGTAAAACCAGATTTCGGTGGGGTAAATCCCCGATTTTCCCTCGAACCTTTGAACATCGTTGGGCTCTCCCAGGATGATGTAGAACCGGCCGCGGTCCGTCCTCCATCCCGCCATGGGCGAAGACCGGCCGTAAAAATGGTTGGCATAGTTGATCCGGCGGTAATGCTCGGTCCTGAACTCGTTATCCGGAGTATTCGGAGTCGGGTCCCTGTGCTTCCAGAAGGCGTCGATAAAGAGATCTCGCTCCCTGTCCGTCTGGAGCTTTAAAAAAACATCCCGCTCCACGGGGGTGATAATATAGCCGACCTCCTCGTCCAGCCATTTCTTATACTGGGACGGAAGCTGTGTTTTCTGGGCAAACATATCCTGAAAAACGAGGGATAGGGCCAGGATCAGACAAAGGATCGAAAGCGAGCGTAGTTTCACGGCAAAACTCCTCTTCCCTTAAAAAATAATCCTATCCCCGAATAAAAGCAAGCCGGAGGACCGGAAGCTAACGCCATCATCGCCCTGCGCTGCGTGATGAAATCCAACAGGCTCGAAGACTACTGGGAGTCCCGGGTGGCGTGATTTACCCCACTTTTATGACGCAGGCCCGACCGGAAGGGGAGGCACAAGCCTCCCCTTCCGGTCAGTTGCGGAGGTTCAGAACGAGAACCGCGCCGAAAGCCTGTAGTTCCGGACTCCCGAAATGTTGGTCACCTTCCCGAGGCTGGAGCTGGCTGTGTACGTCCCAACCTTGGTATTGGCATCCGACGGACGCCACGTCCCGCCCGGGTTCATGCCGATCGTGACATACTGGTTGCCCAGCAGGTTGAAGACATCGACGAACACGCCCAGCTTTCCGAACCGGCCCATGCCGAACTCTTTTTCCAGCCGGAAATCCAGGTTGTCGGAAGCGGGATTCCGCCGCGTCCCCGACGATTCCAGGTTGACGCTGTAGGCCAGCCCCTGGGCGTTATTCGCGGCCGCCCACCCGGCCGGAGGATAGACGGTGACGCTTCGCTGCCACGGAGAGCCGGAGAAGTGCATGTAGTAAAACGAGGCCAGGAAGCGCAAGGGCAGGCTGAACGTGCCGAAGAGTTTGATCACGAGAGGACGGTCCGAGCCGATATAGCCATAGCGGTTGACGAACCAGTTGGCCTGCTGGTAGGCGCCGGAATATCCCCAGACCGAGCCGTAGTCATCAGTGTTGTTGCCTTTGGTCTGAGACCAGACGACGGATCCGCCGAGCTGCCAGCCGTGAGACATGCGCTTGTTGAATGTCAGCTCGAGCGCCTGGTATTTCCGCTCGGCTTCCGGAATGTTGGCGAACGCGGTCATCTGGGCGGGGGCATTGTTGGACATGAAATACATCGTCACGGCCTGCTCGGGGAAGCTGCCGGCCGCCGGGACGATCGTGGTGAAGGGGATCCACCAATCGGTGGCTTTCTCATAGGTATTCCAATAGCGTTTCGTGTTCGGATCGTACAGGATCGCGCCGACGGTGTCCTTTTTCTCCCGATAAATGAATTGGAGGCCGACGTTGAAATCGCGGAAGAGCTCGTGGTTGATCGAAGCGGTGAACTCATTGTACATCGGGGCCTTGATGTCCGGATTGATGCGCTGCTTGTAGTAGCTCGGCAGCATCTGTTGGACAGAGGCTCCGAAAGCGACGTATTTGTCGCCGGGCGGGGCATCGGGGACCCCGTTGTTGTTCAGGTCCGTCCAATAAAAGCCGTAGCTCACCGGACGCAGCGGATGGACAGTCTGGAAGTACATGACCGGCATGGCTTCCGCATATCGCGAGAAGGACGCCTTGACGGCCGTCTTCCCGTCGCCGAAGAGGTCATAGGAAAGACCGAGGCGCGGCGAGAACGGGCTCCAGCCCATGACATCATCCCATCGGTCGATCTTCATCTCGCCGTAAGGATTGAACCCAAACTGGGGCACGAACAGGGCTTCCCCGATGGCCGGAGCGATACCCTGGGAAGCGACCTTTGCCGACTCCGGCAGATAGCCGTTATAAGTATCGAAACGGATACCGAAGTTCAAGGTCAGCCTGTTCTTGATCGTCCAGGTGTCCTGGATATAGGCGCCGAACCGGACTTCGGAGCCGTTGACGACGTTCGGGCTGCTCTCCGGGCCGCAGACATAGATGTAGAGCTGGCCGTCGCCGTAGGTCGGGTGCGGACCGCTCAAGCCGTAGAGGCCGCGGTAATAGTACGGGCTGTCGTTGTAGTAAGTCCACGAAATCGGGTTGTCCCGGTACCAGGTCCATTCGTCGACGCCGGTCTGGACTTCGACGCCCGCCCTGAATTCGTGGTCACCGCCCAGGAAACCGTCCTGGAAATGGGTCAGGCGGATCGAGGCCTGCTTGGTGTTTCGCCAAACAGGTTCGCCGAAACGGCCGGTGGAACCCCAGCTATAGAAGGTGTAGTAGTCATAGAAAGCGTAGTTTTTCTCCGTCCCCGGCTCATAGTAGATATTCCATTGAATATCCGCCAAGCCGGCCCGGAAATCGATGAAGGTGTTCGGGGACAGGATCCAGGAGGCGTTGGCCGTGAAGGCCCAGTTGTAGTCCGTCCGTTCCTGGCAGGCATCTGCCGTGGTGTATGTGCCGGCTCCGCTGTACGGCGTGTAGGGATTGGAATGGTTGGCCATCACGAACACCCGGAGGTTCTTCCCCAACTGGGTCGTCAGCTTGAGGAAACCGTTGTAGTTCCGGTTGTAGGGCTGGTATTGTTCGTAGCTCTTGCCCAGGATCGTCGTCGGCAGGAACGTCGACATGAATTTGTTGCGGGTCATGCCGAGGTCGCCGAAGAACCACAATTTGTCCTTGACGATGGGGCCGCCCAGGATGGCCGAGGTGTTGATTTGGTAGATGTTGAAGGTCGGTTTGCCGACGTTGAGGGCCTTGATCTGCTCGTCCGAGAACAGGATCTCATTGAGGTCCTTGTTGGTGTAATACAGCTGGACCATGCCGCTGAATTTGTTGCCGCCGGATTTGGTGACGACGTTGACGAACGAGCCGCCCGTGTTGCCGACCTGGGCCGGCAAACCGCCGGTGATGACTTCGACCTCTTCCATGGCGTCGTATTCGACCGTCACGAAACGGCCGTTCATCGACGGGTCGTTGACGTTGACGCCGTCGACTTCATAGGCGTGGGAGATCTCGGTGCCGCCGTGCATGACCCCGGAGACCGTTCCCGCCGTCATCCCCATGATCCTGTCGAGACTCCGCTGCATGGGCAAGTTCATGATAATATCGCGGGTGATCTGGGTGGCGATCTTGGTCGATTGGATATCGACGACGGGCGAGGCGGCCTGGACCGTGATCTCCTCCTGGATCGCGGACACCTTCATCTGGATGTTGAGCGTCACGACCATGCCGACATTGACGATGATGTTTTCGCGCTTGACGGGCTGGAAGCCCTTGAGCTCGAAGGTGACCGTGTAGGTGCCGGGCGGCAGGGCCGGCGCGCGGAACAGGCCGTTGTCCTTGGAGACGTCCGTCACCGTGCCGAGCAGACTCGGCCCTTTAACGGAGACGCTGACGCCGAGAAGCGGCGCGCCATCTTCATCCGTCACCGTTCCCCGGATCGTTCCGGTCTGAAGTTGCTGGGAAAGGAGAAGGGACGGCACGAGAAAAAAGACAAGGACTAAGCTAAGGATCATTTGCTTTTTCATATTTTCTTCCCCTTGAATTGATTTTTTCTGCGAAATTTGATTCATCATTTTTCTTTTTTGGCCGACGATTTCTCGAAAAAAATCGTCGACCGGATTCATTTTTCGCCTGATCTATGTAACTCAAATATGGGATATCTGTCCCCTGTTGTCAAGCTTGGCTTAGCTCATGGAGACAAAAACGCGCTATTCGATTAGAGACGACGCTTTCACATAATACAGATCGATGAATTTTTTCTGGACGCG
>Ga0315289_10006550_pt1 | contig 17103 bp, 19 predicted proteins | sample YL17G11_40_MG_FD_203452 | JGI IMG/M metagenome (GOLD analysis project Ga0315289, IMG submission 203452) | Sediment microbial communities from Yellowstone Lake, YNP, Wyoming, USA - YL17G11_40 | ecosystem: Environmental > Aquatic > Freshwater > Lake > Sediment | place: USA: Wyoming | collected... | reverse complement strand
ACAAGGGCCGGTGTGACTACCTTTTCCGGACCATCGTCAACAGCTATTGAAACACAAAGAATTGTCTCTCGCGCAGCGACGTTGGGTACACGAAGCCCTTGCTACCCCCAATCGCCATGGTTCCGCGCAATCTCAGGCTCCGGCACCATGTTTTGGTCATTTGAATTTCGGATTTGTTTCGAATTCTGGATTGCGAATTTTGGGGTTCTCCTCCGCCGCCGACGCACGACGGGCGAACGCTCCCTCCATCGGGACGTTTTCGGGGCCATACCGGGCGGCCGCCTCCCGGCGGATATCGAACATGATCGCCGCAAAATGCTCGTCCGGGCGAATCCGCCGGCCCCGTTGGTCCGGATAGACGATGCGGAGAATCCTGTCCTTCTCCCACTCGTGCGGCTCGATCTCGACAACCACCGAAAAGCCGTAGTTCGACAGGGCCTGGAGCGTGGGCGCGGGATAGGACGCCGGCTCGGCCCCCGGGCAGCTCGGAACATTCGGCACCAGGATGGGCGTGGCAAACCCGGTGTCCACGCCGATATCGAGGCCGCGCTTCTTCATATTGATGAAGGTGCCGATGCTGCCGGAGTACCACTGGCCCTGCACCGACCGGCTGGCCTGCTTGGCCACGGCGGCCGGTTGTACGCCCAGCTTGCGCATCTCTTTGTCCAGAGCGATCGTCATGGCTTGGTCATAGGAGTGACCCGTGTCCCGCAGGGCCTGAGCGGCGAGAAAGGTGCCGAGCAGGTTCGAGAAACTGTCCTCCCAAGAAAACGCGGAATGAAACTCCGGCACGATGCCGACCGATCGGTAGCCGTACCAGGTGAGAATCTCGTGCCAGGTGACCAGCGTATAGGCCAGGTACGGTCCCATCGTCAGGGCCACCTCCCGGGCGGTTCGGCGCCGCTGCTCCGGCGACAGGTTCGCCCAGTCGGCGGGGTAGGAGATCTGGACGTAGTGCGGGGAGTGACGATCCGCGAGCATCCGGAAGGAGAAGTTCTGGTCGCCCCGCATCAGGTGCTGGTAGCTTTCGGCGGCCAGGTGCGCCGTCCAGTCCGCCGCAATCCGCAGGTGCGTCGTGTCGATGTGCCCGGCCCGGCAGGTGTACAGAACGCCGTTCTTTTCCGCGGCGCGATAGTGGTAGCCGTGCGTGCCGAGGTCGCCGCCGATGAACTGTTTGCCCAGGAAGACCAGGGTCGGAGATTTGCCGTAGCGCAGCCGCGGCGTGGCGTTGAATTCGGTGGCGAGAGCGTCGTCGGCCGGACCCGCGACGGCCCGGTCCGGCACTACCGCGCACCCACCCCCGGCCAGTCCGACCGCGACGAAACCAAGCAGCAACCAGCGCCCAAAGGCGGAATCGTTCCCGGTCATCCGTTTACCCCCAAGTATCTGGTTAGAACAGCGCTACACGCTGTTGCCCGCCATTATGAGAAGGCCCGGATTGGGCCCGCTACCGGTCTTTGCCGCGATGATGTCATCGAAAATCCTTCATCGAAAACAAGGATATGCCGGCCCTGAAAAACGTGTCCGAAGTGCGGCCTGGTCCGCCCGGGAAGATGGTTGAGCGGCCGTTACCGAAATAAACTGGTAGGCGGACCATTTCCGGACGTTGGCCGGGTCTCCCCGGCCGCCGGCCACAAAATTTGCGGCCATGGTCCCACCCTGCCGATAATGGAAGCGAAACACCTTCCGGCCCCGGGTGTGGAGACGCGAACTGCAAGGGGTACACGAACAGCTTGGGCCGTGCCCGGCCGCAGGAGTCAGGCGGTTCCGGCGTACGGCAGAAACAAAGAAAAGGAGAGAAGAACATGAAGGGCAAAATTGCTGTCGCGCTGCTGACCGGCCTGATTTCCACCTGCGCCTTCGCGCAGGACAAGCTCGGCCTCGGCCTGATCCTCGGCGAGCCGACCGGTCTGAGCGTGAAGTACTGGCTGGACGAGGAGCACGCCGTCGATGGCGGCGTCGCGTGGTCGTTCTGGGATGGAGACGGCTTCCAGCTCCACAGCGACTTCCTGTGGCACAACTTCGACCTGCTCGACAATCCCGGCGGCGTGGACGGCAAGCTGCCCGTCTACATCGGCGTCGGCGCGCGGCTGAAATTCCGGGATGACGAGGGCCGGCACGACGATGACGGCGACACCGTCTTCGGCTTCCGGGTCCCGCTCGGGATCAGCTATCTGTTCGACGGCAAACCCTTCGATCTCTTCGCCGAGGTCGCCCCTATTTTGGACCTGACGCCGGATGTCGAGCTCAATTTCAGCCTCGCCATCGGCCTGCGTTTTTACGTCAAGTAAGCCCGCTCTCACGCCCGGCCTGCGGCCTTGGACGGCGGGAGGCCGGGCGTGCTTCCCTTCGGTCGCCACAAGCCCCTCTTCCAGAGCAGCGCAAAGAAAAGGCCCCGGCATTACGCCGAGGCCTTCGATTCCCATGTCCGGGTTGCCGTTCAGCAAGGCGTGACGTTGGTCGCGCATGGGCCTTTGCGCCCCTGCCCGACCTGGAACTCCACTTTCTGGCCTTCATTCAGGGAAGCGTAGCCCCCCGTCTTGACTTCCGAATGATGCACGAACAGATCGTCGCCGCCCTCATCCGGGGCAATGAAGCCGAAACCCTTATCCGCATTGAACCATTTTACCGTACCTTTTGCCACTGGTGTTCTCCTCAGGCCCGCTGGGCCTACGAACGCGCTATCCCTCTGTTCTTGTATGAGGTGTAAACTCCGAGGGAGGAAAGTGTACCCCTTTACTGGCGCCCACCCTATCGACCGGCCGCACTTCTGTCTACAAGATAAATCGGGAAAGGGAGAAATTCCTTCCTGGAAGGCGTAAGGAATTCCCTTGTGGCGGCGCGGCACGAGCCCCATGGGCGTTCGGCGCCCGGCCCGGCCATGATCCGTCGTGCCCGCGGCGAACACGGTTGCGTCTCGGAAAACAGGTCCGAAGCCCCGACCCCCGCGCGCGGTGTTTCTTATACTCTTCTGGGGTGCTTTATGAAAACGTTTTGGCAACACGCAAGCGGCGAGGTCTACGCGGTCGAGAGCGACACGTTCGGGCACATCGTCGGCGGCGCCGGGCCGCTGGCGCTCGACCGGCTGCGCGATCCCAGCGAATACAACTACGGCTGCGGCCTCGTCGCCTGGATCGAGAAGGCCATCGCCCGACGGCAACTGCACCGGATCAATCCGGCCCTGAAACGCTGACGGCCGGCAGGCTGCCCTCAACCGGCGGCGGTGGCGCAAGCTCGTTAGGTCCGACGTCTGACGTTCCACGTAACGAGTCGCGGAACCGCCGGACCTTCGACGATCCCGCTTCAGCCGGTCTGCTCGACGAGGTAATTCTGGATGCCCATTTGCTCGATCTGGCTTTGCTGGGCCTCGATCCAGTCGATGTGACCCTCTTCCTCCCGCAGAATCGATTCCAGGATTTCGCGCGTCCCGTTGTCGACGACCTGTGTCGCGACCTGGATGCTGTCGTTGTACCCTTTGACGGCCGTCTCCTCGGCCTTCCAGTCGTTCTTGTGCATCTTCTCGACGTCGGGACCGATGTTGATCTTGTTGAGCGCGCTGACGACCGGCTTTCCCTCCAGGAAGAGAATGCGGGTGATGAGCTTCTCGGCGTGCTTCATCTCCATGATGGCGCGCTTCTGAATCTCCTCATGGAGATGCTCATAGCCCCAGTTGTCGCACATTTCCGCGTGGACCATGTACTGGTTGATCGCCGTGAGCTCGTCGGCCAGGCGTGCGTTCAACTGCTCGATGACTTTCGCGTTTCCTTGCATGATGTTGGATCCTCCTTCACTGGGCGTTTCAGAAGTAACACGGACACCCTGCCCATACGACGAAGTCAGGGCTTGGGTTTCACAAACCACGATTTCGTGTTCGCATCGGTCTGAAAAAAGTTCAGCAGCAGGTCGGCGACCTTCTGGCGGCCGGCGGGACTCGGGTGCGTGCCGTCCGGCCCCAAATCCGCGCGGGTCCAGACCAGGCCGTCCCTCTGCCGGGCCTTGGTCCCATCGGCCCACAGGTACGGACCCCACAAAAGCAACGGCGCTTTGACCTCGCCCCGGGCCGGATCGTAGTTCAGATTTGGATCGTTCGCAAGCTGGGACTCGATCAGCCGGCGGACGGAAAACGCCGACTCATAGGCGTACGGCTCCGGGTTCAGGGGTGTCGCGGCATAGCCTGCATAGATCCGGCTGGACAGGTACGCGATCCGCAGGTTCGGGAACCGCGTTTTGAGCTGGCGCAGGACCGTCGCGACGTCCTTCCGCAACGACTCGGCGTGGGCCGGAAACTCGCCCAATTGCGCCGGGCCGATCTGGGCCTGCTTGAGCCAGACCACCTGGACCTGCGCCGCCGTGACCCCGGCCGCCTGGAGGCGCCGATCCATCTCCTCCCAGGGCGAGGGCCGGTTCTGCTGGACGACGACTTCGGGATACGCCCACTGGTGGGCCGCCATGCCGCCCTGGGCACAATCGACGAGGACCACCCGGGGCGACTTGTTGGGGTCCGCGTCGGCGATCTTCTTGAAGACCGAGAACTCCTGCGTCGTGTTGGACATGCCCTGTGAAATCAGGACGATCTTACCGCTGCCGGACGGGTTGCCCTGGGCGTCGCGCGGCACGATCAGCGCCGTCTGTGCTTGCGCGGCTTTGAGGTGAGACTCCGGCGGGACATTCCGGCCGCGACCATAGAGGCCGCCCGTCTGCCCCTTATGCAGGCCCTCGCCCATCTCCGTCAGCGGGACCAGCCCCGTCGTCTCCCGGGCCGGCGGCGCCTGGCTCGCCTGTGCTTCTTTGCGGCGTTGCTGTTTGGCCCGCTCCAGATAGGCTCGCTCCTGCTCGTTCAGCGTTTGGCCCTGTTGCTCCCGGCGGAGCAGTTCCTGGGCCCGCTGCCCGTCGATCGGCTGGTTGGCCAAGGCCGCCGGAACGGTCGCCGTCATCAGAAGCCAAAGCGAGACCGTGACACGCGTACGCAAGCGATTCGTAATCATAAGACACCCCTCACGTGCCCCACAAAACGGGAAGCACCCAGACGAAGAACGGCGGCGTTCTTTCCATCAGAAGCTCCATTCTATTCGCACCAGGCTTTCATGGTAGACACCGGAAGGCGACTCGTCAATCGTCGCGATCCACGCTTCGGGGGATGGTCCGGCGGTTTTGCCATTTGCTTCTTGCCTCCGGATCGGCTATAAGATGCCGGCAGAAGGCCCGTTGGAGGATTCGACTATGACAAAGAACAAGCGTGTCGCGTTCTACATGGATGAGGAATGGCTTGGGGCGGTTACCGGCCTGGCCGGCACGTTCGGCGTCTCGGCCGAAGAGGTGATTCGTCGCTCTCTGCCCGATGTGGCGGTCAGCGAGCTGTTTTTCCGCTGCAAGATCTTCGTGCCCGAGCTGCGCTGGGACGCGGTGTCGGACGTCGGCCGGGCCGCCATCCGCGAGCATCTGCGGGCCGCCTACATGGCCGGACTCCAGGAGCACCTGGCCCGGTTCGGCGTGAGCCTCGAATCCTCCGCCGACGAGGTCGAGGCAGCGCAGAAGCGGGCCCTCGCCGAGTTGCAGGCGGATACGGACCAGCCGCTCGAGCCCCAGATCGCCAAGGCGCAGGAGGATTCCATCTACCTGGGCGTCTTGTACGAGGCCTGGAAACGCGCCAAGGCCGGCCAGCCGGGATACACGATAGCGCAGCTCGATATTAGAAAGGAAAGCGATGGCTCGGGCGCCGGCAAGGCCTGGGCCGTTCTGAAAGAGGGCAAGATCGTTTGACCGGCCCTCCGCGGCTCTCCGATCGCACACTATGTCATTGCGAGCGAAGCGAAGCAATCTCAGGCGCACGATTTGGCAGCCACGCTACCGATCTTGCAGAAGGTCAATATAGGCCCTGTCGACGAGATGGTTGAGGGAGATGCCGAGTTTGGCCATGAGTTCGTGGGCCACGGTGACGCCGTCGGACGACTTCTGCTCGGGGCGCAGAACCACCTCCAGCTCGATGAACTCGCCCAATCCCTCAACTTGGTCCAGGTGTACTCTCGTCTGACCGATGAGGTAGACCGTCCGCCGCTTGCGGACCACGCCGCGAATATCGAAGACGGCCGCAAGCACCTCCCGCAAACCCTCCGGGTCCGCCGTCGGATGTACGATGTACCGACTTTCCCTCGGACCCGAGCCCTCCGGCCTCTCGTAGTAAATCAACTCCGCCTGCGGACAGCCAACGAATCGTCTCAGCTTCAACCGCCCGCGCGGGCAGACAAAAAAGGTGTCCTCCTGCTCCAACTCCATCGGCCCACTGTCGGCCAGCCTTTCCACGATCTTGCGCACGGCCTCCAGCCCCGCCACCTTCGCCTTGATCTCCACGTTTCTCTTCATTCGATGCCCGTGGCACACACCATCATTGCTGACCCGTCGGCAAGCACACCCGATTCACTCAAGGGCACGAATCTGCCGTTCGTTGCCTTCACGAGGCGCTTTCGCCTCACTCGTGCCTATCCTCGAACGCAGAGATCCATTCACGCACGAGCTCAGGGACGCGCCAGTACCCCTCGCCCGATCAGCACCTCGTCAACGTATCCCATGTGCAGCATGTCGACCATTCGGCACAGGTAGGATCGTCCGCAAGACCACCACGTATAGTGGGCATCTATCATGAGGTAGTGCTTGACGTCCACGCCCTCGCTGACACGGAGCTCCTCAAGCTCCATACCGTCAAGGAGACTCTCGTAGACCCCATCGGCGACCCGGCTGCCAAAGGTCGTTGTATAGTAATACTCCTTGATCTCCCACACGGCGACCGGATCGACGGCACACGGGAACGCCCCATCTACTCGACGCGCAAGCGTCCTCACCGGCTTGCCTCTGCGTGTGACTGTAGTGAGCACGCGTGGATCGAAATCACAGCGCATGCCTTTAGCGTTCGCCTCGATCAACATGTTGATTATGCCCGTGAAGAATGCGGGGGCTTTCTTCTCACCACTCTGCTTGTTCAGCGGGATCGCACATTTCGGATGAAGCTTCTTGCGAAGTCGTTCGAAGACCTTGTTGGCCTGCTCAGCCGTCATCAGCATGGGCGCAACGAGTTCACGGAGCATGGCGGCTCGGCATACGAAATAATCAAGAAGGAGCCTTCCGTATGATGTCGGACTACCATCAGCATCAACCAAATGCCCCGCGTCAAGCGATATCTCCGCGAACGCCTTCTGAATCTCAGCCAGGGACGGGATCTTGATCTTCCCCTGCCCCTTGACCGTGTAGCCCACTTCCTGGCTGATCAGGCGTACATTCGCCCAGAAATCCTTTGGCAGGTTGAGGAATCTCGGATCAGGTTTCATGGGGTTCGCTTCTCAAATTGGCGTACGAAGGAGGACAGGGATATGCCCAGCGCTCGACAGATCAGGTTCAGTTCGACCAAGTCCAGCCGGAGCTCTCCCGATTCATATTTGCTGACGAAAGATTGACTTCGGCCGAGCAATTTGGCGAGTTCGATCTGACTGAGACCTGCGTCTCTCCTCTTCTCGCGCAGCAGCCGGAGCAGTTCGACTTGTTCTGGGCTGTAAATACTCTTTCTCACGGCGGGCAATCTACTTGGACTTGACATATATTCCAAAATGGAATATATCATCCGGCGCGGCAAATGCGGAACTCGGCTCGTTGACCGTCCGAGCAAGTGACGTGATAATGGTCAAGAAGATGGTTCATAGAATTCGACCCTTGCTCCCAGGCGTTGCTCGCCGGAAGACCACAGAAGGATAAAGCTAAACATGCAGACGCTGCTTTTTCAGGATTCCGGTCTGATGAAGGAGATGGCCAAGCCGCCCAAAGGACAGCTCCTGAAGTGGATTGGTAACAAACAGCGCTTTGCGCGCAGCATCCTGTCATTCTTTCCCGACGATTTCAACAGATACCATGAGCCCTTTTTGGGAAGCGGGGCAGTCCTGGGAACTTTGGCAAAGGATGGTTCCCTCGGGGCGGACAGCTTCAAACCGCTGGTAGAGATCTGGCAGACGCTCGCTCAGTCTCCCGATACGCTGAAACGATGGTATGAGGAGCGGTGGCGATGTATGATAAGTCAAGGCAAGAAAACAGCTTACGAAGCAATCAAGCAGTCGTACAATTCACGCCCGAACGCTCCTGACCTGCTATTTCTGTGCCGGTCCTGCTATGGAGGTGTCGTCCGATTCCGCCAGGCAGACGGGTACATGTCCACGCCGTGCGGGATCCATACACCGATCTCACCCGAGGCGTTTTCAAGAAGAGTGGATGAATGGCATGCCCGCGTGAAAGCGGCAACCTTCGTGCACGCAGAGTATGAGGAGACCATGAGCAGGGCGCAAAAGGGCGACCTCGTATACTGCGACCCACCCTACAGTCACACCCAATCGATCCTTTATGGCGCACAATCCTTCAGCTTGGAACGGCTGTTCAAAGTCATTGGTGAGTGCAAATCTCGCGGGGTATTCGTGGTACTGAGCATAGACGGCTCGAAACGATCCGGCCGGCTCCACTGTAAACTCCCCCCTGCCGACGGACTATTCGAACGGGAAATACTACTCGATTGCGGGCGATCCATGCTGAAGCGGTTCCAGATGAACGGGCTCTCGCTTGAGAACGAGGTCGTTCATGATCGCCTTCGGCTGACCTACTGACGCAAGGACCCCGACCGCTAAGCTGAGCCGAAGTTCAGCAAGTCTACGAAGCCCAGCAGTCCAAGCTGGACATCCTTTACCGAGCCTACGACCGCCGGGCTCTTGGTCCGACTGCGGTTGGATTGCGGTGCGCACTGAATTCCTTACTTGGTCATGGAGAAGTCCAGATTGACTTGTCGGACGGGGGTGCCGGCGACCACCGCTAATTTCGGGCCTTTGTTAATCGCAAACCTCCCTTCGCGGAGATGGATCGTGTCCAATGTTGGGGTAGACTCGGTTGGAAGGCCGCCAAGGAACGCGTTCATGGTGACCGTGTATGAAACGCCCTCAATCGTTGCCTTGAAATCAAGCCGGGAGAATAATGGATCCAAGCACACCTTAACAGCAAGGGAATCGTAAGTGATGGGATTCTGGGTCTGCAGAAAGTTCAAAACCGCCTCACCGCCGGCCGGACTGTCAGGGCAAATGTAGGGAATATACTTCAGGAAGTCAATGGTGGCCGTGAAGGGGCCTCCCACTATGGCATTAGAAGTGAAACGCCCTGCCAGTGGCTGCTCCGCGCTCACATCCCCGGAGAGGAAAGTCACCAGTACAGGCGCTGAGCGTGGTTTACCCGCAGTAGCCGAGTGCGTCCATACCAACACGGCGAGCCCCGCCAAGCCAATCCACAACGCAACCTTCACTGTCTTATTCATACTATTGCCTCCTTTTCGAACGATTGGAAACAGTTAGTGACCCTATTTAGGCAACGCCGCTTCAAGTTCCGCCAGTTTCTCCGGGGCGACCGTCTCGGCGTGCAGATCGCCGAAGATGACGCGGTATTCGTTCTCGGAGACCTTCCACCGCATCAGGACCTTATCCGCGTCTTTCGGGGTAACGGTCTTGCCGTAGTAGGCGCGGTCCTTCTTGTACCACTGGAGCGCCATGTAGAACTTATCGAGCCCCCGGATGGGCATCAGGAAATCCACCAGTTTGTTCTTTATCTGTTCGTCTGTAAGCCCTTTCATCTCCTCCTTGAATCGCAGGGCGGCGGGGGTTTCACTCTTTTCTGCTAACCGTAGAACGGCGTCACCGACATCAGCGTCATCGGCTTCAATTTGGAGGGGGCTTTTCTCTGGATACTTGCCGAGCAACTCGCCCCATACCTTTAGACCCTCGATGGCGGTCTCCTCCGTGATGTGGGCGGGATACTTGATCACTATACCGGTATAGTCATCGGGTATGACCGGCTCAAAGTCGGCCGCCGCAACGGGGATATCCCACTGGAAATCGTGCTCCACAAAGTGCTCGTACTTCTTCTTGTTCTGGTAAGAGAGAACATATGTGGAATCGCATCGCACAGGCAACTGGGTCTTCACATCCACCCATATCTTAATATCAGCCTGTATTTCAGACTCTCCGCGATTAATAATATGGACTACATGGTTGGGATCTGTCGTCCGGAACCCTTCGACTTCAATGCCGTCAATCGTTGACCTGCCCAGGCTCTCGTATTTGTATTCCAGGATTCGTTTGACCAGCCTGCCCGGACTGTACGGACTGTCCTCAAACTGTTCAGCCCAACGATCGTGAAATTGTGTGCGTCTGTACCTCTTCTGCTTTGGCCAGATGGAAATATAGGTCCTCTTAGGCGGCAAACAATAGGATTCCGCGGTCTTGCTCCATCCGCCATTGGGGTCGAGTTCTCCATGGGTTGATTTCCGCCCATATTCTTTTGATGTCAACCAGGTGTAGTGTGCTTCTGTGAAATTGTACGGTTTGTTAGGCTCCTCGCCGGTCACCTTCGTACTCCAGAATTGCGCACTCGTTGTGACCCTGTAGGCCTTGACCTGTTCCATGCGGGCGAGCACGTCCGCGAGGGCAATCCCTGACCCGGTGGTCCTCCAGAGAGATAGACCGATTACACACGCGATAACAATGACCGCGGCGACAGCAAGTTTGACTGATGGATTCCTCACAACGAACCTCCATATACTCGGCTCTCGTTGAGCCGCTTTGTGTTCTACTGTCCTCGTGTAGGCCGTCTTCAGCGTCTGGAAGACGGCCCCGTCGGGCGCTGCGTTGGTTTGCACCGCCGCGCTGTGGAACAACCGCTTTATCTCGTCTGCGGATTTCATTTGTCTACCTCACCATTGAGCAATGACCGCAGCTTGTCCATGCCGTACCGGTATCGGCCCTGGACCGTATTGACCGATGCGTTCTGCATGCTGGCAATCTGCCGGAATCCCAAACCCGCTTCGAATCGCAACGTAACTACCTCTCGTTGCTCCACGGGCAGTTTTACCATGGCCTCACCGATTCGCTGCATCTGTTCATTCACCACGGCCCATTGATCGGGACGGCAGGCCTGGGGTCTCTCTATGGCTGACCCGTCACACTGAGCCGCTTGATGACGCCGACCGTCACGTCTGAGGGTGCGAATCCGATTCACCAGACACGTGATCAGGAAGTTCCTCAGATTGCCATGAACGCCGATCCTGTCATAGGACTCGGCCAGCTTGAGGAACACGTCCTGAACCACGTCCTCCGAGTGACAGGCATCGCCGGTCAGGGTGATCGCCAGTTTCAGCAGATAGGCCTTGTACTTGTCGTAGATCTGCCGCAGAGCATCGACATTGCCCCGGCGGAGTCTCCAGATAAGCAACTTATCTTGCAGCATGGCGCCCAACCTGCTCGTGAATCGCGATTCTTTGCCCTATTAGACTCCCAAGGGGGGTGTTTGCGTATACCCATGATGGAAAATTCACACGAGTTCTTCAGGAATCGTGCGAATTTGTTTGGAAACACGACCGCCGGCCCATCCCGGCTTGCCGGCGGCCAAGAAAAAGGCCGAGCGACATGAGCTCAGCCTGGTGTGTCTATTACGCCTATGTCTGACCGGTTATTTCGGCAGATCCTTTTCGAGCTTGGCCAGGGCTTCAGCGGTCACGGTTTGGGCACGCAGATCGCCGAAGATGACTCGGTATTCCTTGTCTGAGACCTTCCACCGCATCAGGACCGTATCCGTGTCTTTCGGGGTAACGATTTTCCCGTAGTAGGCGCGGTCCTTCTTGTCCGACTGGAGCACGTCGAACGTATTGTAGAACATAGCGAGCCCCCGGATGGGCATCAGGAAATCCACAAGTTTGTTGCCTATCTCTTCGTCCGTAAGCCCTTTTATCTCTTCCTTTAATCGCAGGGCGGCGGGGGTTTCACTCTTTTCTGCTAACCGTAGAACTGTGTCTGTGTCATCGCCACGGGTGATTTTCTCTGGATACTTGCCGAGCAACTCGACCCATACCTTTAGACCCTGGATGGCGGTCTCCTCCGTGATGTGGGCGGGATACTTGATCACGGTACCGGTATAGTCCCCTGGTATGACCGGCTCAAAGTCGGCCGCAGCAACGGGGACATCCCACTGGAAATCGTGCATCACGAAGTGGGTCCTCATCTTGTCTCCCCTCTGGTTAACCTCTTCACTTGCGAGACTATCGTATCGCACAGGCAATCGTGTCTTCACATCCACCCATATCTTGATATCGACCTGTGGATTCTTGCCTCCCCAGTGGTTGGGATCTGTGGTCCGGAACCCTTCGACTTCAATGCCGTCCATGGTTGACCTGCCCAGGCTCTCGTATTTGTATTTCAGGATTCCTTTGAGAAACGCGAGCGGATCTTTTATATCGGGATTTGCCTTCTGCATCCGTTCCACCCAGCCATCGTCCCATTCTTTGCGCGTGTACTTCTTCTGTTTGGGGACAATGCCAATCGTCATCTTCTTCTGTGGTAAAAAATACTCTTCTGCGAACGTGCTCTCTCCGCCGTTGGGGTCGAGCCATTCCTGGTTGCTTTTCGTGCCGTATTCTCGTGAATTCAAAGAGGTGGCGCGTATTTCGACATGGTAAGGCTTGTCAGGATCTATATGGTGGGCTATCTCGTTAGTCCATTTGTACCTGACGGCCTTGACCTTTTCCACGCGGGCGAGCACGTCCGCCAGGGCAATCCCGGACCCGGTGGTCCTCCACAGAGATAGACCGATCCCACACGCGAGCAGGACAACGGCCGCGATGGCAAGTTTTGTCAACGGACTCTTCATAATGATTCTCCTCATGTTCGTCACAGCCCAGGCTGGTTTTGACGTTGTCGGTTTCTTGCCTGCACGCAAAGCGTCGGCCAGGACCCGCTGGTCCATTTGCGGACTCGTACTCGTGGACGACTTGTCGACAGCACAGAAAATCCCGACCAAGCGCTCGATCTCTTTTATCGCTTTCATTTTTCCGTCTCGGAATTCAGCATCACTTGCAGTTTCTGCAATCCATATCGGTACCGGCTCTGAACGGTATGGATGGACATGTTCTGCGATGTGGCTATGGTCCTGAACGTCAGCCCGGCGTGCAAACGCAGCAGTACGACTTCGCGCTGCTCGTAGGGCAGTTTCGCCAACGCGTCACCGACACGCTGTAGCTTTTCGGCTGACATGGTGACTTCCTCCGGCCCCTTCGAATCCTGTCGAAGAAGGGTGGCCCGGTCCGGCCCGTTCCTACGCCGCCTCTCCACGCCCTTGAGCCGGCGAACCCGGTTGGCGACGCAGGTCGATAAATAGCTTTTCAGGCTTCCCCTCAGCTCCAGTCGCGCACCCATCTCGGCGAGGGAGACGAAAACGTCGTGCACGGCATCTTCGCCAACGCCGACATCATTCGACAGGGAAACCGCCAGCGCCAATAGGTCGTTCTTGTACTCTTCATAGATTCGACGCAGAGCATCGTCGCTCCCATGCTTGAACCTCCAAATCAGCAAGCGGTCCTCTAACATCGACGGCCTTCTCCATTCGTTTCGAAACGCAGGATCGTCGCTACTATGAGCCTTTCGGCGCTTAGTTTAATCTAAGAAGGACGATATTTTTCGCCAAATCTTCTTTTGTGGGTCGGAAGGCCCAACCTACCCTGCGAGCGCACAAGAAAAGCCGGGCGCAAAATACCCGGCCTTGGTCACACATGCACCAGATGGTCAACCTACTTGGGCAGGGCCTTTTCAAGCTCCGCCAGTTTCTCCGGGGAGACCGTCTCGGCGTGCAGATCGCCAAAGACGACGCGGTATTCGTTCTCGGAGACCTTCCACCGCATCAGGACCTTATCCGCGTCTTTCGGGGTAACGGTCTTTCCGTAGTATTTGAGTTGGAAAACACCCCCCCAGAACAATCTCTGATCGCAGAACTTAACGAGATCCTGTATGGGCTTCAGGAAATCCACAAGTTTGTTGCCTATCTCGTCTTCCGTAAACCCTTTTAACTCCTCCTTTAACCGCATGGCTGCGGGGGTTTCACTCTTTTCAAAGGCTGACCGTAGAGTTGTGACATCGAAATAGGTGATAATCTCTCTATCTGGATACTTTCCAAGCAACTCGACAAGTAGCTTTAGACCCTGGATGACAGTCTCCTCAGTGATGATGCCGCTTAAGGGCGTCTTCATCCTCAAACTTGCATAGTCATTTGGTATGGGCGGCGGCTCAAATTCGCCCGCATCAACGACGAGATCCCACTGGTAATCGTTTTCCACATAGTACTCGCTCTCCTTCTTGTTTCCCATCTGGTCCAAGTAAACATATGTGGAATCGTATCGCACAGGCAACCGTGTCTTCACATCTACCCATATCTTGACATCGACCTCAACTTTTCCTTTCCTGTTATCTATCCAATTGGGGTCGGTGGTTCGAAACCCTTCGACCTCAATGCCGTCAATGGTTGACCTACCAAGGCTCTCATATTTGCTTGCCAGGATCTTTTTGAGATTCGTGCGCGGATCGAACTTCTGCCACTTTTTAACGTAACCATCGTCAACCTCTATGCGCCAGTACTGCTTCTCCTTGGGCTGGATTATAATCATGATCTTCTTTTCTGGGAAAAAATAGTTTCCTCCGAACGTGCTCTCTCCGCCATTGGGCTCGAGTTTCTTACCTTTCGTGCCACATTCTTGTGATATCAACATGGTGCCGCGGTCATAGTAAGGCTTGTTAGGATCCTCGCCGGTCGTCTTCGCACTCCATTGGTATCGGAAGGCCTTAACCTTTTCAATACGAGCGAGCACGTCCGCCAGGGCAATCCCGGACCCGGTAGTCCGCCAGAGAGATAGACCGATCCCACACGCGATCACCACGACGGCTGCTACAGCTAATCGAACTATTGGATTTCTCATGATTATTATCCTCATCTTTTCCGGTTTTGTAGCCGGGAATGTTCTGTTCCTGAGCGCCGCTTCTGCTTCGGCGAGGATACGCTCGTCGGTTTTCTCGTCGGGCCTGAAATGGATATTGTGGGCCAGTTGTTCTATATGTTTGGAAGCTCTCATATCAGGTCCGCCTTCTTCAGAAGCACGCGCAGTTTGTTGACTGCATATCGATACCGGCTATGAGCCGTTCTTATGGAAACCCGTTGTTGTCCGGCAATCTGGCGAAAGGACATCGCTCCTTGTGCGTACAGGATGAACACTTCTCTCTGCTCCACCGGCAGCCCGGCGATGGCCTGCAAAAGGGCGGACGTCTGTTCATCGCAAATCAACCTCTCGTCCGGATGGGGCGGCGTGTCTTCGAGTTGCAGTTCGTCCATAGGGCAATCAACCTGCCGGGACTCTCGTCGCAGACGATCTCTGGCTCTATTCACGATCGCGCCGGCTAAGTAGCCCTTGAGATTGCTGTGGATCCGAATCCGGCCCGCAGACTCCGCCAGATGAACAAATACATCCTGCAGACAGTCTTCCGCCAGGTGCCGGTCCCCCACCAGCGAGACCACAATCGTGAACAGATCCTCTCGGTATTTTTCATAGATTCTGCGCAAGGCCCGCATACTGCCCTGATTCAATTGCCTGACCAAGAACCGATCTTCCAGCATGGATGGCCTGCCTGCATTAGTTCCATGGAACGTCCCATCAGCCATAGACGAATCGCCAGACCATTTTACTCTAATAAACCCTGTTCTTCTTGAGTAATGTGGCCCGACCATGGATCAACAAAAAGGGCCGAGTCAAACGGCTCGGCCCTGTGATAATAGGCTACAAGCGTGGTTGTCACTTGGGCAGGCCTTTTCAAGCTCCGCCAGTTTCTCGCCGGTGACGGTTTGGGCGTGCAGATCGCCGAAGATGACTCGGTATTCGTTATCGGAGACCTTCCACGGCAGTAGAACCCTACCCGTATCCTTGGAGGCAAGCTCGACCGCCTCTGCCGAGCCTGCGACCGCCGGGCTCTTGGTCCAACTGCGGTTGGATTACTGTGCGAGCTGAATTTCTTACTTGGTCATTGTGAAGGTCACATCGATTGGATTGACCATGCCCACACACTCGCCCCGGACGATGACCAATGCTCTTCCTCTTGAGTCGCAAACCGCCAATCCCCCTCCGCGGAGATCGAATGTGTCCAACGTCGGTGTGGAGGTCTTGCTGGAGTTGCTATAGAACAGCCCCATGGACACAGTGTATGGAACACCATCGATATTCGTCTTGAAGTCGAGCTTGTAGGGTTCTTTTCCCGTCTTGCCTTCAGTGATCGTAAGAGAACTGTAAGTGATGGGGTTCTTGGACTGTAGCACGTTTAACAGCGCCGCACCACCCTCAACTCCGATCGGACTGTCCGGACAAATGTAGGGAATTAACGACGCGAAGTCAATGGTGGCAGTGAAGGGCCCGGGTAGCGCCTGCGGCGCAGCGCTCACATCCCCGGAGAGGAAAGTCACCACCACCGGCGCTGAGGGTCGTTTGCCCGCACTGACCGACTGCGTCCATACGAACACACCGATCCCTACCAAGCTAATACACAACGCAACCTTCATTGTCTTGTTCATACTATTGTCTCCTTTGCACCACTGATAAGCCTTCTGTGAAATACGTAACTCTATTCTATATCTTCATTGCGCGTGTCTTCGCGGCTATTTCGGCAGGAGCTTTTCGAGCTCCGCCAGTTTCTCCGGAGAGACCGTCTCGGCGTGCAGATCGCCGAAGATGACGCGGTATTCCTTCTCGGAGACCTTCCATCGCATCAGGACCTTATCCGCGTCTTTCGGAGTAACGGTCTTTCCGTAGTAGGCGGGGTCCTTCTTGTCCTCCGGGAGCCAATAGTAGAACCCACGGACCCCGCGTACGGGCACCAGGAAATCCACAAGTTTGTTGTTCATCTGTTCGTCCGTAAGCCCTTTTATCTCCTCCTTTAATCGCATGGCTGCGGGCGTTTCACTCTTTTCAAGTGCTGACCGTAGAACTGTGGGAGCAAACTCGTCGATATTGATATTACTATTGGTGATAATCTCTGGATCTGGATACTTGCCAAGCAACTCGACAAGTACCTTTAGACCCTGGATGACGGTCTCCTCCGTGATGTGGGCGGGATACTTGATCACCCAACTTGTATAGCCATCTGGTATGACCGGCTCAAAGTCGGCCGCAGCAACAGGGACATCCCACTGGAAATCGTACAGCACGTGGCGCTCGTACTTCTTCTTGTTTTCCCT
>Ga0315289_10006549_pt1 | contig 17105 bp, 17 predicted proteins | sample YL17G11_40_MG_FD_203452 | JGI IMG/M metagenome (GOLD analysis project Ga0315289, IMG submission 203452) | Sediment microbial communities from Yellowstone Lake, YNP, Wyoming, USA - YL17G11_40 | ecosystem: Environmental > Aquatic > Freshwater > Lake > Sediment | place: USA: Wyoming | collected... | reverse complement strand
CATTTTCAGGAAATCGAATTCCCAACACAATATAGCCAAAGAAAAAGCCCTTGTCAAGATGGAACTTAGCAAGGGCTGCTTGGCGGGGCGGGGAAGAAAATCCGAAAGCCAATGAAGAAAATCCGAGAATCAAAATCCGAAATCCGAAAAATCTCTCGACCATGCGCGGCGGCATATTTGCGGACACGGCACGCCGTGTCCCTACGATGGCACTTTTTACTTCGCCCGAAGCGAGACGGGGATGCCACGGGCTTCGTCCACCGCCCGGCGAAGGCGCTCAACATCAACCTTCTCCCACACGCCCAAGGCGCGGAGCCGCTCCTCGGCCGCCTGGGCAAGGTCTGGAACCATGTCATAGATGTCGGGGTGGATTTCCACGAGCACATCGTCGCCGTCCACAGCCACTTTCACCGGTTCATAGAGAATCTCTCCAGTCTCGCCTTTGGTTACTTCGTCGAAGAGTGCCTTGATGTGCTCAGGATAGAGGCGCAAACAGCCGTGACTCAGCGCGCGACCGATTGACATAGGGGAGTTGGTGCCGTGAATCCCCGTGTGGTTCAGGGAAGTGCCAATCCAGAAATCGCCTAAGGGATTATCGGGCCCTGCTGGTATAATCTCGCGCTGAACATTCTCCCGCTCGGCCATATCCGGGGGCATGTACCACGCGGGATTCTCCACCCTGCTGGTGACGGTGAAAGAACCGACAGGAGTCTGCCATGTCGGGAGGCCCACCGCAACGGGATAAACCGCTCGGATCGTCCCCCCGCGAAACAAGTAAAGACGGCACTCAGGGATGTTGATCACGACTCCCTCATCCCGGGTGGCAGGCAGAATAAACCGGGTAGGGAGTGTGAGCACTCTGCCGAGTCGGATTATGTTGGGATCGGCGATGCCGTTGGCTCGAGCGATTGCAGGGTAAGCCAGTCCGTGCCGCCGGGCAATGTCGTAGAGCCCGTCCCCGGAGACGACCGTGTAGGTCTGCGTCTCACCCGCAACCGAAGGCAGAGGTTGTGAGGACGCCAAGCTCGCGGACATCAGCAAAGAGATAAACGCGAGGAAAGCAGTGAGGATTGGCATCAGCAGGCGCATGCCGCGGCTATATTCATTTTTCAATTCTGTAATCTCTAAATCGCAATATTTAGCGTGGCGTGTCACTCGATGATTCGGTATTCTCCAAGGATTTCCGATAGCGAATCGCTTTCAAAGGAACACCGGGATTGAGTAATTTGTTTGCTCCATCCGTCTCGAACCCCATCGCTTCATAGAACCGCCTTGCCTGCGGATTCCCCTCGAATACCCACAGCACGGCGATTGTGTAGCCTCGCGATTTCAGCATCTGCTCACCTCGGCGTGAAAGAAAGCTCCCGATTCCCTTGCGCCAGTGCTTGGGTGCAAGGTAGATTCCCCATATTTCTCCGGTGGTCTTGGGGTCAACATCCGAATCACGACACGCACCGAGCGTGAGAAAACCCAGGAATTCGCCATTTTGTTCCAGAAGGTAAGTCTCTTCCGCATTGGCGGACAGCGACTCGCGAAAACGCGCGGCCCTGCGGCCATAGTCAAGGCCGTCCAAGTGGGAGTCCGGCACAAGACCACGGTAGGCCGTTCGCCAGGAATCAATGTGCACCTTAGCGAGAGCCTCCGCATCATCGGGTGTCGCACGACGGAGATTCATGTGCATTTCGGCCACCGAAGAATCGCTGCACGGTCCTTGTGAGCTTATAAGCAAACGTGGAAGCCAATATAGCCAAAGAAAACACCCTTGTCAAGATGGGACTTAGCAGAGCTCATTGGGGGAAGAACGCCGCAGCCGTCTTCAAAAGCCTTGATTGACTCTTTGAAAAAAGTTCTGAATATTATAGGTGAGCGCCTCACGGTGATGTCGCGCAGGAAGCTGTCAGGTCAGCCATACTCTTTCACGATGGAGAGCCCATGAAGTCTCGGTGTAGTAACGACAGAAAGGTCGAAAAACAGCCTCACAGGCTGGTGGATGTGCAGACGGATTCCCCTCGCGCCGCCGTTCGGACACGGGCGGCGACCGAGGAGCGTCAATTCATGGAGCGCATTCGGGCCGGCGTTCTGGGTGCGGGCGTTCCACTCGAAACACCCTTTGGAAAACAACCGCTGCGCTACTTCGATTTCATCGCCTCGGGCCGCTTCCATCGCGAGATCGAGGACGAACTGGCCGAGCGCGTTCTGCCCTACATGGCGAACACACACACTTCGAGTTCTTGGACAGGCCGCTTGATGACTGAGTACTACGAGAACGCTTTCCGACGCATCGCGCATTACATCAACGCATCGCCGGAGGAGGTGCTGATTCCCGTCGGTCAGGGCTCCACGGGAGCCATTAACCGATTGATTACGGTTCTGGGTCTGCGCATTCCTGATCAAGTCGAAGAACTTCGCCACTGCAAAGAGTGCATCCCGGAAGAGAAGCGACCCGTGATCTTCCGCTCGATGATGGAGCATCACTCCAATGACATCGCGTGGCGCGAGACCATCGGTGATGTGGCCTATGTGGGTTTCGACAAACAAGGCCGCATCAGTGCGGACGATCTCGAGCGCAAACTCTCAGAGCACAAAAATCGCCCCTGGAAAATCGGCACATTCAGTGCGGCGTCCAATGTAACGGGGATTCTCAATCCGTGCCACGCTCTTGCCAAGGTGCTGCACCGGCATGGTGCGTGGGCGTTTTTCGATTATGCTGCTGCGGCACCGTACATAGATGTGGACATGCACCCTGTAGATGAGCCGGAAGCGTATTTCGATGCCGTCTTCTTTTCGGTGCACAAATTTCTTGGTGGGCCGCGCACGCCCGGCCTTCTCGCCGCCAACAGAAGGTTGTTTACGAATCGCGTCCCCGGCGAACCCGGCGGGGGCACGGTGCTCTACACTTCCCCCTGGGATCACCGTTATCTCTCCTCCATTCAGGAGCGCGAAACCGGTGGCACTCCCCCGATTGTGCAATCCATCCAAGCAGGTCTGGCTTTTGATCTGAAAGCAGCCATCGGGACGCAACGCATTGAGAGAATCGAGCAGGACTATCTTGCACGCGCGTTGAAGGAATGGACTCAACATTCGAAGCTGTGGGTCTTGGGATTGACCGAAGCGCGACGGCTTGGCATTGTTTCGCTTATCTTCCGCGACCTGCACCACAACCTCGCGGCGGCGTTGTTGAATGATCTATTCGGCATTCAGGTGCGCGGCGGTTGCATGTGCGCGGGTCCCTATGGACACCTGCTCCTGCACATTGAAGAGGCGCATTCCGCCGCGATTCGTCGCCGTCTTGCAGAAGGTCACATCGGTGAAAAGCCCGGATGGGTGCGGATCAGTCTCGGTCCCACCGTCACCGAGGAAGAGTTCCAGACATTGCTCGAAGCGGTGGATTATGTCGCCACGCGAGGCCGCGACTACCTTGCTCAATATGAACTATCCGATGAAACAGGTGAATGGATTTGGAAGGGCTCTAAAACAAGGGCGAAGAAGGCAAGGATAGAGAATGAAAGGTGAGGCTTCTTTATCTCAGCATTCGTCAAGCGTACGATGAAACATGGCCGTACTGATCAGACTGGACAACAGAGTTTTATTCCTATCATGATGCGAAACGATCATTCGACACCAACTCCCCCCTCATAAGGCCCACCTGCAATACAGAGTGCAGCTGCACGATTCCCAATCTCTTTGACCCGCCCGCATTCAAACAGTCTTTTCTCACGAACGAAAGGTGCTGGCGAGGAGCTTGCCGAGAGCGAACCGAGCCTGATTGAGGAGCGCAGAGAAGCAGCGTATGTATAAGATAAACAAGCGAATAGACTGCGGTGGTCGGTTGGAACCATTATTGAAGAGCCGCGTTTTATAGGTTATCATGAGAGCCTTGACATTTACAGTTTTATGGTCGAAAAGTTGAGCCTGCCAGAGAAACCCACAACACTGGCGGCTGAAAAAGAGAATCTCATTATTGATGCCGCACAGCGACGATTCGCGGCGTTTGGCCTGAACAAGGTGACGATGGACGAAATCGCCGCGGACATCGGAATGAGCAAAGCTTCCCTCTATTATTACTTTCCCACGAAAGAAGAACTTTTCAAGGCAGTCATTCTTCACGAGCAACAGGTCTTCTTGAGCCGACTGGATGAGATGCTTCAGACGCACCTATCGTGCAGCGGCAAGCTGAGGCGATACGCCAGGCTGCGGTTTGAATACTTCGCCCAACCGGTGAACTTGCAGTTGCTCAATCTGCAGCCGTGGCTTCGGAGTCGGCCAATCTTCCGAGATCTGTTTGAGTCTTTGGCGGCAGAAGAATTGAAACGCCTTGTCAACATTATGAAAGATGGACAGAAATCCGGCGAGTTCAAGGCACATGCGGCGCTGGAGACAGCGAGGGTTTTCCTGCATGCACTGAAGGGACTGGGATTGCGCGTGCTTCGGCCAGCCCCTTTTCAACAGGAGTTGGCCGGTGACCTGCAAGAGCTGGCAAGCGAAATGAATTTGCTGGCGGAGTTATTTTTGAGCGGTTTACGCAAACCCAAACTGAACCGCCACAAAAGGATGGTGCATGGATAACAAATCTCAACAGAACGGCCCGCCAGCTTCGGGAGGGGCCGGTCCAGCAGCCGACAGGCACTTGATGAAAGAACAAGAAGGGAAAGACGCGAATGCGTCACGCGGAGCGCGAACCAAATCCCTGCGCGCGATGGTGATCGCAGGAATATTGATTGTCATCGCGCTCGTGGTGACATGGAAATGGTATCAGGGGACCCGCCGGTATGTGTCTACGGACGATGCCGCGATCGATGCGCACCGGCTCACGGTCAGCTCGAAAACGCTGGGACGAATTGACAGCTTGGGTACGGACGAGGGCGACACGATCACGACCGGCCAAATACTCGTGCGATTGAATACCAGCGATTTGCTTGCCCAGCGCGCACAATCCCAGTCAGGCTTGACGGTGGCTCAAGCCAATGTGCACCTGGCGCGTGTGACACTCGAGCGCACACGAAGCGATCTTGAAAGAGCGCGCCTTCTGTTCAACAGCCAAACGATGACGCCTGAACAATTTGACCACGCCAAAAGCGAGTACGACGCCGCGCAAGCACGACTTGCCGTGGCCCAGGCCCAGATCCGTTCCACCGAAACACAGATCGGGGTTGTTGACACCTCTCTGTCCAATGCCATCATTCGGTCTCCCTTGCACGGCGTGGTATCGAAGCGATGGGCGATGGTGGGAGATGTTGTGCAGCCGAGTCAGGCGATTTTTTCCGTCTACGATCTCGATAGCGTCTGGGTGACTGCCTACTTGGAAGAGACGAAACTCGGCAGAGTTCAGCCAGACGACAGTGTATTCATTCATGTTGATTCCTATCCAGACAGGAAGTTTGTCGGCCGAGTCGTCGAAATTGGTGCCAACACGGCGGCTCAGTTTTCTCTCATCCCGCCCAACAATGCATCGGGCAACTTCACCAAGGTGACGCAGCGCGTGCCTGTCAAGATTTCGATCATGCCGCTTGACGATTCCCCGCGCGTGACACCGCTGTTGCCCGGCATGTCCGTTGAAGTCAAGGTCAAAGTGCGTCAGACTTAAGCGATATGGCTTTCCGACCTCATCATTATGTCCGCCATCGCCTGATGGAGCGCTTTGAGTCCCTGCATTGGGACCATCCATCGTACCGTTGGTGGGTGCTGGCCAATGTCATGATTGGGACTTTCATGGCTGTCCTCGACGCGACCATCGTCAATGTAGCGTTGCCCAAAATCATGGCGGCATTCGGCGTGGATGTGAGCAAGATCGAATGGATCATTACGGCCTACCTCTTGGTCTTCGGTGTTGTGCTGCCCACTTCGGGATGGATTGCGGACCGTTTCGGGTATAAACGGACTTACTTCCTCGCGCTCTTCCTCTTCACCTTCGGTTCCTTCTTATGCGGATTGTCATGGAATGAGAATGTGCTGATCTTTTTCCGTGTTATCCAGGGGTTGGGCGCAGGGATGTTGATGCCGGTGGGTCTGGCGATTGTCACTCGTGAATTTCCAATTCGGCAGCGCGGAACAGCCTTGGGGTTCTGGGCGATTGCGGCGGCGGCGTCAGTTTCGCTCGGACCGTTAATCGGAGGCTATTTGGTAGACGCGTTCCATTGGAGTTCGATCTTTTTTGTCAATGTTCCCATCGGCATTTTCGCTTTGCTCGTCACTTTGATCATCCAGCGGGAATACCGGGCAGACCAGTCTCACCGCTTTGATTTACTCAGTTTTGTTTCGGTGACAGTTTTTCTTGGCTTCCTCCTATTGGCGCTATCCGACGGCAATGCTGAATGGAACACGGGCGGGTGGAATTCCCCTTTCATCATCACCTGTTTTATGCTTTCCTTCATCGGCTTGGTGGTTTTCTTGGCCAATACGCTAACGGTCACTCATCCTCTGATCGACCTCGGATTGTTCCGGAACTTCAATTTTGCGATCACCAATGCGATCCTTTTCATATTCGGTGTCGGTATGTTCGGCAGCACATTTCTGTTGCCGCTCTACTTGCAGAACTCCCTGGGTTACACGGCGCTTCAGACGGGCGCCATGTTCCTGCCTGTCGGCATTTTGCAGGCTTTTGTCTCCCCAATTGCGGGCGTGCTCTCCGACAAGCTGAGCGCAAAAATACTGGCCGGATTTGGCATCATTCTGCTTGCGATCAGCCTGTTCCTGAACAGTCGCTTGTCGCTTTACAGCGAACATCATCAAATCATGACGGCGCTGATCATCCGCGGCTTTGCCATGGGATTGCTCTTTACACCGCTGAGCGCTCTTGCGCTGGCCGAAATCCCACCCCAGAAGATGGCGCAGGCTTCGGGTCTGTTCAATGTCATCCGCCAAATCGGAGGCTCGTTCGGGGTAGCAATCATGGGTGCGATGTTGACGCGCCGCCTGATCTTCCACACGGCTCAATTTGGCCAGGCTGTAGATACGCATTCCCCCGTATTCCAGAGCGTGACACACAATGTCCAGCTCTTTGCACAACATGCGGTCGGCGGCACCCCGGCCACAGCCGCTATGCAGGCAGGGGCATTGGTCTCCTCTCATGTCGCACAGCAGGCTTTTGTCCAGGCCGTGAATGATGATTTCTTTCTGGCAGGCGCAATTACTCTGATCGGTGTTTTTCCTCTCTTGTTGCTGCGTCGCCGCAGAAAAGGCCAGGGTCGGCATGCTCCGACCACAGAATAGGTGGATAACTCTCGAAATAGGCGCCCTATGAAAGTGCGACTTCTCACTCCGCTCTTGTTATCGGTCTTTCTGGTGATACCACTCACACTGAGCTACAGCCAGACAGATTCGCTGACTCTTGAACAAGTAATTGCTCAGGCGATAGCCAATCATCCCGCCGTTTTGCGCGCCCAGGAGGACGTGCGTGCGGCCGAGGCGCGGGTTGGACAGAGCCGTAGTATGGAATATCCAGTCGTTGAAGGCAGTGCCGCGTACACGCGTCTGGATCCGGCCGCTCAGCTCACCTTTGCCGGTAGAGAGTTCCAGCTTGCTCCCAACGACAATTGGGATTTCCATGTCGGAGCTCGCCATAGCGTGTTCGATTTTGGCCGAAAGAGTACACAAGTCGAGCTGAGCCGGAGCCGGGTTCAGACCGCGAAAGATGCCACGCAGACCGTGCGAGCGAACCTCGCTTACACGGCGGCACGCGCGTTCTACGCCATTCTGTTCCTCCGGCAGGCCATCGAGGTTCAGGATCAGGAGATCTCCGCACTTCATCAGCACCTCGAAGTGGTGCGCCATAAGGTTGCGGCAGGAACCGTTCTTGGTTACGACACGCTCACAACGCGCGTGCGTATTGCGGCAGTGGAGAATCAGCGCACCGATGCGACGAATTCGCTCGAGAAGCAGTCAGTGGTCTTGCGGGAGTTGTTAGGTCTGCCAGCCGATGCCCCTGTGAAGATAAAAGGGAGTCTCGAGTTGGAGGATGTCGGATTGAATGAAGATTCTCTGTGGGCTATAGCGCAGATGCAACGGACAGAGATTCGGCTGTCGGGAGATGCCGAGAACTCGGCGAAGATTCAGCAACGATTGGCGGCTGTGAGCGACCGGCCAAGCCTGAATGCCTTCGTGCAGTATGGATTTATGAACGGTTATCCGAGTAATCTGTACGCATTGCAGGGAAATTGGGTGGGTGGGGCTCAAGTGCAAGTGCCCATCTATAACGCCAATCGTCGGCGCTTCTTGAGACAGGAAGCCGATGCGGCCCTCCATTCTGAACAGGAACACCGCGAAATCCTCGACCGTCAAATCCGCGCCGAAATCAGTCGAGCCGTCGCGGACATTCGCGCCGCGCTCGATAAGCTCGAGACCTCAAAAGTGCAAATTCAACAAGCCGAAGAGGCTGTGAATCTCGCTCGCTTGCGCTATGAGAATGGAACGATTACCAATGTGGATCTTTTGGATGCTGAGACGGCGCTGACTGAAGCCCAACTTGTGAAAGAAGAAGCCTTGTTAGGTCATGTACTCGCAAGTACCGCGCTCCAGCAGGCGACAGGTGTGCGACTGTGGCAGTAAGTCTGTCAGTAGATGGTCTGGACATATACTCCGTGATCGCATTTCACGGTGCTGTTGAGCTCGAGGCGAGTTCGACAGTGAACTTGAAGTGAATGGGCTTGTTCGAAGAGACTCCCTTTGAGTGTCGCCGGTGTGATGCTGCCCACCTCGCCGATCACGCTAAGATCGAGCTGTCCGTCGAATTCATCGCGGTTTCCCTCGCGCAATGCGATGTCTGTCACCGACGATAGGCGATCCCCGTAGGCCGCGGAGAATCCTCCCGTGTAGAACCGAACATCTTCAATGAAATCCACATTGAGCAGTCCCAGCGCTCCGCCCGACGAGCCCTGCTCGGGAAAGTGGTTGATATTGGGAACGGGCATTCCGTCCACAGTCCAGTGCTTTTTTGCCCGTGACATATTCGGAGATGATTTGAGGCAGGTCGCGAAAAGCCAGATAGTAGGTTCCGGGGAACTGCAACTGCGCGTAGGCATCCGCGCGCCGGGAGTCTTCATAGACATTGTGGAACGGCATCGTGCTGGGTTGTATTTCTCCGGCCTGCGTTATCGCGGAGCCTTGTGATGAAGTCTGGTTTTATGATGTGCTTGCCGAATGCCGGATTTCCCAAAACCGCCCATCGTCAGCCGCACGCCCGGAATCAGTTCCCGGTAGCTTTCGGGATTGGTGTGGCAGAACACCGTACTTGTCCTTCCTTGTTGCCGAGCCATGTGCCACAGAGGCATGGCGCGGTGAAAAAAAGCCCGGCAAACCAGGCGCTACAGGGTTCGTTACGAGCGGGGCACGTGAAGACACCTGCCACCGCAGGATCTATGCTGTTGCGGGTAGGCAAAGCGTCAATTCCTCGCGTACCAATCGAGAATACGCCACACCGGGCTACTTTGAAAATGGGACTGAATGGGGGAGGACGCGACTTGACGAATCACTGTTCCGAGCGATTGATCGTACTCGATGGGACGAAGGAAGAACAGACCTTGTTCGATGTCGGTAGCGTCAAATAGCAGATCTACCAGCGGTGTTATCCCGACGCGGCCCGTCGCCCTCCACAGGAATCTCGGCAGATTACGTGTAAGCAAGTCATGCCGAACATCTGACGATAGGTTAGTATTGGCGATCAACTCGCGTTTCAAATCGTTGCTCGTGCAGAGATATATGTCCCACCGAATTCGTTCGTTCAGCCCAGTTAATCCATTTGTCCGCAATGCCTCGACGAGATCGTCGAACTCGATAACGGTATCCTCGATCGTCCCGAAGGGAATTCTGATTTTGTGGTAGACGGGAATTAGTAAGACATCCGGGATCGCCCTTGCGGAGCCAATTTTCCCGTCGCTTCCGCGCCACGACGTATGGAGCGTCTCGAAATCAACCGGTCCCCCCAGTGTGACTACGAGCCCGTCGCATTCCATTCGGGCGAACGGCCCCACCTGATCATCATGAGAGTAGACTTTGTCAATCCGAGAAGATTCGGAACGAAAGCCGGTCTTGGCGTATGGAACTGGATCCGGTGTCCCGAGGCTGAATCCGGTCACGGCGACTGCGTGTTTTTGGTTCATCAGCTCCGGCGGGTTCTTGGCCATGTCGCATAAGTAAATGACCAGCAAGACTGGAATCCTGCCACGTAGGTATGCATACAACGTGCTCTTGAATATTCGAGAGTCCTGTGCGCCGACGAAAACGGGCTCAAGGCCAACTTCGCGAATGGCATAGGACATCTGCGCACTCGTCAGGCCGCGATTGGGGAACGTTCGGCTTTCGATTGGCGAATACTTCGCTGCGGCACGTGTGATCTCAACCGGCGAGGGGATCGAATGATGAAAGAGCTTTCCCGTGCCCTGAAAGGCCGACCACAGCGCACTGGTGGCACAAGCGGCGACCGCCCTGTCCTGCTCCTGAAAGGCAAGAGTGTTTACTGTAAGCCGCATTCCAAAGAGGTTCAAATCGTACTCTCGGGTTATCGGAAAACAGCGGCGGCCACAGTCATCCGGATACGTTCTGAGACACGTGCGTCCGAAAATCGTCCGAGGAAGCGGCTTTACCACGATGAATCCGAGATATTCACGTTGAAGATTCTCCTGACTCAGCGGCCCTTCGTCACTCCGAAGAAGCTTCGCGAAGTCATCTTCACCGAACTCCATCCCGAAGAAATGAATACGCGCACATAGGTGCGCGTAAGGATGGAAGCAACGGACGTAGTAACCCGCGAAATCCTCAAGATAATCCCGGTCTACGTACTCCTTCTCGTAGACAATAGTCTTCGCTCCGATCTCCCGGAAATACTCGTCGAAATAAACCGAATGTAACTTGCCCTCCACGATGTGGGGAGCAACTTCGGGTTTGCGGGCAACCAACTCACGGAACTTCCCAGGGGTGTAAGACCAGACTTCATAATGGTCAGCCATAAGTGTCTTTCACAGCGTTATCGGCTCATCGAGTTTCTTCGGGTCAATTCGTCGCGACTGATTAAGTTCTACGGTCAATTCTCTCGCTCGTTGAACCGATTCCGCGATCTTCTGTTGCCCCTCTGGCGACGTGGCCCACTCTCGGGCTTCCTCGCCTCTGAGATCACGGCTTCGCTTCTCTTCGTTCCTCTCCATGGCTTTCTCCTGTTAGGGACGGTGATCCCCGATATTGCTGAAACGCATAATTGCAACTCTGTCAAGCAGATAATGCAAACGCCCCCCCAATGTGTAAGTTTCTGCTGAGTTAAGATACTGATTTTCGGCGAGTCTGTCAAACAGAGGTTGACGATTCTTCAACTCCACCCTTCGTATCCGCGAAATGACCAAAGCAGCCCGGCGAGGCTGCTTCGGTATCGAAGCCGCGACCCGCAAGGTGGCAGGCCTTTGTTTCGGCAGGGTCGGGGGACACTGCTCGGCGGTGATTATGGATACCTGACATGGCAGGCCATGTCCCTACGCTTCCTTTTCACTCAATGCTTGAGGAAAGTCCCGCGGGCGAGTTCGTCGTACGCCTGCCGAAGCTCCTCTTGCGTGTTCATGACGATAGGGCCGTACCACGCGACCGGCTCTCTGAGCGGCTTGCCCGATACGAGGAGGAAGCGGATTCCCTTGTCGCCCGCCTGCACCGTGACCTCATCGCCACGGTCGAAGAGCACGAGGGAGCGATTCTCCGCCTCCGCAGGCAGCGCGGTGTCCCACCAACCCGCCCCTTCTGTCGGCACGGAGAGCGGAGCCGACGCGTCGCAGAACTTCCCCGCTCCATCGAAAATATAAGCGAATGCGTTACGCGTTTTCTCGACGGGCAGAGACTTCCGGACTCCCGGCGGAACGGAGACATCGAGATACATCGGGTCGGCGGCGATTCCGTCCACAGGCCCGGCCTTTCCGCCGTAGCTTCCGCAAACGACGCGGACTCGCGTTCCGTCATCATCCGCGATGTCAGGAAAATCCGAGTTCGTGAATCCCTGATAGCGAGGCGCCGTCATCTTGAGCTTCGCAGGCAGGTTCGCCCATAGTTGAAACCCGTGCATGCGGCCGCCCTGCTCGCCCTTGGGCATTTCCTGATGAATGATCCCGCCTCCCGCCGTCATCCATTGCACATCACCCGCGCCGATGGTGCCGCTGTTGCCCATGCTGTCGCCGTGCTCAACGGTACCCGCCAGGACATAGGTAATGGTCTCGATGCCGCGGTGCGGATGCCACGGAAATCCGGCGAGGTAATCCTGCGGGCGTTCGTTGCGGAAATCGTCGAGAAGGAGAAATGGGTCGAAGTCGGAGGTGGTGCCGAAACCGAACGCGCGGCGCAGATGCACCCCCGCACCTTCGAGGGTCGGCTTGGCCTTGACGATTCGCTTAATCGGTCGAATGGACATAAGACCTCCTGATACAAAACAAAAGAGCGGACTGCCGTCCGGCACTACCCGGAATTAAACAGCGGACTGCTGTCCGGCGCTACGCCCTAAACAAAAACCCTTGCCGGGCTTGCGCCAGACAAGGGCTTGTAAATTTAGCGGGGCCGACGGGACTCGAACCCGCGACCTCCAACGTGACAGGCTGGCGTTCTAACCAAATTCAATTACGCCCCCGAGTGAAATCTGTTATCATCATTTTGGATTCCGGGCGGGTCTGGAGACCCGCCTCGGCGATGTGGATTCAATATAGCCAAAGAAAATGCCCTTGTCAAGATTGGGCTTAACAAGGGCGATTTGGCGGGGCCGACGGGACTCGAACCCGCGACCTCCAACGTGACAGGCTGGCGTTCTAACCAAACTGAACTACGACCCCGCGTGAATTATGTTGCGGCAGGGTCAGGCGACCCTGCGCGGCGGTGATTTCAGATAACGGACATGGCACGCCATGTCCCTACGGGTTTGGTGTGTGTATTCGCCGCGTGGGCGATGACGGATTCGAACCGCCGACATCCTGCGTGTAAAGCAGGCGCTCTGGACCAACTGAGCTAATCGCCCGAACGGGAGGGTCAGTGGCCAACGCGCGAGGCACTGACTGCGCCCGGCCGACCGCTCTCTATCCTTTGGCCGTCTTTGACTTAGGTTCTTTCAGAAAGATGGCGATGGGAATCACGACGCAGTAGCCCAGAACCAACAAAATCGGCGCCAAAGTCCGCGAAACGAAATTATCAACGGGCGGCTGCGCCAAGCAAATGTAGCCTACGACAATAATTGCGATTCCGACGCCCAACCCGATGTAATTGATGCGGGTGAACGGCAATCGGAAGGCTGAAGCCCCCTTGTCCTTCTTTTTGGCGCCCTTGGGAGCCGGGCGCACCTGCGCTTTGGGTGATGCCATCGCTTTTTCTTTCATCTTGCCAAAGCAAATTTAGGAAAAATTTGATACTTTGTCAAGCGGTGCGGCGGTCTCTCCCGTATTCACTCTTTCGCCTGGGTCACCTCCGCATAATGCCATGATTTCGCTGGCGATGGCATTGAAGCGCGCGGCCTGTTGGCGCAAGGCATCTGCTCCCGATGTTTCCACTGAATTCTCGAAGGCTTCACCCCACTGCGCCAAGGAAGGCACTTGGACCTGCGTTCTATATTCCCCCTGTCAATCGCTATTCAACCGTTTCTGATTGGCTGGCAGAGACTGTTGTCTCCGAAAGCGGTGAGGTTTCGACCTGGCGAAGAGTTTGGAGAATCCGCTTGACTTCGGCCAGGTGAGTTGCAGCGGTCGTTGTGTCGCCTTGTTTCACTCCATCGTCAATCTGCTGCCCCAAAGAAGCCAAGTCGGAACGGTCAACATACATGGCACTGCCACGCAGGTCATGCCCCAACATGCCGACCTGCTTCCAGTAATTGGCATCCGATTCGGAAGGGAGCTCATTCAGGAGTTGTTGAAAGCCTTCCAAGAAAGCGGACATCGGAATCTGAAATGTTGAACCTGTGAGGAGAGAACTGAGTTTCTGCTGAAGTTCTTCTCGGTGGAAGGGTTTACGGAGTGCCGCGTCAATTCCAAGCTTCCGAAGTTCATCTTCCATGCTCTCATCCAGATACTCAGCCAGAGCGAGCAACCGGGTGCGCCGCCGATCAGGCGGACCGGCCCGACGGGCGAGCTCCGGTCCATCCACGCCCCCCAAATCCACATCGAAGACGAAGAGTTTCGGTCCTCGGCGCAACTCGGCCAAAGCCAAGAATCCATCATTCACGGCTTGCGTGACAAATCCCATGGAACGAACGGTCTCCTCGGCAACATGTGCGGCATCATCGTTATTCATGGCGATGAGCACATCATAAGGACAGACCTGCGATACGGACGGATCGACATCCCGCAGAAGGCCATTGACATAGAGGCCGAATTCATGGAAGTTCAGTGGCTTGGCGAAGAACTTCTTGACTCCCAGCTTTCGCAAATCCTCCTGCTTTTTTGAATCGAGGCTTCCCGAGACAACAATGCAAGGCGTATTGCCGCCCCAGCGGCGAACGGTCTCAAGGAATTCTACGCCATTCATTCCGGGCAGCGCCACATCCAGCACGATGAGGTCAATGGAATTGGATGAGAAGAGGGTGAGAGCAGACGCGCCATCTCGCGCAGAAATGACTCCAAAACCCATATCCCCCAAAGCCTTCTCGGTGGCGCGCACGGTAAGCAAGAAATCCTCCACCAGAAGGATCTGAGTCTCTTTGCCATCAACTTTCTTTTCGTTGACTGCGCATGAAGAGCCGGCAAAGATTTCGTCCAATTCCTCCTGTAATCGAGATACTACAATGGGTTTGGTGAGCACAGCTTTCACTTTGTAGGCAGAAAGCTCCTGAAGAATTCTTTTGTCAATAATCCCAGAAGTCACAATCACCGGTATTTGTTCGTTTCGCGATTTCAGTTCCGCCAAAATCTCCAGTCCGCTGCCTTTCGGCAGATGCAAATCCAAAATGATGGCTTGGGGCAAGAAGGTCGAAACAAACTGCAGGGCCTGCTGAACAGTCTCAGCAAAGATGGGCTGAAAACCGTTATCCTCAAGAAAACGCCCAACGACTTTCTGGTGAACATGACTGTCTTCCACAACCAGGATCAATGGTTGTTCGGACGAAGGAACTGCGAAGTCTTTGGCGGCCTTTCTCACCACTCTTAGTAGATGGTCCGGATTGAAAGGCTTGGTCACATAATCCGTAACTGAGAATTCGGCAAGCTTGCCTTCCAGTTCCTCCGGAGGGCTCCCCGACAAGACAATGACGGAGGTGAGCTGGTTTTCGTCTTGCGCCCGCAGAGAAGAAAGGACTTGCGCACCATCCATATCCGGCAGCATCATGTCCAATAGGATGATCTGAGGTTGTTCCTCGCGAGCAAGGCGCAGAGCTCCCTCCCCTGTGTAGGCGCTTACGCTCTCAATGCCGCCATCGCGGAGTGTCTTTCGAATGAATTCGTGGATGACGCGTTCATCCTCGCATATCAGAACCTTGCCCGACATAGCAAACCTCCATAGCTGGCCGTTTTCGATGAAATCAGGAAGGAGTGCAGCAAATTCTCTGCCAAAACATAGGAGACAGAAAGTAATGGTGGCGCAAGGCATTGGCTGCCTCGCCCCCTATGAAGAATCGCGTGCTGTCGAGTGAAAACAGAGGATTGGGGGGTGCTCTTACACTCTATTGGATCCTATTTGCCGCTCGCGACAAGAGCAGGATCCCCATAGAGCCAGCAGGCAAAAAAGCCGGAAGGGCTCAGAGCATAGTGGATTCAAGAGCTTGCGGATGCAGAAGGTCGTGCCAGGTAAACCAGTGGCAGACTGGCAACCGTGACGGCCATTTTGATTATGTACTGACCCAGAATCAGCTCCAGGACGGGAAAGACACCGATGAAAGCAACCGTGATGAAAAGAACACTATCCACCAGGGTCGAGACGGCATTCGAGGTCACGACACGCAGCCACGGGCGAGCTCCCCAACGGAGAACGACCCAGTGATAGATTTCGCGATCCGCAAAGGAGCTCACCAAATAGGCCAGAAGACTCGCAACAACAATTCGCGGCGTGGAGCCCAGCACCTTCGAGAACGCCTCCGCATTCGGGTAGAAACTCGCCGCCGGAAGCGAGGCGGCAAACCAGGTGTAAAAAGCCAACAGAGCATTCGCTGCAAATCCTGCCCAGATGATCGCGCGCAACCTCGCATAGCCCAATTCGCGATGAAGAACATCCAAGAGAGTAAAAGTCACCGCATAAAGAAAGATCGCCGCAGGAGCGACAATCGGGCCGAGCTGAATGGGTTTCGCCGCCGTCACATTGGAGATGATCTCGCAGGCAATGTAGATGCCGATCCAGACTGTCGTCATCCGAGATGTTCCTCGCTCTTCAGTTCTTACGGCCTCGCGGACTACCTTACGGTTCTCTCAGATATTCGGCATGGACGCGCGTCGTCATACCGCCGCGGACACTGAAGTCACCCACAACCTCCATCCAACGCGGGCGAATGAGCTTCACGAGGTCATCGAGAATCATGTTCACCGCGGCTTCGTAATAGATGCCCGCGTTGCGGAAGGCAAGAAAGTAATACTTGAGCGACTTCAATTCGAGGCACCGCTTATCCGGCGTGTAGCAAACGATAATCGTCCCAAAATCCGGCAAGCCTGTCACGGGACATACCGAGGTGAACTCGGGATTCTCGATGCGAATGGTGTAGTCGCGCTCAGGATACGGATTGGGAAAAGTCGTCACCTCTGGCCTGGGTGGCAGAGCTTTTTTCGCAGCTTGTTTCGCTCCCGTCATTTCACTCCAAGAATAAATACTCGGGCGGAACCATAAAAAGGGGCTCCGTAGGATGAGCACTCATGCGCTGAAGAACATCCAATTCGTATCCTGCGGAGTCCTCGATTTTCGTTCGTGTGAACCAGCCCAAAGGTCCACGGGATTTGAAGAGATCGTCAAAATTGATGAACTTGCGTTTCGGGTATTCGACTACCTCTACATATCTTTTCGGCGAAAGCTTGGCTCGCTCCCGTGCGAGTTTCAGGGCATCCTCAAGCCCTCCAACACGATCCACAAGCTTGAGTTCAAGGCCGCGGCGTCCCAGATAGACGCGCCCTTGTCCCACGGAATCCACATAGGAAACCGCGAGATTCCTTCCCTTGCTGACTTTCTCCAAAAATCCATTATAGACTTTCAGC
>Ga0315289_10006548_pt1 | contig 17105 bp, 23 predicted proteins | sample YL17G11_40_MG_FD_203452 | JGI IMG/M metagenome (GOLD analysis project Ga0315289, IMG submission 203452) | Sediment microbial communities from Yellowstone Lake, YNP, Wyoming, USA - YL17G11_40 | ecosystem: Environmental > Aquatic > Freshwater > Lake > Sediment | place: USA: Wyoming | collected... | reverse complement strand
CAAAAACCAGCGGCGTGAAAATGTAAAACGCCCCAAAAGTCTTAACGCGCTTTTTCGGATCAACCTTCAGATCGTAAGGAAACCGGGTGGTTTTATCCCGCCCTCAGCCCGTTATGGGATGCCTGTGAAGCGTTTTCATACTGCCGCGGACGACCTCATTGCGCTGCTATCCGAAAGGTTGAAGGACAAAACGCTAGTGCAAGCGCCACTCCTCGTGGCCGCCGCGCCCAAAACAATGTTCATGAAAGCTGAGTGTCCGATATGCGAAAAGCCGTCCGGCCTCCGAAGGAAGGACAACTATTTTACCGTTTGGTCCGAAGCCTGTCGGGTTCAGAGTTCAAATCTGTTTTACGAGCTGGGCGTAATCTTGATGGGCCTGAGTGCAATGAAACCCATGTGGCTTGAGGCTGACTCGCGCGGTTTCTGTGACACCGTTAGGTCGAAAACTTTTCACGCCGGTGAGGCAATTGGCATGATGTCCTGTCCGCAGTGCGGTCGGTTTACGAGTTGTCTTTATGGCGGAACGAAGTCTGACCCTGAAAAGGGAATGTGTCGCTGGTGTTCGGATACGAGCGGAGCTAACCAAATTACAATCACGGTCAATCTCGGGGATGTGATGCGCTCTGAGGTTTGAACAAATGGAATCCGTTTGCATCGAGACGAGCGTGGTGAGTTATCTGGTGGCGCGGCCTCCGGCGCGCACGGTGGCGCATCAGTGGCACGTCTGGACGAAAGATTGGTGGCGGTTGCGTCGTCCTTATTTTGAGTGCGTGATTTCGGAGGAAGTGTTGCGCGAGGCAGCAGCGGGCGACCCGGAAGCGAGCCGGCAACGGCTGGAGGCTTTGAGCACGTTGACAGTGCTGCGCCGCACGCCGGCGGTGGATGAATTGACTGAAGTGTTTCTGTCCGCCGGTGTGTTGCCGGCAAAGGCGAAGGCGGATGCGGTGCATTTGGCCGTCGCCACAGGTCATGGGGTGGATTATCTTCTGACGTGGAATTGCAAGCATCTGGCCAACGCCGAGATTTTGTCGCGGCTGCGTCCATTGGCGGAGCAACGCGGGTATCGGATGCCGGCGCTTTGCCGACCGCTGCAATTGATGGGAGAAATTGAATATGAAGGCTGAACCGATTCTTCAGGAACTCGAAGCCGTGAAAGAACGGCTGGCGGCGGAAGCGCATGGCGACACGCGACATTTCCTCGATCAGATGGAGGCGTGGCTGGAGGATCATCCTCACGCCGGGCCGGTGGTGAATTCGCCGGAGGAGTTGCAGGCGCGTTTGCGAGCGCGCGAGGCCGCAGAATCGCCGCCGCCCCGGGGCAAGCCATATCGGGTGTACGATCCGATCATTGCCGAAGTGCATCGGACGCGCGAGAAGCTTTATCGCGAAGGGAAAACTGCGCCGTTGATTTTGAAGGATGAACCGCGGCGCAAGAAGCGTTGAGGCAGTTCAAAAAATGGCATGACCAAATTAACCTTTCCCTTCACCAAAGGAAAAATCCGCGCGCTGAAAGTTGGCAACGAGGTTTTGATTTCCGGCGTCGTGTTCACCGGCTGCGGAAAGCGGGGTTGAAACCAAGGCGGATTTGTGGCAAATAGAACGTATGAAGACTGTGACCATTAAATATCCCGACCAACTTCATGAACAGTTGCGGAAGTTGGTTGAGGCGGGCTGGTTCAAATCGCCGGAGGAAGGCGTGGTTGAAGCGCTGCGTCGTTATTTGAGCGGGCACTCGGTTGAATTGCAGGAGAAGCAGATCATGGCGGACGTCGAGTGGGGGCTGCATGGCCGCGACTGAAATTGTGGCCGTCCTCGACGCCGGCCCGCTGATTCATCTGGATGAACTGGGCAGACTGAATTTGCTTTCTGACTTCAAAGAGCTGCTCGTCCCACAAGCGGTATTGGAAGAGGCCTTGCTGCATCGTCCCGACATGAAGCTGGCCGTGCTTTCCAACGTGGAAATCATCTCCGAGCCGCCGCCGCTGCCGGCTGATTTATTGAAACTGGCTGATGAGCTTGCGTTGCACGCGGGCGAACGCGCCGCGCTCGCGGTGCTCAAGGCACGGGGCGGGCAGTTTCTTTTGAGCGATGATGCCGCCGCACGGTCGGTTGCGCTGGCGGCGGGTTTTCAGACACACGGGACGGTAGGTTTGATTCTCCGCTCGCATCGGCGCGGCCAGATTTCCAAACCGGAAATGCTGCAGTTGCTGCGTGAACTGCCAGCACGAACGACGTTGCACATTCACAAAGATTTTTTGGCGGTTATCGTTGCCAGAGCCGAAGCTGAGGCGGTTTGATTTTGTGACGAAACTCACATTTCCCTTCACCGAAGAAAAAATCCGCGCGCTGAAAGTCGGCGACGAGGTGCTAATTTCCGGCGTCGTGTTCCCCGGGCGCGGCCTGAAATGCGGTCGGGGCGGAATTGGGGATTGAACGATGGAAACAGTTTACATTGAGACGAGTGTGGTAAGTTATCTGGTGGCACTGCCCAGCCGGGACTTGATTGTTGCGGGACATCAACAAGTGACGCAGGACTGGTGGAAGAATCGCCGTGCAAAGTTCACGTGTTTCATTTCGCACGTAGTATTGGATGAGGCGCGGGACGGGGACGCGGCGCAAGCGGCGTTGCGCTTGCAAGCGTTGGAAGGCTTTCCCAGGCTGGCGGCGACGCCCGAAGCCGAACGGCTGGCGGCGGCATTTCTACAGGGTGCGCTTCCGGCAAAAGCAGCCCGGGATGCCGCCCATCTGGCGGTTGCCACGGTTGGCAAGGTCAAGTATTTGCTGACATGGAACTGCAATCATCTGGCAAACGCGCAGATTTTGGATCGGCTTGAGCCGATTGCCACAGCAGCGGGCTTCAAACTGCCGAGAGTTTGCACGCCGGAGGAATTGATGGGAGTTTCAAAGTATGAATGACGATCCGATTGTAAAAGAAGTGCGGCGTGTCCGAGATAAACTGGCGCGCCAGTTTAACTATGACATCCACGCCATTTTCGCCGACCTGCGAGAGCGGGAACGCGTGGAAGACCCGGCGCATCCTCTCGTGAAGGACGCAAACGAATGGGCGGAAAGCCAAGAAAATGCGCTGGCGTTGCGCGACCAGCCAAAGCGAAAAGGCTAGTTTTGCATGAAAGCCGACCCGATTCTCGAAGAAGTCTGGCGCATCAAAGACAAACTGTCGCGCGAGATGGCCGCCGACCCGGCTGCTTGTTTTGTGAAGTTGGACGAGATTACCAAAGCCGAGGAAAAAGCGGGGCGAAAAGTAATCCGTTCGGCGGAGGAACTGCGCCAGCTCGTGGCCGAGAAGGAACGACAACGCACCGAGGAGTCCACGATGGCTCTCAATGACAAACCGCCGGGCAAGAAGCATTAAGGCAGTTCAAAAAATGGCATGACCAAATTGGCATTTCCCTTCACCGAAGAAAAAATCCGCGCGCTGAAAGTCGGCGGCGAGGTTTTGCTTTCCGGCGTCGTGTTCACCGGGCGCGCCGTCGCAAGGCTTGCCAGCATCTTCCCTTGGCGTTAAATTCCCAGCATGAGTGCTGCGGAAATCATTCAAGAATTGCCTAAGCTGACGGCGGTCGAGCGTTCGGTTGTCCGCCGGCGGTTGCTGGAGCTTGAGGGAAAGGAAGACGTGCAATTTCTCAACGATTCCACACTGGCAGTGATGCAGGAGTTGGACAAACGGGAAGCCGAGGATGACCGCCAAGCTCGCCCCTTACGGCTCAAGAAGTTTTTCTCTGCATGGGATGCCAGCCATTCCGTGACCGTCGGCGAGAAACCCACCCGTCAGCGCACTTATGCCGACAATCCCCGCCTTCGTTGATACCAACGTCCTGCTCTACGCGGCCTCAACCAATCCAGCCGAGGCGGACAAGCGCAACGCCGCCCGCTCGGTGTTGGCAAGAGGCGATTATGGATTCTCCGTGCAGGTGGCGCAGGAATTTTTCGTCAACGCAACCGGCAAACTCAGACCGCCGTTGAGCAGTGGCGACGCCCTGAAATTTTTGCAGGAAATTCTGCCGGGCGAAATCATTGGTTTGGACTTCGCGTTGTTTCAGGAAGCGGTGCGGTTGCGTGATAAATATCAGATTTCATATTGGGACGCAGCCATCGTTGCTGCTGCCAAACGTCTGGGCGCAACCATGCTTTATTCGGAAGATTTGACTGATGGTCAGAATTTCGATGGCGTTAAAGTGGTTAATCCATTTCGCGCAGGCTTCACTGTAAGTTCAAAATGATTTAGCCATGATTAAACTTTCCTTTCCCTTCACCGAAGAAAAAATCCGCGCGCTGAAAGTCGGCGACGAGGTGTTGATTTCCGGCGTCGTGTTCACCGGGCGCGAGCATTGATTTGCCAAAGCCGTCAATGAGGGCTTTAATATCAACATGAAAACACTCGAACAGGTTGAAGCAGAGGTTCAAAAGCTCTCGCCGCGAGAGCAGGAGCAACTGCGCGATTGGCTTGAGAATCTGCTCGAAGACCGGTTGGAACTGAAAGACGAGTTCAAGGCCGAAATCGCAGCCGGAATGAAAGACGTAGCAGAAGGTCGTTATCGCATTCACAAGCCATGAATTCTCCGGGCGGCGCGGCGACGCAGATTTGCGCCCAGCAGTTCGACCGGCGGTTTTTCAGCCTGCCTCAAGAGGTTCAAACAAGGATTCAGCGCCGGATTGACGAACTGGGGCAAAATCTCCGAGGCTTTCCGCATCATCGGATGCAGGGCGCGGATGCTTTCCGGCTACGCGTTGGTGACTATCGAGTCGTTTATCAGTTTAATGTAGAGAAGAACGAGTTGTATCTGGTCACCGTCGGAAACCGGCGTGACGTTTATAAGAAGCCTCTCAATTGAAGGAGTTGTCACCATGATTTCACTTAGATTTCCATTTTCCGAAGAAAAAATCCGCGCGCTGAAAGTCGGCGACGAGGTTTTGCTTTCCGGCGTCGTGTTCACCGGGCGCGACGCGGTCCACAAGTATTTGCACGAGGGCGGGCAATTGCCGCCGGGCGTGAATTTGCACGATGGAATTCTTTACCATTGCGGCCCGGTCGTGATGAAGGACGAGCAGGGGAATTGGAAGGCGACCGCCGCCGGCCCGACGACTTCCATCCGCGAAGAGCCGTATCAGGCGCAAATCATCCGCGACTTCGGCATCCGCGGCGTCATCGGCAAGGGCGGCATGGGCGACAAGACGCTGGCGGCCTGCCGCGATTGCGGCTGCGTTTATCTCCATGCGGTGGGCGGCGCGGCGCAGGTACTGGCCGAGTGCATCAAGAAGGTGCGCAACGTCTATCTGATGGAAAAGTTCGGCGCGCCCGAGGCGATCTGGGAATTTGAAGTCGAGGATTTCCCCGCCGTCGTCACGATGGACGCCCACGGCAACTCGCTGCACAAGGAAGTCTTCGCCAAGAGCCAGGCGGAGTTAGCGAAGCGGCTGTAACGCAACCTCGCCAAAAATCTTTAGCCGAACGCCGACGCTCAGCCGACCATGATTGACGCGGCATCATTCAAAAACATCCGATTGCAAGGCGGGTTTATTGTCACTGAGATTGAGTTTGCTCCTGAGCCGCTGGCGGATGCGTTGGGGCGGGAAGCCGCGGCACAAACGCGGATCGTTGGCAACAAATTCCATTTGCTCCTCCGCTCGGGATTAAGTCAGCGGGAATTATCCGTCACCTTGTATCACGAAGTGCTTGAGGCTGCGTCGGTGGCCAGTCCGAACCCGCCTGGCAGCGTGATGGATTTCAACGAGGCCGATTTTGAGCGCGCGGCGCGTGCCATGCACGATGAGTCGGGTGAAGTTTCGCCGGAAAACTTAAACCGCATGTTGCAATTCCACGATTTTCGTGAAGAATAACGCCATGGTTGACCGCAACAAAATTCAGATTGACTTGATCAAGCTGGTCAGTGGCGAACGGCTGCTCCGTCTGACGGAGCCCCAGTCTGGACTGTCTCTGGAAAAGAAGCTCGACCCCAAGCTCCCCGTCGTTCGCCAGAAGGAGCGACTGCTTGGCGTGTTTGAAGCCGCGCTGGCGCGTGCTGAACTGGCGGCGGCCTGAGCGATAAGCCGTAGGCGGCGCGCCCGGAGAGCGCTCCCTACCATCGCAGGATTGGTAGGGCGGTTTCTCCGAAACCGCCGTCGCTGACGTTTGAACCAGTTCCCTTTCCGCCTTGGTGTCACTTAGCCCCTTAGCAACAGAATGTCGTGCAAAGTGCGCAACATTTTTGACGCGATGAAAAGTTTTCGGCGTAATGTTGGCTTCGCACTGATTGTGCATAACACCGCTCAATTGCGGAACTTATCACTCGCCTTGCGCGAGAACATCGGCCGAAGGTCAGAAGGCAAACCTTCAAAAATGTGCCGCCGGCCGAAGGGAGTGTTTTGTCTCATCTCGGTTTTTCGCTCTTGGTTCCGGCCACGCCGGGTTAGGTGCTTCCCGCTTTCCAGTCGGAAACCGGCTGCGCGACCTGTTCGCCAACTGCATCAGCGCCGGGGAAATTCTCGGCGGGGACAAGGAATTCCGCGCGCAACTCGCCGCCGCGCGCGCCCGGCTTGCGCCGAACCAAATCGGCAAGGCCGGCCAGCTTCAGGAATGGCTCGAAGACTGGGACATGCAGGCGGGCGACATTCATCATCGCCGCGTCTCGCATCTCTACGGATTTTTCCCCGGACACGACATCACGCTGCGCGGCACGCCGGCACTGGCCGCTGCCGTGCGCAAATCGCTGGAGGTTCGCGGCGACCAAGCCACTGGTTGGGGCATGGGTTGGCGTCTGAATCTCTGGGCGCGGTTTCAGGACGCCGAGCACGCTTACAACATTTCGAAATTGCTGGTCGCTCCCGTCAGTCCTGAACAACGGAAGGGCGGAGGCGTTTATCCAAACCTGTTCGACGCGCACCCGCCGTTCCAAATTGACGGCAATTTCGGCGGCACATCCGGCATCGCGGAGATGTTGCTGCAAAGCCACGAAGTGGAAATCCGAAATCCGAATTCTTGATTTGCTGCCCGCGCTGCCGAAGGCGTGGCCCGCCGGTTCGGTGAAGGGTCTGCGCGCACGCGGCGGGTTCGAGGTGGACGTGGCGCGGAAGGATGGCAGGCTCGCGTCCGCCACCATCCGCAGCATTACGGGCAAACAGTGCCAAGTGCGTTACGGCGGAAAGGCCGCCGAATTAACTTTTGCTGCTGGCCAGACGAAGCGTGTGAACGCTGACTTGAACGTGAACTAGCGGCCTTCCAGTCACGGCAAAGAATGGGGCGCATTCGCACACTGCCGCCGTTGTGTAGTGGAGCAGACGTCCCGTCTGCCACTGGCCCGGCGACCGTCTCGGTTGTCAAAGGGGGCTTTCTTCGTCCTTTCCGCCAAGCGAGACGCTTGCTGGGACTGCCGCAGGCGGAGGACGCCTGCGCCACTAACGGACCGCCGGTTAACAGTTGCCCTGAGCGCCGCCCTGCGGCAATGTTTCAGCGCATGGCGAACGGCAGCGTGCCAGAGTTATCTTTGCGTTTGGACCGGCTCGAATCGTCGAGACTGGCATGGGCGTTTGTCATCTCGCTGGCCGTTCACTTGTTTTGCTTCGGCGGCTACAAGGCGGGCAACCGTTACGACTGGTGGCAGTCCGTCCATTGGCCGGCTTGGCTGACGGCGGCCCAACAGTCCGTGGCGAAACTCCTGGGCAAAGAAGCGAACAAGCCGGCGGCGGTCGTCGAGCAGCGTGAGGTGCCGCTCATGTTTGTGGACGTCAATCCGGCGCTGGCCACCACCGAAGCGCCCAAGAACGCCAAATATTATTCTGACAGAAACTCGCGCGCGGCCAACCCCGACGCCAACGTTGACTCCAACATCCCGAAGATCACGGGCACCCAAACGCAGGTCGTCCGGACGGAAGATGTCCCGCGAACGAAAGCATTTCCTTTGCAGCCTGCGCTGCCTGCGCCGCCTGGCGCACAGCAACAGGAGGAGGCCAGACCAAAACCAGCACCGCCGCCCGGCGATCTCGTGATGGCGAAACCGCAGCAACCCATCCAAGAAAGCGGCCAAGCCACCGAATCCCGCCCCCGCACGATCCGCGAAGCCTTGGCGCGGCAGCAACAGCGCACGGGATTGGTCGGCGAAAAAATGAAGCAGGAAGGCGGCGTGAAGCGCCGGGCGATTGAGTCGTCACTCGACGCCATCGCCACGCCGTTCGGCGCCTACGACCGGGCGATCGTCTTGGCGGTGCAGAACCGTTGGTATTACCTGCTGGACAGCGGCGACTTCGCGCGCGAGCGCACGGGCAAAGTGGTGCTGGAATTTCACCTCAACTACGATGGCCGCATCGCGGACATGAAAGTGGCCGAGAACACGGTCACCGAACTGCTCTGCCTGCTTTGCCAGAAGGCCATTCTCGATCCTGCACCGTACGAAAAATGGCCCAGCGACCTGCGCCGGATGGTGGGCGCGGATTACCGCGAGGTGCGGTTCACCTTTTTCTACAATTGAGTTTCGCGGGGCTGGCAAAACGGGTATTAACTCATCGCGCAATCAACAGGCATGGAATTCCTTGTCTATACGCTGCTGGTGCTGACATCCATTGTCGGCCTGACCTTTATCATCGAACGCGGCCTGGCGCTGCGCTGGCGCAAGGTGCTGCCGCCGGAGGTCGAAGCTGCTGTTGAATCGTGTCAATCACGGGACGACGTGCCGATGCTGCGCCGCGTCTGCCAACAGCACGATTCTCCCATGAGCCGTCTTTTGTTGCTTGCCGCCGAGCACCTCGATTGGCCCAAAGCCGACAACGAGGACGCGCTGCAAACGCGGTCCCGCCGCGAAATCGTTCGCTTGGAACGCGGGCTGGTCGTGCTCGAAATCATCGTCGGCATCGCGCCGTTGCTGGGCTTGGTCGGAACGATCATCGGGATGATGGCGGTGTTCGCCGATGTCGGCCAGGCCGGCCTGACTGAAGCGGCGAAGTTGGCGCAAGGCATCGCGCTCATTCTCCGGGCGACGCTGATGGGCTTGCTCATTGCCATCCCGTCGCTGATCTTCTGGAGTTATTACAGCAAGAAAGTCGAGATGCTGGCGGTGGAGATGGAAACGCTGTGCGCGGAGTTCGTCCGCCGCCAGTACGGCGAGGAGAAGAAATCCTAGTCTGCACGGTTGGAGCAATGAGCACCCGCCCAGACCTGTTCTCATTAACACCCGGCTTCAGCCGGGTGGAACCCGACCGGAAAGGTGAAAAAAACGTTTCAACGGTTTTCGCGGGTGGTAAACCGCTGAAGCGGTTCGGCGCTGCTCCGGCTTGGGCCACCCGGCTGAAGCCGGGTGCTAATGAGAGAAACGCTGGTATTTCAACAGAGCGAACTTGAAACATTCGAGCTGATTTTATGCGGTTTTTCGTTCGCAAACGGCGGCAGACGCCGACGGTCATCATCGTGGCGTTGATTGACATCCTCATCGTGCTGCTGATTTTCCTGATGGTCACGACGACCTTCAAACAGCAGCCCGCTTTGCGGCTCGCCTTGCCGGAATCCAGTCAGGCCCAGAAAAGCGGCGCCAACGAAAGTCCGCCACTCATCGTTAGCGTTGACACCAACGGGGTTTTCTATTTGGGAGCGGATAGAATGCCGATGACATTCCCTGTGTTGAAAAAGAATTTAGTATCAGAAGCAGAGAAAAATCCTAACCTTAGGCTCGCTATCAGCGCAGACGAGGGAGCGAAGTGGGGTAAAATCGTGCAACTCATGGACGCCGCCAAGGCCGCCAAGATCAAAGTGGTCAACGCCTTCACCAAGGAAACGCCGGAACCGACTGTTCGGTAGCTACAGCCCGGGGGACTTTCGCGTCCGAAACCATACGGCCGCGCAGCCGGCGAGCGTGACCAGCGAAACGACCGCGCCCGCGTAAAACAGGCGGTCTTCGTAAACCAACTTTACTTGATGCCTGCCTGCCGGCACTTCCAGCGCCTGGAACGCATGGTTCGCGCGCAGCAGCCGCGTTGGCCGGCCATCCACGTAAGCTTTCCAGTCGTGGTAGAACGACTGCGCCACCACGAGCATCGCCGGCTCGTTGGCCTCGACGACCAGCGAAATCTGTTGGGCGGAGAGAACCGGCGCCAGCATGGTCACTTGGGCGCCGTTGGTCACGGTGACGAACGGCTTCGATTCCGGTGGCAGGAAAACTTCGCGCCGGGGATCGAAATCCAAACTGGCCAGCCGTTTCAGCGTTTCTCCGGCCTCAGCGAAAACGGGCTTTTGCCCGCCGGTCACAAGCGGCAGATAATCGCGCCGCGCTTCCCACTCGAAAAAGTTCGTCGGCGAAGTCGCTTGCGACACGCCCAGGAACTCGACGAACCGCGGCGCGGAACTGTTCGTCCTGGCATAAAGCAGCGCGCCGACGTCGAGCTGCTCGGGCAGGTGAAGTGAGTAGAAGCCGTCCAGGATCGGAATGTCGTCGAGCAGGTTGCAGTTGCTGACCAAGGCGAGCCGCCGGCCGATGTAGTCGGCGCTTGGGGCCTTTGTGTGCATGAAATTTAGTTCCTGGTGTGCAACGGCGCTCATCATCGCCCGCGACGCGCCGAATTTGGCCGGCGGCGGTTGGCGGGGCAGATTTGGCTCGAACACACCTCGGCTGACGGTTTTGTGCGCTGGCGCGTGAGTCAGGAGATCGAGCCAGACCAAAACTAACAGTGCAACTTGGAACAGCCCGCGCAACCTGGGCCGCGAAATTGTTCTCCAAAAGGCCAAGCCGGTGAAAACGACCGTGAAAAACGCCGCTCGCGCGAGCGCATTCCGCCCAGTGGCAGCCCAGTCGTCATCGGGCAAGGGATATTTCGCTGCATACCAGACGATGGCCAGCATCAGCACAATCACCACCAGCCAGATTGCCCAGAGCGGTTTTTTCGACCCGTCACCCGCGGTCTCGAGCCGGGCGATGGCGTATGCCGCCAGCAACGGCGCGGCGAAGATTGGCAGCACCACGAATTTGATCGGAAAGCGCATCAAACCCAGCACGCCGAAATGTTCGCGCGCCCAAGGATGGAGAAATCCCGCGTCACCGAGCGCGAGCACAAGGAACAGGACGCTCAAACCCGCCAGCACGAAAACGCGCCGCTCGCCGCTGCGCCAGACCGCGCACAACGCCAGCGCCACGACGGCGACGCCGAGGTAATACGAGGCCGTCCAGTATTGTCCCGCCTGAACAAAAACGCCGTGTGACCCCGGATGGCAGTGAAACAACGGCACGAGGAAGTTCGCCCAGCCGGTGGCCGGCATGGACCACGCCGAAGTTGCGAAGCCGGCATCTCGATGCGAATGAGCCAGCAAGTCAAAGAACGGCAGCAGTTGCGCCGCCGCCAAACCGCAGATCAGCAGCACGACAAAACTGAATCGGAGCAGCACGCGGCCCAAGGCTGCGCCGCGACGAAATGCTCCCACCAAACCCAGCGCCGCAAGTAGCACCCAGGTCAGCACGATGACTTCCGGCGCGCCGGTCAGCATTTGCATCGCCCCGACCAGCGCCGCTGCAATTACGCGCCTTCGGCCCTCCAACCAGGCCCGTTCGACCAGCATCACGACCCACGGCATCAGGCCAAGCGCGGCGATGTTATTCGGCCAGATGAGGCTGTTCACCATCAGGCCGCTGAACGCGAAGGCAACGCCCGCGACCGCCGCCGCGAGTTGGTTCTTTGTCCAGCGGTGTGCCAGGACATACATGCCCAGCCCGCCCACAAACAGGTGGGCGAGGCAAAACACGCCCAACGCCCACGACAAAGGGAAGAGCACGTAGAACCAAGCCGGCGGGTAAAAGATTTGCGTGTTCCATTGCGCGAGAAACGGCAGTCCACATTCGTTCAGCGGATTCCACAAAGGCAGTTCGCCGCGCCAGACACTTTCGCGAAAGTAATAAGCCAGCGGGTAGCCGAAGAGGCCGAAGTCGCGATAGACAAACGTTTGCAGCCCGAAGATGACTTGCGGGAACGCCGCCAGCACGAACAACCCGAGCAGCAGGCAGAACCGCCACGGGCCAAGCCAGACGGTCTTCTCACGCCCGACGCCGGCTTGCGCAGCCGCAGGTCGAGTGGAAATCAGCATGTGCGGCCAATCTGTCAGAACAGCATTGCAACCCAAGAAAAAAATCGGTCGTGCCGGCTTTGAGCAGGGCGGATTCTAGACCCCGCACAAGTCGCAGCCGCCGAGGTAACGAGGGGGAAGATGAATCGAGCGCCGTTTGGTCCGCCTCCTAGCCGAAATTTCACACGCGCCTCGAACGGCCCACGGCGTGTAGCCGCAACCTGAAGGTTGCGATTGCCCGCTGGACGTGGGCCGCCAGGCGCAACCTGAAGGTTGCGGCTACAGCGTGTGAAATTTCCGGGCTAAACCCTTGATGCGCCCGCATCAAAGTGTGGAGCCAGTTGTCGGATTTGAACCGACGACCCACGGTTTACAAAACCGTTGCTCTACCGCTGAGCTAAACTGGCCTCCGCCCCGCTGCGGCACTATGCGCCGCAAAAAAATCTACGGCAAGTCATTTCATGAAGCGCACGCTGCTCACTTTCGCTGGTAAAGCCACTGCGCCGCGGCGTTCAGCAGGGCGCACTCTCCGCAGCACGCCACGGTCGGCTTCGGAGAGCCGACCCTACCTCAATCACCTTCCAAAACTGCTGTCGCTGCCGCATAGTTTTGCGTGTGGCTAAGGCTTAGGTGAATGGCCTTGGCCCGGCGCACCTCAAACAGCCTTTGCCCGCCTTCGCGCAGGATGACGTGAGGCTCGCCGGATTCGCGCCTGGCCACCTCCATGTCGCGCCAGCCCAGTTGCGCTCCAATGCCCGTGCCGAAAGCTTTTGAGATGGCCTCCTTGGCCGCGAACCGCCCGGCGAGGAACGGCGCAGGCGATTTGTGGGACAGGCAGTAGGCGACCTCGTTCGGGTGGAGGATGCGGTTCAGGAACCGCTCGCCGAACTTTTCGTAAGACGCCTGTACCCGGGCAACCTCGATAATATCAATGCCAACGCCGAGAATCATTTCGTCGAGAGTCGAAGGTCGAGAGTCGAGAGTTACGGCCAACGCGCGTAATGTCCGCTTTAACCACGATAGCCTTGCATCAGCCGCAGTATTTCCCGCACGGCACCAGCCAGGCCGACGCTGATGGCGCGGCTGATGATGCAGTGGCCGATGTTCAGTTCGACCAGATGCGGCACCTCACACAGCGTCGGGAGGTTCCGGTAATTCAATCCGTGCCCGGCGTTCACTTTGAGTCCCAAGCCGTGTGCTTGGCGGGCCGCGTCAACCAGGCGCTGCAACTCCGGAAATTCCGTGGGGCGAGCGCCCCCGCGAGCCGGCTCGTCGGTAGCCTCGCCCCACCGTTTGGAAAATTCTTCCGCAAAAGCGCCCGTGTTCAACTCGACAAACTGGCTGCCGATCCGCGACGCGGCTTCAACCTGCGCCGCGACCGGCGAAAGGAACAGGCTGACTTCTATGCCGCCGTCGTTCATGCGCTTGCGCGTCTCGGTGAGCGCGCGTTCGTTACTGGCCGCGTCGAGACCGCCCTCCGTGGTGACTTCCTGCCGCCGCTCCGGCACCAGGCACACAATGTCCGGCTTGAGTTTCAGCGCGACACCGATGATTTCCGGCGCGTTCGCCATTTCGAGATTGAGCCGGGTTTTGACGACTTCGCGCAGCTTCCAAACGTCGCGGTCTTGAATGTGTCGGCGGTCTTCGCGCAGATGCGCGGTGATGCCGTGCGCCCCGGCCTGCTCGCAAATGAGCGCGGCCTGAACGGGATCAGGTTCGCCGTGACCGCGCCCGCGGTAGCGCGCTTCGCGCAGGGTGGCGACGTGATCAATGTTGACGCCCAGTTTCAGCATCTGAAGCAGTTGGGGCGGGGACGGTTCGTTGCGAGTCCGGTCGTTTGGGCAAACTGTATCCGCCGAGCGGGAAGTTAGGCGATTCCAGCCAGTTGGCCAACGCCACAAGTTCAAAGGCAGTCAAACCAACGGGCGACTTTCGCGCAAGCGACATTTGCGCTGGTCCGGTCACGGTGATTTCGGTTGCCGTATTGCCAAGGTTTGTGACGACCACGTCAAACCATTTCCAAACCGGGGCATCGCTGTCAATCTGCGGCCGGTTGGCAATGATCCGGAACAGTTGACTCAGGTTGCGCCATTGCGTCAGGCGCGCCTGCGTGATTTCCCAATCGTAGTAAACGAGGTTGGTGCGGCCGGAAAATTGCGCGAGCAACTCCGGCGGTGGCGGCTTGGCGGCTGGACCGTTCGGGAAAAGGCCGGCGAACAGGAATTCGCCGTTCGTCTCCACCACTGGTTGGATGAACGGGACGATGAACGGCAACCCCTGCCAAGCCAGCGCGCCCATGTTGGTGGACCAGCGGATTTCGCCCAGCGAGCGCTTCTGCAAATTCGTCTTGAACCGCTCCGTCAGTTGCGGCTCCAAGTGTTTCAACAAGTTCGTCGTGTCTTGGGACGGCACGGCGAGAAAGGTCTGAAACGGGATGTCGCCCAGCGCCCACAAATAAAACTGGTTCGGCACCGGTTCAATTTTCAAATCTTGAAACACTGGCTGCCGGCTCAGAAAGGGCGCGATCCCCTGACCAGCGGTGAAACTGATGAGCGGCTCACGGATGGTGTTGGTCGGGATTCGCCACGGTTCCGGCGACCAGTCAATCGGCTTGGGAAAAACCAGTTCCATCTTCGTTCGCAAGTCCTCTTCCAGGCCGGTCAGTGTCAGGTGCATCTGGGGGAGGCCCGCCGGCAAACTCGTTGGCAACAGCGGTTGCAGCCGCGGCCAATCCACGGACGCTTCCAGCCACGCCTGAGCGTCCGGGAGCTTTGGCTGTCCGCCTTCCCGGATTTGTTCGAGGAACTTGGTCAGCAACGGAGTCTCATCCTGCCCCCAACCCAAAACGACCCACTGACGGGCTCGCACAAACTTTATCGAGTTCGGCGCGTGGTGTTTCTTCAATTCCCATCCGTCAAAGTACTTCCCCAAGATGCCCCGAGGCTTCACACTGCTCCATGAACTCAGGACTACGGCCAGATTCGTTTTCCAGGCCTGCGCGCGTTCGTCGCCCAACCGGACGGCCAAAACGAATTCGGGCGTCCCGTTGCTGACCGCGCGCATTTCGGCAAACGATTCGGCCCGAATCAAATCCCGCAGCAGTGGGCGGAGCACGTCGGCGTAGTCGTTGTCATCGCCGACCAGCCGGTTTTGCAGCAACTGGTGTGGCGCGCGCGCCAGTTTCCACAGGATTTGCTCTTCGAGTTCGCGCGTGGCGGGCAACGCCGCCATCGCCGTCCAGCGGGTTGCGTTGGTTTCTGAACTCAGCCGCTCCGTTCCGACAAAGTGGAAGGCGAATAAAACGTCGGCTTTGGGAGGTGGCTCGATTTGCGACTTCCGGCAGCCGACATTCAAACCCGCCAGCAGCAGCGACAACCAGACGATCTTGCTTCGCATCACGGCGCTGTGGTGTGCCAGAACGAACGCCGTTTGGCAAATCCAATCACGGACGGGCACGGGGCAGGGCGGATTCAAGAACCGGCCGGAAGGCCGTAGCCGCCGAGGTAACGAGGCGGAAGTTGACTCGGTGGAAAAATCCGCCTCCTCACGTCGGCGGCTACTTTTCTTGAATCCGCCCCGGGCACGGGTCAATCCGGCCGGCCTTGGCAAGGCTGAATTCGGCCAACCCGTGCTGTGAATAACTTCTCGCCGAAATAGGTTGACGCGCTGGGGGGGGGCCGCGCGAAGATAGGCGCGTTTGCGGGAGGCCGCGCGCGTGGGTGTGTAGTTTGGCCGACGCGCAAACGCAGTCGCGGCGCATGAGTACAGTCTCGACAACGGGTTGTAGCTCAGCGGCCCAGGCGCACTTCGGGGACGCAACAGGTAAGGTGCGCCTTTCCACAGCCGTCATCCCTCGCGCGTTCACATTCTCCGCTCAAACCAATCGCCACCTCTTGCCCCGGAAATCTCACACGCGGCTCGAATTACCCGCGGCGTGTAGCCGCGACCTTCAGGTTGCGATTGCCCGCTGGACGCAGGCCGCCGGGCGCAAACCGGAGTTTGCGGCTGCCGCGCGCGGCCCGTTTCAGGATTTCAACTCCTTTGCCGTCTCGCTGGGAGGCGGTTTTTGTGCCGGGAACTTCACTTACACTCCATGAACTACGGATAAGGAAACCATGAAGACCTTGAGAAAACTTTCGCACGCCCCGCTGGTTTGGCTGGGGTTGTTGATCTTGTCACTGGGCTTGGCGGTCGCGTTGAAGTGGACGGTCAAGGCGCAAGAAGCCGATGCGTTTCCAAGGCTGGAGGAGAAACAGTCCCCTGACGCAATACTTTTTTCCGCGCTGATTTCTGCCCCCAACCAACCCTCATTGGTTGACTGATCCATGAAAACCTCCTTTGTCATTTTCGGGTTATTGCTCTCGACCACTTGTGCAACGTTTGCACAAACCTCGGATCAAAACTTGAAACTGGAAAGACTCGAAACTCAAAACCTGCTTGAAAAGTTATGAAACGCATGAATCGCACAATGATCGTTCTCGTTCTCGTTCTGCTCGCCGCGTGCGCGTGGGTCGGCTTGATTCGCGCGCAACGGTTCTCACCGGCGGCGACGGACAAACTCACGGCAGCCGTCGCGCTGTTGGAGATGGGCAAGCCGCTGGAGGCGCGGCCGTTGTTGGCGGGCATTGCCACCAACGACCCCGCGTATGGGGTCGCCCAGGCCTACGACGCGCTCTGTCGTTATGAGGTGTGCCGCGCGGCGGGGACGAACAGTTATGGCTGGTTCCTGGAAGCCCTGAAGTCGCCGGCGGTTCAGGCGGCGGTCCTCGACCCGGAACTCCGGGAAGAACTGTCGTTCAAAGGGATTGATGCGCTGTATCAAAGCCATTTCTACGGCAAGGCCGCCGACCAGATCGCCGCTTTCAATCGGGAGCATCCGGCTTCGGCGCGGTTGGAAACGGTGGCCGAATACCAGGCGGCGGTGCAGTTCGAGTGGGGCCTGGGGCAGATCTATGGGGCCGTCCACACCGAGGGCGAGCTGGTGCAGAGCCGGTGGACCAACGCCCTGGCGGGTCTGGAGCAATTCGTGGCGCTGGCCGGGAAGCTCCCGTCC
>Ga0315289_10006547_pt1 | contig 17106 bp, 13 predicted proteins | sample YL17G11_40_MG_FD_203452 | JGI IMG/M metagenome (GOLD analysis project Ga0315289, IMG submission 203452) | Sediment microbial communities from Yellowstone Lake, YNP, Wyoming, USA - YL17G11_40 | ecosystem: Environmental > Aquatic > Freshwater > Lake > Sediment | place: USA: Wyoming | collected... | reverse complement strand
GATTCCCTTTCCCCCATTTCACGGCCCTTCACCCATACCGAAGGGGGGTGGGAAAAAAGGAATCGGGCCCGATCATAATGGCCTTTTACCTGCTCGGGCAGGGCGGGAAAAGAAAGGCTGAGCAGGGTACGGAGATTTTCCCCGGAAACGGTTTCCGACAGATGGGACAGCCTCTCTTCCGAGAACTCGGAGAGATCAATATCCCGGACCCTGCTTCCCGTTTCTTCCGCGTAGGCCCCGGCAGCCTGCCATTCATAGGGTTCCTTGAGCAGCAGGAAGATCCCCTGGATGGCACCATGGGAAAGAAGGTCCCGCCAGGAAATCCCCTCTTCCCGGTGAATTCTCCGGAGATTTTCCCGCAGGGTCGCGCGGAAAGCCGCCGCTTTCCGGGCCCGAAAGAACCGGGCGTACGGGCTGATTTCAACGGAGATGACCGATGGCTGCTCTCGACGGAGAAGCTCCAGGAGCTTGCGTCTCCCCGCCGGATCGCGGTGAACGGTGCCGACCATCAGCAGGGGGGGAGATTTCTCCCGCTCATACCCAGCCGCAAGTTGACCTTTTCGGGAACCTTGTGGTAAAGTCAAACCGTCTCCCAATAAGCTCTTCCGTATCTTCCTCAAAGAGCGCGGACCGAACGAAGAATATTTTTACCCATTTGGGCTGAAAATTCAAGATTTTTCCCTATGATTCTCACCTTCCGGAAAGAATTGATCCTGGCCGCCCTGGCGGGAACCATAGCGGTCATGGGGCTGGGGTTTATTATCCCCCTCTTCCCGATCTATGTGGCCCGCAAGGGAGCCACCAATTTCCAGCTGGGGCTGATCGTTTCTGGATTTACCATCAGTCAATTTCTGGTCCAACCCTTCTTTGGGGGACTGTCCGACCGCTTCGGGCGCAAGCTTTTTATGGTTTTAGGGTTGGCCTGCTATGGATTGGTCGCTTCCCTTTATGTCCTGGCCGACACCCTCTCCCACGTCTTTCTGATCCGGCTCCTCCATGGAGTAGGAGCGGGAATGATCTGGCCCGCCCTGTCCGCTTTCATCATCGACCAGGCGCCGATGGAGCGAAGGGGAGAAACCATGGGTTTTCTCTCCAGCATGGAGATGTTCGGGTTTGCCGTCGGTCCTCTCCTGGGAGGGACTCTCTACTCCCTGGGGGGAATGGATCTACCCTTCTTGGGCTGTTCGACCCTGGCCTTCCTGGCTGCGGGACTGATCTGGAAAATGATTCAAGAAAAGCCTTCCGTCCCCAGGGGTGTTGGGGTTCGCTTTCTGGAACGATATGGGTTTGCCTCCCTTCGACTGCCCGACATCCGCCTCCTCTGTCTGATCGGTCTGGGGGAGGCTTTTGTCTGGGGAATGATCATGACCCTCCTTCCGGTGATGGCCTCCGGCCTGGGAGTGCCGCCGGGGAAGATCGGCTGGCTCTTCAGCGCTTATTTCATCGTCTTCATTTTCCTTCAATGGCCCATGGGGAGATGGTCGGACCGCCACGGCCGGAAAATGCCCATTCTCGTCGGAATGAGCGTCTATGCCTCCGCGGTCTTCTTATTGTCCCTGGGCGGGAGCTTGCTCTATTTCCTTTTGGTCCTGGCTGTGGCCGGCGCTGGATTGGGAATCTACTCCCCGTCGGTGCGGGCCGCCATTGCCGACCTCACCTCGGAAAAGGTCCGGGGGGCGAGCATGGGGGTCTTCTTCACCACTCGGATGCTGGGCTTCTTTCTGGGGCCGAATCTGGGCGGAATGATGGCCGACCGTTTCAGCCCGGGATTTCCTTTCCTGGTTGGGGCCGCCATTCTGGGAATGGGGATCTGGGCGTCCTCCCGCCTGTCGGCCGGGCTTTCCCAGTACTCAGCCGCGGTCCGTCCAGGGTAAGACTTAGGCAGATAGGGCAAAGGGACCATGGTTGCAACTTTCAACATCCCTCCGGGGAGACGCGAGATGAGGTGAGAAAATGGCTTGCCGAATGGAGATCGGATTAAAACCCAGCATTCGAGACGCCCGGGGGGAAAAGATCAAACGGCGCATCATCGACGACCTGAAGATCCCGCTTGATGCGGTCCGGACCGTGGACGTTTACACGGTGGACGCTTCCCTATCCCACGAGGAAATGGAGAAGGTGGCCACCGGTCCCTTCCTGGACCCCGTCATTCAGGACTATTCCCTCGCCAAACCCCTGGAGCAAGCGGATTTTGACTGGGCCATCGAGGTAGGCTACAAGCCCGGGGTCACGGACAACGTGGGGCGGACGGCCCGGGAGGCGGTGGAGATCCTTCTGCAGCGGAAATTGAAACCCGGCGAGGGGGTCTACACCTCGGTCCTCTATTTTCTGAAGGGAAAGTTGGCCCGCAACCAGGCCGAATCCATCGCCACGGGTCTCCTGGCCAACACTCTCATCCAGAGGTCTGAAGTCAAAGACCGGGGTTCATGGAACCCGGCCGTGGGTATGGGGGTTACCGTACCCAAGGTTTCCCCCAAAAATCAGGTCCGGGTGGAAGAACTCAACCTGCAGGTCAGCGACGAAGAACTCCTGCGAATCAGCTCGCGGAGGGTGCTGGCTCTGAGCCTGAAGGAGATGAAGGCTCTCCAGCAATATGCCCAGGACCCGGCTCGCCTGGCGCAGCGGAAAAAAGTCGGCCTGGGGGAACACCTGACCGACTGTGAAGCGGAGGCCCTGGCTCAGACCTGGTCCGAGCACTGCAAGCACAAGATCTTCAACGGGCTGATCGACTACACCGATGAAAGGGGAAAAGTCCGGCGCATCGACAGCCTCTTCGACACCTACATCAAGGGGTCGACCGATGAAATCCGCAAAGCCATGGGAGAGAAGGACTGGTGCGTCTCGGTCTTTAAAGACAACGCCGGAGTCATGCATTTCAACCGGGACTGGAACCTGGTCTTCAAGGTGGAGACCCACAACAGCCCCTCAGCCCTCGACCCCTACGGCGGGGCCCTCACCGGGATCGTGGGAGTCAACCGGGATCCCTTCGGCACCGGAAAAGGGGCCAAGCTGATCTTCAACGTGGACACCTTCTGTTTCGCTCCCCCTGATTATTCCAAACCCCTCCCTCCCCGCCTCCTCCATCCCAAGCGGATCTACGAAGGAGTGCGGGAGGGGGTGGAACACGGGGGCAACAAGAGCGGAATCCCCACGGTCAACGGGTCCATCGTCTTCGACGACCGGTACGCGGGGAAACCCCTGGTGTACTGCGGAACGGGCGGAATCATGCCCCGGCTGATCCGGGGAGAGCCATCCCACCGGAAGGAGGCCAAGCCCGGGGATTTCATCGTCATGACCGGCGGAAGGATCGGCAAGGACGGGATCCACGGGGCCACCTTCTCCTCTGAAGAACTCCATGAAGAGTCGCCCACCAGCGCCGTGCAGATCGGGGACCCCATCACCCAGAAGCGCATGACCGACTTCCTTCTGCGGGCCCGGGACGAAGGCCTCTACCATGCCATCACCGACAACGGTGCCGGGGGTCTATCCTCTTCCGTGGGGGAGATGGCCCGCGACTGCAACGGCTGCGAGATGAGCCTGGAGCGGGCGCCGCTGAAGTACGCCGGCCTCGACCCCTGGGAGATCCTCCTCTCCGAAGCCCAGGAGCGCATGACCCTGGCCGTTCCCCCGGACAAGATCGACCGTTTCATGGAAATGGCCGGGCGGATGGAAGTGGAAGCCACCATTCTGGGGAAATTCACCGACACGGGGAAATTCCATATCCTCTATGACGGGAAGACGGCGGCTTACCTGGATATGGAATTCCTCCACGACGGTTATCCCAAAATGGAATTGCGCGCTAAGTGGGAGCAGAAAAAGCACCCCGAGCCCCGCTTCTCGGACCCCAAAGACTTGGCCTCGACCCTGAAACAGATCCTTTCCCGCTACAACGTGTGCAGCAAGGAGTCGGTGGTCCGCCAGTATGACCACGAGGTCCAGGCGGGCAGCGCGGTGAAACCCATGGTGGGGGCCTCGAACGACGGACCCGGAGACGCCTCGGTTCTGCGGCCGATTCTGGACTCCTGGGAAGGGGTGGCGGTTTCCTCCGGCATCTGCCCGCGCTACAGCGACATCGACACGTACCACATGATGGCCTGTGCCATCGATGAAGGGATCCGCAACAACATCGCCGTGGGCGGGAATCTGAAGCAGATGGCCGGGCTGGATAACTTCTGCTGGTGCGACCCCATCCAGTCGGAGAAAACCCCGGATGGGGAATACAAGCTGGCCCAGCTGGTGCGGGCCAACATGGCCCTCTACGAATACACCAAGGCTTTTGGAGTTCCCTGCATATCGGGGAAGGACTCGATGAAGAACGATTACCTCATCGGGTCCACGAAGATTTCCATCCCTCCCACGGTCCTTTTTTCAGTGGTGAGCGTCCTCCCCGATGTGCGCAAGTGCGTGACCATGGATGCCAAAAGGGCGAACGACCTGGTTTATGTGCTGGGAGAGACCCGGGCCGAGCTGGGAGCCTCCGAGTACTACGCTCTGCTCGGCTTCATCGGCAATCAAGTCCCCCGGGTCGATGCTCAAAAGGCCAAGAAGCTTTACGAAGCCCTGAGTTCAGCGATGGAGAAGGGACTGGTTGCTTCCTGCCATGACTGCTCCGATGGGGGATTGGGCGTGGCCCTGGCCGAGGTGGCTCTTGCCGGAGGGCTGGGCATGGAGGCGGACTTGCGAAAGGTCCCCGCGCCGGGGGTGGATCGCAACGACACCCTCCTCTTCTCCGAATCCCCGAGCCGGTTCGTGGTGACCGTCCGCCCGGAAAACCAGAAAGCCTTCGAGGATTGCCTGAAAGGGAATATCTTTGCGCAGGCGGGCCGGGTGGTTTCCGGCAAAGACCTTACGATCACCGGGCTGCAGGGAGCGGGCGTGGTCCGCGCGGACATCGATGAATTGAAAGGGGCCTGGAAGAAACCCCTCATGTGGTAAAGAAGCGGAGAGCATAGAATAGGATCCGTCTCGGGTTTCGAGTTTCGGGTTTTGGATTTAATCTCTATGCTCTATGCTCCCTGCTCCATGCTTTCTTTCTTGAGGTGATTATGAAAAAGGTCAAGGCTCTGATTCTGGCGGGAAACGGAATCAACTGCGAAATGGAGATGGCCCATGCCTGCAAGCTGGGCGGGGCCGACGTAGCGGATATCGTCTACATCTACGATCTCCTCTCCGGCGGGGTGAAACTCGATGATTACCACTTCCTGAACCTGCCGGGGGGTTTTTTGGATGGTGATGATCTGGGGTCGGCCAAGGCCATGGCCCACCGGCTGAAATATGCCCAGATTGCCGGAAGCGGGGAGCGGCTGGAAGAAGGGATCCTCCGCTTCATCCGCGAGGGCAAGTTGATCCTGGGGGTCTGCAACGGTTTTCAGCTCATGGTTAAATCCGGGTTGATTCCCGGAATGGGGAAAAGCTATGGGCACCAGACCGTAACCCTGACCTTCAATGATTCGGGCCGGTTTGAAGACCGCTGGGTGTATTTGAAGGTGAACCCCGACAGTCCCTCCATCTTTACCAAGGGGGTGAAAGGACTCTATTTGCCCGTTCGCCATGGGGAAGGAAAGTTCATCCCCCGGGATGAGGAAGTTCTGGCTGATCTGGCCCGGAAAAACCTGATCGCCCTGCAGTATTCGGACCCTGAATATCAATCTCCCACCATGGAATACCCCCTGAATCCCAACGGGGCTGTTTCGGCCATCGCTGGAATTTGTGACGAGACAGGCCGCCTCTTCGGCCTCATGCCTCACCCGGAAGCCTACCTCTATTTCGTGAATCATCCCCGGTGGACCCGGGAGAAGGTGCCGGAAGAAGGGATGGGCCTGGCTTTATTCAGGAATGCGATTGATTATATCCGTAAGAATTTATGATGTAGGGGCGATCACGCCAGGCGCGTGACGGGTCGCCCGAGTAGGGGCACGATGCTTCGTGCCCCTACAGGATTCCTGGGGGGAATTTATTTCTTCAGCAGGAGGTCTTGCTCCGCTAACAGCTTCTTGATGGTTTCCGTCTCCGCCCGGATGTACTTGATGGACTGCTCGCTGTTTAACTTCATGGCCACGAATCCCGCCTTGATGACCTTCGACTGATACTCTTCCTTGTTCACCGTGTCCAGAAAGGCCTTTTGCAGCTTGGCGGTGATGTCCGCCGGCGTGTTCTTGGGAACCGCCACCCCGCGGTCGATCCGCGGATAAAATTTATACCCCAGTTCCTGGAAGGTGGGAATGTTGGGAAGGACGTCCATGCGCTTTTCCGTCCCGATGGCCAGGATTTTCATCTGGCCCTCCTGGGCCACCAGGTCGGAAGAATTGCCCCAGATGGCCTCCACGTGCCCGCCGAGAAGAGCCGTCACCTGGGGAGCCGCCCCGGTAAAGGTCACCAGGGTCAGCTTGGTGTCGGTCATCTTCATGAACAGGAGCGAGGCCATGTGATGTCCCGAGAATTTCCCCGACATGCCGACGGTGATCTTGTTGGGGTTGGTCTTGGCGAATTCGATGAACTCCTTCACGCTGTTGATCTTCGAATCCTTCTTGACCGCCAGGCCGATGGGCGTGGCCTCGAAGATGCAGAGCGGCTTCAGGTCTTCCGTCTGGAAGGCCACATCCTTCTGGGAAAGAGGCTGCAGGATGATGTGGGGGATGTTGATCCCGCAAACCGTGTATCCGTCGGGCTTGGCCTGGGCGAACTTCGTCCACGCCAGTCCCCCGCCCGCCCCGGGCATATAGTTGATCACGATAGGAACCCCGAGCATCTTCTCCAGGTAAGGTTGCTGCATCCGGGCTTCCACGTCGGATTGCCCCCCCGGGTTAAAAGGAATGATGTAAGTGATCGGCCCCTTGGGAAAGTCTGAAGCCGCAAAAACCATGGTCGGGAATAGCACCAGGACTATTAAACCAAAGAGCATGCTGATTCTTTTCATTTGTTCTCTCCTTTCTTCGATCCGCCCTGCCTCACCCCGCCCTTATCGCCCGGAATGGGGAAGAGGGGAGGGTAAAGTTTTTTCATGAGTTGTATCCGCGTTCATCCGTGTTCATCCGCGTCCCATCCAGTCTTTTATCTTTAAATCTTTTGCGAATAGAAAATCTGTGTTCATCTGTGTTTATCTGTGTCCCGATAAAAAATCTTTGGTTGCGGTTCTTCCGCCCGGTATCCTCTGTGGCTCAAATGGTTTTTACTGTTTTTTCAGGTCGAACTCCTGCGCCAGTTTGACGTGCTCCTTCACTTCCATCTCCAGGTATTTATGAGAATCTTCGATCCCCATCACCTGGGGGACGAATCCGACCTGCTCCATCTTGGCAATAAACTCCGGCTTCGAGGTGGTTTCCAGGAAGGCCTTCTCCAGGCGTTTCTGGATGTCCTTGGGAATAGTCTTCGGCCCCATGGCCCCGCGGGCAATCCGCGGGTACATCTTATAGCCCAGTTCCTCAAAGGTGGGAACCTCGGGCAACTGGACCATCCGCTTCGGGGAACCGATGGCCAGCACCTTGATCTGGTCTTTGCTGGTCGTCAGCACGCTCGAATTGGTAAAAGCCGCATCGATGTGCCCGCCCAGCAGCGCCGTCTGAACCTGGGAGGTGCCGGTGAAGGTAATATAGTTCACCTTCACCCCCGCCAGTTTCATGAACTGCAGGGTGGCAAAATGGTGACCTGTGAATTTCCCCACCCCGCCGCAGGATACTTTCCCCGGGTTGGCTTTACAATAGTCGATGAATTCTTTGAAGGTATTGGCCTTGAAGTCCTTTTTCACCGCCAACCCGATGGGCGTATATTCCACGATTGAAAAGATCACGAAATCATCGGTCTTGAAAGTCACATCCTTCATGAAAATGGGCTGAAGGATGATGTGGGGAATGCTGAACCCTCCGATGTTGTACCCATCCGGCTTAGCCGCGGCCAGTTTCGACCAGCAAAGCCCTCCGCCTGCGCCCGGAAGATAATTGATCACAAAAGGAACCCCCAGATTTTTTTCCAGGTAAGGCTGCATGGCCCGGGCGGCGATGTCCACCTCACCCCCCGGGTTGAAAGGATTCATGTAATTGATGGGCCCCTTGGGAAAGTCCTGAGCGCCTGCGGGGACCGTCGAGAAGGCCAACAAGAGCGCGAAAACCAAACCTGTCACTTGCCATTTCTTCATCTTGGTTGCCATCCTTTCGTCTTTTTTTCCACTACACTTCTTCTCCCTCAACCTTTTCCCGCAATTTCTCCCGTCGTTTCCCCAACCAGGGAATGAACGGAGAAATCAAGAGGACTAAAGAAACAATCATGAACACCGCCGAACTGGGTTTCTGGATGAAGATCCAGGGGTCCCCCTGGGAAATCGTCAGGGCCAGCCGGAGGTTATTTTCCATCATGGGCCCGATAACGATCGCGAGAACCAGGGGAGCCATCTCGAACTGGAACTTCCGGGCCAGATAGCCGAAGATTCCGAACCCGATCATCAGGGCCACTTCCACATTGCTGTAATTCAGGCTGAAAACCCCCACCAGGCAGAAGAGAAGGATGAGCGGAAAGAGGATGGGGTAGGGGACTTTCAAAACCTTGACCCAAAGGCCGATGAGGGGCAGGTTCAGGATCAGGAGCATGATATTTCCCAAGTACATGCTCATGATGGTCCCCCAGAAGAGGTCCGGGTATTTGGAAATCAGCATGGGGCCAGGCTGGATTCCATGAATCATGAAAGCGCCCAGGAGAATGGCGATGACCGAGTTCGCGGGGATCCCCAAGGTGAAAAGAGGGATGAAAGCCCCGCCGGTTGCAGCATTGTTGGCGGATTCGGGCCCGGCCACGCCTTCGATCACTCCTGTGCCAAATTTCTCTGGATGCTTGGAAATCTTCTTTTCGATCGCATAAGAGGTGAAAGCGGATATCACCGGCGCTGGCCCGGGCAGGATCCCGATGAAGAACCCCAGAAAAGACCCGCGGATAATCGGCCAGAAGGAGTCTTTCCAATCCTGGAGGTTGGGGAGGAGGTTTTTCACCTTGGCGGTGATAATCTCCCGCTTCATCTCCTCTTCCACGTTGGAGATCACCTCCGCCACCCCGAAAAGACCCATGATCGCCGGTATCAGCCCGATTCCATCGGCCAGCTCGAGGACCCCAAAGGTGAGGCGCTGGGTGCCGGAGATGGCATCCATGCCGATGGTTCCGAGGAGTAATCCGAAGACCGCCATCATCAGAGCCTTCAAGATCGACCCGGAGGCAAGGTAAATAAGGACGACAATCCCCATGAGCATGAGGCTGAAGTATTCCGGGGGACCGAAAGCCAAAGCAAATTTGGCCAGGGGTGGAGCGACCAGCATCAGTCCGAGCACGGAAATGGTTCCGGCAATAAAGGACCCGAAGGCGGCAATCCCCAGGGCCGGGCCTGCCCGACCTTTGAGGGCCATTTGGTACCCGTCCAGGCAGGTGATAACCGAGGCCGCTTCACCGGGGATGTTTACCAGAATGGAAGTGGTCGAGCCTCCATACATGGCTCCGTAGTAGATCCCGGCCAGCATGATGATGGCGGTAACCGGCGTTACGTGAAAAGTGTTGGGAAGGAGAAGGGCGATGGCCGCCGTGGGACCGAGGCCGGGTAGCACGCCGACCAGGGTTCCCATGAGAACGCCTAAGAAACAAAATAATATATTGGTAGGGGTAAAAAGGGTTTGGACGCCGAGAGCAATGTGAGCCAGCATATCCATGGGTCACCTAAAAACCGAGGAATCCCCTGGGCAGCTGGGTCTCCAGAAAATTGATGAAGAGAAGGCGGGCTGCCACAGAGCTGAGCACGGCCACGACCAGAGTGCGGGGCCAGGTCTGGGGAAAAATGAAGCGGACCAGGAATGCGATAAAAAGAAAAGTTGTAAGCGTGAAGCCCAGGGGGGTCAGGAGAAAATTGTAGGCAATTAGAGCGGCAAAGGTGGCCACCACTCTCTTCCAGGAATCAGCCCGGGGAAAAAAGGAATGGGTGATGGGCGGCAGCTTTCCCCAGAACGTGCGCAGCAGGAGGGATCCGGACATGGCCGTCAGAACAATTCCGCCCCAGAAGGGCAAAAAGCCGGGGCCGGGCTCGTTCCAGGCGCCGATTTCAACCGACCGGGCATAGATAAAAAAGAATACCCCAACAACCAAAAAGAAGATCGCTGATATGCGGTTATAACGGATGGCTTTATCCATTTTTCCCCTACTCCGAAGGACTTCCGGAGACACTCATCCCTGAATGGTTTGCATTTCCCCAGCCGATTCTGAACGGATTCTAAACCGGTGAAATACCCCTTGTCAAGGATGTAATCGGTTTCATTGTATACATTATAAAAAGAGAGCCGTCCAGATCTTACGGAAACCTCCGTTTTCCGTGGGCCGACCCGACCGGTTGGTGCGGGGTTAAGGAGGATGGAGTGCAGGGCTTCCCTGAATCTTATATGATTCAGGGCGCATTTCCGCAATTGCTTCACCGCGTGATCATCTTGTTGGGAAGCCATAGGGCCAGCTCCGGCCAGAAACACAGGATGACCATTCCCAGACAGAGCATGACAATGAAAGGGATCGACCCTTTTAGGACCTCGGTAAGCGGCACATCCGGAGCAATCCCCTGAACGATATACAGGTTCAGTCCCACGGGGGGGGTAATCAGGCCGGCTTCCATGTTCAGGGTGACGATCACCCCGAACCAGATCGGATCAAAGCCCAGGCCTTTGATGATGGGGTGCATGATGGGGGCCGTGATCAGGATGATCGCCACCGGAGGCATGAAACAGCCCAGGACCAGGAGAAAGATATTGATGATGAACATGACCATCCATCTGTTCAACTCGAGACCGATGATCCCGTTGGCTACGGTCTGGGTGATGTAAAGTTTGGTCAGGACCACCCCGAAGAGATACGAGGTTCCCACGATCATGAGGATCATGGTGCTTTCGCGGATGGTGCCTTTCAGAATCTTCAAGACTTCTCCGCGCAAAGTTAATTGATAGATGATCATGACCAGGATCAGCGCAGCCACGGATCCCACCGCAGCGGCCTCACTGGGGGTAGCCAGGCCTCCATAGAGAGTGAACATCATGATGACGATGAGGAGGACAAAGGGGGCCACCCGGGGCAGTCCCGCCAGTTTCTCTTTCAGCGTGAAGGACTCTTCGGCAAGGAGGAGATGATCGGAAGCACTCGCCCCCGCCCGGCGGAGGCTCTTCTTTTTGAAAATCATGTAAAGGATGACCCAGACGGAGAACATGAGGGTCATGATGATCCCGGGGATGACGCCGGCGATGAAGAGTTTGCCCACCGAGGTCTGGGTGGCGATTCCATACACAATCATGGTCACGCTCGGGGGAATCAGAATCCCCAGGGTTCCCCCTCCCACGATCAGGCCGGTCGCCAGAGACCCTGGATAGCCCCGTTTGCGCATCTCGGGAATTCCGGCGGTCCCGATCGCGGCCGCCGTCGCCGGGCTCGAACCGCACAGAGCGGCAAAGATGGCGCAGGCCACGATGTTGGAAATCCCCAGCCCTCCGGGGAGCCGGTACAGCCAGCGGTGAATCGATTCATAGAGATCTGAGCCGGCCCGGGTGTTGGCCAGGATCGCCCCCATGAGGATGAAAAGCGGGATGGCGAGGAGGCCGAAGTCATTCAATCCTTCGAAGACCGTGTGGGCGGTCATCATGAACTGCTGGAAATCCATGAGGGTGAAGATGAAGAAGAGGGAGGCCGCTCCCAGGGCGAAGGCGATAGGCATCCCGCTCAGCAGAAATACCAGGGAGACGAGAAGGACGATGATCCCCAGCATGGAGGGCGTCATTTCTCTCCCCTTTCTTCATCCTGAGCCTGCTTTTCTCCATTGCCCGACCTCATCCGGGTCCAAAGGTTTGATAGATGTACCAGGTACTGAAGACAGAGGAGGGTCATCCCAAAGGGGAGAAAAAGATAAGAAATCCAAAGGGGCGGACCCCAGAGCGAGTCCGAACGCCAGCCTTTGGAGGCTGCTTCCCACCACATCTCCCACCCCAACCAGGCAACGACCAGGCAAAAAACCAAGGAAATGATGGAGGTATAGAAGGAGAGATGAGCCTGGACGCGCGGGGGGAGGAGATGAGTGATCAGATCGATACTGATATGGCCTCCATGCTTGAGTCCGTAGGCACCCCCTACAAAAGTGGCCATGATCAGGAGATAAACCGAGAATTCAATTTCCCAGATGGTCGGGGTCTTGAAGACGTAACGCATGAGGACCTCGTAGGTCAAAACCCCGGCGGAGACCAGGACGCTGACGGCGCAGACAATGCCGCTTAGCTCGCTGATCCTGGAGATCCAATAAGAAAACGGACGGGCAGAAGGATTTTCGGAGGCCACTTTTCCTCCTTATCGAAAATCTTCTTTCTTATCCCCCTCCCTCATGGAGGGAAAGGGGAGGGGCCGGTTGCTATCGCAAAGCAATTGCCGCATCGATGATTTTCTTGCCGCCCTTGATTTGCTCGGCAAAAGTCTTCCAGGCTGAATTCTTGGACATCTCCTCCCAGGCCTTGAACTCCGCGTCGGTCATGTAATGGATTTTGACCCCCTTCTTCGAGAAGAGGTCCGCGGCTTTTTCATCTTCCTGAATGACCTCATCGTGGAACTTTTTTTCGATTCCCTGTCCTGTTTCCAGCATGGCCTTTTTCTGCTCGGCGCTCAATTTGGCCCAGGTCTTGGTCGAAATAACGATGCCGCAGAGGGTGGAGAAGACATAGTTTTGGCGGCCCACAATGAGGTGGTCGAGCACTTCATAGAGGCGGAAGGATTGGAAGGATGAGTAGGTGGTCATCAGGCCATCCAGCACTCCCGACTGGAGGGCAAAATAGAGTTCCGTGGAAGGCATGGAAGTGATGGCCGCTCCTGCAGAGCGCAGCATATCCTCCGTGGCCTTGCCGGCGCCCCGCATTTTCATGCCCCGAGTGTCCGGCGGCAGGGCGATCAGTTTCTTCTTGCTTCCGATGCCCCCCATCATCCATCCCCAGCTCAGGATTTTGATCCCGTTGTCTTCGCACATTTTCTCGACGATTTTCCCGATCTCGGCGTCGCGCCATTTCATCGCCTCCTGGTAATTCCGGGGGAGGCAGGGCATCATGGTGATCATGGTTTCGGGGACTTTGCCGGCGGCGTAGGCGATGTGGTATACGGCCAGGTCCAGAGCCCCCTGGCGCATGGCGTCGAACTGAGGGTTGGGTTTGAATAGGGCGCTGGCCGGGTAGATTTCGAACTTGACCGATCCTTTGGCCTTCTCCTCCACCCCCTTGGCGAACCAGTTGGCCCACTGGTCCCGCAAATCATCCTTGGCCCACTGGTGGGAGAACTTCATCAGGATCGGGGGTGCGGCCGAAACCCGGTCGGCAACGGCAAACAGGACTGTCAGAAGGATAGGCAACGCAACGATCCAGACGGGGAAAACGGAATAGGCTCTTCTTACGCTGATCATCGGTTTCTCCTTTCTTAAACCTGTTCTTGGCCCGCTTCTTGTTATTCGACACTCTAACCGTCGTTTATCGTCAATTGCGGTGCGGAGAAAAACCGGAAAAAGCTAAAAGCGTAAGGATCTTTCGAGAATGCGAACTGGCTCGCGAAACGCCGGGAGGGGGGTCCGTCCGTGCTTAATTTACCCGCTGGGGATTATTTGTCAAGAAAAAAATCCCCCCGGCCCGAAAAATGCCGGGTTGTCCAACCTGTAATCGGGGACATTGATTCTTACCGTGCATAACGCACCGTATGAATCAACTCTCCAAACCACGTATCCATTTCCGGTTTCTTCCATGCCCCTAACGCTGGGCATGAGTCGGCGCTTCAGCGTTTCGGCTCCCTGCCGGTGTCAGGGCGCTTCTGATGCTGCTGCTTTTGGGCTTGAGGTCGCCGCTGTTTTTCGTACGAATCCAATTCCCGAAAAGCAACGATCTTTCGCTCCCTATACTGCTCATATTCGATAATAAAGGCTTGCACATCGTTGTACGGACCGGCAATATGCCCGGGGCGTTTCGAGTCAGCGAAAATGTAGATTTTACCACCGCGCTTGAAACTCACCAGCCAATGCAACCGCAGCATATTCCCCTTGATTTGTATCGGATTGAACTCGATCATCAGATACTTGGGATCGCTATGCGGATCGATTCGTCTGAGCGTCTCAACGCCAAAGCGCGATAAATCGACACAAACACCGGTTTTGGTGTCGAAGAATTCGGATGGGGGGTGAATCGAAATCCTCTCATTCTTAGCCCTTTGGGTCTCAGAAAGTCGCAGTGCTCGCGCCGTATCGTAGGAAAAATTGGCGGCGATCCACCCATTGATGTCTTCCGGGGTTTTCCAGACTCGTAAGGCTTGTTCGTACGAGTCCGCAGCCTTGAACACCACGGTTGAATCGCGAGCATACTCCGGCTCATCTGACGAAGGCGATGCACTATGAAGAAGGTTGACAAAGCCGCCCAGAAAAAAGAGCGCAAACAAAACGAGCACCTTATGCATTCTGTTCCGCCTCTTCTTCCGTGATACGGGGCCTGGGTATACAGACATGGTTTAGTAGGTATGTCCCGGGCATTTCTTTCGCCTTAGAAGGATGATTTTGGGCCTGAAACTGCCGTTCTAAGGCTAAAAAACATCCTTTTTTCAGGCCATTCTTCTGCAATATCATGTATTTGTGCTGGTTCGACCCGGGACGGGGGACGGAAATTATCATCTTTTTGGCAAAGATGTCAAGTTTCTTGGGGCAGCTATTTGTTTTTCACTCTCCTTTTCACCTTCTTCTGGACCTCTTGCAATATTTTCAAGACTCCGATCTGGGCGGCTTGGCGATGAAGGTATGGCCAATCGATCTCTTCATAATGGGCGTACATCAGCATCTCTGCCTGGACTTTGGCTTGAAGGTCAGCCCATTCCTGGGCCATTACGATGCGGTCTAAGAGAATATCTTCTACCTTTAGGATTTTGAGCTTTATTCCCTCGATTTCAATTTCATTCAACTCCCCCACGGCCAAATGCCCGACTTGAAGAGGCCCCGGAGGGAACTCGACGGGAAAGGGAATTCGAGGGTGGCTCCAGTGACGAAAATCCCCCGAGCGCACAAATCCAAGTTCTTCCATGACCGTTTCAATTTCACTTCTTTCCAGAGGGGGAAGAACCATATCAATATCCGCGGTCGTATATCCTCCCGCGGTGTAGAATTCGACCACGGTTCCACCCACCAGGACCGCAGGAATCCCCCGCTCCTCGAATCCCGCAGAAATCGCGGCTGCCAAATATAGCTGCCTTTCCAATTTCTGCTGTCTGGCGATCGCTTGACCGAGCAGATGTCTTATTTTACGGGGTAGAGTCACGGCAAATTCTCCAGCATCTTGGCTTCCGATGGATGCCTTGGCCTCCTCCGTTTCAAATCCTTGCCGTATGCTTCGACAATCTCGCCGGACCGTTTTCCCCAGCTTTTCCGCTCGAGGGGGATTTCTTTAAGGGTATAAGTGGTGGAAACCTTGGCGGGGGTAGAAGGAGTCTGGGATTTTTCCACCAGCGATTTTAATTCCGGCCACAAAAGAAAATTCCGATTCACCCGGAAACGCCTCTGATTCCCCTGCGCCCAAGAGACGATGAGACCTAGTTGATCCAGCTTATCCAATTCCCTTTTCACAACCGGGGCGGGTTCGCCTATTTTCCGGCTTAACTCTCGCAGATGGTATTCTTCATTGGGGTGCTTTATCAGATAAATAAGAATTTTCCGTTTCGCTCCTGAAGAAATAAAATATTCCAGCATGCCTCCTCCTCCCAAAATGTTACTAAAAATGTAACATATTTGAAAAATTTGTCAAGTCTTTCATCTGTTTAGCCACAGAGGTCACAGAGAACACAGCGCGGCTGCGCCGCAACCAAAAATTTCATATTGGACACAGATGAACACAGATAAACACAGATAATAATTCATGAAAAATGCCTAACAAAATTTAAAGACTTTGCAAAACAGTAGTACAGAGGTTTCAGGACCAAAAGATAAAGGACAAATACGAACCTCTGGGGAAGCTTATTTGAAGTTTGAGCGTTGTAAAGCTATTCCTATGCGGAACATTTATATCTCTCTGCCCTCTGCGTAATCTGCGAAATCTGCGGATAGAGAGTTTCGAATAATTTTGTTCTTGCCTAAAGCGAAGCGATCTTAGAGCGGAGCGGTCCTTAAGTCATGCTGAAGGCATGACGGTCCTCAAGCGAAGCGCTCGGGTTATCAAACCCTTGTTCCTATTCTCTTGACTTGGGCTTATGCCTGTGTTACGGGAACAGGAAAAATCGGGAGGTGGGTCCCAATGAAATCTCCCCTGGAGGGTTTGGTCATCCTCGATATGACCCGCTTTCTCTCGGGGCCTTTCTGCACCATGCTTCTTGGCGATATGGGAGCCGAGGTCTTTAAAATCGAACCTCCGGAGATAGGGGACGACACTCGGGCCTGGGCTCCTTTCATCGGGGGGCAGGGCTCCTATTATCTCTCCACCAACCGAAACAAGAAAAGCCTCTGCGTGGACACCCGCCAGGAAGAGGGGAACGAAGTCCTTCGAAGGATGGTTGGGAACGCGGACGTCTTCGTGGAAAACTTCAAGCCTGGCCTGATGGACAGGCTAGGGCTAGATTTCAAATCCTTGATTGCCTTAAATCCCCGCCTCATCTACTGTTCCATATCCGGTTTTGGGCAATCCGGCCCCTACCGGGACCGCCCCGGGTATGACCAGATTCTTCAGGGTATGTCCGGATTGATGAGCATAACGGGAACCGAAGAATCCGGGCCGGTTCGCGTTGGATTGGCGATTGGGGATATCATCACCGCCCTCTTTGCCACCTACGGGATTCTGAGCGCCCTTTACGCCCGGGAGAGAACCGGAAAGGGACAATGGGTGACCACCTCGATCCTGGAAGCAACCGTGGGAATTCTCACCATGCAGGCCGGCAAGTACTTTGCCACCGGTCAGCCGCCGGGACCCGCGGGGAATCACCACCCCGTCATCTCTCCTTACGGCGTTTACCAGACCAAAGACAAGCCCATGAATATCGCCGTGGGAACCGAGACCATGTGGAAGAATTTCTGCCGGGTTATTGCCCGGCCGGAGCTGGAAGCGGATGAAAGATTTCAAAAGAACAACG
>Ga0315289_10006546_pt1 | contig 17106 bp, 14 predicted proteins | sample YL17G11_40_MG_FD_203452 | JGI IMG/M metagenome (GOLD analysis project Ga0315289, IMG submission 203452) | Sediment microbial communities from Yellowstone Lake, YNP, Wyoming, USA - YL17G11_40 | ecosystem: Environmental > Aquatic > Freshwater > Lake > Sediment | place: USA: Wyoming | collected... | reverse complement strand
CGGTGGTGGGCGTGCTGGTGGCCATGCGGGACCTCCTGGGGAGCGGGGTGGCGGCGGGAGCACTGGCCCTGGCGTGGGCGGCGGCGGCCGTCTACGCGGTAGGGGCCATCCTGCTGGCGGCCTACGTCTTCTCGCGCGAGTGGGCACTGATGCGGGGGGTGTGATGTGGAATTCTCGTGCTCTCGTGCTACCCCCTTTGACTTCTATGCAAAAGTCTACTATACTATGGTACAGGTGCAGCCAGCCGCGGTTGGACTTACGCAACGGTTACTGAGAGTGGAAAATGGCTGGAGCAGGAGGAGATATGCCGTGGTTCGTCATCCAATGCGAACGAAAAACCTGGACCAAGTACCTCGTGGAAGCAGATGACGAGGACACCGCCCTGGATAGCGATGGTTGGCAATATCTGGGCTATATGGACGGAGAAGACACAGAAGATACTGTTGTGGGAGGTCCTTTTGGTGATAGTGTGGAAGCTCTGGCCGACATCCGCAGCTACGTTGAGGGCTAGGAGCAAGATGATGATGGACCTGGCAGACCTCATCAACGCGACGTTTACCTGGTGATGGATCTTTCATGTTCCAGCAACTCGGTCTCTTCGGCGGCTCGACCTTTTCCGAGCCGTATACCGTCAGCCAACTCACCGGCACCATCCGCCGCCTGATCGAGGGGGAGCCCGACCTGAACGACGTGTGGGTCGAGGGGGAGGTCTCCAACTTCAGCCGCCCCACCTCCGGCCACTGCTACTTTACCCTCAAGGACGCCAGTGCCCAGCTCGGCTGCGTGATGTGGCGCAACGTCGCCCAGGCGCAGACCTACCTGCCCGCGAGCGGAGACCTGGTGCTGGCCCACGGGCGGGTGGGGGTCTATGAGGCCGGGGGCCGCTACCAACTCTACGTGGACCAACTGCGGCCGGCCGGCCTGGGCCACCTCTACCAGCAGTTCGAGCGGCTCAAGGCGCGCCTGGAGGCCGAAGGGCTGTTCGCGCCCGAGCGCAAGCGGGCACTGCCCCCCTTTCCGCGCCGCATCGGCGTCGTCACTTCCCCCTCCGCCGCAGCGCTACACGACATCCTCACCATCCTGGGCCGCCGTTACCCGCTGGCCGAGGTGCTGCTGGCGCCCACATCGGTGCAGGGAGACGAGGCTCCGCCCCACATCGTCGCCGCGCTGGAGGCGCTCAACCGGCGGGACGACGTGGACGTCATCATCGTCGCCCGCGGGGGCGGAAGCCTGGAAGAACTGTGGGCCTTTAACGACGAGCGGGTGGCCCGCGCCATCGCCGCTTCCCGCGTCCCGGTCATCTGTGGCGTGGGGCACGAGACCGACTTTACCCTGGCCGACTTTGCCGCCGATGTGCGTGCCCCCACCCCCTCCGCCGCTGCCGAACTGGTGGCCCCCGACTGCGCGGACCTGCGCGCGCTCGTGGCGGGGATGGCAGAGACGCTCCAAACGACGCTGCGCGGCACGCTCGAGGAGCAGCGCTGGAGGCTGGCCGGGCAAGCGCGGGCCCTCAAGCACCTCTCTCCGGCCGCCCAACTGGCCCAGGCGCGCCAGCGGGTGGACGACCTGCTGGGCCGGGCGCAGGTGGGGTTGAGCCACAGCCTGGCGCTGCGCCGCGAGTGCCTGAGTGGTCTCGCCGGGCAGTTGGCAGGGGTCAGCCCGCTGGGAACGCTGGAGCGCGGGTATGCCATCGTGCGCCACCGGCCCACAGGGGCGGTCGTGCGCTCGATGGCCCAGGTTGCAGCGGGCGACGTGCTCGGCATCCGCGTCGCCGATGGGGAGTTTGAGGCGGAAGTTTCATTGTGATGCTATGAGTAGTGGAGAAGGCGATGTGGTTGCATATCTGAGGAAAATCCTCCGGCGTGGCTTGGCGCGTCTACGTGCTCACACAGCGCTGGTTCAGCTCATCGGCGTGGCAGTGTGCATCCTGCCATTGCTCTTTCCCACTCACGTCCCGTCGTGGGCTATTCCTGCCTCGTTTGTGGGCCTGGTGTTGCTTCTTGTCGCCGGATACCTGCTGGCGGGGCGACCTGTCGCCCGCACACCGGTGGACATCCCCATCTGGCTGTTGCTATTGCTGCTGCCGGTCACGATCCTGATCACCTCTGACCGCAATCTGACTCTCCCCCACGTGTACAAGGTAGTTGGAAGCGTGGCCTTGTTTTATGGAATTGTGGGAGCGTTCGAAGAAAAACCATGGTTTGGCCTGAGCGCGTTCGTCATCTGCACACTTGGAGTGATATTGGCAATCCTCATCCTGTTTGGCACAAGATGGACTTCTGCCAAGCTGCCCTGGCTTCCATTCGACCTGTACCGGCTCTTCCCACGCCTGGTTCGTCCATTCTGGAACCCCAAGGGATTCAGCAGCAACATCGCCGGGGGCACGTTGGCTATGTTGTTGCCGGTCCCGATGGCCTATCTGTTCTGCGGCCATAGATTCCTGGTTCGCCTGGGTGCTCTGCTGGAGGTCGTGGTGGTGAGCCTGGTCCTGCTACTCACACAATCGCGCGGTGCGCTGGTCGCCCTGGCGGCAGGGGGCCTGGCGATGCTGGTGGCCCACAATGCTCGCAGCCCCCGTCTCGGGGGCGTCCGCTGGCTCGTCGTCACTGTGCTTTTGACAATCGCGGGTGTGCTGGCGTTACGGTTCATGGGAGCGGATAGCCTCCTGACGTCTGATTTGAACACCGCTGCCGGGAGCGCAGTAAACAGCGCACAGGGACGCTTGGAGTTGTGGTCGCGGGGTGTGATGATGCTTCAGGATTTCCCGTTCACCGGCATTGGATTTGGGACGGTGGTCAAAGTGATGCCGCTCCTCTACCCGACCTTCGTGATCCCGAACAATGGCGAGATTGAGCACGTGCACAATCTATATCTCGAGGCCGGCGTGGATTTGGGATTTCCTGGCTTGATCGCCACGCTAGGCTTTCTATTGGGCTTGCTCTACCTTTCCTGGCGTGCAACGCAGCGTCATGGCGGCACCGGGCTCGAGCCACTGGCGTCGGGGATGCTAGGAATGCTCGTCGTCTTCGCGGTGCACGGCCTCACCGATAATCTCACCTTTTATCCCAGGGCACACTTTATCGCCTGGGCGTTGTTTGGGCTCGCGGTCGCGCTAGGGTTACGTCCTGTCCGCGATGACGAGCCGCCTATCGCAAATGCGCCTCCCCGCTAACAGCAATGTCCACAAGGCAAGGGCACTTGATTCGTCTGTCTGCGACCAACAAAACCGGGGTACACGAGCAAAAACCAGTCCATCCCTGGCTGAGCGTCGTATGGATCACAATTCTGGCATTGGCGATCCGCCTGGCCTGGTTGGGGAGCAAAAGTCTATGGGTAGATGAGGCGGATAGTTTCTATTTCGCCAGCCATACGTTCCCCGAGATCTTTTCCCGCCTGTGTGACCCTCATCCCCCCGGGTATTATGCCCTGCTGCGCGTGTCATTGGCATTGGGCCATAGTGAGTTCTGGGTACGCCTGCCTTCCGCCGTCGCGGGTGCGTTGGCAGTTCCCATGCTGTATGCCCTGGGCCTGCTCGCAGCCCCCGTCTCGGGGGCGTCTCAACTGGGTGCTGCCTTCAGCATGCGGGGGTTGGATCGGCGTACTGGTGTCCTGGCATCCTTGTTGCTGGCAGTGGCACCGTTACACGTCTGGTATTCGCAAGAGGCGCGGATGTATGCCCTGGTGACGACTTTGGGGCTGTGCGCCGTGTATTTTGCCTTGCGCTTTGCGCTCCACAGGCGTGCAGGAGATGCGCTGGGATATACCTTGGTCGCCTCGGCTGCGTTATATGCCGATCAGTCTGCGGGCTTGCCATTGCTGCTGGCGAACCTGCTGTGGGGTGGGCTTTGGCTTCGCCGGCGCCGGGAGTGGGCAGGACGAGGCTGGTGGGAACTTGCCATCTGGGCCGGTCTGCAATTGATCGTTGGCATAGCCTTCTGGCTATGGTGGTCACAAGCGTTGTTCCCTTCGCTATTCGGTGCCGGTACCGTCTATCAACTGGCAATGGTTATGCTCGTCCTCCAGCGACTGGGGCTGCCGGTCACTCTGGCTAGCGTTAGATGGATGTTCATGACCGGGCCAGTGATCATTATGGCGGCAGGAATATGGCTCTATGTATCGCTGGTACGGCGCCATTGGATGTCCAGGTTGCTCCCTTGTGTGGCACCAGTGGTCGTGGCCTTATTTGTACTGGTTACAATCGGGTCTACCATTCCAAGGGGATTCACAGCCAAGCGCCTGTTGGTCAGTCTGCTGCCCTATGGCCTGCTGATCAGTGCCTGGGCCATGCAGAGGCTTCAGTTCAAACGCTGGCTATGGTCTGCTACCGTCATATCTTCACTGGTGCTGTCGGCGGTCAATATATGGCTGGTACCCAAAGAGCCCTGGCGAGAGGTTGTGGCTGTAGTACAGGAGAAGACTGACCCCAGCGATGCGTTATGGGTGGATGAACTGGCAGTGCCGGCTTTCGACTATTACTACAACGGTTTCCCTAAACGGCTTATCTTGCGCACGGCACATCTCCATGAGTTGAAAGATGAGTCGGACGCTCTGGTCCGCGGGGGACGTATCTGGGTCGTGACGAGAGTAGACCCTTACCGGAATCTGTTCGACTATTTCCCCTCCTCTTTCGCTCGGAAACTGGTGTGGTCCGGCGACTGGCATCGCGTGAGCGTTCGAGCGTATGCGCCGGATTCAGTAGACTTGGCCTCATCTGCCTGGGGTGCCGGTCCACCTCTGTGGCTGCTCGAATGGCCTTCGCCAGTGGATGATGCCTGTCAGAAATGAGGTTGATGGACCTTCCCGGTCAAGGTATGGTACCCACTGGGACTTGGTTTCGAGAGTAATTCAGGAGTTTGGCTGGTGAATAAACTCGATTGGGCCGGCCTGGCTTTCGACGGGTCGTGGGTGTTGGGAGCGGCAGTGATTCTGGCTGCCTTCAGTTTTTCCTGCTACGAAGCCCGGCGTCGTGGCGAGCGGTTGCGGGTGCGGCTGGTCGCACCTGGCTTTCAGTTGTGGCTCTTCTTCGGTCTGGTTCTGATTAGCCTGGGGATAGTGCTGATCGGGCCGCGCTGGTGGGAGCGCGTACTGTGGGGGCTGTTTTGTGCTATGAGCACCTGGCAACTCTGGGTTACCTGGCATGAGTGGAAAAGAGGCTGATTGAATTCAGTCCCATAGCGTAGCAGTTGGACAACCCCGCCCGTCTGCGCTATAATGTGTACTGCCTGTTGCCTACAGTGCACTTTCGTTGAGGAGGGACTTACCGGTGCTCAAACGCGTGGGAACCCGCCTGGGACTGATCCTGCTGGTGGCCGACATGGGGCTCACTGCACTGGCACTATACCTGGCCAAAGTGTTGCGACTGACGTTACCTTTCGGCGTCTCCTTGAAAGGGCCGTTGGCCTTTGGCCCCTGGTTCTATCTGTTGGTGCCTGCCATCTGGGCTCTGGCCTTTCTCGCCCTGCGCGTCTACGACCCGGCGCGTGCCTTGCGTTACCTGGGCGACGTGCGGGCTGTATGGAGCGCCGTCACCTGGGCCACCCTCGTTTTCGCTGGAGTCGCCTACCTCTTCTTCCGTGAGTTCTCTCGGCTGCTGTTCGTCTACTTCTACCTCATTGACCTGGTTTTCTTGCTGGGCTGGCGTGCGGTGGTGCAGTGGTTCCTCCGTTTGGGGCTGGGACGCAGCCTGGTTGAGTCTCGTCGGGTGCTCATCGTCGGCGCTGGTGCGGTGGGACAGGAACTTGGCCAGGCTATGCTCGTTTACCGGTGGGCAGGCCTGGAGTTGGTGGGCTATGTAGATGACGACGAAACGAAGCAAGGGAAAACCTGCGCCGGTTGTTCCGTGTTGGGGACTTTGGAGAACGTCAGCGCCATCGTGTCCAGGCATGCGATTGACGAGGTTATCCTGGCCCTGCCGCCACGTGCACAGGAGCAGGCACGCCAGGTCACCCTGGCACTACAAGAACTGCCGGTCAACGTACGCGTCGTGCCTGACGTGTTGGACCTGGTCTTCATCCGGGCCTCAGTGGAGGAATTTGCTGGCATCCCGCTCATCGGCCTGCGTGAGCCGGCCATCGAAGGTCCCGACCGCGTCGTGAAGCGTCTTTTCGATCTGGTGGTAGGTAGTCTGGCACTGGTGCTGCTCTCCCCGTTGATGCTCGCAGCCGCAGTAGCGGTGCGCATTGATTCGCCCGGCCCGGTCCTCCTTCACCAGCAGCGCATCGGTGACGGAGGGCGCCCCTTCCGCATGCTCAAATTCCGTACTATGCGCGTGGGGGCCGAGGCTGAAGAACAACAGTTGGTGCAAGAAACAGACCAGGGTCCTCCCCTCTTCGTCAAGCAGCCCGATGATGCCCGCATTACCCGCGTGGGCCACGTGTTGCGTCGTTTCAGCATTGACGAGTTGCCCCAGCTCTTTAACGTGCTCAAAGGCGACATGAGCCTGGTCGGGCCACGGCCCGAACTCCCCTGGATGGTCGAAAGGTACGAACCGTGGCACCGCAAGCGCTTCGCTGTTCCCCAGGGCATGACGGGCTGGTGGCAGGTAAACGGCCGCAGCCAGCATGCCGACTATGCACTGCGCATGGAGGACGACCTGTACTACATCCGCAACTGGTCTATCTGGCTTGACTTACGCATCTTGTTGATGACCATCTGGGCTGTGATTCGAGGGGAGGGGGCGTATTGAACGAAGGTCTACCGGCTGTAGAGGGGAGGCCGCGTCCGCGCACCCGCTTTGCGAATCTTCGGCCCTGGCTGGGTGTATTGCTGAGCCTGATCTGTCTGGTGTGGCTGATTTGTACCATGGATTGGGCCGGCGTGTGGATGGCCCTGACCCAGGTGAATTACTGGCTGGTCGTTGCGGCTTTGTTGCTGAATCTGGCGAGTGTGCTGCTCCGCACCGTGCGCTGGCGGCTGATGTTTCGTCAACATCACGTCCCTTCCTTTGCAAGGTTGACCGCCGCGCTACTGATTGGGCAGGCAGTGAATGTCATGGCCCCGGCGCGTCTCGGCGACCTGGCGCGAGCAGCCCTGGTGGACACGGGAGGAACAGTCTATGCGCTGGGCACTTTGGCGGTAGAAAAAACACTCGATCTGCTCATGTTGGCTATGCCGGTCGTATTGTTGCTTTCACAGGCAGCACTGCCGGCCTGGTGGCGAGGATCGGGGCACGTGCTCGTCGTCACCTCTGCGCTGGCGCTGGCGGCCGTGGCGGTGTTGGTGGTTGGGCGACGGTGGGCCGCCCGCGTATTGGAGCGGGCGGCGGCACGGTGGCGTCATCCTTCGGTACGGCGCGTCCTGAGTCTGGCAGGTCAACTCTTGCTCAGCCTGGATATCCTTGGGCGACCAGCACAACTATTGCCTGCGCTGGCATGGTCGGCGTTGATCTGGCTACTGTACGGCACAGTCAACTATTTGTTGCTCAGGGCGGTAGGTGAGCGACCATCAGTCCTGGCAGCCCTTTTCCTCCTGGTCGTTCTCCAACTAGGGATCGCCGTCCCATCGTCGCCTGGGCGTATCGGCGTGTTCCACTATCTATGTGTTCAGGCGCTGGCTGTCTTTGGAGTACATGGGCCTAAGGCGTTCTCGTACGCAATCATCCTGCATCTGATTTCGGTCGGCGTGCCTATGGCGATGGGATCTGCTGTGGCCTGGCGATTGGGAGTGTCGCTATGGGGCATACCCAAGGGCACAGTGGAGTCGTGACGTGCTGACCTTGCTCCGGGTATCCTTTTGGCTGGCAGTGGCGGCGTTGCTCTACACGTTCCTGGGTTACCCGCTGCTGATCGGGTTGCTGGCCCGCTGCTTGCGTCGCCCTGTCCGGCAGGCAGAGATCACGCCAGGGGTTACGTTGCTCATCCCTGCATATAACGAAGCCACTGTCATCGCCCGCAAGATCGAAAACAGCCTTGCTTTGGACTACCCGCCGGAATGGCTGGAGGTCGTCGTGGTCACCGACGGTTCGAATGACAGGACTGTTGACATCGTCGCCAGTTATGCTGGCCGAGGTGTGCGCCTGTACCACCAGCCCCAGCGCCAGGGAAAGATGGCGGCCATCAATCGTGTGATGCCGCAGGTAGAGCACGAGATCGTCGTCTTCTCCGACGCCAACGCAATGATCGAGCGGGGGGCGCTGCGAGCGCTCGTGCGCAACTTCGCCGATCCATCGGTCGGCGGCGTGGCAGGTGAGAAGCGAGTTTTGGGCGGAGGAGAGGGCCTTTACTGGCGCTACGAGTCCTTCCTCAAGCGCTGCGATAGTGCACTCAGCTCTGTCATGGGTGCGGCAGGAGAACTGTTTGCCATCCGCCGTTGCCTGTTTGAGCCACCGCCCCTGGACACACTGTTGGATGACTTTGTGATCTCACTCCGCTTGGTAGAGGCGGGCTGGCGGGTTGTGTACGAGCCAGAGGCACTTGTTACAGAGGAGCCATCACCTACGCTGGAAGGAGAATGGCGACGACGCGCCCGTAACGCAGCCGGCGGATTCCAGGCGATACGGCGGCTATCTGGCCTGGTCAAGCCGGCGTATGGACGGATAGCATGGCAGTACCTCTCGCACCGGATGTTGCGTTGGGCAGTTACACCCTTTCTGCTGCCGGTAGTCTACGTACTCAATCTGTTCCTGCTGGGGTTGCCGTTCTACCGGCTTACCTTTCTGATGCAGACTGCCTTCTATGCTGTCGCGCTGCTGGGGTATGCACTCACGCGGCGCGGAGTGCACTATGGCCCGCTTCATGCCGTGTTTTATTTTTGCTTCACTAACGCGGTGGCCATAGCCGGTTTCCGGCGTTACATCACGGGAGCGCAACCTGTGACGTGGGATAAGGCCCGCTGAGATTGTATGAACGATCTATCAGAGTGCAATCAAGTGAAGGTGGCAAGGAAATGGCCGCTGTGGGGAGTGGGGGCCTTTGCTCCTATGCTGATCGTCTACCTGCTGACGCTGGCTCCCTCTCTCACTTGGGCCCACTACGGGGCAGATAGTGGTGACCTGGTGACAGCCGTAGCACGGGGCAGTATTCCCCATCCTCCAGGGTTTCCTACCTATTTGCTGCTAGGATCGCTATTCATCCGTCTGCCGTGGGGGGAACCGGCCTGGCGACTGAATCTGATGTCGGCGATACTGGCGGCTGGAACAGCGGGGGTGACGGCAGCAGCCATGCGATTCCTTTCGCGATTTGCGATTTGCGATTTGCGATTTGCGATTTGCACCGGCCTCAGCCTCGGTCTGGCTCCGCTTTTCTGGTCGCAGGCTCTCATCGCCGAAGTATACGTACCGGCGGCCTTCTTCACAGTGTTGGTCGCGATTCTCGCGCTCCAGAGAGCGCCGGCATGGGCGCTGGGACTGGCCTGGGGGATAGGGATGGGTGTTCATCCCACCCTCTTGTTCCTGGCTCCCCTGGTGGTCTGGGGAGCCTGGAGAGACCAGGAGAAGTGTTTGCGAAGGCTGGTCCAGGCCGCCCTTCTGGCCCTCGTGGGCTGGGGGACGCTGTATGGGCCGGTACTTTTGGCACGGGGTAGCGTGCCTTCGCCCTGGGGAGACGTGAGCACACTTGCCGGATGGTGGGCGCTGGTCAGCGGACGGCTATATCACGGGTATCTGTTTGGACTGCCGCCGGCGGCCTGGCCACAGCGGCTGCTGGCCTGGGTGGGACTGCTGGTCCGGCAGTTCACCCCCTTCGGAGCGATACTGATTGGACTGGGTTGGGTGCACCTGTGGCGGGAACGGCGCTCGTTGGCGTTCGCTTCGGCCCTTGTTTTCGGGGCCTTTAGCCTCTATGCTATCGGCTACAATACGGCCGATTCGCTGGTCTACCTGGTTCCAGCGTTGCCGCTGGCTGCTCTCTGGCTGGGAGTGGGGCTGGTGCGGGCGGCGGCCTGGATGGGAAAGCACCTACGACGGGGAGTGTGGGTGGTCCTACTTCTTCCCTTGCTGCAGGCTCTGCTGTTCTGGAGGGAAATGGACTTGCGTGGCGACCGGACAGCGATAGAATGGGCAGCGCAAGTGTTGCGACAGGCGCCATCCCAGGCGGTCTTACTCACTGCCCAAGATGCGCATACTTTCACGCTCTGGTACGTCCACGACGTCCTGAGTGAGCGGCCGGATGTGGTAGTAGTGGATCGGGACTTGTGGACGCAGAGTCCGTACCGTAAGGTGGTAGCCGGGGTGTTGGGACTTGAAGTCACTGGGAGCGAACTTACGCCAGAGGAGATGGCACGTCAAGCAGGACGTCCCGTTGTAGTAGTAAACAATGAACAGTGAACACAGCCCAATGGAGAGTAAGGCAAGCAAGCGCGCCAGGATAAAGTGGCGGTGGGTGCTGGCCCTGCTGGGGGCAGTGCTGCTCGCCGTGTGGGGTGTGCGGTTGGCCCGGACTGGACTGTCGCTCCGGGCACACCTGGCGCAGGCACAGGCCCTGGCCGATGCACCGGAAACAGTAGATCCAACAACCGCATGCAGCCTGATGCAAGAGATGCGGGATGACGTGGTCGCGCTGCGCCGGCAGGCCGGCTTCCTGGCCCGGTGGGCCCCGGCTCTGGGGGGATGGTTGCCGAAGGTCGGCGGGGACCTGCGGGCAGCCCCCCACCTGCTGACTCTGGCCGATGGCCTGACAGAGGCCGGAGCGTTGGCGTGCGAGACGCTGGAACCTATACTGGTCGCTTTCGGTGGGACGAACAGCGTGTCCGATGGCCTCTCGCTGGAGCGGGCGGCCCGACTCCTGGTCGAGGCACAACCTACCCTGGAGCAAGCGCTGGCGGCGGTGAAGCAGGCCCAGCAGGCCTGGGCCCAGATAGACGTGGAAAGCCTTTCCGCGTGGACGACGAAGAAGACGGCATTGTTGGAGCGAGGATTGCCACTGGTGCAGGCCGGGCTGGAGATTGCAGCGGTGGCGCCAGACCTGCTGGGTATGGATGAGCCACGTACTTACTTGATCCTGGCGCAGAATGAGGACGAGTTGCGGCCGACGGGAGGGTTCATCAGTGGTGCTGGCCGGCTTACGCTCGATAGCGGGCAGATTACTGAATTAAGTTTTCTTGATGCGTATAGCGTAGATGATTACACGCACAAACCGTACCCCGAACCGCCCAAGCCATTGCTCGATTATATGGGGTCGGAATTGTGGATGTTCCGTGACGCGAACTGGTCGCCTGATTTCCCCACCTCGGCACGGCAGGCAGCATACTTGTACGAATACGGGCAGGATGTGCCGGTTGACGGCGTCATCGCGCTCGATCAACGCGCGGTCGAACTGCTCATGGCCGGGTTTGGCGAAGTGTATATGCCAGGCGGGATAGAGCCGGTGACGGCGGACAATGTACATCAATTCATGCGCGCGGCGTGGAATCCCGGCGAAGCCGGTGTCACCGCCGAGTGGGTATTCAGCCGCAAGGAATTCATGGGGCAGTTAGCAACCACCCTCCGTGACCGAATCGAGAATGATCCTGCCAGTGTAGACTGGGTGCAGGTCGCGCTGGCCCTGTACCGCGCGCTGACAGGCCGCCACCTGTTGATCTTCGTGGACGACGCGGAGGTGGCCGGTGCACTGGCACGGGGTGGCTGGGACGGGGCGTTGCGTGAAAGCGCAGGCGATTACCTGATGATCGTGGATGCCAACCTCGGCTTCAACAAAGTCAATCCGTTGATCAGCGAAAATGTGGACTATCGTGTCGTGTTGCACACCGACGGGACAGCCGCCGCCGAGTTGACGCTGACGTACGCACACCAGGGCCAGGAACAGGGTGTACGCTGCCAGCACCAGCCGCCATACATTGGTGACCTGGACTATGAGGCGATCATGCAGCGCTGTTATTATGACTATCTGCGCGTGTACGTTCCGGCCGGCAGCGTGCTGCGCGCGGCGTTGCCCCATCCAACGCCTGGCGAGTATCTCCTGCGCGGTGAGCCAGATGACGGCCAGGCGGCCACGCTGAGTGACGAAGCGAACAAGACAGTCTTTGCCCAGTTCTTTGTCGTCGAATACGGCCAGACGCTGACGGCGCGTTTCGAGTACGATCTGCCACGTGTTTCCCGGTTGGATGAAGGACGGTGGCATTACACACTGTGGATCCAGAAGCAGCCAGGCACAGGTAGTACACCATTGTCACTGACGATCGCGCTTCCGCCCGGTTCCCAACTGTTGACAGCCGTGCCACTCCCACGCGCGATTGGTGAAGAGACGCTTACTTTCAATTTGAGCCTTGACGCCGACGTTGCCATGGAGGTTGCCTACGAGTATGAATAAGGGACGCTCTCTTGGTGACCCAGACCTGCCTGCCTGCTGGACGCTTCCGCTAGACGTGGTACAATAGTAAACCGCGCAGACGATGGGAGGGAGGAAGCGATGAGAAGAACCGTGTTCTGGGGCGTGGTATTGGGAATATTCATCGTGGGATTGGTCAGCGGGCCTGACCTGTGGGCCGCGCCGGGGCAGTGTCCAGAGCGGCAGACGGTGCCGACGCGGACGCCAACGCCGCCACCGCCGCCATCACTGACCCCGACCAAACGGCCGCCGAAGGATCAGCCGACACCTATTCCCACTGTTACGGTGGAGGCGACTCCCACCGCAGTGCCGATGGAATCGTTACTGCCGACGGCTGGGGGATGGAACACCGGTCTCCATGTGGGTGTGGCAATGATCGTCACGGGCCTCCTGCTTATCGTGGCAGTTCGACGGCGTGCGTGGCGTGCGTAGGGGAAGAACACTGAGTGCAATAGGGTAGCCTTCGTCAGAGACACAGAGGAGACTGATTGGGCAGTATCTTGACCCAAGGAGGGATTGGCATGTATGCTGAACGCCACACCGGAAGTATGTCAAGGCGTCATCTTCGCAGGCAGTTTACCGTGAGCCGGGTGCGGGACAAGATGGCATCTTGTCCCACATTTTCGAGGCTGTCAGGCCTGCTGGTCAGCATGGCGATTGGCCTCGTGCTGGCAGGGGTTACCTTGTTTTGGCCAAAGGCCTATGCCATGGTTGTCGAAGTACCACCGGTGCCCCAGGTAAAAGTTCAATTGGCTGCCCCTGTGGCATCCGGAGACTCGTTCGTTTTTCGATTCAATCCGACGGTGGTGCCGATGACATGGGAGACCTTCACGATCCCCACGACAGGCGCCGCTCCAGATGGCATCGCTGTGTTGGAACGGCCGGGTGCGACGGAGATCTGGTTCGCCGAATCTGGTGTTGACCGGATCGGCCGCCTGATTTACACCGGCACCACGGACTATGCTTTCCAGGAATACGCATTGCCAGAGGGCAGCCGGCCTCTGAATATCGCCGTTGATGGCGGTGGCGGAGCATGGTTTACCGAAAACGGGCGGGGGTACATCGGCTATGTGGATGGTTCGACGGGCGTCACACACGAGTTTGCAATCTCCACGACGAACGTCGCTCCTATGGACCTGGACATTGCCCCTGACGGTTCGATCTGGTTCACCGAGCGCGGTACCGGTCAAATCGGGCAACTGGTCGTCACCACGACGGACAATTACAGGGTACGCGAGTTCTCTGTAGGGCTTACCGACGCGGGGCTTTCGGGGATTCTGGTGGAAGATAACGACAGCATCTGGGCTGTGTTAAGTAACTATAACCGCCTGGCCCGTCTCCGGCCCTCCATTCCCCGAGTAGACAGGACGCCGCCTCCTGAGTCTGTGCCGGCCTATCCGTTCAGGCTGGTTCGATCTCCAGACGGTCTACGTATGTGGTTTACAGAGTTGCATGGGAACAATGTCTCTATGCGTTTTAGCAGTACATTGGAGTTCGGCTTGCGTTATGCCGTTCCTACTGTCAATAGCCGTCCTTACGATCTCGATGTGGATTCAACGGGGGCCGTCTGGTTCAGCGAGCAATTTGGCGGGAAGATCGGGCGGCTGGTCGTCACGACGACAGGTACTTTTACAGAGTTCGCCGTGCCGTTGCCGCGGGCGCGCGTTCAGGGGCTGGCGGTGGACTCAACAGACACAGTATGGTTTGTGGCCGATACCTGGCATACCGTCTATCTTCCGTTCGTGACACGATAACAGAGGTAGGATGAAATCTCAGAAGACTTCACTGCGGATCTTCATTTCTGTTGTGTTGGTCGGCCTTATTCTGGTACTACTTGGCGTACCAGGGTCGGCGTTCGGCGATAGCCCCGCTGGGGTATCTGGCCTGAGCGACCTGATGGACCAGATGCAGCCACGGGTTTTCCTTCCCTTTGTCTCCAGGAGTTCTCCGCCTCCGGTCTTTGGCGTGCAAACGTACTGGTCTTTGAACGCAGGGGGTGGCCTGGATGCAGTGCAGGCTATGAACGCTCAATGGATGCGCATCCCGTTCTCGTGGAGCAGTGTCGAGCCTGTGGATACCACGCCCGATCACTTCAACTGGAGTTCCTGGGACGCCGAAGCGTCTGCTGCTGCCTCAGCCGACCTGTCTCTCGTTGCCACCGTCCATGGGAACCCTGCTTGGGCGGCTGAGTACCCATCAGGTCCGCTATATCCAGATCACGTGGCAGATTTTGTGGAACTGATGCAGGCAGCCGCCGAGCGGTACGATGGGGACGGCTCCATGGACGCACCGGGGTCCCCGGTAATTCAGCATTGGGAACTGTACAACGAACCCGATAATGCTTCTGTCTTCCTGGCCGAGGCCGGATATGGTTACTGGGGCGACTACGGTGCTGAATACGCAGACCTGTACCGTCAGGTTTACCCTGTCATGAAGACAGCGAACCCGGCCGTCAAGCTTCTGAACGGCGGAGTAGCCTATGAACGTTTTCGGGAGGAAGACCCGGATTTGCCCTATGTGAGGCGGTTTCTGGACGATTTCTTTGCGGCAGGAGGGGGCCACTATATTGACATATTCAATTTCCATTACTATCCCAACTTCGCCTATCGCTGGGAACCCTATGGACGTGAGTTGATAGGCAAGACAACCTACCTCCGCTCCAAATTAGCGCAGTATGGACTAAACCTGCCCATCGTCTGTACAGAAATTGGACAGCACAGTGATCCCAGCCGGGGCAGCAGCCACGAATCCCAGAGCCGGTATGTGGTCAAGACCTTCGTGTGGGCCATGGCGGCTGACCTGGAGTACGCGAATTGGTTCGCGCTGCGGGATATCACCGATGAGTGGTTCTCTTACCTATATGGATTGCTTGATGATTTCTGGCAGCGGAAGCCCTCGTCCTATGCCTTCAGTACGCTCACGGAACAGTTGGGGCACGCGGTTTTTTCGCGCACTATGACTGCCGACGAACTGGGTTATGCCCCCGCAGAAGGGTACGTCTTTCTGGATGGGAATCAGAGCATCTATGTGGTGTGGATGAACGACGAAGCCACCCGGCCAGTACGGTTTAATAGTTCGGTGGCCTGGGTAGTGGACAAATACGGGGCACAGAGTAGCGTCAGCGACGACGACGATGGGTACACCGATGGCTTCTTGACAGTTTACGTCGGCCCCAGCCCTGTGTATGTGCGGCCGCTGCCGTAGTAAGGCGAGAAAATTGTGTCTAGATCTGTTTTGCAGAAAAGCCAACAGGGGTGGCGGTGGGGAGCCGGGCTGGCCGGCGGAGCGCTGCTGGCGCTGATCATCGCTATCTGGCTCCCCCAGCAAGCAGAGGCCCTGCCGGGTTCAGATCATTACCCCTCGTGCCGCTTCGGCGTCACGGTGGGGGGAGACATCACGCTCTATGACGTGGCGAGCCTGAACGTGGGCTGGTACCTGGACTGGCATACCACCGCGGCTCCTCCACAGCCGGGAGGTGCTGAGTATGTCCAGTTGGTACACCTGGAACAGGTAGGGCAAGGTTTTGCCTTCTACCCTCCTACCAGCACGCTCTATACCATCATGGATGCCAATCCGGGGGCCATCTGGCTGATCGGGAACGAGCAAGATCGGCGAATCTACCAGGATGACCTGCCGCCGGAAATCTATGCGCGTGCCTACCATCACCTGTACAATCTGATCAAAGTGCGCGATCCGTCAGCACAGATCGCCATCGGGGGCGTCGTGCAGCCTACTCCTCTGCGCTTCCAATATCTTGACCTGGTGTGGGATACCTATATGCGAGAGTATGGCACATTGATGCCCGTGGACGTCTGGAACGTGCACTCTTTCATCTTGCGAGAGATTTCGTCCGAACATCCACTGTTACACCAACCAGGATATGAGAACTGGGGGGCAGATATTCCCAGGGGCGCCCAGTTCGACAGTGTGATGGAAGGAATCCTGTACCGATACAGCCACCAGGACGACCTGGCGATCTTCCGGCAGCGCATCATCGAGTTCCGCCGGTGGATGGCCGCCAGGGGGCAACGCGATAAACCCCTGATTGTGACGGAATACGGCGTGCTCTTCCCTGAAGACTACTACGATGAAAGCGGCCGACTATTTTCGGCCGAGCGTGTCGGTACCTTCATGCGAGGCACCTTCGACTTCTTCCGAACGTACACGGATCCCACTATCGGCTATCCCCCGGACGGCAACCGGTTGGTACAACGCTGGGCCTGGTTCAGTGTAGATGCCAACCCGTGGTATTGGGGAGGGACGCTGTTCGATCCCGCTACGCACGGCCTGCGTCCCCTTGGAGAGGACTTCCGCGCTTACACCAGCGCACTGTCCCCCACAGTGGACCTGGTGGCGGCGCGAGCCTTCGCGGAGCCACCCGTTATCTTGTACGAGGGTGTTCCGGTTACGGCCACGCTGAAGGCGTTGGTTTCCAACGCGGGCGACGTTGCGACCACAGGGCCGATCACTGTCACATTCTACGACGGGCTGCTGGGCGAATCTGGCAGCAGCCTGATCGGAAGCGTGCAGGTCATCACGACCGGGCTACACGGCTGTGCGGATTACGAGATCGTGGAGACGCAGTGGCCCGGGTTAATTGTGGGAGGGCACCGGTTCTATATCGTCGTTGAAAATGCCGACGATAGCCGGAGCGATAACAATACGGCTGAGGGTATGGTGTTGGTCGCGAACTCCCGGGTATTCTTGCCTCTGGTAGTTAAGAATTCGGTAAGATGATGTCGTGGACCAGACGTGGTGGCCAACGTGAGTTTAGCCAGGTCGCAGTCTACCTCCAGGTTATGGCCTCTCATTTTGCTGGCACTAATCGGCGCGATTGGCCTGAGTA
>Ga0315289_10006545_pt1 | contig 17108 bp, 19 predicted proteins | sample YL17G11_40_MG_FD_203452 | JGI IMG/M metagenome (GOLD analysis project Ga0315289, IMG submission 203452) | Sediment microbial communities from Yellowstone Lake, YNP, Wyoming, USA - YL17G11_40 | ecosystem: Environmental > Aquatic > Freshwater > Lake > Sediment | place: USA: Wyoming | collected... | reverse complement strand
GCAGCCAACCTGACAGACTGCAGCAGCAACGTCATGATGCAGATAAAACTGACAGCTGACAGTTACGACGACATAAACATCACGTCGATATCGATATCATCCAACGGTACTGGTGATGATAAGAACAGCATATCTCACGTCAGGCTCATAGAAGACGTGAACAACACCGGAAAGTTTTCTGTAGGAGAGAATATTTATGCCAGCGCGAAGTTCCTGAACGACAACGGCGTGCTCACCCTGAACTTTATCGGCGGCTACAAGATCAACGCGAGCTCGTCTGTCTACTTCAAAATCGTCTATGATTTTGCAAACGGCTCTGCCGGCGACACGTATACGCTGCGTGTAGAATCAGTATCAGCAAGAGGCATGAACACGAGCTATTATCCGACTGTAACTGGACTGCCAATAAGCTCTGTTGTGAAGACCATGGCAAGCGCGACGACAACATCGACAACGACAACTGCAGCGGCTACAACCACGGCTGCCGCAAACGCCACGACCACTACAGCCGAGTCGGCAACATACTCACTTGGCGATTATACGTGGTTAATAATTCTCGCGGGCGCGGTTGTTGCAGCAGCTGTTGTGTTGTTGTTGGTAACAAGGACGAGGAAGAAGCGACCGGTTGAGGAAAAAAAAGAGGAAGAACTTTCTGCTGAAGATTTGCTGAAAGGTGTTTGATAAAGCCAAGGCTGTGGTTTGTTGCATCATATGATTTGCAGTTTCAAAAAAAAATGGTAGTGGCCTTGCAAAAACGGAAAACTTAAATTTGAAGGAAATTAAAAGAAACATATGGCTAAGCAAGAAATAAATCTTACCGCGATAGTAATCGCTGTTTTAATCGTCGTTAGTCTTTTTGCCGCTTTCTATATTTACCAATCTTGGACAGAAAAATCGACTATCAGTGCCACAGGAAATTTCCAGAAAAAAGTCGCTTCTGACCAAGCGTTAGTTTATTTGCTGGTACAGACCAAAGCAAGTTCGGCCGAGCAGGCGAAGAATGAAAATTCGAGGATTTCTGACGATGTTTTTACTGCGTTGATAAAAGTCGGCCTTGAAAGAAATGACATTGAAACGGAGAATTACAATATTTATCCCGAATACAACTGGAGCTCAGGAAGGCAAGAGATAGTCGGCTATACTGCTTCTAACAGCATGAAAATCACAACCAAGGATTTCAACAACGTTGGCAAGATTATTGATGCAGCTGTCGATAACGGGGCATTGGTCAGCTACATAAATTTCGAACTGTCGCCTGAAAAAAATAACGAGTACAAAGCTGACGTTATGACAAAGGCTGCATTGGATGCAAAGAACAAAGCCGAATCGGTTGCTGCTGGTTTAGGAAAAAAAGTTGGACGGGTTGTTTCAATCACTACGTCTGATTATTACTACCAACCGTATCCGCTCTATAGAGCTGAGGAAGCGGGCGGCGCAGACGTAAAGCAAGTCGCGACAAATATTCAACCGAAGGGTTTGGATATTTCTGCGACTGTGACCGTGACTTATGAAATATATTGAAAAATTCAACGCCGAGGATGTAACCTGAGGTGTTATATCAATTTTGAAGATCAAATTTGTTTTTCCAGCAATTTCATTGCATTAGTGTAAAGTATTTTTTTTGCCTCGTCTTCTGAAACTTTCATATCATGACAGATTTTATCGACAATTTTCACAACAACTGCAGGTTCGATTTTTTTCCTTCTTGGTCCATCTGACTCCACCAACAATCTGTTTTTTGGAACTTCTCTGGCCACCAAATGCGATACTTCTTCCAGGTTTCCAAATCTGTCTTTTGGAGCGATTGAAAAATAATAACCTCTTTCAACAGATGTTTTGATCAGTCTTCGGGTTTTTTTAGACACGGGATAACTTCCCAGCGGGTAGTGTAAAATCACAGTTAGTTTGTAATCTTTGAGGACACGAAGCGCCTGACTAAAAGAACCCAACGAGTGCACAATTACCATCCTACCTATGTCTTCAGCCAAGTCTAGGTGTTTGCGGAATAATTCTTCTTGCCACTCGCGTACATGTCCGTAGGCATTGTACTGAGTGTAATGAAGGCCTGTTTCGCCTATTGCAGAAATGCGGTTGTCTCGAACGAACCTTGAAATCATTTTGAAATCTCGGTTTATGCGCGAATATGGTTTTTTTTCGAACCTGTTTGGATGGACAGCTGCAGACAATAAAATAGTATCGGGGTGCCTTACTGCCAATTCAGCATTCTTCTGTAGGCTGATGTAATCAAACGGGACTGCTAGAATTTTACTAACACATTTATCTTTAGCTCTTCTAATAACAGCGTCTGGATTGGCGTAACCGCATGTGTGATTGTGAATATCAATGAACTTTCCTTCCATACAATTAACTGCTTATGACAGCAATTATTTAACTCTTAAGAGATAGGCTGATTAAACTCTATTTCCTTGAGACAATGTATCAGCGCCGAGGATGGGATTTGAACCCATATAGGCTTTCGCCTGCCAGTTTTCGAGATCCACCCAAACGTCTGGTGCCCCACCTGATTAGGCGACCTCGGCACGCTGTATATTTAATTACTGAACTTATATAAATTTCTTAAGATGAGGAAGATTATTTTTGTAAGCAGCAACCCCGGGAAGATAGAGGAGGTCAGCAAGCATCTGAAGAACTTCGGCATAGAAGTCGTAGGGAAGGTTCTGGAGCTGCCTGAGGTTAGTTCTGAGGATCAGGAGAAAGTTGCAAAAGAAAAATCCAAGCATGCTGCGAGGGTTGTCGGCAAGCCTGTGATAACCGAGGATACTGGTTTGTATTTCGACGCTTACAAAAATTTTCCTGGTACGCATCCGAAATTTATTTTTGAAAGCGTTGGTTATGAGGGAATTTTCAAGCTTCTCCAAGAGAAAGTTAGAAAAGCGTCTTTCAAAACCATGGTGAGCTACTGCGAGCCTGGCAAGGAGCCGAAGGTTTTTGCCGGCATATGCAAAGGCACGATAACGAGTGAAGCGAAAGGCGAATCGCATCCTCGTCTGCCGTACGACTCTATTTTCATTCCTGATGGCGATACAAGAGTTTTTGCTGAAATGACGAAAGAAGAAAAGGCAAAATATTCACATCGCGCGAAAGCTATAGAAAAATTTGCAAAATGGTTCAACAAAAACTAATTTTTATTCACTAGCTTCGCGTAATCCGCAACCATATATCCGCTGCCAGTCTTGCTATCCCACACTGTGCCTGATTTCACTATCTGCACGCGCCTCTTGAAAATCGGTCCATCCATGACAAAACTTTCAAATTCTCCGCCTTCTCCAGAAATATTTATTCCGAACCTCTTGTTCAGCCTTACCAAATCATCCACGCACTCCTCGTCAATCTTCCTCCCAATCCAGCTCTTGTCAAATCCTTCTGCATATACACCGACGATAATTATCTCAAACCCATTCCTTATCTCCTCCCTCAGCATCTCTTCAGAATCTCTCTGCCATAGGGGTGTGATGCTTTTTATCTGAAGTTCTTTACAAATCTTGTCAATCCTCTTTTTTTGATATTCACTTGCAATCGCTCCTGTGACAATGCCTTCCACATCCATTTCCTTAATCGCATTCTTCAAATCTTCAAGCTCCTTCTCCTTCACGCCAGAAGTTTTCCTTTCAAAATGTTTTATACCAATAGCATCGGCCTGCAGTCTTGTCAATTCAACAAGCGGGTAGTGAAACATCCATGAGTCATCCCTTGCTGACACCATTGTTAGCAAACATTTTATTTCATAATCTTGCATGGCTTTGTAAAGCGCCAAACAAGAATCCTTTCCGCCGCTGAATAGCACTGCAACTTCCATAACATCGCTTAATGGTTTTCAGATATTAATAATAAATATTTGTTCTTTTTTAAAGAGGAAAGATAAAATAGAATTAGGTGAATTGATGAAAACTATAAAAAGGATTGACCCGATGTCGGCTGCAAAGGTGTCGGCTGCCGTAGGCATCATAATGGGCCTCGTACTTGCAGTCATGTCGCTTCTTTTCAGCGGCTTTGCCCAAATGCAAGGCATGATGGGAATGGTTGGAACTCCGTTTGCAACCGCGACAGGAATATTTGCGATAGTCGCGCTGCCTATAGCTTACGCAGTGGTCGGCTTCGTCAGCGGCTTCGTCTGGTCTGTAATCTACAACTTCGTGGCTGACAAGATAGGCGGGGTCAAGGTCGACTTGAAGTGACCTTTTCTCCTTTTTTTTATTTTTGCGAACAACTCATTTTTTAATTAGCAAATACAAATTTTCACTGTATGGAATATTCCGAACTGCTGAAAAAAGGAGCGTTCGAGGCAAGAGAATATCAGCTGAAGATAGCTGACATAGCAAAGGAAAAAAACACGCTCGTCGTTCTGCCGACTGGAATGGGAAAGACGCTTATAGCAGTACTAGTTGCGGCTGCAAGGCTGGGAAAGTACCCGGGCAGCAAGGCGTTGATTACAAGCCCGACGCGGCCGCTGAACGCGCAGCACAAGAAGAGCTTCGAGAAGTTCACGAACGTGGAGCCGGAAAGGATAGTTTTGATAACCGGCAAGATAAAGCCGGAAGACCGCGCACAGCTTTACAAGGACGCGAAGATAATTGTAGCAACACCGCAGTGCATAGAGAATGATTTGCAAAACGGAAGGCTTAATCTTGCGGACTTCTCGCACATGACTTTCGACGAGGCGCACCGCTGCGTGAAAGACTATGCATACACGTTCATAGCGAAAAAATACGTGGAGCAGGCCCACCATCCTCTGATACTCGGCTTAACAGCCTCGCCGGGCGGCAGTTATGAGAGGATTAACGAGATAAGGAAAAACCTTTTCATCGAGGCTGTGGAGGTCAGGACAGAAATCGACGAGGACGTGGAAAAATACGTGAAGCCAATAGACAGGGAGTGGGTCTACATTGACTTCCCGGAAGAGTTCCAGAAACTGAAGTCGCTGCTCGAGGAGAAGCTGAAGGCAGACCTGTTCTGGCTGCGCGACCACCGCCTGCTGCAAACGCTCAGGCCTTCGAAGAAGTCGCTGCTGGTGATGCAGAAAAAGATAAGCGCAATATACGGCTCGAACAGGAAAAATTACGCATACTTTTGGGCGCTCATGAAGGTCATAGAGAGCATAAAGCTCGAGCACGCCATAGAGCTGCTGGAAACGCAGGGCGTGTCTTCACTAAGAGATTACCTGAAAAAAATAAGCGGAAGCCAGAAGAAAAGCGACAGGCAGCTGATGAAGGACGGAAACGTGCAGACCGCGACAAAGCTTGCAGAAGAAATATTTGCGAGCGGCAAGGAACATCCGAAGTTCGAGAAGGTTGCTGCAATGGTGCGGGATCTTGTAAGCGACAACACTTCGCTGAAGGTGATAATTTTCGCGAACTACAGATCGACTGTCGAAAAGATAAAAAACATCTTGCGCGGCAAAGGCGTCAGCGCTGAGGAGTTCATAGGCCAGGCTGTCAAGAACGGAAAAGGCTTGACGCAAGAAAAGCAGATTGAGACTTTGAAAAGATTCAAGGACGGCGAGTTCAACGTGTTAGTCGCAACAAGTATAGGCGAGGAAGGTTTGGATGTTCCTGCAGTCGACTATGCAATATTCTTCGAGCCTGTGCCGAGCGAGATAAGGATGATACAGCGGCGAGGCCGAGTTGGCAGGCAGGCAGCAGGCAAGATAGTATTTTTCATAACGAAGAACACAAGGGATGAAGCGTACTACTGGGCTGCCTTCCACAAGGAGAAGAAGATGCGCGGCATTCTGTACGACATGAAGGAGAGGGCTGACAGGAAAGCGAAAAGGAAATCACTGAAAGAATGGGTGGATAAATGAAGACGCGTGGGGAGATGAAGACGCAGAAGGTGCTGAGGCCTGACGGTAAAATTTTAATAATCTACGACTACCGCGAGCGGGAGGTGGCTGAACTTTTAAAAAAGCTAGGCGCTGCAGTGAGCGAGCAGCCGCTTGACGCCGGAGACTTTGTAACAAGCAAGGAGACTGTCATAGAGAGGAAAACGCACAGCGACTTTGTCAGCAGCATTATTGATGGTCGTCTGTTCGAGCAGGCAGAGAGGATGAAGGACAACTACGACAACGCTATAATGATTATTGAAGGAAATTCCGACAGGGATATAAACGAGAATGCTTTGCGCGGGGCCATAGCAAGCATGGTCGTCGACTTCGGCATAACTTTGCTGAACACGAAAAACCCCTACGACACTGCCAAGGCGATCTACTGGATGGCAAAGAGGGAGCAGGTTGGAGGTAAGGCTGTGGCGTTCAAGACCGGAAAAAAACCGGCAGATGTTAAACGGCTTCAAGAGTTCATGGTTGCAGGAATACCTGGCGTGTCGACCGTCTTGGCAAAGCGGCTGCTCGAAAAATTCGGGACTGTGGAAAAGGTTTTCACTGCGAGCGAGAAGGATTTGACAAATGTGGAGAGGATTGGAAAGAAGCTTGCGAAAAAGATCAGAGACGTGACGACAAAAAAATACGGGTAGGTGTTTGCTGCGCAGAAACTAATTATAGCCGGCATCGATCCGGGCATCAACGTCGGTGTTGCTATACTCGACCTGCGCGGCAGGGTTTTGGATACGAGCACTAAGCGCGAGGCAAGGAAGAGCGAGTTGATAAAACATATTCTGAAGTTCGGCTGGCCGGTCGTGGTTGCTTCCGATGTCAATCCAATGCCGCGCTCGATTGAGAAATTGGCCAGCGCTTTCGGTAGCAGGATTTTTTACCCGAAGGTCTCGCTTTCCAATGCCAGCAAAATAAAAATCATAGAAGACTACAAGCATGAGATAAGGGACGCGCACCAGAAGGACGCGCTCGCAGCTGCGCTGAAGGCGCACAAAAAATACCGCGAGCTGTTTTCGAAGATAGACGCGTCGCTGAAAAGGAAAGATATGTTCGACGACATAGTCATGAGCGTCTTCAAAGGTAAAAACATCGCAGAGGCGCTGAGGAAGGCAGGCGACAAAAAATGATTCATGAAAAAAAATCCAGGAAAAGGCTGCTCGAAATCCTGTTTTTCATAATAAAGCTCGATGCCTTCCTCGTGCCTTTGATATTTTTGCTGCGCGCGGACTTTTCGTACGAGCCGCTGCAGGATTTTTTGGCAGGAATCGTGTCTGTTACACTTAACTCACTAGGCTATGCCACAAAGCTGAGCGGCCACTACATCAGCATCACTTTCGGAATAAGCATGACGGTAATCGACATAAGCATGGACTGCACTGGCTGGAAAAGTGCATATGCACTTCTCGCTCTGGCTGTAGCAACACCAATAGCGTGGAAGAGGAAATTCATTTTCCTGCTTGCAAGCGTGCCGGCGATATTTTTCATCAACTACGTCAGGATAGTTTCGACGATAGCATACGCGCAGTCATTCGGCCTGCAGCAGTTGGAAGTGATACACAGCGTGCTGTGGCAGGAAGGTTTGGTGTCAGCTGTCCTAGCTCTGTGGGGGATGTGGGTTTGGAAAAACAAGAAAGTGAATAAAGCTATTAATCCCTTGGGAAGAAAGTATAATATATAATATAGAGCAAGGAGAATTTTAATTATAGATTTGGGTGGTGCCTTGGCCGGGAAACCTGAAAATTTCGACAAGATGAGCGATAGATTTAAGCTGACGCTACTGCAGATGGAAAAGCGCTTTGTTGATTTGGAGACTGCGATTTCTGAGACAAGGGAAAAGCTGAAGGATGTCAACATAGACTTGCTCACGTCGCTGCAGCAGCGCGTTGATGACATAGAAGACCTGATAATGGTCGAGCAGGCCGGCATACTCGAGATAAAGAAGATGATGGAGGCCGAGCAGCAGAAGCGCAAGGACACAGCAGATGTAGCAGCGCTGGCAAGGGTCGAGGACAGGCTTGATAAGATTGATCAAGCAGTGAAATCGCTTTCTGCCGAGCAGCCAGGCTTGGAAGTTGAAGAGAGGCTGAAGAAGCTGCAGGGGGATGTTGCATCGCTCTCTGTAAGGGCCGTGCCGGATCTTGGTGAAATACATGAAAAGATAGCTGAGAAGGAGCAACAGCTCAACAGCCTGAAAGGCGCGATAGACGACCAGATGGTAACATTTGAAAGGCGTGTCAGGGACATAATGACAAAAAGCCCTGAGAAGATGGGCATAGATTTCGATTTTGTCAGCTCGAAGATAGATTCGCTGAAGACTGGGCTAGATATAATGACTGACAGGAAGGTCGAGACAGACTTGAAGATAGCCGGCTTGGAAGAGAAGATTGCACTGTTAGACAACAAGATAAGAGAATCATTATCGCAGAAGTTTTTGGACGAGATAAAGATAAACAAGCGCGACATCATGACGACCAACGTGCGGCTGGAGGCTGGGGAGAAGGTGCTGCGCGAGATTACAGGCGAGATGCACGAGCTCGGCAAGACAGTGAAGAAGTTTGAGAATTTTGAGAGGCTTACGCTGCTCAACAAGGAAGTGGAGGAGAAGCTGCAAAGGTTCAAGTTCATAGAGGACGAGACGAGCAGGCTTTCCTCGAGGATGGAACTGATGTACAACGACCTGGACAAGAGGCTTGAGACAGTGAGGTCAATAGAAAAAGGCTTCGGCAAGGTCTCGGATGCCGTTTCGAATCTGATGAAAGAGGTTGACAGGAACAAGTTCGAGACAAGCCAGAGGCTGAAAAAGGAGGACGTGCAGAACATGGTCAAGGGCCTCGAGCAGCAGAACAGGGAGATCGAGAAGATGTTTGGCGAGTTCGAGAACAGGATGAGGATGATAACCAAGTCGCAGGTCGGACAGCTGAAAAGCGACATGGAGAGTGTGAAAGCCGTTGTCGGAGGGCTGGATAAGATGAAGGACGTGAAGCCTGTGGATGTTGGGAGATGGTTAAGCGAGGCGAACGCGCTGAACACCCGCGTCGAAGAATTGTCGCACAGGCTTGGAAATCTTGAAGGAAGAATAGCGTCGATGCAAAGCAGCGTGTCAGAGGCGAGGCAGCCGAACTTGGACATGCAGCTGGGCGAAATGGTCAACAAGCTCGTGTTCCTCGAAACAAGGCTGGGCGCGATGGAAAACGTGATGAGCAGGACTCAAAGCGAGACGAAAGTTCAACCGATAATTCTGGAGTAAGGCAAGCTTTCAGCATGGATTTTGGTTTTTTATGCCAAGGAAAAAGACAGAGCAAAAAGCCGGGCAGAGATACATCCTGATGATTTCCGAGAAGCCGGATGCGATGAGGCGTATAGCCGAGGCATTGTCGGACAGCAAGAATATCAAGAAGAACACCAACGAAAACGAAGTCAGCTACTACGAGTTCGAGCGCGGCGGAAAAAAGCACGTAATAGTCTGCGCTGTCGGCCACCTCTTCGGCCTCAGCCCAATCAACAAGGGCAAGGGCTGGTTCTACCCGGTTTTTGATGCGGAGTGGAAGCCGGCTTTCGAGATAAGGAAGGATTCCATGTTCTCAAAAAAGTATTTCGACCTCATCAACTCCCTGCCGAAGGATGCAGCAGATTATATAGTCTGCACTGACTTCGACACGGAGGGCAGCGTCATTGGCTACAACGTGCTGAAGCACATCTACAACAGGACAGACGGCAGGCGCATGAAATTCTCCACACTGACAAAGGACGAACTCATAGAATCGTACGCAAACATGTCTGCGCATCTTGACTGCGGCCAGATCGAGGCTGGATTGACAAGACATATGCTGGACTGGCTCTGGGGGATTAATCTTACGAGAGCGCTGACGCTTGCGCTGAAGTCGCAGGCAGAGAAAGGATTTGCAATTTTATCGACCGGCCGCGTGCAAGGGCCGACGCTGGCAATGCTTCTTGAAAAGGAACTGGAAATCAGAAAGTTCAAATCCACGCCATTCTGGGAGCTGCAGCTTCGCGTGAAGATGGACGGCATGGAAGTTGTTGCGCAATACGAAAAGGACAAGCTCTGGAAAAAAGACGAGGCGGACAAAATCCTGCGAGAGTGCAAAGGGAAAAATGCTACAGTAAAGGATGTGAAGAAGAGGCAGTACAAACAGTCACCGCCAGTGCCGTTCAACACGACTGATCTGCAAGCAGAGGCGTACGCGCAGTTCAAGTTCTCGCCCATGCAGACCATGAGCATCGCTGAAAGCCTTTACCAGGCAGGATATATTTCCTATCCGCGATCGTCATCGCAGAAGCTGCCGCCGAGCGTGAACTATGAAAAGATTTTGAAAGCTTTGGCAGGACTGCAGCAGTACAAAAAATTCGTGGGGGAGCTGCTGAAAAAAGGAAAGCTGATACCGAAGGAGGGCGCGAGGGACGATCCTGCTCACCCAGCTGTGTACGCAACATGGGAAACGCCTGACCTGAAAAAACTGACAGCGCAGCAGAAGAAGATTTATGATTTGATTGTTAGAAGGACTCTGTCAGTCTTTGCTGACGAGGCGACAAGGGAAAGCATGACCGTTTCGCTTGACGTGAACGGCTGCAAGTTCGTTGTCGTGGGCAAGCGCACAATAGAGCCTGGATGGATCAAGATATACGAGCCGTATCTTGCAACCGAGGAGATAATTTTGCCTGAGTTGAAAATAGGGCAGACGTTGAAAGTTTTGAAGCTCGAGCAGCTGGCAAAGGAGACACAGCCGCCAGGCAGGTACAGCCAGGGCAGCATACTGAAGGAGCTGGAAAAAAGAAACCTTGGGACGAAGGCAACCCGTGCAGAGATTTTGCAAACTCTTTACAACAGGAGGTACATCATCGGAAAATCAATCCAAGTGACCAAGCTGGGCGAGGCGGTTACAAAAGCGTTGAAGGAGTACTCGCCGAGGATACTTAGTGAAGAAATGACGAAGAAGTTCGAGGAGGAGATGGAGCAGGTTTTCAAGGAGGAAAAGAAGCGCGAGGATGTCGTGGAAGAAGCAAAAGAAACTTTGGCCGACGTGTTGAAAGAATTCAAGGAAAACGAGAAGAAGATAGGAAAGAAGCTGCTGGACGGGTTGATAACTGCGAGGAAGGAGGAGAGGAGGCTCGGCGTCTGCCCGAAGTGCAAGACCGGCGAGCTGAGGATAATTTATTCGCGGAAGAGCGGCAAGAGGTTTGCTGGTTGTTCAAACTACCCGAAATGTGTCAATGGTTTTCCGTTGCCGCAGTTCGGCATGATAATCCCGATGGGCAAGGTGTGCGACAAGTGCGGTTTGCCGATGATACAGGTCAACCGCAAGGGCGCTAGGCCGTTCAGGATGTGCATCAACCACAAATGCATAACAAAGAAGGACTGGGGCAAGAAGAAGGCAAAAAAAGCTGCGGAGGCTGGGGAGAAGGCTGCGGGGATAAAAGTCGAAAAGATGGAAGAAAAAGCGAAGCCCGCGGAGAAGAGGGCTGAAAAATCCTAAATTTATCTATTAAAACCCACTATTTTTTATTATGAAAAAGACTTTGAGCTACCTGCCGCTGGCTGTCTTGCTGCTGCTTGCGGGGACGCTGATGTTTTCTATCATACTCCTTCCCCTGGCAATGGTCAACGAAAACAAGCCCGCTCCAGTGTTCGTAATGTTCTCGCTCATAATCATAATCACCACTGTCGCCTCCCTAGTCTCGCTCGTGTTCTTCATAGCCCTTTCGAAGAAAAGGTAGTGGTGCCGTGGCGGACAAGGTTCACTGTGCGCACATACTTGTGAAAAACTTGACCGACGCGCAGGCTGTGATGGAGCAGCTGAAGAAGGGAGAGAGTTTCGGAAAAATCGCTCAGGAGAAATCCTTGTGCCCGTCGAAGAAAAAAGGCGGCGACCTCGGATTCTTCGGCCGAGGCCAGATGGCGAGGGAGTTCGAGCAGGCTGCCTTTGCATTGCAGAAAGGCCAGCTGTCGCAGCCCGTGAAGACGCAGTTCGGCTACCACATCATAAAAAGGCTGGAGTGAGTGCCGGTTTTTATGGAAGAGATAACAACGGAAGAAGCGGAAGAGAAGCAGAAGGACGAGAAAATAGGCGAGATCGCGCTCAGGGAGGGAGCTGTTCTGGTTGTGAAGAAGACGAACTACAAGGGCGAGGATAGGATTGATTTTCGCGTGTGGCTGAACACTCCGCGGTACAAAGGCCCGACTAAACAAGGGTTTGTCGTGAGGATGGACAAGGTCGACGAATTTCTGAAAATTCTCGAGGGCATGAAAAAATTCGGCAGCTGCGCGGCAAAGGAAGAAAAAATTCCAGAGCAAAAAACTGCCAAACCAAAAAAGAAAACAAAAAAATAATTTTTATCCAAGATTTTGTTGTGCCACTTTAAAGTGAACGTTGTAACTGGAAAGTAATTTTACAAAATGAAAACATATTTCGCAGAGCAGATAAGCTTTTTTAAGCGCTTGCACAAAATATACTTCGCGATAATTTTTTTTCACAAGTGGTTGCGTGGACATAACTGCGTTCGAGATCATCCGCGAAGAGATTTTGAGGGCGTTTTCGTTATACAGGGTGCCGAAAACGGACTACAGGCCGTTCGTCTCCTTTGTCAGCAACGGGCTTGAGAGCAATCCGAACGTGGACGGCGCAAGGCTGGAGGAATATTTCCAAAGGCTGAAGTGGAGCGTCGGCGGTTTGAACTTTTTCCTGGCGAGCTGGATAACGCAGTTCAAGAAAGCGACGATACTGCAGGCTGCAGCGAGTCCTGTGAAATAAACAAATCTTAATTTAGTTCTGCCGATTAATTCTAATTATGAAAATCAACATAGCATCCTGGAATATTTGGATATACGGCCCGCGAGATTTCAAAGGCATAGCAAAAGTTGTTAAAGAAAACAAAATTGATATAATAGGAATACAAGAAGCGGGCATTTATTTCGATAAAGGCAACCAAGAAAACAGCGCTGAAAAAATAGCAAAAGAATTGGGTTTTAACTATGTGTTCTATCCAGCGGCAGACACTCGCCCAAAAGAAAATTATATTATAGGAAATGCGGTTTTATCTAGATTTCCAATTACTAAGTCATTATCTCACCATCTGAACCCTCCAGGAGTAAAATATATTGGCACATACGAAACTGAACCCAGGATTTTAGTTTCTTCCAAAATAAAATTGGGCAAGGAAAAAATATTGAATTTTTTAACCGCGCATCTGCAAGTTTCATTACGATTTAAAACAACAAATATACGGCTTGCACAAGTCCAAAATGTTTTGTCTATAATCAAAAAACTCGACGGGCCTGTCGTTTTAACAGGCGACTTTAACGCAACCCCTCAAAATAAAGAAATAAAAAAGATTGAAAAAATTTTAACGCGGTTGGGTGGCAATAAGCCGACGTGGACTGTCCATCCATTCAGCACAGACGGTTGGAATGTAAATAAATTGGAATACAGGCTCGACAACATTTTTATTTCAAAAAAATTGGCCCATAGCGATTTCAAAATAATAAAAAGCAAGATTTCCGATCATCTGCCTATAAAAGCGACTATAGATATTTGATCATATGTTCGAAATTTTTCGAGCTTTGAAGATAATCATATACGGAATTCCTTTTTTTACTTTCCAGCTGCCATATCCTTTTGGCGGGTTTTTATAAAGTTCAAGTGGCTCTGGTTCAACTATTTTTTCCACCGTGAAATTATTTTTGACCAAAGCGTCGAAAAAATCCTGCAGCGGCCTATGGTGCAGGTAAAATTTTGCTTGCACGCCGCCTTTAAACCTCCACACCGAAAATATCTTGCGTCTTTTGAAATAATCGTTGACAAAAAAATGTTCCTTGTTTTTAACCTTCAACCAGCTGCCGCTTGTAAACATCGGGTGGTCTAAACTGAAAACAAATAGGCCATTCTTTTTCAAGATTCTATTCACGGCATGAAGAAGTTTATCCAAATTTTCTATATATTGAAAGGTATAGGTCGAGAATGCAATATCAAACTTATTTTTTTCGAAATATTTTTCAAGATTGTTCAAATCCCCAACAATAAAATTGACGTCAACTTTATGTTTTTTTGCTAAAAGGCGGCCATAATTAATTTGCTTTTCAGAAAAATCTATTGCCGTCGCAACAGCCCCCCTTTGGGCGAATATGATAGAATTCTGGCCTGCACCGCTTCCGACCTCGATAATTTTTTTCCCTTTGACATTACCTACAAAGTCCATAGGTTTTGTAGTAATTTTGCTAGCACCATAAGTGCCAAAAAATTCAGTCTGGTAGCTTTTTGCAATCCTGTTCCAGCTTTTTTTCAAATCGACCTTTTTCATGTCGCCACTAATATTAATATGTAAATCTTTTTCTTATAGAATAAACAGTAAGATTGTATGTTCGACTTCAACAAGATGGTCGACACGCACATCGCCCGCGAGCACAAGCCGAAGCAGGTCGGCCGCTATTATCCGTCCGAGATAGGCAAGTGCCTGAGGAAGACATGGTACTCCTACAAGTATCCGAAAGAAGTCGAGCCAGAACTGCTGAAGATATTCGAGGTCGGCAACATAATGCACGGTTTTGTCGTGGAAGTGCTGCGCAGCGAAAAAAACAAGGACGTCCAGCTGCTGAGTTACGAATTCCCGTTCAAAATCGATCTTGAAGATTTCGTCATATCCGGAAGGGTTGACGACCTGCTGCTTGTCAAAACCAGCGGCAAGAACGTCCTGGTCGAAGTGAAGTCCACAAAAAGTCTGGAGTTCATCAACAAGCCGAGTAAAGAACATGAAATGCAGCTGCAGTTCTACATGCATGCGACCGGTGTGCATGACGGCGTGGTGCTTTACGTGGACAAAAACAACCTCCAGAGCAAGCTGTTCGAGGTGAAGTTCAACGAGGAGGAAGGCGAGGAAATAGTCAAAAGATTCCGCGGTTTGCACGCTTGTTTGAAAAGCAACGAACTTCCTCTTCCAGAAGCAAAGCAATTTTCGGACATGAACTGGATGTGCCGCTACTGCGAATACAAGGACAGATGCGACAAGAACGAGTTGTAGGGAAAAAGTTTAGCTCTCTTACACCCTAAACATTTAAATACTAGTTATTTCCATATAATGTACTATGAAAAACGAGAAGAAGGCTGTCCTGGTTGCGTTCAGCGTGAAGAGCGGTAAGTTCGAGTCGCACTACGAGCGCAACAAATTTTTCAGAGGCTTGTACGGATGGAAGCAGATGATACGGAAGGTGGTTGTTGCGCGCGAGGGCGAGAAGCCGAAAGTAAAGACCGAGGAGAAATTTTACACATACAGGCGTGAAGGCGTGCTTGACGAGATGCCGCACGAAAGGGTCGACCAAAGCAGCTTCGTCGTGCCCGAGGACGAGTTTGACAAGATCGAGTCGTTTTTCAAGGCCTGGCGGAACAAGGTCATGTGGAAGACTTTCAGGGTTTTGATGGATGAGGACATGGAAGACTTTTTTGAAGACTGGGAAGAGGAAAAGGAAGGAGAAAGGAAGAAGAAGCTTGAGGAAGAGGAGGAAGCTTAACTTTAAAAAAAATAATTTTTATAAAGGAGGATTGGCATGAAGTTCGGCAACGACAAGAAAAAGGAGAGCGAAGTTAGGATAAAGGTGGGAGAGTTGACAGCCCGCGAAGAGGCGGGCAGGGGAATAGCCCGCCTAGACTCAAATGTCATGGGCAAGCTCGGGATAAAGGAAGGCGAGATAGTCGAAATAGAGGGCAATAAAAAAACCGGTGCAATAGCGGTTAGAGCTTACCCTGCTGACGTTGGTCTTAACATAGCTAGAATGGATGGCATTGTTCGCCACAATTGCAGCAGTGGCGTCGGGGAGTTTGTAAAAATAAGAAAGTCTGATGCCAAAGAGGCGAGAAAAGTTTCGATAGCGCCGGCTGAAAGAGGAATAATGATACACATTTCTCCAAATCTTGTCAAGCAGAATATATTCATGAGGCCTGTTGCAACAGGTGATATAATTGTTCCTTCGCCCGTGGTCAAAAAGCGCCAACATGGTAGCACTTTGTTCGATGATTTTTTCGGAGTTGATTTCGAAGATTTCTTTTTCACACCATTTTCAAGCGAGACGCGTTTTGTAGTGACAAACACAGATCCTAAAGGTATTGTCCAGATCGGTGATATAACTGAGTTGGAAGTTATACCTGAACTGCCGGAAAGCATGAAGCTCGAGGAGAAGGCTATACCAGCGGTTACATACGAGGATATAGGCGGTATGAGGAGTGTTGTGCAGAAAGTGAGGGAGATGATTGAACTTCCGCTGAGGCATCCAGAACTTTTTGAAAGGCTCGGCGTTGAGGCTCCGAAAGGAGTTTTGCTTTACGGTGTCCCGGGAACAGGCAAGACGCTGCTTGCAAAGGCAGTTGCAAACGAGTCTGGAGCAAACTTTATTTCGCTGAGCGGGCCGGAAATAATGTGTGTAGCTAAAGATACTCCAATAATTTTAAATAATGCAGGAATTATCGAGGCTGGAGAAATATCACAATCAATGGAAGGTCAACACAAAACTATTGGCGGTTATGAATCTTTCTATCCTAATGAAAAACCCAAAGTTTTCGCGCTTAATGGTAAAATGGAAATCACTAAAGATGAAGTTGAATATGTAACTGAAGTCCCCGTACAAAGAGTTTACAAAATAAAACTTGAAAATGAGAATGAAATAGAAGTTTCTGAAAACCAACCTTTCTTTGTTATAGATAGCGCTGGAAATATAGCATGGAAAAAAGCGAAAGAATTAGGTACTGATGATTATGTTGCATTTGTATTGAAATTGCCAGCTGGTGAAAAACAGAAGCTGGAATGGTGGAAAGTTATTGACAATTCATTTGTAAAACAAAACGAAAAATGGGTTCCAATTTCTGAATACAAAGGAAATTTTGCTTGTGCAAAAGTTGCTTACTCATCAACAAAAGCAAACATCAGCAAAATGAAAGGAATAACACTTCCAGTAGAGACAAACCCAGAATTGCTAGAATTTCTTGGCTACATGTATTCAGAAGGCAGTATAAGCAATGAAGAAGTTTCTATTTCAAACACAGATGAAAGAATAAAAAAGAGGGCACGAGAACTGTTTGCGCAATTGTTTAGGATTGACAATGCTAGAATAAAGGATAGCGAAGATAAAGTTGTTGTCTATTCAAAAATTTTAGCAGAATTTCTAAAGAAAATGTTCAGTTTTCCAGAAGGTAGGAAAGGAAAGGAACTTGAAATATCTCCAATAATTTTCAAATGTAGTGACAAGGAAATTGCAAGGTTC
>Ga0315289_10006544_pt1 | contig 17108 bp, 32 predicted proteins | sample YL17G11_40_MG_FD_203452 | JGI IMG/M metagenome (GOLD analysis project Ga0315289, IMG submission 203452) | Sediment microbial communities from Yellowstone Lake, YNP, Wyoming, USA - YL17G11_40 | ecosystem: Environmental > Aquatic > Freshwater > Lake > Sediment | place: USA: Wyoming | collected... | reverse complement strand
GTGTTAGAGTCTTTTATAGAGACAAAAGTGGAGTAAAATACTATCTAAAAGAAGATAGACAAGTTTTCAAAGATGGTAGAGAAAGAAGAAGGACAATGCAATCTTCTGTTGCTGAGAAAATGAAATTCGGAGAAGATGCCGATCTATCAGCTATTAGAGGAATAAAAGAAGAATTGGGGATTGATATCGATCCAAACCAACTAATAAAGAGAAGAGACCTATTCTATGATGGTGGATCACAGTCATATCCCGGACTTAAATCAAAATACAAAGGACACGTATTCAATTGCACACTCATTGATTCACAATATAAACCAGAAGGGTATGTGGAGGTTCAAAAAGATAAATCAACATATTTTATATGGGAGAAAATGTAAAAATCTCATGTGGGATATACCTAATAAACTCAGATAATAAATTACTAATTGGACACCCAACCAAACACAAGGACAATGTCTGGGCTATCCCAAAGGGAAGAATTAATGAAGGAGAATCTAATCATTTTGAAGTTGCTAAAAGGGAACTACTAGAAGAAACAAATATTGATTTGAATCAATTCAAGATTGAGAAGATGGTTGAGTTTGAATTGATAAGATACAGAGAGACAAATAAATATCTAAAAGGATTTTTTATAAAAGTAGATAGCGACCTCTTAAATCATGATATAAAGTGTGATTCTATGGTTTATAGAGATGGTGTTCCATCTTTTCCAGAGTTTGATAATTTCAAATGGGTCACAATAGAAGAATCAAAGAATCTATTACACACATTTCAGGTGGATAATCTAAATAGGTGCCAGGAATTATTATCAATAAATGAGAAAATAATGATGTTTAGGGATTTTATTTTAGTTATTAATTAATATATAATTAAAATAACTACCACATCATGCTTCTAAAACCAAAGAAAAAGAGAAAGGGAATTCACAGCAAAAAGAAGGATTCAAAGTCAAAGACATCAAAGAATTATAAAAAGCCTTACAGATCACAAGGTAGATAATTACTGGATTATAGACTTAATCACTTCAACTTCCGAATTTTGGTAACCAAAATGCAAATCCTTTCGGTCTAATGTAAATCTACTGACTCCCAATTTTTGTGCGTCATATTTTTTATATAATTTGCCCAAATTGGTAAAGTGCTCTAAAGTCCCTGTGGACTTCCACCGAATACATATTATGGTTGTGGTTCTACTCATTTCAATATTTTTTCAAGTTTGGATTCCCTTATTATGGATGTAAGCACTCCCAAAAACAGAGAGTCTTCTTTATATTCAATGCTAGATTCACATGATACTAGTTCCCAATTTTTTAAGAATGTTTCTATCCTACTGTATACACATGCACCACCACCACTTGTTCTACAAATAGTAATAGATGATCCTTGAGATCCACCCTCATGAAAACCAGAGTTAAGAACATCAATATCATATGTGATATTACTCACATATCCTAGAGAACTTCTCCCAATAAATTTAGCTTTTATTTTTATCATTTTTAACAAATTCAATTTCATCATAGAAAAAAGTTAATGCCTTATATGGACTCAACCCATTTTCATAACATTTTTTAAAATAATATGAATATTCAAGAATACGAAGTTCATCATAATCAAACGTAACCATGTGTCCATCCTCAGCAGTTTCCCTATTTCTTTCAAGAACCAACTTCAAATAATTTTCAAATGTTCCACTCATAATCCACAAATATAGTAAATTAAAAATTAACGTCAAAACTCATGACCGGTAAAGGATCTTTTTTTAATTTTTTTCTAAACTTTTTAAAACCTTTGATTTATATAGCATATAACATACATATTGGGTGAAACACACACCAATAAAACAAACAAATAAAAAAATAATAAATTATGAACAAACAAGATTTAATCAATTCAATTGCTGAGAGCACTGGATTAACAAAAGCAGACTCTAACAGAGTTATTGACGCATTCGTAGGAGCAGTACAAACTACTCTTGCTAAAGGTGAGAAAGTTACATTAGTAGGTTTTGGAACATTCCAAACTTCAAAGCGTGAAGCACGTAAAGGTCGTAACCCAAAAACTGGAGCTGTGATCCAAATTGCATCTAGAAAAGTTGCAAAGTTCAAAGCAGGTTCTAAATTATTTGAGTCGGTTAATAAGTAATTATTACCAATTAAAATAAAAAAGTCCGAGCGGTTTGCGTTTGGACTTTTTTATTTTAAAAAATTCCTTATATTTGTGTATGATTGAAATAATTTTAACATCATTAGTAATTGTGATGGCAAATTTGGTGTATCTGAGCGTTCAATTTTTCAAAATGAAAAACCGAGTCCAAATACTTGAAGGGAAAAGAACAACAAAAGATATTATATTAAAACCAATTCCACAGAGACCAGTTCTTTCAGACATTGATCCAGGTCACAAAGTTCTTAAAGATATATTAGAATCGATAGAAATAGAAAACTGGACATCCGAAGTGAAGGAAGATCCTTCAGCATATTCTGGTACAACTTACTCATTGACACTAACAAATCCATCTGACACACTTAGTGTTATGATTAGACTGAGAATGAGAAAAGGAGATGAAGAAACATATGAACCATATTTGAGTAATTTTATAGTTTACTCAACCCAAAATGAGCAACACACATCATTAGCATTTGATGATGAACATCCACTCAGAAATGAAATGGTATTACTAACTTGGAACTATATTATAAAGTATCATGAGGATATCAACAAAAACATATCCAACTCATATATAAAGTCAATTGATTCTATTAAGAAGAAACTCACAACTCTAAACAGAGATAGAAAACTAAACACATTAATATAATGTATTGTATTTGTTGTAAAAAAGATAATGTTATACCACTTCAACATGGAGAAGAAATGTCAGAAGAGGATTATATTTGGTCAGTGGAAAAAGAAGAGCTCACTAAAGAAGGACAAGAATATTTTGGAAAAAAGGTTCGAATGGACAACGTGGATAGTAGAATGTGGGATGGTGGGATAGTTCAAATAATAAACGCTGGATATGGAAGTGGCCATGATACAGATCAATATGTAATTGCTATCTGTGATGATTGTATAGACAGAGAGACGGAAGAAGGGACTTTGTTACAATATGATAATTATATGCATCCAGATTCACCATATACCAAAGAAGTTGTTGATAAATCTAAACAAATTTATCGTCGCAGAAAGAACTTAGATAGATTAGTTTAATATAATTAAAAATAAAAGCGAAAAAATGGAAAAAATTGTAGATAAAGGAAAGACAGCTGTGGTTAATTACACCGGGAAATTAGAAGATGGTCAAGTGTTTGACACATCTGAAGGAAAAGAACCCTTTCAGTTCTTAGTTGGAGCTAATCAAGTTATCCCAGCATTTGAATCTTGTATTCTAGGCAAACCAGTTGGATACAAAACAACAGTTAAAATACCAGCAACAAACGCATATGGTCTTGTTAGAGAAGATCTAATTATCAAAGTTAATAAGGATCAAGTTCCACCCGAGGTTCAAGTTGGACAAACACTTCATGCGAATGCACAAGGACAAGAAATTGCGGTACTTGTAAAGGAAATAAACTCAGATCATATTATAATTGATGGTAACCATCCGTTAGCTGGTAAGAATTTAGAATTTGATTTAGAAGTTCTAGACGTAATCTAAAAACAAAACCCAGTCAATTGACTGGGTTTTTTTTATTATTCATCATAAGGAATTCCAGTAAAAGGATTACGACGAACCGGTCTCGCGGTATCACCGATAATATCACCTTCACTAGACATTTTATAAACCTTTTGTATTTCCTTCAACACTTGTTCAGCGCTCATTTTCTTAGGCTCATATTGCATAGCTTGGTCAGCTAAATACTTTCTATTTTTAATATTGAAATATCCGATCTTCTTACCAACTTCTTTCTTATATGACTCAAGTGTTGGCCATTTATTCTTAATTTTTTTAAGAGCATTTATTTTAGCCACTATTGCCTTTGATTCAACATCGGTAATGTCAGTTTTATTGAAATGTATATTCTCTAAAGTATCAATTAGTATATCCAAGTTACCATAAATGTCTAATAATTGTGGAAGGAACTGATCTTTTAATTTTCTAGGGTCCATAAACTGAGTTACCGTAAATGCAATAGCCACTAATGGAATTGACAAAATTGATTTAAGTATTTTACCGATAAACTCTTCATTTATCGATTCATCTGGTGAATATGATTCGAATGTCTTAATATGTTTCATAAATTTATATATTAAATTCCAAACTTTAATATATAAATTTGTGAGAAAAAGAATAATAGAGTCCAGTGATAGTTTCGATAGTTTCGATCCCAGTAAATTCAAGTCAGAGGATGATATGATTGACTACTTTATCGGGATGATTGATAAGGTAGAAAAATGTGAATTTGGATATCTTGGATACTCAATCTATACAGAGAATGATTTAATATTCTTTTTTGATAAAGAGTATCATGAAATTTTAGAATGGGGATGTGAAAACGTAACGGATGAATTACTATCAAGAAGAACAAATATTGATACAGGATTTGTATCCAAAATAGTAAGTGGTGAGAATAGCCACAAACATGATCCGGTTCTACCAATTGAGTTTAATATGATAAAGGGTAAAACACCATTGGTAATACTACACACATCTAATGTATTCAAGGGAATGGGTGATAAGACAATCATTCTAAGACAAGGAATGGATCTCGGTAAATCAATATACCAAATACTATATCCAGTATTTGCTTGGTTGAAGTTGTGTAAAAATTTATACGAGTTTAATAGATTGGATGTTGATACCATCAAGGATCTCTTCTCGGAAGCATTTGATGATGCTGAGGATTATGCGATATGTACCAATAATACGATACCGGTTAAATCATATGAGATAGCAATATCAACTAAGACAAAAAAGGATGGTGGATTTATTGACATAGATGATGATGTTATGCATTTACTATCAGACATATCAAATATCAAAAGTCATTTATCAGAATACAACGTTAGTATATCTTTTAATACACAAAAACCCAACAGAGATAGGTTTCCGGAGAAGAATGCTACATTCTATCAATCTCAAGCAATCGTAATAAAGATATTACCAAATACCTCTAAATAGCTATTTTCTTGGTTTCATCATCATAAACCATCTACCACCTTCTAATTTAGGCATAGATTCAGCGAGACCATTATCTTCCAACATTGCTGCAAATTTTAACATTGTAATTTCGCCCCTTTCAGGAGCTTGTTTTTGACGACCCTTTAATTGCAAAACAACCTTTATCTTATCACCATCTTCTAAAAATTCTTTACCCTTTCTAGCTTTGGTATTAAGATCATTATCCGCAATATCAGGACTTAATTGAATTTCCTTGATTTGACTTTTTGAAGAGTTTTTCTTTTTCTCTTTATTAGCCTTTTCTATCTCATATAGAAATTTGCTATACTCTTCTATCCTTACAATAGGGGGATTTTGAGTCTCACTGATAAGTATGAGGTCTTTTCCTTCCGACTGGGCAAGTTTTGAGGCTTCGAACGAACTCATAATTATTGGTTCTCCAATCCCAACAAGTCTCACCTCAGGAAATCTAACCTCTGAATTGGTTTTGTGTAGTTTTTGTTTTTTGAATTGTTGTTTACTCATCTATTTTTATTTGGTTTGTAATTTTATAATCTCTTATATTATCAAGTCCCACTATCAACTCGTCACTAACATACTTCTTACCATCTGATAGAATATAATGGTCTCCTTCATCATGTATTTCTTTGGTATCTTTATATTCATAATTTTCTTCTAAGACTGTATTAAGATCATCAAATCCAGGAAATTCAATGCTGAGTTTCATCTTTTTAATAACCCAATGATTTTCAATATCCAATATCTCATTTGTCTTCCTAACTATAGCCTTCTCTTTCATAGCATTTATATATTTTTATTTTTCAAAAGTTTTGATTATATTTGATTACTCATAAATATACAATTTAATCTAAAACTATGTACTACAAATTCGAAGAACTACTTAACTACTCATCAACAAGAGAATCATTTTACACACTGAGTCCGGTTGAAATATCAACCGCACTTAAAACACTACCAAAAAACTTAGCATTAAAAATAATCTATTGTGAACTAGCTGAAATGCTTGTGGCTGATAAGGACAAGGATAAGATGTCTCAAGTTGTATCGATTTCCAGTGAATACGGAGTTGATATTAGTGATCCTAATGATGTTGAGAAAAATATACAAAAATATCTTGATTCAGATAATGATGATTTTGAAAAGTCAATAGAACTATTTATAAAATCAGCATCCCTGGAAGACGGCGAGGTTGACACATTGTCTTTGTGTAAAGAAGAATATGATATTCTAAAAGATGACTTCTTACAAAGAGAAAAGTATGAACTAATAGGTAAAATGGTAATTATCTAAGCTTACTGATAAGAACCCTTAAGTACGCAACTCTTTCTCTCAGTGGTTGATCATCATCACCGCTTGATGGTCGGTAGTCTGGATTTTGCCTATTTTCAATAATTTTTGTAGTAAGATAGTATTCTATTTTGATTATTTCGGATTCAATATCTGAAATTAATTTGGGAGTTATTAATCGAGTAACTCCTTTTCTTCTACGGCTTTTGGGTCTTTTTAACTCTTCTGAAATTAATTCTAATTCGTTCATTTAGGAAATTTTTTTTTATAGCGATTGTCTCACCACAAAAAAATTTCACATCATATATATTAAAAATTATCCTTATCTTTGTAAGATGAAACCTAATCAAAATACCATAAGTATAGAGACTCTAAAGTCACTTGAATATGATGTTAAGATATTATTAAACCACCCAAACCTTTGGAGAACCTTAGATGTTGATTATTTTCCACCAAGAGTAGAAAGACTTTACACCGACTACAAAGGTTATCGAGTATTCCTACACATTATACACCCAACCGATAAACCCTGTCTGTTCCACAAACACAGATGGCCGGCGGCTTTCAAACAATTATCAGGGTCCTATGAAATGGGGATTACCTATTCAGAGAAAGAAGTAACCTCTGAAGAAGCATATCTACTACCAACAATTGCGAGATTCCTCATCAAAGAAGGGTCATATTACGAAATGACACAGACAGATTGTCTACACTTTGTAAATCCAAAAGGACAAGTATCTTGTTCTATTATGATAACCAAAGACTTATATCCGGAATCAGAATTTAGAAAGGAAACACTTGATAAAAAATTGGGAACCTTAACTAATATTAGGAAGTTTGAGATTTTGGATCTATATAAGGTCTTGTTGGATATTTAATAATTTTTCGTATCTTTGTTACATGACATTTGAAGAAATTGACAATTTAGTAAAAGAAAAATTATCGATATATCATGACATAGAAAGACGTGATTATAGAGATATCGAGTCAAAAGATCCGATAAGATTTAAAGGATATGGAGCTAGAAGTGGGTTAATGTATTTAGTTGATGTGGATGGAGATCACTATATTGATATAAATATTTTAACAGACACAGTCAAAATGGTGTTTCGTAAGGATGACGACCAACTTTTATATTCGACAAAAACATTTGACAAGACCAAAGAATTCCTATCAGCATTCCTCTCTCTAATTGAAGAAGAAGGAAATATGATGAATAGATTTCATTATTTTAATGTTGGTAAAATACCAACAGATATAATCCGCAATAACAAAATAAAAGACATAATATCATGAAAGATTTAATTGAAAATTTAATTTGGGGATTTTTAACCATTGTTTGTCCAGTAGCATTTGTAGTCTTACCACTATTATGATCATCTATAAAAACGGAAAAGACAAAGGATTACCAAATTGGAGAGTAAGTGCAACCTCTGATAATAAAAGTATCCAAGTCACTACGGAGAACTTTCAACACGGATTCAGAAGTGGTGAATCATTTGATAAAATATCGACCTTTCCATACAGTAACTCCAATCACATCGAGAGCTACGTTACTATTTTAACTAAAGATCCTTCCAAATTAGAAGGATATAAACCAATTGTGTTGGATAAGCTATATGAGATAGTGAACCATAATATTTCGGTACAAAAATCACATATCATTGATGAAGAAAAACTTTTGAAACGATTAGAATCATCAAGAGAGATGTTTAAGGATAGAATAAGAGAAGAAAAATTAAATAAAATTATAGATGAAAGAGATTAGAATACTATTAACAGATGAGGACTTCGGTGCTCTTTGTCAAACAGGATATGTGTTATATAATAACATCGAGAAAATCAATATCAGTGAAGATGACTTTGATAAACTAATTGAGGGTGAAATTGTCACCATGAATTGGATGAGAAGAACTCGACACACCAATGAACCACATATCGTTAAGATTGCTCTTCAAGATATTGGTTACGATCGCATCGCTAAACATCTTAGCAATTCCCCTATTTACTAATACTTTTTAATATATAGTTTGTGAGGTATTTACAAACTTATGAATCACACTCAACTACTGAGTGGGAATATATTGGACAGAATAATTTGTGGTCCACTGAATATCAATTCAGTGTTAATGATTCCGAATACAGGGTTATGTTTTCTGGAACCGAGGGTGTTGTTAATGTATCATTTGGTGTTCTTGAGGAAGACAAAATTAGTTTCGGTGATTTAGAGAAGAGCAATCCATTTAAAACTATGAAAGTGGTAACAGAGATTATCAAAGACTTCATAGAGAGATTCCCAAAGGTTAATAAAATTAAATTCTTTGGAGCTCAAGAGAAAAGTGAAATATCCAAAACACCAGATTGGATTATGAATCTACTATCTTCTAATCAATATCTATATTATCTATCGACATATCTAGATTCGATGTTACTGACACCCAGACAATGGATATCCAAACCAACCAGAAGAACTCAAATGTTTGGTAGGTGGGTGGATAAGGAAACCAAAGATATGAATTGGTCAACCAAAAGAATAGGAAATCAAATTCAGTTAATAAAGAACAAATCAATCTCAGAATCACTACAAGATTCTGAATTAAGTGATGTGGTTCGTGATATATTTGCTGACCTCATTGATGATATGAGTGATGTATATTCTATTATATCTTGGCATCACACACATGAATCAGGGTTGAAAGATTTCACGATAAGAATAAAAGCAATATCCGATCTCGAACTTAGACTCGATGATGAGGTAATTAAACATATTGTATTCTGTGCTAAATATTTAGAAGAGAATGGATATAAATTAGAAATGTTACAAACGGAGGATTACGTCGAAGTAATGGATATTCCGATAAATGATAAAGAATGTGGATCAATTGTACTAGAAGACTATTTAGAGTCAATTAAAGATAAAGACTTTGAATTAATTCAATTAGTATTTGAAGTCCCAAAATCCAACTAGGTTTTCAAACTTATATTTATCCTGCATTTCCTTCAATCTTCTTTTAGCAGCATCCAATTCATTTTGTAATGAAACCCTTTCAGGATCAGTTTTAGACATCTTCTTCAGTTGGTCTTCTCTCGACTTTATAGTATCTTTAATAGTTTGATATACGTTGCCTTTGGGATGACTAGCATACTTATTTGATTTCGCCTTGGATGATCCACCATAATATCGACCACCTGATTTTTTACCACCATATCCACTCGGTCTTGATCTACCCTTATCTATAATTTCATTGGCTAATTTTATAAATTTAGATCGATAGGTTGTACTAACTGTATATGTGACGTTCTCATATCTTATAGTATTATCATCTCCTATGCTTATAGTATTACCATTCTCAAATGTATAGTGAAACGTGGTTAAACCATCAACAGTTTTGGTATGATACTTATCGGAATATGGATTATTACTAAAATCTCTTATCATATCCTGAAACAGATTATCCAATTCTGATTTAATTCTACTCTGTTCCTCTTCAGCTTCTCTCTTCTTTCTATCTGATTCCTCGGCTTCCCTTTCTGCTGCTCTCCTAGCCTCCTCAGCTGCCTTTTCTCTCATCTCCTTCTTTGACACCTTACCCTTGATGTCTTCTCCGGTATGTAATTCAAAGTCAAGGACCTTCTTTAGCCAATTTGGACTTCTATAAACCGCCTCATTCATATGGTATATATTAAAATTTTTCGTATATTTAAACTAATAAAATTTTAACCATAAAATAATATGCTCTACACAATCGCCTTTATTACAAATCAACAACTTCGAGACATTAAACTCGAAGGAATATTAAACCCAGACTTCGTTATGGAAAATTACGTACACGAGGGATCTTTTGACTACTCAGTCAAAATAAATCAAAGAGACTTTGATGTTTGGAGTAATAAGATATACAATGACAAGTCCATTTTAGTCGTAACCAAATGGAAGACCGCTAAAGGAGCGAGTTCGGGACTTAAGAAAGTTATGGATGCTATAAAAACAGGAGATAAGAAAAAGTTTGATGTTAAAGACAGAGGAAACTCAGAGTGGACAAAGAATGAATACATCCCAGTTATTTGCAATATCACGAATGAGTGGAACGAAAAGATACAATCTCAGATCGATAAGGAGATAAAATCACATCAATTTAGATTAAATAATCTAACCAAAAAACTGATTAAGAAGTAAAGGATTCGAAAGATTTTAAATACTTCATTGATTCTTTATATGGGAATTGTGGGTTATACTTCCACCCTCTGTCCATAGACGACAATTGATACTCTCTCCATTCTTTGAACCATCTATTAAAAGGATCAGGTAGATTAGAGTGACTAAATTTACCAAATAATTCCGGGTATCTCTTTGAGAATATCTCATCATCATATCCATATTTCTGACAAAATGTTTTATAAAGAGCATATGTTAATTCCTTTCTCTTTACCCAATGACCTTTAAGACCAGGTTCATTTAGTAACTCAATAAATTGTGACTTGATTTTATCCAATTCATTTACTCTAGATTCATCCAATTTCATAAAGTATATATAAACTTTTTAAAAACAATTAATATATAAGATAGTTATCCACATAGGTTACTCTGCTAACACTACTATGTTTCTCTCGTATGAGGTTAAGGATGAATTATACATTTACACGCAGATATTCTAGACAAGGTAAATGTATGTCATAATAAAGGGGAATTTGAGAAATCGAATTCCCCTTTTTATTTTATTTATATATACTTTCATGAGATATGTCAAAACATATGAGATCTTTGGATGGTCTAAGAAAGAAAGAGAAGCACAATTGCTTAAGAAGCAAGAAGAGTATATCAGAAGAAAGAGAGAAATATCAACCAAAGAATCCGCAGAGAAAAAGATACTTGATGAAAAGAAGAGTGGATATCTCTCGGAGTTTGGTAAAATACTTAAAGATTACTTATCTGATGTGAAGACCAATTATATTAAAAATATAACGGTTTCTGATTATAAATCAAGCGCGGATGGTGGTCATATAGACCTACTCATCGGGTTAAACAACATAGCATTTGAAGACACACTAAAAAAGTTAAAAATGTATCCAGAAAAAGATCATCCGTTTGCAGAGATAGATAATCTTGGGTTATTATTTAGGATAGACGAACAAAACAATACTATAATTGTGTGGACATCATCTTCACCAACGAAGTTAAAATTGAGAATACACGATATTATAAATTCCAAGGGAGATGTTTCCGAAACATCCAAGGTAGAGAATATATCAATAGAACCTAGACCAATGAAACAATCACCAGGAACAAGAACCCCACCAATATCGAGAATATCCCTACCACTAGACTACTCCATGACAACTGGGACCACACACCCATCATCAGAGATAGAAAATGAATTGAATAAAATAAGAGCATATATAGATCACAGAGCTAGTAAACTATATCACTGGATAGAAAAGTATGTCATTGATAAAATAAATCTACTTAATATCGAAGAAAAAGTAGCAGCATTTAATGCAATCAGCGAAGACGAGGTAAAGGAAATACTATCGGATATTCTGGATCTAAGTAACGGAAGTTATGGGGTAAAGAGAATGAAAGATTATTATAAAATAGTTGCAAATATTCCAGGTATAATGGGACATGCATCAGAGGGTGGCATGAGACTAAATAAAGCAACCACACAGGTTATGAGACATATACCGGAAATTCAAGATAGACTAAATGATATTGGATTGGAAATGACAGTTAATTTTACAAATAATCAAATGATAATATCAATATCTTCAGAGGATACAATCAAACCAGCTATGAGACGACCAATAAGACGAGCTCCTCGATGATTACTTCCTAAAAAAGAAGTAGTATATCATATACCCAAGAAATAAAGATACCACAAGAACCGATTCCCAAGAGGTTTTCCCTTCTGTAACTTTCCCCTTTTGTGGGATAATTTTTTTGATGTTTTCCATACTGTAAATATACGGAAAAAATTAAATTATTTATCAACCTTAGTGATATTCTTTTCTGGTTTCAGAAATCTCAAGTCACTGACTTGACTCACATCACCCTTCTTAATCTTCTTCTTATTTGATTTAAGTGTGAATCCGATATCACCAGACCCGGTTGTTCCTGTTGTTCCGGGTAATCCACCGGGCTGAGCAGACGAAACACCACCCATACCAGCGGTTGATGATGCAGTTGAGGTAGCATCCTCTACAAATAATGTGTAATTCTTTAAATATTTCATATACTATATTTTGATTTTGCTTTCATTAGATTAAGAGCTGAAAATTTATACGCAAGGTCCACCCTATTTATCTTCTTAAGAGGAGAATACATAATATTACTTGATTGAAATCTATCAAGTGCTGATGGTCCTGTATAAAGCCTATATCCCTCAGTATCCATATATCCAGATAGTCTATCAACAGTTTCTTTAATATCATTATATGTGAATTCGTTTTTAGTCAAAGTAACAACAACATCGGGCTTCTCACTAGCAAATTTCCCCCTAAGCACTGAGTTCAATTTCGTATCAAATCTAAATCCATCATCTGTTAGATCTAATAATATATCTCTGATGATTGAGAAATCCGCGGATTCAAATAACTCATAACCAATTATGTGTTTCATATAATTATATATTAAACATAGTATTTGGAAATTATTTTAATATATAAGTCTATGAGAATTAAAAGATTCAATGAGCTCTTTGATAGTGAGGAGATAAAATCACAAAATGAAATACCAATGATGCAAGGCAACTTGATAAAGGGCAAAATCAATTACGCATCAAAAGAAGAAGTCAAAGATTTAATTGAAAAGGTTCTCTACTCATTCCCATTCCTCTATAAATTCGGAGAGTACATAGATGATAAGAAATATAAAGACATTGTTTTCTTTCATCAGAAAAATGATTCTTGGTACGTGAGTATAGCATTTGGTCTTCAACCCGATAATAAATACGGGATGGGTATTTTTTATAAACATCTGGACGCTGAAGAGGGAAATATCAAACAAACACTGTCGTTTAGTGGTAAAGAGTTCTGTTATTTCAAAGAATGGAGTAAACTAAGTTTCCCAGAGATGGTGAAGATAGTGAATGAAAATTTTACTCCATTATTGAGCAGATTGGGATTCACAGAACAACTGTCACACGGACAAGATATAAACAAAAGAAAGTTTAATTAATGAGATACTTAAAGTCATATAAAATATTTGAAAACTCTTTTTCAGAAATAAAGGCGATAGTATATGACTCGTTATCAGACTTAACTGATGAAGGATTTAGTGTTACTATCTATGATGTTGAAGATAAAAAGACTTTGGCTGTGAGGATATCAAAACCTGGTATGGAATATAATAGACAATCATTTTTAGGATTTAAGATCGAGGATATAATGGGAGGTATAGATGAAATGAAGTCACAGTTGTCTCTAGAAGTAGGAGATATATACTACCACATAAAGGGATATGAACCATCTACTTGGTATTCAATGGATGCTGAATTTAAAAATTGGGATATTAAGGAACCAATAGACCAATTGTCGATTGAGTTTTTAACCTAAAATTTCATCTATTTTCCTATCTCTAATCTCCACGATATCATGGTGAAATAAAACATCCATATAAGGTCTTGATAACTCTTCCTTCTCTCCCAATTCGTTAATAACCCAGTATGTTCTCCAACCACCATTTATCCTATACCCATCTTCCCAATCCCAAGTCTCATATTCAGCATCGTACCATTTACCCTCTATGAACTTATCGACCCAAGTTGTTGGCATTGGATTTGAATTGATAGCATGTACAAGAGGATTATTTGGATTACCATATATTGGACCTATACCAGATCCCTGTTTTGATCCCGCCTTACAGAGATATTTTATCTTAACTATCATAATAATTATATATCCCTTTTTTCTAAAGTTAAAAACTTAATATATACTTTGTGAAACGTATTACAAAATTTGAATCATTTATAACAGAGAATAGGGAGTCAAAAAAACCCAAGTCTGTGTATTTTACTAAAAGAATACCAATTACAAAGTTGGATCTAGAACATATTTGCCAAAACTTAAATTTACCATTTGAAAAAGTAAAATTCTTATCAGCGGGATCATTTGGTAACGCTTATAAAGTTGGTGATAAAGTTCTTAAAATATCATTAGATAAAACCGAAGCCAAGTCGGTTTATGAGCTTCTACAAAAGAAACAAAATGAGTCTGTTATAAAATACTATGATGTATCAAGATATAAAATGGATAAGAGCTTCGTGTATGTTATAGTTATGGATTATGCAACGCCCTTAGTTAAGTATATAACCAAGTTAAAAAATGAGGATATAACAGATTTTCTTGAATATTGTACCGAGATATTTTTCAGCAATTGGGGTAAAATTGAATCAGAGGAAGATTTTATAGAAAGGATACAACAAGAGTATGACTTTGATGTTATACCAAAATTAGCATCAGATATTGCATTTAAATTGTGGACACTGTATGATAATCTAAAAGGAGAATTTAAAACCTTCCCAGATATACACATATATAATCTTGGTATTAAAGAGGATGGTGAATTGGTCATGTTTGATTACAACTCACTCGAAGTGGTTAGAAAATTTGACCAACCAAGGATACTGTAATTAGATACTAACTATCTTACAAGGAATTAAACAGTCTTCATCATAGTGATATATTGCACACATTCTGTGATATCCATCAGCAACGATTACACTTCTTGTTTTAGAATCCCTAACCAATAAAATTGGAGATAATTCTTTTTCCTTTTCTATCTTTTCGATATTTTTCTCAACATGAGAGTTACTCACACCAAGTAAAGATAGCTTAGATGCTCTGAATATGTCCTTTGCTTTGAACTCAGACAGTTCTGCCTTATCCAACTTCTCAATTATATCTTTAACATCACCCTTGTCAAATAACAAAGATAAATAGGATTGAGCCGCGGGATAATTATGATCCTCAGGTCTATCCATCCATTTTACATTTTCTTTTCCCATTTCTTTAATTTTTATACTACAACATCACCTAAGTTACCACAAGTTAGTAAACTATCACCAACCATAAAAATCATACCTTTAGAGGTAACTCCTCGGATATTTGCCACTGGGAAATTTAATATGAATGTAGTGGTCATTCCCTTTAATGTATCTTTAGAAAATTGAACTATATTAGTTACAATCTCACGCTTATCGAACCCGGTATCAACTGTTAGTTTGTATGCCTTTACAGGATTGGTTTCTGTATCAAATTCCTTTTTTGGATTCTTTAGGATATCTTCAACATCTTCTATCTTACAAAATCTGATGTCTAGTGCAAAGAAGCTATCAACTGATACTTCTGGCTTTTGTGTCTTTTCCATTTTAATTTATTTAGATTCGTTTAAAAATAAGAGTGACTGGTTTGTGTCCTGCGACAGACACAACTCCAGTCAAACGTCTTATCAAGAAGTCTGAGTTCGCATTCTCTTCGTTCTCTATCACACGTCTTTTTATTCAATGGTAACAGTGTGACGGGTCACTGATCATCTACTGCGGGACCAACAGATTTATTATCCCTATAACCTCAGCAAAAGGTTATCCTAATTTTCACTATTCATTTGCTGTAAATAGCTTATATAGGTATATTTGTTAGTTTGGTTTCGGTATAATTAAATACCTTATTACAAAGATAAGGAAATTTCTGAAAGAAAAAAATAATATATACGAAATATGAGATATTTAAAAACATTCAGACTATTCGAAAACTCAGAAGATGAGATTCAGAATAAATTATATGACTACCAGAGTCTAGACAAAGATGATGAAAGAAAAAAAGAAATGGAAGATTTCATAAAGCCATTCGAACTAGATAACTCAGAAGAGGGATCTGATTGGTCAGATAACGAAAGAGAGAAAATCAATAGTTATGTCAAAAATCTACCAGATATCGACACACACAAACCGGTAACATCAGAAACCTCAAAAGAGAATAGAGTAAATGCTTTGACAAGTAGTGTAGAGACATCAATCAAAAAGGCAGAAGAAATAATTGGTGATGAAAGATACAAACCAAAAAGCCAAAAATATTATAACACAATAAATCAGGTAATTCATTCATTAAAAGATCAAGTAGAAAGAGTACATGATTATAAGAATAAATATGGATACAAAAGTGTGGACCCAAAAGATTTAGATGGAATAGAAAGTGGTATAAGAAATTTAACGAAGGTACAAAAGGAAGCAGATTTTAAATACTACCAACCAACAACAATAAAATAATTTTAAATATGAAGTTATCAAGATTTAATGAGTTTAATAGATTGAACGAAGAAGAAGGATGGAAAGAAAACATTCTTGTCGGACTTTTATCCATACTAGGAGTATCAGCATTTGGTCAAAAAGGACCAGATGATGGTAATAGAAGAACATTCCACACAAAGACAGAAGCATCTATCCCAAGTATGATTAAACGTGGATGGACACTCGATTCGGTAAAAGTTGATACATTATTCAATGAGGCTAAAGAAAAGGCTCCAGAGACAGAGATGATGGTTACAAGAATAAGACTTGATAAAGACCAATATTTTGCTTCTGGTAAATTTGAATTATCACAATCTGTAAAGGATAGTATCTATAATTCACTGGCTGAGATTACTAATAATAAAGGAATTATCACTGATGTTAATATCGTATCATCTA
>Ga0315289_10006543_pt1 | contig 17108 bp, 14 predicted proteins | sample YL17G11_40_MG_FD_203452 | JGI IMG/M metagenome (GOLD analysis project Ga0315289, IMG submission 203452) | Sediment microbial communities from Yellowstone Lake, YNP, Wyoming, USA - YL17G11_40 | ecosystem: Environmental > Aquatic > Freshwater > Lake > Sediment | place: USA: Wyoming | collected... | reverse complement strand
CCCGAGGAGGTTCGCGATATCTACCGGCTGTGGAGGCCGACTCCCCTATACAGGGCGGCTGGCCTCGAGAAGGCTCTCAAGACCCCTGCCCGAATCTACTATAAGTACGAGGGCGTCTCTCCGGCGGGAAGCCACAAGCCCAACACCTCCGTGCCTCAGGCCTACTACAACATGAAAGAGGGGATGGAGAGGCTGGCGACAGAGACCGGCGCAGGCCAGTGGGGCTCGGCTCTCAGCCTTGCTACCTGCCTCTTCGGCCTGAAGTGCACCGTCTACATGGTCAGGGCCAGCTACGACAGCAAGCCCTACCGGCGGAGCGCCATGAGAGTTTGGGGAGCGGAGTGCCTTCCCAGCCCCTCTGATCAGACCAACTTCGGCCGAAAGGTTCTCTCAGAGATGCCTGACACGCCCGGAAGCCTGGGCATAGCGATCTCCGAGGCAGTCGAGGACGCTGCCACCCACGAGGACACCAACTACTCCTTAGGGTCTGTTCTCAACCACGTCCTCCTTCACCAGACTGTGGAGGGCCAGGAGCTTAGGAAGCAGTTCGAGATTCTGGACGATTTTCCTGACGTCATGTATGGATGCTGCGGCGGAGGGAGCAACTTCCCAGGAATGTGCTTCCCCTTCATTCCCGACAAGCTCAAAGACAAGAAGGACCTGCGAATGGTGGCCTGCGAGCCGACTGCCTGCCCGACACTGACCAAAGGCATCTACGCCTATGACTTCGGAGATACAGCCGGAATGGCTCCTATATTAAAGATGTATACTCTGGGACACGACTTCATTCCCCCGGGAATCCATGCCGGAGGCCTGCGTTATCACGGGGATGCGCCGCTGCTCTGCAGCCTGGTGAAGGATAAGCTGATCGAGGCCATGGCCTTCCAGCAGAACGAGGTCTTCCAGGCGGCCACCATCTTCGCCCGTAGCGAAGGCATAATCCCTGCTCCGGAGTCGGCCCATGCCATAAAGCCGGCCATCGACGAGGCCCTGAGATGCCGGCAGACCGGCGAGGCCCGGGCCATCTTTATATCCCTGAGCGGCCATGGCCACTTCGACCTGGCGGCCTACGATGCCTTCAACGATGGAACGCTGATCGACTATGAGTATCCAGAGGAGCTGGTGAGGCAGTCCCTTGCCAAGCTTCCCAAGGTCTAGAATAGGCTTTCTCTTAAATCCCGTGGCCGGAATGGGCGGGGCCGTGGGCCTCAAGGGCACTGACGGCCTCGTCCAGGAGGCGCTGGCCAGAGGGGCCAGGCCGGAGGCTGCGGAAAGGGCCAAGATATGCCTGAAGCTTCTTGCAGAAGATGCAGATGAGCTAAATTTTTTTGCCGCCTCCGGCGAGATGGGCGAAAAGGTTCTTGAAGAGTGCGGCCTAGGCTGCGAGGTTGTCTACAAACCATCCCATCCTTCCACTGCCGATGACACCATTGCCACGTGCAGAGCGATCCAACAAAAGTCAGTCGATCTGATTCTGTTCTGCGGAGGCGATGGGACAGCCCGGGATGTAGCCTCCATCGCCGGCCTTACTCCAGTGCTTGGAATACCTGCCGGGGTCAAGATGCACTCCGGGGTATTTGCCGTCAGCCCCGAGGCAGCGGCGGAGCTTGCCATTCTATTTCTAAAAGGGGATCTGCAGACCAGGGAGACAGAGATAGTTGACGTGGACGAGGAGCTATACCGGCAGGGAGAGCTGCAGACTAAGCTATTTGCCCTTGCCCGAACGCCTTACAAGCCGGTGCTGGTTTCAGAGAGGAAGAGGATCTACTCGAGCAGGAGCGAGGAGGAGTTCAAGGAGCAGATTGCGCAGTTCGCCAGCGAGTTCATGGTTGACGGCTCGGCCTATATTTTGGGTGCGGGGACGACCACGGCCAGAATCGCCCAGCTCCAGGGAATAGAGAAGACTCTGCTGGGGGTAGACGTCATCAAGGATGGCAGGCTCATCCTGCGTGATGCCTCGGAAGAAGGCCTTCTCCAATTGCTCGGGCAGGAGAGAAGCGCCAAGGTAATAGTGAGCCCCATCGGTGCCCAAGGGTTTCTTTTGGGAAGGGGCAACCAGCAGATCAGCGCTAAAGTGATGCGCCTGGTCGGAGTTCAGAACCTGATAATAGTATCCACGCCTCACAAGCTGGCGGAGCTAGGTCGGCTCTTGGTGGACACCGGCGACCTGGATCTGGACAGGGCCATCTCCGGAAGCCGTCAGGTGGTCACCGGCTACAGGATAGCGCAGAGAAAAGAGGTGATGGCGGCGGAGGATATCGTTTCAGCTATCAGGTAGCTCGCATCTCCTTCCAGCCAAAATTTTGGAAGATCTTTTGTATATAATATTGTCTATATTTTTTTGATAGCCGACGCTCCATATTACATTAATTCAATTATATAGAAAAACTAAACTTCTGGCCAAAGGGATGTTTTACGTCGTAATATGGTTCCACAGCTCTTGGAGATGATCTCCGTAGAGCACCCATATGAGCACGAAGATGCCAAAAATGATATAGAGGTTGGTGGTGTACACCAACCACTGAAGAAGACGCATCTTCTTCTCGGGAGTTCCGAACAACTCTTCTGCCTTTCTCTCAAACCAGCTGGTCATGGGATCAGGCCGGGGCTACAGCTTCGGCTGCCGCCCTGGCTGCCCTCTCAGCCTCCTCGGCCTTAGCGCGCTTCTGGGCCTTGCCCTTGAGCTTCTTCAGCCTGACGATGCTGTCCCTGTCCATCTCCTCCAGGGCAAAGGCGATGAACTTGATGGTATCCGTGATGTCAGGGATGACCTTGTACTCCAGGGCATTGACTCGTCTCTTGGTGCTTTCGATGTCGTCGACCAGCCTGACCAGCGCAGTCTCCACCTCGGCTGCCAGGATGATCTTGTCCACCAGGGCTTCATAGGAATCTGCCGCCTCATCGATGGCCGCGCTAGTGCCTATGATGCCGTAGCCTCGCTCGTACATCTTCTTCTGCACGGATTCGGCTGTGATCTTTGGCACCACCACTCCCATGATGTTCCTGGACTCAAGCTGAATCGTCGGCTCCTTTTGCAGGGAATAGGCCACGCTGTTTATGGCCACAGTGCCCTCAGTAGCTTTGGCCATGTTGAGCCTCTGCTCTGCCTTTAGCAGAGCCTCAACCAGCTCTTTGCGGACAGCTTTGGCTTTGTTCAGCACCTCAAAAAATTCGATCATGAGACCGTCGCGCTTCATCTTGAGGAGCGAGTGGCCGGTCCGGGCTACCTTGATCCTCCTGCGAAGGGCGATCAACACCGCCCTAGTCGGCTTTGTTCCTCGTATTACGGTCATGATCTCACTTCTTCGGTTCTTCAGCTTCCGCCTTGGCCGTGCCCGCGTACTTGGGATGGTACACCTTGATGTACTTGTCATCGATCCTGGTGAGCATGGCCTCAGGCAGCATGGAAAGCAGCTCCCAGCCGATGGTCAGCGTCTCAATGATGGACCTGTCCTCATCCCTGCCCTGGTTGATGAACCTCTTCTCGAACCGGTCGGCGAACTCCAGGATGAGCTTATCTCGCTCGGAGAGAGCCTCCTTGCCCACGATGGCCGCGAGACCCCTGAGATCACAGCCCTCTGCGTAGTAAGCATACAGCTGGTCAGAGACGGCACGGTGATCTTCGCGAGTGTGGCCCTTGCCGATTCCAGAGTTCATCAGCCTGGATAGAGACGGCCTGATGTCGATGGGCGGGTAGATTCCTTTTCTGTGTAGCTCTCTGGATACAATCAGCTGTCCCTCAGTGATGTAGCCGGAGAGGTCAGGTATGGGATGAGTTATGTCATCTCCAGGCATGGTGAGAATGGGGAACTGCGTAATAGAGCCTTTCTTGCCCTTGATGATCCCCGCACGCTCGTAGTTAGTCGCCAGATCGGTATACATGTATCCCGGATAGCCACGTCGCCCTGGCACTTCCTCACGAGCCGCTCCCATCTGCCTCAGAGACTCGCAGTAGTTGGTCATGTCGGTGTAGATGACCAGCACGTGCATGTCCAGGTCGAAAGCCAGATACTCTGCTGTAGTCAGTCCCAGTTTGGGGGTCAGCAGCCTCTCCACAGCCGGGTCGTCTGCCAGGTTGAGGAAGATGACAGCCCTCTCCAGAGCCCCTGTCCTCTCGAAGTCGGCCATGAAGTGCTGGGCCTCTTCATTGGTGATGCCCATGGCACAAAATACTACGGCAAATGCCTCGGCCTCGCCAAGAGTCTTCGACTGCCTGGCAATCTGCAGAGCTACATCGTTGTGAGGCAGGCCTGCACCTGAGAAGATGGGCAGCTTCTGGCCTCTAACCAGGGTGTTTGTTCCATCGATGGTGGATATGCCAGTCTGGATGAATGCTCTGGGCTTGGCCCTTTGCGCGGGATTGATGGCGGCACCGATGATCTCTCTTTCCAGCTCTGGAACAATAGGTGGTCCGCCATCCCTTGGCCTGCCTGACCCAGAGAGAACTCTCCCTATTATGCCCGGAGAGAGCGGCATCTTGATGACATCTCCGGTGAACTTTACGGTACTATCCCTGGAGAGACCGCCAGTTCCCTCGAAGACTTGGACCACAACAATCTCATCGGAAGTGTCCAAGACCTGTCCTCTCTTCACTTCTCCAGCCGATGATTTGATCTCTACAAGCTCGCCGAAACCTACCGGCTCCGTCTTCTCTACGAAAATCAGAGGCCCTGCGATCTCGTTAATAGTCTTGTATTCCTTGGTCATTGCGAATCCTCCTCACTTCAAGGCCTTGAACTCGGCGTCCATCTGGTCATATACCCTCTGCAACGCCGGGACATAATCCTCCTCCAGCTTAATCTTGGCCAGGGCGTCCTTCGAGGCAGTGCTCGTGATGGTCTCTACAGGCACACCTCTTTGAAGAGCGTCGAAGGCATAATCTCTGTACTTGAGGATGGACGCAAGCAGGTCAAACTGTTTCTTGAACAGGCAGGTGCTATCCACCGGATGGAAAGCGCTTTGAGCGAGCCAGTAGTTGATAATCATCCTGGCCACCTCTAAAGTCAGCTGCTGCTCCTCCGGCAAGGCATCTGATCCGACGAGCATCACGATCTCTTCCAGCTCGGCATTCTCCTGCAGAATGGCCATGGCCCGCCTCTTGTTCTTGACCCAATCTGGATCCACGTTCTCTGTGAACCATGGCTCTAGGTCTTTTTCATACAGCGAATAGCTCTCGAGCCAGTTAATGGACGGGAAGTGACGCCTTTGAGTAAGCTTGGTATCCAGACCCCAGAAGACCTTCACTATGCGAAGCGTACCCTGAGTCACAGGCTCCGTGAAGTCGCCACCTGGCGGGCTGACCGCCCCTATGATGCTGACAGACCCTTCTTCTCCACCGAGGGTTTGCACCCTGCCCGATCTCTCATAGAAGTCGGCAAGCCTTGCGGATAGATAAGCCGGAAATCCTTCCTCGCCAGGCATCTCTTCAAGGCGCGAAGCCAGCTCTCTCATAGCCTCAGCCCATCTGGATGTGGAGTCCGCAGTCATCATGGTATCATATCCCATGTCCCTGTAGTACTCCGCTGTGGTAATCCCGGTGTAAACCGATGCCTCCCTTGCAGCGACAGGCATATTGGAAGTGTTGGCGTAGACAATTGATCTCTCCATCAGAGGCCTGCCCGTCTTCGGGTCTATCAGCTCAGGGAACTCGTGGAGCAGGTCTGCCATTTCATTGCCACGCTCACCACAGCCCACGAAGATCACTACATCCACTTCGGCAAACTTTGAAAGCGTCTGTTGCATTACAGTCTTCCCAGTTCCGAATCCTCCAGGAATGGCAGCGGTTCCGCCTTTGGCAAGGGGGAAGAATCCGTCTATGACCCGCTGTCCGCTTCGCAAGGGAATGCTAGGCGGCAGCTTCTTGATAACAGGCCTTGGCACACGGACAGGCCATTTCTGAAGCATAGTTAACTTAGATCCGTCCTCCAGCACACAAACAGTCTCATCTATGTTGAAGTTTCCGGAGTAGATCTCCTTTACAGTTCCACCCTTGTGTCTTGGATGGACCATGATCTTATGCTTGATCAAGAGCTGTTCCTGGACGGCCCCAATGGTCTGTCCGGGCTTAACTACATCGCCCTTCTTTGCCGTTGACGTAAACTCCCACTTCTTCTTGTGGTCTATGCCGTCCACAAAAAGACCTCTGCTAACGAAATCCCCAGACTTCTCTGCCAGTAGCGGCAAAGGCCTCTGGATGCCGTCGTAGATGGTGGTTAGTATCCCTGGTCCAAGCTGGGCCACCAATGGCCCTCCGGTCTCCTTTACTGGCTCGCCCGGCCTGACGCCAGATGTATCCTCGTATACCTGAATGATATGTCTATTTCCGGAAATGCCGATGACCTCGCTCATCAGCCCTTCCTCGCCGACCAGGACCAGATCATACATGTTTGCCTTCAGGCCTGTGGCATGGGCGACCGGTCCCGCGACTCGCTTAACTCTGCCTACTACTTCCATAAATCAACACCTATTGCCCTTTTAATCTTCTCTCTCATCTCTGTGCTATGTTCAGTTCCGATGGATATCACAGTGGGCCTGTTCAATTCAGATAATTGCTCCTGTAATCTCTTGGGGAGGCGGTTATAATCCGCCTGCCTCAACACCAGTATGCCGACTTTGGGGTCGGCTATGACCTCGTTGATCTTAGAGACAAGCTGATCTTCGGTGTCGGCGGCGAAGGACTTCTTGACGCCCGCCAGGTTGAATCCGAGGACGGAATCGCTGCCGCCAATAAATGCAATCTCCATTAAGCCACCACCACCTGCTCCTCTATGAGCTCAGCAGGAAGGCCTGCCTCCTTACCACGGACGATCTTCCTGATGTTGGCAACCTCAGTCTCCTTGCTCACCATGTACCCAAGCACCGGCAAGATAGAAAGAGGATGATAGTTGGAAATAGCCCACGCGTATCTTATGAGATATGCCCTCAGCCTGGCCTCAATCCTGCTTATGGCATCGATGTCAGGAGTTGCTATGTCCGATATCGATGACCAGAATGGGTAGCCTTCAAGGCTTCTTAAGAACTCCCCGAAGGGCTGGCCGGCCATGCGGCTCAGCTCATCGTAGAGCTTTCCGCCTGGGATGAGGTTTTCTTGCACTATGCTGGCCTCGACGCCTGCCTTGTTCATTCTGAAGAGGGTGATCAGATTTTTAATATCGATCTCTCTTCGGACGTACTTGAGGAGCAGGCCTCCGCCAACGGATAGAGTTCCTCCCACAGCACGCTCCATCCTGAAGTAGTAGAGCTTATCAAGGGCGTTCTCCACCGTGGCCAGGTCCTTGCCGTCGTATTGGGCAAGCGCAACGGCATAATCGGTGCCCTCAAAGGCAGATATTACCTCCTGAATGGACTCCTTCTTCGCCAGGCCGTCCAGAAACTCCATATCCAGCTCGCCAGCAGGAACGAGATACTTGGCGATCTCAGACTCGCTGGCTCCGTAGAACTTTCCGCGGATTATGGTCTTGATGTTCCAGATGTCCCAGCGCCTAAGGTACTCCAGGATAAGGAACCGAGGCTCATCAATAGAGACGTCATGAAGCTTCCTGTAGGTCTTTGCCAGGTTGGCAAAGGTGGCATGCTCTATCAGCTCCGTGCCGGAATAATCCTTAGCCAGCGCGTCGATCTCATCTTTGTACTGGGTCTCTTCCAGATATCGGGCGATCTCCGATATGTCCATAACCATCATTCTGGGATACATCTCCGCAGGGATGAGCTTGGTCTTCATCGCCCGGACCCTGCCCGTGATGTAGGCGTACTTCACCGGTTTCCCGAACTTTGGTAATCGCAGTACCGGCATCGTCCTCACCCGAACAAGATCTTAGAAACCTCTTTCATCTTGCCGTTGAAAACCTCGCGTGCAAGAGTTTCATAGGTTAGATCATAGCGTATAGTTCCATCTTTGTTCTCGATAACCACGCCGCCTAGGATGTCCAGGTTCCCCGCATAGTTAGGGGCGAGGGAGGATACGAAGGCCTCATCCCTCTTGTTGGAATATGCCTTCATATCCTTGAGATCGTAAGGCGCTAGGAGACTCTTGAGCATGGCCTCGTTGTCCTTTTTGGGAAGATCTTTGATCTTCTCCATCAGCTTAACCTTGGCCTGCTCCAGGAGATCCTTATGCACATTCAGCTCCGCCCTCTTAACCTCGAGGTTGGCGCTGGAGATCTCCCTGCGCTCTAGGGCCTCAACGGCGTGTCCTACCTCCGTCTCCTTCCTGGACTTGATATCTGCGGCACGTTCTCTGGCTTCATTGAGTATCCTTGCAGCCTCCTGGTCGGCCGCCACATTGACCTGGGCGACCTTGTCCTTGCTGGTTGCAAGTATGGACTCAACCACTGCATCTAGTGCCATTGCCTCTCACCCTCGATCGGCTCAATAGTCACTGCAGCAGGCCAGCGAATGGTGTCCAGGCGAACATCAGAATCAGAGATACGGCAAGTCCGAAGATGATCAGAGTCTCAGGCAGCAGCATCAGGAACAGACCCTTGCCCAGGAATCCCGGCTCCTCTGCCACCACGCCGACTACAGCGGCTCCGATTCCCTGCTCACCAACTCCCGCACCTATGCCAGCCAGTCCAGTAGCCAGACCAGCGCCGACAGCCAACAGTCCATACAAAATTCCTGCATCCTGTATTGCCATTTTCCTCAATCCTCCTTTTCCCTAATATTATACCTTCAGATACCTCCGGACGTGTCCGAAGGGTGAATATTCAACTCCACCGCCATGCTGGCTGTAGAACTTCGTGAACATCTCCACATAATGCAACCTCAGAGGATGCATGAAGGGAGACAGAATTCCCAGCAGCAGGTTGATGAAGTGCACCACGGTCAGCACGACTATGCCGACCACGATCGCCACCATCGAGAACTCTGCACTATCCGTTGCTCCTCCGCTCAACATGGGCATTATGACATAGAAAGCCAGCTGGTTGCCCGCAAATGCCAGGCCTACCGATGCCAGGCCTATGGCCAGAAGCCTCAGGTAGGATATGAGATTGCTCACATAGAAGGGCAGGTGAGTTACTCCCAAGGCCCCTTCTGGCCCCATGACCATCATCACAATGGCCACCAGAATGATGAGGCCGCTGATATAGACCAGGAACGTCTGGCCCATGATCAATCCCAAGAGCAGCAAAGCGAAGAAGAACTGGAAGAGCAGCACCGGCAACCTCTCGAAGTAGGCATGCTTTTTCTCACCATAGTTGAGCTCGGTCTTGATTCCCAGGATGGAACCAATTCCGGTGTGGAGCACACCAATGAAAAGGCTTGTGCCGATCAACAGCAGAACCGCATTACTTGCCAGCCTGTACAGCGGGAAAATGCCCAGGGGACCGATCCTGCCCAATGGACCGAATACGCCTTCCCCGAAGAACGCTCCCGTCTCCTCCAGATGGAGGATCTCCTCATGAGGCAGATTTCCAAAGATCCTGCCCCACAACCCCAGCGGTCCAAAGACCTCTCCGAAGACAAATCCGAAGATGATCGCCCATATGCTGGCTATGATCACTATGTTGATCAGCTGCTGCCATCCGTCGGTCCTGAACTTCTTCTTGAGACCCAGCAGAACCAGCAAGATCATTATGCCATATCCCACATCTCCCAGGATCATCCCGAACATGATCGGGAAGAAGACGAATATGATCAACGTGGGGTCGAACTCCTTGTACTCCGGAATCGCGAAGAGACGCGTAATAAGCTCGTAGGGCTTTGTAATGCTTGGATTATCCATCTTGGTGGGCACATCCTCGCCATGCTCCACGAGCCCCTCCGCCTCCTTCTCGAGAAGCAGCTGAACCTCCAGGCGCCCGCCTGCTGCGCCCTCCAACTCTCTCTTCAGCTTGCTGAACTGATCCGAAGGGAGCCAGCCGTCGATGACAAAGGCGTTGGCAGTCTCTGCAAACCGTAGAGGAGCCTCGGTCTTTGACGTCTCTATGGACAGGTATTCATCCGTGGCTAAAATGAGATCCTCGTACTGCTTTCTCATGTCTGCCAGCTTCTTCTGCAAAGGTGCCTTCTCGCCCTCGAGGTTCTTGATGCCGGCCTCCAAAGAGGCAATAGCAAAGTCCGCATTCCCCTCCAGTCTGGGCACAGAGATCTCTGTAAATCCATGCGCCGCAAGGACGTTAGAGACCTCGCTTGCCTTGTCCGCGGGCACGAAGGCTGCTGTCAAAGTAGCTTTCTTGGTGGTTCCAGAGTAGACCTCATTGACTGGCGCAACCTTGGCCACGTCGGCATCCACCGCAGACGCGACTGTGCCCACGAATACAGCCAGCGATTCGTATCCATAGTATGCTTCCAGCGGCAGGAGCAATGCTGTCAGGGGTCTCAGCGCCGTGATCTGGTCCTGCTTAGTCTTGATCTCTGCATCAATTGCAGTAATCCTCTCAAAGGTAGCGGTCACCTCTGCGCCAACATTGTTGAGAAGATTGTCTTTCCCAGATAGCACCTGGGACTCAGGATAGGTCACCTCTGCAGCCTTCGACTTTATCTCCAGGTGCCTGGTGGTGGATCTGAGCTTTATTAGGTCCTCAGAATACTCTTTGGCTTTGCCGATAGGCTTTCCCATCTCAAAATCTGATTGGGTGCCAGTATAGTTGACAATATGTAACAGGCGCAACTCATGCAGCTTTTCAATAACAGGCGCAATCACGTCCTTTGACCCGGCGACGACCACACGGCTCATCTTGACGGGTCTAAGCATGCAATAACCCCATGAACTCCTTTAATAGATATTCAACTGCTTTGTCCAGCTTTGCGCTGGCGGTGCTGCTCATTGAACTGACGTTCTTGGTGCCGCTCTCGATGATCGACTGCTTCTTGGCTCTTACATCAGACTCTGCACTGGCTATGCTCTTGTCGTAGTAGTCCTGTGCACCGGCTTCAGCGCCCTTGACGACGTTCGTTGCCTCAGTAGTGGCATCGGCCATTCGTTTCTCCCTCTCCGCCTCGGCTCGCTGGACAGCAGCCTTGGCATCGGCCTCCGCCTGTTTGATCTCCGATAAGATATCGTCTCTAGCCATCTGATCCCTCTACATGTTCCCTCTCTACACCTCTTATGCTTTTCAAACAGCGCTACATCACTTTAGGCTTGTGATAAACGCTGTCATCCATCCTCATCTACCGATATAAACTCTTCGGTTTTGCCTTAGCGACGAAAGTCTATTTCGACATCTCTCTTCATGATTTCCAAAATTCTAGTGCTGTTTGCAGCTCTTGGTGCTCTTTAGCATACTCTTCCAGGGGGATTTTCCTGGCCCAGGCCTCTACTGACTGGACCATGGCTCTTGCCCCTGCGGTTGTGCCCTGAGGATGACCGTGGACTCCTCCGCCAGCCTGCACTATGCAGTCTATGCCATAGCCATCCAGGTTGGCATGCACATTCCCGGGGTAGACCCCTCCCGAGGCCACGGGGAAGACCCTTTTCAGCCCATGCCACTGTTCCCGCAAGGCCTCTTTGGCCCTGTCGTTCTCCTCCGCCTCTCGGGCCATCTTCCCCAGGTAGGTGCCGGTATGCAGGTTTGTGCCTCCTGCCAGCCGCACCAGCCTGGCTATCACGGCCATGCTGATCCCGTGGGCCTTATCCCTGGTCAGGGCGCCATGCATCGTCCTGTGCACGTGGATGGGGACTTTGAGGTTCCTGGACAGAACCTCTAAGGAGGAGAAGCCCGCCGTAAGGACGTCGACCATGACCATGTTGGCCCCATGCTCCAGTGCCCTCTCTGCCCTCTCCAGTATCTGATCTGCCCCAGAGGTCACATTCACGGCGTAGAAGGCCTTCTTCCCCGTCTCGAGCTCCACCTTCTCTAGCATACTCATGACCTCTTCCACGCGGGGAACCATGGGGCAGAAGGCCTGGTCGGTCAGTGTCTCGTCGTCTTTGACCAGATCCAGGCCGCCTTTGACGGCCGCAGCCGCCACCTCAGCTGTTCCTCTGGGATCCAGGCCCACCTTAGGCTTTACAATGGTCCCAACCAAGGGCCGGCCGTAAGCCTCTACCAGCCTGCGGGCCTCCTCAATCCCGATCTGCGGTCCCTGGTGAGCCCTCACCAGCTTCCGAGGGAATATCACCTCCTGCAGGCGCACCTTTTGTAGTGCCTCCAGGCCGAAGAGATTGCCAGCCACGACAGATAGATATTGAGGGATGTTCCCCGGCTCGAAGAGCTCCTCGGGAAATCCTATCTCCACTGTATTTCCCTGTGCAGAGATGACCCTGGCAGCCAAGGGATTATCTGCGCCCTTCACCTCTGTCCATGTGCCGGTGGACTGCTCGGCGGCAATGGCCGCTGCAGCCTTGCTTATGGGAAGATCCGTTTCTACGTAATATTTTGCTACAAGCTCCATGATTGCTCCCGTGCCTCAATACAGCTAAATACTAATAATTTTTCTAAATATTATTAATATTATTGCTTTGCGGTCATTATGATTCTTCTAAAAAGCCCTTTGATCCCGCCGGGATATAATAACTTCCTCAGGGCAATGTGTTTAACAAAAACGGTAAATAGGACGACAGAGGGGTAAAAGGCTAGAAACTATGCCCGACTGGAGGCAATGGGATTTCTATGAACAAGATCACTATCAGCTTGATCAAGGCAGATGTAGGAGGTTATCCGGGCCACTCTTCTGTCCACCCCGCTTTGATAGAGACAGCCGAGTCCAAGCTGGCGCAGGCCAAGCGATCAGGCGCCCTGATCGATTTTAGGGTCATGGCCTGCGGCGACGACCTGGAGCTGCTCATGAGCCACAGGAGCGGCTGCGACGACGGCGAGATTCACGCCCTGGCCTGGGAGTGCTTTGAGGAGGCGACAGAGACGGCGAAGAAGCTCAAGCTCTACGGCGCTGGACAGGACCTCTTATCCGATGCCTTCAGCGGCAACATCAGGGGCATGGGGCCGGGGGTGGCGGAGATGGAGTTCACCGAGCGCGTCAGCGAGCCCCTCATAGCCTTCATGATGGACAAGACCGAGCCGGGGGCCTTCAACCTTCCCGTCTTCAAGATGTTCGCCGATCCCTTCAATACCGCCGGCCTGGTCATCGATCCCGGGCTTCACCAGGGCTTTGTCTTCGAGATCTGGGATATCATGGAGCACAAGAAGGTCTTCATGAGCTGTCCGCAGGAGATGTACGAGGTTCTGGCTTTGGTGGGAGCAAAATCCAGGTATGTGATAAAAAGGGTCTATCCCAAGCCGGGAGGAAAGCTCTCCGAGAATGAGCCTGTGGCGGTGATAAGCACAGAGAAGCTCTTCCAGATCGCAGGGACGTACGTGGGCAAGGACGATCCTGCAGGCTTGATCCGCGCTCAGTCAGGTCTGCCGGCTCTTGGAGAGGTCCTGGAGCCCTTCGCCCTGGCCCATCTGGTCTCGGGCTGGATGCGCGGCAGCCACAATGGACCCCTCATGCCCTGCTCCTTTGATACCGCCCATCCCACCAGGTTCGACGGGCCTCCCAGGGTTATTGCAGCCGGCTTCCAGCTGGCGCACGGCCACTTTGTCGGCCCTGTAGACCTCTTCAAAGACCTCGCCTTCGACCTGGCCAGAAGAAGGGCCCTGAAGGTAACAGAGTACATGAGGGCGCACGGCCCCTTCGAGCCGCACCGCCTGCCCATGGAGGATATGGAGTACACCACCCTCCCCCACATCATGAAGCGGCTGGGAGACAGGTTCGTGCCGATCGAGTAGGCTTCTCGCGAGCATTTCCGATCTTTATCCCGCTTTTTCCCTAGCTTTGAGCCCCGCAGCCGCAAGAAAGCAATAGGTTCTCTCAAGAGATCCTGATCCTGCATGGATGTAGCAACAAAAAACGGAGTCCAACGCCCCAATTAGGGCAAAGCCGACAGGCATCTTGCGCTTCAATATTCGAAGATGCCCCGGACGGCAGTGCAAAAAATTGGCTGCGCATCATTGCCCATTACCATGAGTTCTCATGGGGCAAAGAGAGCTTTTCTGCCATTGGAGCCGGGCTTTTATTATTCAAAATTTAGCCTGTGTAAGGCACAGAAAATTAAAAGAAACGTATGTGTTTAGCTCCTCTCAATCAGCATCAGTAAACCGATTTCATGATATCATGCATGGCCTGTTCCGAAAGGCTAATTTCAAGCAGCATGGCAACAGATACCGGTTTAGATTTGGGCGAATTTGTTGTTCGTCTTGCCTTCATCGAAAAAACCAGTATCAGGCGAACAAACATAGGGAGCTAAACACATACTCGAAAAACAATCAACCGCATTCTCTATGTCCTCATCACAGGATGCCGTTGGCAGGATATGCCTCGATGTTATGGTACATATCAGACCGCCTGGCGAAGGCTGAAGAGATGGTCGAAAGAAGGAATCTGGAACCGAATCCTTGCATCAGCTCAAAAGAAAGCTCACGCAATCGGCAAACTCAGCCTTGAAACCATAGCAGTCGATAGCACACTCATCGATTCAAAAAAGGTGGCGAGTCCGCAAGGTACAACGGGCATTAGCACCGCAAGGGAGTGAAAGGCCCATGCTGCCGTCAGTTCGGATTCGAATCCCCTCGCGATAATTGTAGGTGCTGGCAATAAACTGATAGCCAGCGGTTTGAGCAAGTCGTCAGCGGCGTAAGAATCAATAATGGTAGAGGAAGGCCAGGAAACAGACCAGAGAAGTCTTGGCAGATGCAGCTTACGATGCTGAATCCGCAAGAGGTTATCTGCGGAGAAGAGGGATAGGATGCAGCATTCCATCTAACAAACGCAATCAGAAGATGCCGCAAAAGGGTACGCGACCTGTTTTGATGTTTGGAGTCGTATAAAAACGAGGAGCTATGGAACGAGTCTCTGGATGTCTCTGACCCGGATTCGGAGGATTTCTAGGAGACAAGAGACTCGATGTCTGTTTCGCAGGTTGACCCTCATTGCTCCAATTTTGATAATTTGAAGAAAGATGTGACTTTGAGATGAGTTCGCTGTATGTTTTGTAGGTTTGACCATCATCGCTTCAATTTTGATAATTTGGAGGAAGATGTGATTTTGGGATAAGTTTATTAAAAAAAAGCTGATTGAAAATGTATAAATATGTGTAATTTAAAGAGGGGAGTTAGGGAAAATGTACTAATTTAAAATGAAGGGGGGTGGCAAAGATATGAAGCTGGGGATGATTGCATGGCTAGTACTATCTATGATATGCATATCAGCCATCGCACAAAATGATACTGCCATGGATTGGATAAAAAAAGCCAATGAATCACTAAAGATTACGAATGGCTCCTCCAAAGAGCTTGCCTATCAAGAGGCTCTCAATGCCTTTAATAAAGCTATTGAAAGCGATCCTCACCTGATGAGAGCATGGTTGGGAAAACTCGATATGCTACGATGGCTGGAAAAGTATGATGAATTTAATGGAACCATAGATGAGGTAGTTGCTGTAAATCCTACTCCAGAGGGCTGGACAATAAGAGGAAAAATGCTAATTGAAGTGTGGAACTTTGATCAAGCCCTAGCTTCCTTGAATAAGGCCCTCGAAATGGATCCTAAATCCGCTGAAGCTTTGTGGCTCAAGGGATTCCTTATAGCGGATCAAAGTAACTATATGGAAGCGTTGGACTCGCTCAACCAATCAATTCAGTGTTTTGATGATTCTATTAAGATCGATCCTAATAATGCTAATCCTTGGTTTTATAAGGGTCTTTTATTAAAAATGCTGGGTAGAGATGCAGAGGCTATTGTCAGTCTTAATAGGGCTTTAGAGCTTTTTAATGCTAGGTTAGATTTAGACCCAGATAACAAGTTAGAGCCAGATAATAAGTATATTTGGTCGCAAAAAAGTATGATATTCAATAAGCTCGGCTTAACTGCAGAGGGAAAAAGAGCTGAGAAGTACGCAGAGGGAGACAATGAGAAGATTTAGATTTAACTGTAGACCATTAAAGTAATCCCGAATAGAAGAGGGCTGTCTCCCGACACACCCTCCCTTCAGGCGGCGGGAGATGAGTGCAGCCCGCAATCGGAGGGCGAGAGTGGAGTGCGGGAGGCGCCCTCTGATTGCAGGGCGGTTTTGCCGGCTCCGCCCCCAGGCCGGGCATTTCCCTAAGTCCTGCTCCCTCTAGCCCAATCGCCCGCCGGCCGTGGCCGTGTCGTGTTCCCCGCAAGAGCAAAGAGCAAACGATCTCTCAACCGTTTTCGACATCCTCACGTGAAGTGTCCCCCGCGAACGCGGGGTTAGGGGGGCCGCCCGCGGCCTTGAGCGGGAGCTAAAGGCCCCGGGGCGACACATGAAGAAGCGCAGTAGTAGTTTAGGCGGGCTGCATGGGGGGGGGCAGCCTGACCTAAAGAGATGGTTTGTGGGATGAAAATCCAAGTGATCTCTAATGATCTCTAATGAGCTCTGCCCCACCTCACGCCCCGCTTTCGGGGCGCCTGATCTCCGCAGGCAGGACCAGGTAGATGACCAGCGCTGATACCACCATTACGACCGCACCGATGAGCATGGCTTCCCTCATGCCGGAGACAAAGGCCCGGTCGACATAGACGATGAAGCTCTGCTGGACCTGGGGCAGAGGGATGTAGGTGGCAAACTGGTGAGCTCCCACAATCCCGCTGGCGATGGTGTCGTAGATCTTGGGAGGCAGGATATTCAGTATCGCCAGCTGGCTGAGCTGGTGGAGGAAGTCTCCGTTCAATACTGTGCCCAGGACGGCCACACCCAGAGCTCCCCCTAACTCTCTCGTCGTGTCGTTCATGGCCGAGCCCACACCGGCCTTGGCGAGGGGGACCGCCCCCATCACCGAGTCAGTGGCCGGGCCGGTGGCCGTTCCCACGCCGATTCCGACGACGACCATTCCCAGCAGCAGAGGCGGGTAGCTTGTATTTATGTCCGATACTGCGGCCAAATAAAAGAGGCCCACGGCAGCGATTAGAATGGCACCGGCAACTGTTATTTTCACACCCAGCCGCTCAGCCACGCGGTTGGAGAGGGCAGAGGTCACCACCACCACCGCCGCCAGGGGCAGAAGGGCCATTCCAGACACCAGGGCATTGAGCCCCAGCACAGTCTGGAAGTACTGGCTGAGGAAGAAGCTCGCCCCGAAGAGATTGAACATGATCATCGTCAGGGCGAAGTTGGCGCCGGTAAAGGACATGTTCCTGAAGAGATA
>Ga0315289_10006541_pt1 | contig 17110 bp, 18 predicted proteins | sample YL17G11_40_MG_FD_203452 | JGI IMG/M metagenome (GOLD analysis project Ga0315289, IMG submission 203452) | Sediment microbial communities from Yellowstone Lake, YNP, Wyoming, USA - YL17G11_40 | ecosystem: Environmental > Aquatic > Freshwater > Lake > Sediment | place: USA: Wyoming | collected... | reverse complement strand
CCGGCGGCCAGCTCGGTCACCGCCTGGGCCGAGGCCACGCTTGCCGCGCAGGCCTGGGCAATGAAGGTGCACTCGGCAACCCTGTCGCCTTCGAGCTTCAGAAAGAGCTCGATCCTGTCGCCGTCCTTCTTCTCGGAGCGGCCATAGCCGTCCGGCCGGTCGATCGGCCGCATATTGGAGGGCTGGAGGATGCGTTCCGTGGCCGCCTCGGAGAACTGCCGGCGGAGCTGTTCTCGAGCGTCTTCCTGTTGAGGCGAAGGTTTGTCGTTCATCTGGTTTTCCTGTATCTCTCGGAAGAGTATGATGACATAAATAAATATGGGGAAACAATCCTTATGAAATGAGTCACAGACATCTCATTTTCTATTTGGCACCAGTCCGAGTATACTTAGGACCATGAAAAAAGCGTATGGCGAAAAAGAGGCGAAGGCTGGCCTTACGGCCAAGCTCCCCGCCATCGAAACCTTCCCCAACCAGTTCCGGCAATACGAGATCGCCATCGACATCCCCGAGTTCACCTCCCTTTGCCCCAAGACCGGGCAGCCGGATTTCGGCACGATCATCATCCGCTACGAGCCGGCCCAGCGGTGTCTGGAGCTCAAATCGCTCAAAGAGTACATCCAGGCCTACCGGAACCTGGGAATCTTCTATGAGAACGCGGTCAACCGCATCCTGGAAGATGTGGTTCGCTCCTGCCGGCCGGTGTGGGCCGCGGTCAGAGGAGAATTCAACCCGAGAGGAGGCCTCCAGTCGGTCGTCGAAGCCCGCTACCCGCGTCCGCGACGCAGGACGCCCGGTCCGGTTTAAACTCAATAGGCCTGGCGCCGGGAGGAACGGCGCCCAGGCTAGACGGTCCACAAAAATCCCCTCAGGCGCACAATATCATGGAGCAGACCACGAAGCTGGGCAAAAGCGACCTCTTGATGGTCATGGCCGTCGTCATCTGGGCCCTTAATTTTTCCGTGCTCAAGCTCAGCCTGCCCTATTTTCCCTCGCCCCATGTCTACAACTTCCTCCGCCTGCTCGTCTCTACCTTTATATTATTTATAGCCCTCCGTGTCCGGGAGGGTTCGGTGAAGGTGACCCTGCCGGACCTGCTGCGGCTGGCCGCAGTCGGGGTGACGGGAAATTTTCTGTATCAGGCGCTGTTCATCCAGGGTCTGGAACTGACCAGCGCCTCAAACGCCTCGTTCATCCTGGCCACCACGCCGATCTCCGTCGCCCTGCTGAGCATGTTCCTCAAGCACGACCGCCTGCATTGGCCCTCCTGGCTGGGGATCGCCATATCCTTCGGCGGCTTGTATCTCATCATCACCCGCCAGTCGGGAGCCCTCAACCTGGGCGGGATGAGCATCAAGGGAGACCTGATGATCTTGATCGGGAACCTGTTCTGGACGCTCTATACGGTTTTTTCCAAGCCGCTGCTCGATCGCTTATCGCCCCTGCGGCTCACGGCCTGGACCATGGCCGCCGGCACGGTGGCCTATCTGCCCCTGGCCGGGCCGCCCCTGCTGCGGATGGATTGGCAGAGGCCGCCGCTCGGCGCCTGGGCCGGCCTGGGCTACTCCTCTCTTTTTGCTATCGTCCTCGGATTTGTCTTCTGGTACACTTCGGTCCAGCGGGTGGGCAACTCCCGCACAGCGGTGTACGGCAACATCACCCCGATCCTGACCGCCGTATCCGCCCATTTCCTCATGGGCGAGAAGCTGTCCCCCTTCCAGGCTTTGGGCGCGGCCATCATCCTGGCCGGCGTGTATTTGACGCGGTCGGGCTATCGTTTTTTCCTGCGGACCAAAATCCCCTCCAGCAACGGGGCCTGAGCCGAGAGGATTTGGGCCTCATAAGTGATATAATCTAGCCCTGAGAAGCGCCTTATCTATCCGGCCGATTATCGGCGGCGAAGCAAAGAAGGAGGAGCCATGGCCCGTAGCGCTTACAAGAGCGCCAAGAGAAGCAGGGAACTCTTGCGTCAAAAAAAGCAGGAAGAAAAACGGTTGAGACGGCAGAGCAAAGACAAGCCCCCGGAGGAAAGCCAGGAGCCCGACGCCGGCGAACCGACTCCCCAGCAAGGGACCTCCGAGTAGAATTCCCGAGGCCCGTCCGGCTCCAGTCGCGCGCCTCACGAGTTTTTGCCAGGGGGGAGATCGGACCTTCTCAGATGGCGGCCTAGCGCAGGCCGAGCACCTTGTGAACCTGGAGGGAGAGGCGCAGGTTGAACAAGCCGGCTTGCAGCCCCCGGGTCATGAGCTTCAGGCTTTTGGCCATACTCCATTGTTCCATGGACTGCGGCTGGAGGAGGATGGGGATATTTTCCGGAAAGTCCCGGCGCATCCTTTGGACAATGTCCAAGGTCAGATCCCGGGTGACGATGAGCTTCACTTCCCGAGCCCGTCGCCTGTATTCCTGGCGGACGGCATAGGCCTTGGGCTTGGGCGAGACCGTGTACCAATCCACCGGCAGCCTCTGATAGAAGAGGCCGTTCGTTTCCACCTGAATCTTATAGCCTTCTTTTTTTAGGGCGCGGGCCAGCCCCCCGACATCCTGCCCCAGCGGTTCGCCGCCGGTCAGGCAGACCCAAGAGGCCGGATAGTCTTTTCTTATCCGACTCAGTCGGGACACAATATCACGGACGCTGAGGAAGGTTCCGCCCGTCCAGGCGGATTGCGTATCGCAGAAACGGCAGCGGAGGCGGCAGCCGGCCAGCCGCACAAAAAGCGTGGGCTCGCCCTGGCGCAGACCTTCGCCCTGAAGGGAGGCGAAGACCTCAGCGGTCCTCAGTGTAGGTGGCTGAGGCATCTTCGGATTCCCAGACCGTGACGGCCCTGACCGGAAAATGTTTTTTCAGCTCCTCGAAGAATCGCCGGGCCAAATTTTCCGCGGTGGGGTTGAAGTCGTAAACCTCGTTGAGCAGGGAATGGTCGGGCAGGACCTCGGTCATCCTTTTTTTGATTTCGACAAAGTCGAATCCGATCCCGGTTTTGTCCAGATCCCGGACCTCAACCCCGACCTCGACTTGGAAGGTGTGGCCGTGCAGCTTTTCGCACTTGCCCTTGTATTCCTTCAGATAATGGGCCGCTTGGAATTTGTCCCGGACTCGCAGTATCCAGCTCATATTTTTCCTTCCTTTTCCAGCCGGACCAGAAGAGGGTCTTTCATCCCCACCTCTTCCCAGGCCCGCCGCCTCAGCAGGCAGGCCGGGCAACCCAGGCAGGGAATCTCCCGGCCGTCGTAGCAGGAGATTGAATAAGAATAATCAGCGCCCAGTTCCAGGCCCAGGCGGATGATCTCGCTTTTTTTCTGGCGGACGAAGGGGGCCACGATGCGGATGGGCCGGCCCTTGAAATCGGATAAGGTGCCGCTGCGGATGGCCCTTTCCATGCTGGTGATGAACTCGGGCCGGGTGTCCGGATAGTCGGGAGAGTCGATGGTGTTGAAACCGCAGACCAGGTCCTGGATTCCCCGCGGCTCGGCCCAAGCCGCGGCCAGCGCCAGAAAAATTCCGTTCCGGAAAGGGACATAGGTCGGCGGCGCCCAGGTCCCCGGCTCCGGCAGCTTGTCCAGTTTGGGGACCGGAATATTCGAATCGGTGAGGGCCGAGCCTCCGACCTGGGTCAGGTCCACCTTGAAGAGGACGGGTTCGAGCCCCAGTTGCGCCGCGGTGACGGCCGCCAGGTCGATCTCGACCCGATGCCTCTGGCCATAGTCGAAGGTCAGGGGATGAACAATCCCGTAGCGCCGGCGGGCCCAGGTGAGGGCTGTGGTCGAGTCGATGCCGCCGGAGAAAAGAACGAGGCAGGAGTCCATTGGATATAAAGCCGCTTTCATCCGGATGATAGAGGAAAAGGGCCGGATTTTCAATATCGCTTCCATCGCCCCGGCTATCCCCTTGATATGATTTCTTGACTCAGCAAGGGCATATGATATTATTTTGATTCTTGAAAATCAGGGAGTGAGAGGTAACGTGGCCGAAGAAATATCAGAGAGATCAGCCGGCGAAACCCCGGCCGCTGAGCGCGGATTTCAGTTGCTGGACCAGGCCGGGGCCGCCCAAGGGCTGACCGTCCGGGATGATCAGCAAGCCTTCGCCTGGCTTCTTGACGCAGCCCGCACGGCCAGGCGTCATGGCCGGCGCTTCCGGCTGGTGGATTCGGGCCAGCTCGACGTCTCGAGCCTGGAGTGGCTGGCCAAGGCCGGGGCCGACCTCTACACGGCCGACGATATTCGCCCCGATGTCCCGGCCTTGGTACGCATCCGAAAAGCGGGACGGGCCTCCGGCAGCCGGACTGTTTTTTTCCTGTACAGCCCGATGGAGGCCGCCCCGGCGACCGGCGCATTGTCCCTGGAGATTGTTATCGAACTTGTCCGCAGCGGAGTCGACCTTCATGTTTCGAACCGGAAGAAATCGCGCGACCCGGCCGCCCTCCTCGACCTGGCGGCCTCCCGACGCGCCGGGGGAGCCGAGGTTGTCTATTATCATCACGGCCCGCTGATGAAGGAGCTCACCGACCTGGCCGAAGCGGGAGCCTGGGTCCATGTTTCGAACTCAAACCGCGACTTCAACGCTGCGGAGCTCGCTTTGCTCCGGGATATCGGCCGGGCCGGCGGCCGTGGCGCGGGCGGCGGTTTGGTCGTTCATGTGGACACCGGAATCGAACGAGTGGTGCTCGAGGAAATCCGGAAAAGCGGCGCTCATGTCATTTTCAACATTCCTTTTGAAAGAACACTTTGGCGGCCATCGCTTTCCTGGCGCGCCTATTATCTTGATACAACCTTCCTGCCTTAGAAGAACGATCGAATTAGTCGAAGGACGTCCCGGGAACGCGGTATTTTAACAAACATTCCTAGCAGGTCCGGAAAAAAAATTTGAAGCGGTTGTTCGCCACCACTAATGGTGTTCAATTTTGGTGTCAACCCAAAAAAAAGTATAAAAAGGTATTGACAAACCCAAAAAAAAGTCTATAGTTTGAATTAAAGAAATAGGAATTTGAGAGTTAGAGATTAAAAGAGACACTAAGCAAAGTGAGGGGATATTCAAGAATCGTGCCATGAAAGTCGCGTTGCTCTACAGTTCGAAAAACGGGACGGCTGGATCGTTTTGTTCCTCGAAGTCCGCCGAGACTTGGAAGGAAGAAGACGACGAGCCTCCACTCGACATGCTCGCTGAGTGCGACTCGGACGAGACCATTCAAGCGATCAGTCGAGCGCTCAGCGAGAAGCATGAGGTTTTTCCCATCGAATCCGACGATCAGGCTTACGAACATCTGCGGCGAACAAAACCCGACCTCGTCTTCAACATCGCCGAACGGCTATACGGACCCAGCCGCGAATCCCATATCCCGGTGCTGTGTGAAATCCTGGGGATACCCTACACCGGTTCCGACCCGTTGACTCTGGGCATCTGTTTAGACAAATCGCGGGCCAAGGAGATCCTAACCTACCACGGCATCCCCAACCCGCCCTTCCGGGTGGCCGAGGCCGATTCCGTTCTGCCCCGGGACATCGCCCTGCCGGCCATCGTCAAGCCGTTGTACGAGGGGTCGAGCAAAGGCATCAAAAACAATTGCGTGGTCCGGACCAAGGAAGAGCTGGCCGCTCGGGTGGCCGAGGTTGCCGGCCGCTACGGTGAGCCGGTCATCATCGAGAAGTTTCTGGACGGCCGCGAATTCACTGTGGGCCTGCTGGGCAACCACCCCCGCTACGAGGTCCTGCCCATCGTCGAGATCGACCACAGCCTGCTGCCCGCCGGTTCCAACCCCATTTATTCTTACGAGGCCAAGTGGGTGTGGGACACGCCCCAGAATCCCCTGCCCATTTTCCGCTGCCCGGCCGACATCCCCGGCAGGCTAGCCGGTCGAATCACCGATATCGTGAAGCAGGCCTGCCGTGTGCTCCGCGTCCGGGACTGGTGTCGGGTCGATGTCCGGCTGGACGAAAAAGGCGAGCCCAACATCCTGGAGCTCAACCCTCTGCCCGGGGTCCTGCCCAACCCCGAGGAAAACTCCTGCCTGCCCAAGGCCGCCCGCACGGCGGGCTACACCTATTCGGGGCTGATTCTACGGGTCGCCGAGGAAGCGGCCGAACGGTACGGGCTGAACCATGAATAACGGCAAGCCTTTGGTCGGCGTCGTCTATGAGGTCTTCGTCCCCAATCCGAAGGCCGAGACGAAGGAGTTGTCCGCGGAGACGGTGGAGGAGATGGCCAGGGAGGTGTACGAGGCCGTGCTGAGCCTGAGCTACCCGGCCGTCCTCATTCCGGTCAAAGAAAGCTTCCTGGGCTTCCTGCGCCGCATCCACGAGGTCAGGCCCGACGTGGTCATCAACCTGTGCGAGAGCTTCAACGGCACGACTCAGATGGAATCCAATGTGGCCGGCATCTACGACCTGCTGCGCATCGCCTTCACCGGCAACGCCATGAGGGCTTTGAGCCTGTGCCAGGATAAGTTCAAGGCCAAGGCGGTGCTGGCCTCCCACGGCCTGCCCACGCCCGCCTGCCGGCTGATCACCTCGGCCGACGAGCCCCTGGACCTCAAGTTCCCAGTAATCGCCAAGCCCAATGGCGAGGACGCCAGCATGGGCGTTACGCCCCGCTCGGTCGTCCAGGATGAGGCTTCCCTGCGGGCGCTCATCCGGAGCATCCTGGTCCGCTTCCCCCCGCCCATCCTGGTCGAAGAATACATCAACGGCCGGGAGTTCAACGTGGCCGTCCTGGACGGTGATGAGCCGCGGGCCCTGCCCGTCTCGGAGATCGACTTCGCGGCCATGCCCAAGGACCTGCCCCGCATCATCAGCTACGAGGCCAAGTGGTTCGAGGACAACGAGTTGTACATCAAGACCCCGCCCATCTGTCCGGCGCCCATCGACGACGACCTCCGCGGGCGGCTGCAGGATTATGCCCTGCGGGCCTTCCGGGTGATGGGCTGCCGGGATTACGCCCGGGTCGATTTTCGCATGGACAAGCGGGGCCGCCTGTTCATCCTGGAGGTCAACCCCAACCCGGACATCAGCCTTAACGCCGGCTATGCCCGGGCTTTGAAGGCGGCCGGGATTGAATACGGACAGTTCTGGAAACAGATCATCCATAATGCCCTGCACAGGAGCGGAACGAATGGTGCGGCCCATGGTCCGGTCAGATAGAGAAGCGGTCATGAACATCTTGCGCCAGACAGCCATGTTCACCCCGGAGGAGGTCCAGGTGGCCGCCGAAGTCATGGACGACGCCCTCGACCGGCCGGAGCAGGAGGACTACTCCCTGGCCGTATGGGAGGAGGGCGGCCGAGTGACGGGCTACGCGGCCTACGGCCCGACGCCGCTCACCCAGGGCACTTACGACCTGTATTGGATCGCCGTCTCGCCCGACCGGCAGGGTTCGGGCCTGGGCCGGCGGCTGATGGATTGGGTGGAGAGCCGCCTCCGGGAGTCCGGCGGGCGGTTGCTCCTCATCGAGACCTCTTCGCAGCCCCGCTACGAACCGACGCGGAGGTTCTACCTGCGGCTTGGCTATAAGGAAGCGGCGCGCATCGCCGATTTCTACCGGCCCGGCGATGACCGGGTCACCTACGCCAAATATTTCGGGTAAAGGAGATCGGGACAGAAATGGAAGAGTGGCAACAAATCTTACGGGACAGCTTGAAATCTCCTGAAGAGATCGCGGCGTACTTCAATCTCAACCAGGACGAGATCAAAAAAGTAAGCCAAGTTTTTCGGGCCCAGATCACGCCCTACTTTGCGGGCCTCATCAAGCACAAGAAAGACCCTCTCTACCGGCAGGTCGTGCCGGATACGGCCGAGCTCAAAGAGAACAGCGGGATCCTGGATCCCCTGAACGAGGATTCGGACTCGCCCGTGCCCGGTGTCATCCACCGTTATCCCGACCGGCTGCTGTTCCTGGTCTCTCCCGCCTGCGCCTCCTACTGCCGCTTCTGCACGCGCAAGCGCAAGGTCGGCCAGCCGGACAAGATCGGCCTCCGCCATGTGGAAGAGGGCCTGCGCTACATCCGGGAGCAGCCCAAGGTTCGGGACGTCATCATCTCCGGCGGCGACCCGCTGATGCTGAGCGACGAAAGGCTGGAACATGTCCTCAGTTCGCTGCGGGCCATCCCCCATCTGGAGATCCTGCGTATCGGGACCCGCGTGCCCTGCTTCCTCCCCCAGCGCATCACGCCCAAGCTGGCGGCCCTGCTCAAGAAGTACCATCCCCTCTACATCAACGTCCATTTCAACCACGCCGACGAGATCACCGACCAGGCGGCCCGCGCCCTGGGCCTGCTGGCCGACGCGGGCATTCCCCTGGGTAACCAGACCGTGCTGCTCAAGGGCGTCAACGACAGCCCGGAAGCAATGAAGAAGCTCATGCACCGGCTGCTAGTCGTCCGGGTGAGGCCCTATTACATCTACCAGGCCGATTACGTGAAGGGCACCGAACACCTGCGAACCACGGTGGAGAAAGGGCTGGAGGTCATGGAGTCGTTGCGCGGCTGGACCTCGGGCCTGGCCGTGCCGGCCTACGTCATCGACTCGCCGGGCGGCGGGGGGAAAATTCCCCTCCTGCCGAATTACGTCCAGTCCATCAATGAGCGGGAAGTCGTGCTGCGCAACTACGCCGGCCAGCAGTTCGTCTATCCGCAGGTCAAGGCCCGGAAGCGGCCGGCGGTGCACCCCTGCCTGCCGGTGACCAACCCGCTCTGAGGCCGGCGGGAATTCTGGCCTTTCCAGTCCAAAGCCTGAGGAATTGGATTTTCCTATCTTTATTCTTTAAGATACCGTCAGACGATGGCCGGACAGGATATCCAAACAATCAAAATCAAGAAATTTATCTGGGGCAGCCTCTGTCTGGCGGTTTCCTTTTTTCTTTTCGATAGGCTTCTTTTTCTCGCCCTGCGCTTCGGGGCGACGCAATACTACGCTTCGCTGAAAGTCCAAGAGTTCCCCTGGCGGAAGCCTGCTGGAGCAGGGATCGGCCAAATCCTGATCTTGGGCACATCGAGGTCCAATTTCGGTTTCGACGACGACGTCCTGTCCGCCGCGTTGAACAAAAAAGTCTATAAAGAAGCGCGGGCGGGGTGCTATCCTCAGTACCATTATTATTTTTACCGGAAGTATAAAAAAATATTTCGCCCACCGAGCCTGGTCATCTACGGCCTGGACTATTTCATCTTTGAAAATGACTCCTCCGACTTGAACCTAGTTCGACTGGAGGAAAACGTGTTCCGGGAACGGATGAATCCGCGCCGCGCCGTGAACCCGGCTTCGCCGTGGCTGAGCCGCGTTTCCTGGCTCTACCGCCTCAAGCCGAAAACGGACGAATGGCTGGCCGACCTGTGGAATAGCCTGGGTAAGCCTGATGAACGGGAAGAGAGTGCGGCCAAGGATTCGTCTCCCAGGCACGCGCTCCCCAGACTCAGGAGAGGGCGTCAGCGCGGAATGCCCAGAGAAGTTATCGTCGAGAAGCCTCTTTCCTGGGACAAGCGCTTTTACAATACCTTTCCGGGAAAAGAGGGTCCTTTTCTCGACCGGCTTTTAGGGGACCTGGACGGGGACGGTGTCGCGGTTTTTCTTGTTTTCCTGCCCGATTATATCGGCTCCAACGAGACCAATTTCGAGCAGGAAAAATTTAAAAAAGATATCAGCCGCCTGGCCACACGCCATCATAAAGTCCATATCATCGATTTTAACACCCCTGAAAAATTCGACCTGAATGATTTCGATCTGTACTGGAACGGGGGATGGGGCGTGACCAACTGTCATCTCGACGACAAAGGCGCGCGCCTTTTTACGGGCCAGTTGGCCAGAGAAATAAGAAAGATTCTGAAAGCCGGCCAGACGGAAAATAAGCCGTCAAACCCGTGATGCTTTGGGAGGAAGACGCCTCCATGGATGGGCGGGCTGCTGCTGAGGAGCCATGATTTTATTGTCAACGGGCTTTGCCGTTTTCTTGGCGGCTGTTCTTGTTCTTGCCTTTCTTGCTCCGCCAAGAATCAAGCCCGCCGTCTTGCTGGCGGCCAGTTTTTTTTTCTACGGCTTTTTTCGCTTGAGCTTTCTCCTCCTTCTTCTCATCCAGATCGTGTTCGTCTATGTCTGCGCGAGGGGCATGGGGAAATGCGTCGGCCTCAAGCGAAAGAGCGTCCTGCTCTTATCTTTGCTGGGCGTCCTGGGCCCCCTTTTTGTCTTGAAATACTTGAATTTCATCATTCGCTCGGTCGTTTCGCTTTTCTCTTCAACAACATCGGAAAAGCCGCTTGCCTGGCTCGGCCTGATCCTGCCCGTGGGCATATCTTTCTATACCTTCAAATCCTTGAGCTATCTTCTTGAAGTCTACCATGGCCGCCTGGCCATAGAAAAAAATCCGATTCGATTGGGCCTTTACATCTCTTTTTTCCCCCAAATCCTGGCCGGGCCGATCGACAGAGCCCGAAACTTTCTCTCGCAATTGCCGTCGGCTATCGTTTTTAATCCGGCTCATCTGTCCGCTGGGCTGAAGCTGGTGGCCTGGGGGTTGTTTAAAAAAATTGTCGTCGCCGATCAACTGGCCCGCTATGTGAACGTCGTCTTTGACCGGCCGCAAGATTTTCAGGGCCTGGGCCTGCTGGCGGGCCTCATATTCTACTCTTTCCAAATTTATTGCGATTTTTCCGGCTATTCAGATATGGCTGTAGGCCTGGCCAAAACCATGGGCCTCGATACTATGGACAACTTCCACTATCCTTACTTCAGCCGGAGCATCGCCGAATTCTGGGGCCGGTGGCACATTTCTCTTTCCAGCTGGCTGAGGGATTATCTCTTCCTGCCAATGGCCTATGCCCTGTCCCGAAAAATCAAAGCTGAACGTTTTCTCTTGATCAAAACGGAATTCTATGTCTACGGCAGCGCCATGGGAATCACCATGCTGCTGTGCGGGCTGTGGCACGGCGCGAGCTGGACGTTCGTCCTCTGGGGAGGGCTGCACGGTTTCTATTTGATCGTTTCTCGGGCCACGAAAAAGGCCCGTTCCGGATGGCTCAACCGTCTCCATCTTCGAAAAAACAATGTTTTTCTAATCGGCTGGAGAATGCTGAGCACGTTTTCTCTGGTCAGCCTAGCCTGGGTCTTTTTCCGGTCGCCTTCCTTGGGCCAAGCCTGGCTGTACCTCCGGAACATCTCCTTCCGGCTTCCCCGGAGCGGAATAGGCCAGCTTCTCTACCTGGGCTCGCTGCTTTTCATTTTCATCATCGCCGATGCCCTGATGATGAGCAAGGACAAAATCCGTTTCCTCAAGAATATTCCGGTGCCGGTTCAAGCTATGGTCTGGGCTCTTTTTCTCTGCCTGATCATCATCCTGGCCGCGGACACCAGCAATGAGTTTCTCTATTTTCAATTTTGACCATCTGCCCCAAACGGGTTCCCCTCGGTCTCATTGAACTGGAATTGAATTCGGTTCTGAGCTCAGTTGAACCCTTCCAGGTAGCGGCCGAGTCCCGTCTCTTTCACGACGGCCAGGGCCTGGGCCGCACTGATGCCTTTCTTGAACCTGAGCGATTCCAGGATGCGGATGATGGACAGGGCCACCTCCGCCGTCTGGCCGGCCTCCCCGGGATTGTCCTTGACATAGCGGACGGCGTCGAAGAGCACGGCGTTGGCCTCGGCGTAGGTGACGGGCCGGCGGCTGCCGTGGAGCTTCGTCCAGCCCAGCCGCCCCAGGACGTCGTTGACGTGGCTCTGGATGAGGAAAGTGGCCCGGCCGATGAGCTTGAGGTTCGAGGGGCTGACGTTGGTCATGGTGTTGCCCACCACCCGGCCCAGCTTGGCCATGACCGCCGTGGAATGGGCGTTGAGCAGCATCTTCAAGCCGATGTGCTGGTCGAGGAGGAAGGGGTCGTTCTCCGCGGGCAAGCCGAGGCTGAGGACGAGGGCCGATCTGCCGCCGCCTTCCAACCTCCGGATAAGATCAAGGACCTTGTCGGCGGACTGGCCGGGGGCGCGGCCTCCTGTCTCCAGGAGAACAAGCCGGCCGCCCTTGGACAGGAAAAGCTCCCCGCAATTGAGGAAGGGCGAGTCGTTTTTTTCAAGCTCGGCCTCGTCCGAGGAGAGGACGACCATGACTCCCAGGTCGCCCGCCTCCGGGCCGCGCCGGCTGATGTTCGGCTGGGCAAAGGAAAAATCGTAGAGAGCCTGCTGGTCGTCCCCCGCCTTCTTCAAACTTTCTAAAGCCTTGGACCGGAGAAAGGGGTCGTCGATTTCAGCTTCGAACGGTTTCCGATAGAAGCTCTCCTTCAGGCCGCGGAAGGGGCGTCCCAGGAACGCCGTCCAGGCCTCTGGCTGCGAGGGGGCCGGCGTCCAGACCTGGATCCAGCATTTGCGGGCCGGCTCATTCACCGTGTCCAGGGGATAGAGCCGGAAGGTGGGGCTTCGTTCGGTGGAGTCGATGAAGACCGTGATCAGGCCGTCGCGGGCGAAGGTGGTTGAGAAGCGGCCGGCCCCATAGGTCGCCGCCTCCAGGTCGGTGAAGCGGGCCAGGTCCGGCCCCGCCAGTTTAACCTTTTCTAATATGGTTTTGAACCGTTCCAGCCTCCGGCCGAGCGGAACATCCTCCGCGAATCCGGCCCGGGCCATTTCGCCCCGGTTCAGGAAGCGCCGCAGGGTCCGCTCCACCGCTTTCTCCAGCAGGCAGCCCAGGACGAAGGTTTCGATGGTGGTGGCCTGCATGCGGGTCGAGCCGGTGATGGCCTGGGGTCCGGTGGTCAGGTTGATCTTGGTGATACCCGGCTCATCCAGCACGACCCGGCTGCGGTCGAACGGCCTCAGCCGGTCGTCGGGGTTGTTGTAGATGAAATACAGGCTTTTCCGGCTGGCTAGAGGGGAGAAGGCCGGGCCGGCTTTCCACTGCTCAAGCCCGGCCAGGATCGTGCCGATGACCGACGACGTCTCGCCTCCCTCGGTGACGCAGATAACAAGGTCTCCCCTCTCGATTCCGCGGTCCTGAAGTTGGAGGCGGCCGATGAGGGGCAAGTCCTCGAAGCCCTCCAGCGAGCTGATCAGGGCCCGGTCGGCTCCGGTCATCTCGCCGATGAGTTCGTCCTCGACTTGGGCGCTGAGATGGGGGCTGAGCTTCGTCCAGAGGACCGGGTCGTCCTTCATCCTCCTCCAGAACGGCCGCCAGAAGGAGCTTTCCATTTGCTTGGCCAGGCGGCCGGTGGCCCCGCAGCCATAAATGTAGAGCCGCCGGTGGCCGAGGAGGGCTTGCTCGACCTCTTGGCTGAGCCGCTCCAAGGGGCCGGGTTCGGCCGCCAGATCGTCGAGGCGGGCGACAATGTCATCGTCCACAGAAAAAAGACGGCGCAGCCCGGCGACGGTGTCCCGGCGGACCTCTTCGCTCAAATTCCAGGTTTTGGGGTGACGCTGCTCAGTGAGCAGGGTATGGAGCTGGAACTGGGTCTTGTTGGCGACGTAGTCGGAGGATTCCGGGGGAACAACCAAGCCCAGCAGCTGAAGAAGGCTTATTTCGGAGGCCGCCGTGCGTGTGTCCTTGGAAAGTTGAGGGAGGCAGTTCGCTGTCGGCCAGCACAGGATGAGGAAAATGAGGAAACGGACCAGGACGGCCGGGCTTGGCAAGAGGCTCCCCGGACGGCGGCCCGGCTTATCCGTACTGGTGCAGGTCATCGATGATGTCCCCTTCCTGCCATTCCTTGATCCAGTCATCCACCAGGAAGATGCGGTGCCCCCCTTCGGCCAGGGAGCAGACCACCCTCACCAGGCTGGAGTTGATGATCATTTTCTTGCAGATAAAGCAGGGGAAAGCGCTGATGACCTGGCCGCCGGCCGTGTCGCTGCCGAAGATGTACATGTCGCCGCGGAGCAGACTCACGCCGGCCCGGGCGGCGTTGATGATGGCGTTCTGTTCGGCGTGGACGCTGCGGCACAGCTCATAGCGCTGGCCGTGGGGGATGCGGAGCTTGTCCCGCAGGCAGAGGCCCTGCTCAAAGCTGTCCTTGGTCTTGCGCGGGGCGCCCGCATAGCCGGTGGAGATGATCTGGTCGTCGCGGATGATCAAGGCCCCGATCGAGCGGCGGAAGCAGGTGCTGCGCCGGGCTACCTCGCGGGCGATACCCAGGTAGTATTCGTCTTTAGAGATGCGTTTGATGGTCATAGGAGCGCCTCCAATTTACGGTGAAAATCCTCCAGGGAGGAATCGTTGACCAGGGTGGTGTCCGCCATGCGGAGACAGAGGTCGAGCTGCTGGGCCTCCGGCGAGCGGCCCATCTCCTCCCTCTCTTTGGCCAGGAACTCCTCCAGGGTCGCGGCCGACTCATCGCGGCCCCGCCTCTTGACTCTCTCGAAACGGAGGGCCGCCGGAGCGTGCACGGCCAATAGCCGGAAGGCGGGCCGGGTCCTGAGACGCTCCACTTCTTTGGGATGGCGGATGCTGTCGATGACCGCCCGGCCCTTGACCCGGCGCAGGATGCGGCGGGCCAGGATGTCGGGGCCGTAGCGGCGGCGGAGTTCGTTCCCGGCGCGGATCAGGTTGTCCCGCGTGGGAGCCAGTTGTTTTTTCCGCAGCTCCTCGCGGATCAAGTCGGACAGGGAGAAATAGGCGAAGCCCTTTTTCCGGAAAAAGGCCGCGGCTTCGCCCTTGCCGGCGCCGTTGGTTCCGGTCAGGCCGATAAGCCGGGGCCCCGGCCGCGGCTTGCGGACCGCCGCCCGGGGGGGCTTTTTCTCGGGTACGGTGGGCGATGGGCGGGCGGCCACGGCTATCCCGACATCTCTTCTTTCGTTTTTTTCTTCTTGCCGACCAGCCAGGCCACCAGGACGGACAGCCAGTACAGGACGATCATGGGCACGGCCAGGATGGTTTGGGTGATCATGTCCGGAGTGGGGGTGATGATGGCCGCCGCGATAAAGATGATGAGGACGGCGTACTTGAATTTGCGGACCATCCAGCCCGCCGAGACGATCCCGATCTTGGCCAGGAAAAAGACGAGGGTCGGCATCTCGAAGACGAGGGCGATGCCCAGCAGGAACTTGAGGGTGAAGTCCAAGAAGTCGTTGATGGCGATCATGGACTGGAAGTCCGAGCCGATGGTGATGAAGAACCGGCAGGCCCAGGGATAGATGATATAGTAGCCGAACAGGGCGCCGCCGGTGAAGAACAGGGTGGAGAAGAAGACGAAGGGCAGGACGTATTTAATTTCCTTCTTATAGAGGCCGGGGGCGATGAACTTCCAGACCTGGTAGAAAAGGATGGGCGCCGTCATGAAAATCGCGGCCAGGAAGGAGACCTTGATGTAGACCATGAACGGCTCGGTCAGCTTGGTGAAGACCAGCTTGGTCCCTTCGGGCAGATACTGGACCAGGGGCTGGGCCAGGATGTTATACAGCGGCTTGCTGATCATCCAGCCCGGGATGAGGCCGGCCATCAGGGCCAGGAAGGAGTAAAAGATCCTTTTGCGCAGGTCCTCGAGATGCTCAAGAAAGGTCATCTCGTTGGGAGATTTTCTACTTCTCCTCATCCACCTCAATGTCCTTCTTGAGCTCGTCCCTGACGGATTTGAACTCTTCGGCGTGGACCTCTTCTTCGAATCGTTCCTTCAGTTCGTCGGATGTGCGGCGGAACTCGCGGATGGCCCTCCCCAGCGATTTGCCGATTTCAGGCAGCTTTTTGGGGCCGAAGACGAGCAGGGCGATGGCCATGATGAGCAGCATTTCGGGAAAGCCGATGCCCAGCATTTGTTTCTCTTTCCTTCGGATACGAGGGCAATATAGACCCTTGGGCGGCAGCTGTCAATGATGGGGAGGGGGAGGTTCCTTTACAAGACGCAGGGTGTTTGCTAGAATTCTTACCTATAAGCCATGCGTAAATTCATCTGGTTATTGGTCATTCCTTTGGTGTTGCTGTCCTTCCGCCTTTCCTGGAACCAAGACCCTTGGAGTCCCTCCCTGGAGAAGCTGGCCGAGCTAGAGGACATCGTTCAGAAGAACTACTACCAGAATCCCTCCCGAGACGAGATGATCTACTCCTCCATAAGGGGTATGCTCCAAACACTCGACCCCCATTCCTACTTTCTGGATCCGCAGAGCTACGCCCGCATGCGGGAGGATCAGACGGGCAAATACGCCGGCCTGGGCATCCAGATCCAGAAACAGGAGGACCGGCTGGTGGTCATCGCCCCCATCGAGGGCACACCCGCTTGGCGTCTGGGCATCCAGGCCGGCGACAACATCACCCACATCGACGGCCAAAGCACCAAGCCGATCAGCAGCTTCGAGGCCATGCAGCGGCTGCGGGGGAAGCGCGGAACTCAGGTGACGGTCACCCTGGCCCGCGAGGGCTTGGACAAGCCCTTCGACCTGACCATCACCCGCGAGGAGATCACCCTCTACAGCGTGCCCTACGGCTTCCTCCTGGACAAGGACACCGGCTACATCTTCATCCGGAACTTTGCCGAGAACACCACCCGCGAGTTCGAGGATAAAATTAAACCCCTGGCCGCCCAGGGAATGAAAAGGCTCGTCCTGGACCTGCGGCTCAATGCCGGCGGCCCGCTCTTCCAGTCGGTGGAGATCTCCGACGAGTTCCTGCCCCGGGGGGCCATGGTCGTGTCGCTTAAGGGACGCCGGCCCGAGTACAACCGCCAGTTCCGGGCCGTTCGCGACAATCAATACGAGGACATCCCCCTGGTGGTGCTGATCGATGAGGGCAGTGCCAGCGCCTCGGAGATCGTGGCCGGCGCCATCATGGACAATGACCGCGGTTATATCGTGGGCGAGGTTTCTTTCGGCAAAGGGCTGGTCCAGACCATCTATCCCCTGGGGACGAACATGGCCGTGGCCCTGACCACGGCCAAGTACCTGACGCCCAGCGGCCGCTCCATCCAGAAAGACTACACCCACCTGGATGACTATCTTTTGGCCCGCAACACCGATTCCCAAACGCATGAGGTTCGCTACACGGCCCACGGCCGGAAGGTGTTGGGCCAGGGCGGCATCACCCCCGACTTCGAGGTCCGGACCTCTATCCAACCGGTGACCTTGGAGCTGATGGGCAAGGGCGCCTATTTCGGCTATGCCCGGAAGTTCGCGGCTCACCAGACTCCGCTGTCGGCGAACCTTCTCCTGCCCGGCGAACAACCGTCTCCCGCCG
>Ga0315289_10006539_pt1 | contig 17116 bp, 13 predicted proteins | sample YL17G11_40_MG_FD_203452 | JGI IMG/M metagenome (GOLD analysis project Ga0315289, IMG submission 203452) | Sediment microbial communities from Yellowstone Lake, YNP, Wyoming, USA - YL17G11_40 | ecosystem: Environmental > Aquatic > Freshwater > Lake > Sediment | place: USA: Wyoming | collected... | reverse complement strand
CCACTCCTCTTTTACAATGCACTGCCAACTATAGTTTTGCGCCTTCGCCAAGGATTGCTTACTTAGTTCTCTCCATAACGTTGGATTTCGCAGCAATTCTATAGTCGCAGTTATAAATGGTTCAAACACTTTCTTATCACATTTGTCATCCATAAACACGCTAGGAAGTTTACCAGTATCTATTGCTATGCCAGTGTCTATAAAACGCCTCAATCCAGCATATGCGTTATGAATTATCGGTAATCCAGAAGCCATCGCCTCCATTGCTGTCAGACAGCATGTTTCTTCAAAATATGTCGGGTAGAGCCATGCAAAGGAAGTAGACATAGCATCGGCCAATTCATTTTGATTTACTCTTTTATGAAACTTAATCCAATCCCATTGTTGATGAGATAATATTCTATTATGAAACATACATAGGTGTGTCAACTTTAAATCTGTATAAGTTCTTACTAAATTATAGTCTCCATAATAAATATCAAGTATTATATCATTATTGTTGGTGCGTTTTCTAACTTCATTAAGAATATATATAACATTATCTAATCCTCTATCCCAAGATGAACTATATATAAATCTAGTCTTACTTGATGAAGCATGTTCTTTAAATCTAGCAAGTTCTATCCCGTCTGGTATAACAGTAACTTTATCATCAAACCCAAACTGTTTCCAGAATTCTCTATGCCAATCACTCAATAACACAATATTATCAAATTTCCCAGCACTTTGAATATGGTCCATGTTTTGAAACGCTATGTCATGGCACCATATAATTTTCTTCGGGCACTTTATGTAATGTATAATCTCCGGTATTCTACTAGATATAATCACATCATAACTAAATGTCGCAAAATCATTGCCATATTTCTTAAACGGTAAGTATCTAACACCATCTGCAATGTGTTCTGATTCACAGTCTATAATTGCATCCACCAGATAACCATTCTGTACTAAATGACGAGCAAGATATACCAAACAAGTCTCGCTACCACCTATCCCATCTTTATAAAGATTGTGAACGCTCCACTTTTCCCATGATGGGCCAGAGTATAACAATATCTTTTTCTTAATTCTTGAAAAAGTGTAACTATCAACAGTATCTTCTTCTTTATGGGCTATTGGATTTTGAGTTTCAGTATACTTTCTCGTAACAGCTCCAAAATGAAATACAAATGCTTCTGGAACCCATCCAATAACGGCATATGGATTTATATTCACTAACCTATTACAATATTCGAAATCACTACATACTGTTTTCATACGCTCGTCTAAATAACCAATCTTCTGTATTGTTGAAGCTTTTAAGAATGTACAGAAAAATGCCACATGATGTTGGGTTGGTGTCAAAATATTTATATCTTTACATTCTGGTACTAATGGTGATTTGACTTCATTTATTTTCTTTTCCATTTCATCATCAACTTTTATGATTGGTAAACCTATCCCAAATCCTGTATCTCTTTGGTGTAACCATCCTCTATCACAATTACTATATGGATTCAATATATAATCTTGATCACCCTTCATTTGTTCGATTATCTTGCCAATTGAACCCCTAGAAAAATACACATCATCATTAAGAAAACAAACATATTTATATAAACCGCCCCTATTCATTACTCCTCGTAATCCAAGATTTATCTTTTCAGTAAACTTAGTTCCAATAGGGCATGGTTCTATTTCTATATCTTTAAATCCATAATACTTGTATTTCATCATGACGTTTTCAGTAACAAACAATATCTTATGTGCTGTTGCACCTTCTACGTTCAACATCGCTCTACGCACAGACTGTATCATAGAGTCTATACCAATGTGTTCACCTAGTGTGGGAACTATAAAGAGTATCGTACTTATATCCACCCCAAATCCTCCAAAATATATTTTACTCTATCTTCATAAGATTGATGTTTTGACATCATTGCAATTTCATATCCTTTGCCAGAAACCTCTGGTACAGACATAGATAATATCATATCTATCTTATCACAAAGTTGCCCAATATTCCCTGGTTCAAACAACAGTACATTCACCCCATCCCTAAAATAATCATCAAATCCTGGGGCACCATTATCTGCCCTTAAAGTCACTACCCCCATTGCATTAGATTCAAACAAACGTGTCCCTATATTATGGGCTATCGGTAAATCTAAACTAGCATATGATTCTGTAACCAATTTACAATAATCATCACCATAGACATTCCCAATTATCAATAACCTATCTTTATATTTCTGCGAAAGTAATTTAAGATAATCATATCGTGTCATCCCACCAGCATCTCGTATAACTTGGTCAATTTGTCCCACAAATATTATCCTGTTGTTAATGGGCTTGGGGATCCTAACCTTGTGCACCCTATTGCAATGAGCCTCCGGGCACCATCGTACACCAGACAAACCGGACGCGTATATCCTATCCACATCATCGCGTCCCGAGATATATACACGATTGAATCTCCTACATAAGTTGTATAAATGGCTGAACATGAAATGCCCATGCGTGTCCCATCCATACATAATACTCCTACTTAATAATTCTTTCGGTATATTATACCAATCTGGGTTGAATTCTATAAACACAAACAAATCTCTATCCCATCCATTACAATTGTTATATTCTATTAATTCCTTAAGATTGTTATGTTGTCTTATGTTATCAATCCCAAGGACTTGTTGAAATGCATCATATACAAAATCCCCATAGCTCTGCCACTTTACGGGTAATGGTTGGTATATTACATCCACTTTCAGCTTATGCCCAGACCATCTCAGACCACTTTTTTGTGTACTAGGTGCCCAACTGTTAAAGTGGGGTAGATTTAGGTCTGAACAAATTAGATCTGCCAATTTGTCAGCTATAAATTTAGGATTGAAATATTTTATAATGGTGTTGTATCCATTTTGTCCCAATTTACTTATAAAAGAATCATTTTGCACCATACCTTGTAATTTATCGATTATATCTATGAGGTCTGATGGTTTATCATAAAAATATCCATTGTACCCATCTTTCACTATTTCTTCATATGCTGGATGTCTAGAACATATCACAGGCTTACCCATTGCAAACGCAGTTATCACCTTTATGTGTGATTTAGCTGGTTGTAATGGATTCTGTGGACAGAGTATAACATCTGCTTTCTTGTATGTATCCATCCAATGATACACATCATACTTAACATATTCAACACCACATATAGTGAGATCTGGATTTGGGTCCCATTCACTAATAATGGTGAGTTTTATAAATTGTAATTGATGTAAAACTTTTCTAAATAGATCTTCTACTAAGTACCTATTCCCCCCATGACCCATCCATAATAGGTTCACCCTGTATTCCCCTTATAAACATTCCTTTTATAAAATAAATCTAACCATTCTTGTAATTTTACTGCTCTTCCTTTAAACTTTACATGACAAACTCTATCTGAAGACATTTCAGTAGTAAATAAAAGTTCACGAGTAAAAAGACATGATCCTCTATAATAATCCATCCAATCCTGGTCGTTTATCCAATATCCAAAACTATTTTCATTCCAAAAACTCACATGAGTCAAATCCTGCCAAGCTCCTCTACCATCTGTTGAGGGTACTAAAATTTCTACTAACCCATTTGGCTTTAATACCCTCCAAATTTCCCTCATTGTGTTTCTACCATCACGAAGATGTTCTATTGCATCATAAGCACGAACTTCATCACAAGTCCCATCCGGGAGTGGAATACCAAAATTTAAATCATACACCTTATCAACACCTTTAAATGGAATAAGATCAATCCCCATATACCCATCGGGTTTCCGAGGGCCGCAACACAGGTCGAGTTTCATCACAATCTCTCCAATGATGCTTGTGCGTGTCTAACTTCCAATTTATAATCTACATTGTCGCAATCAAAAACGTCTTGATAAAATTCATCAACAGCTAGTTTAACTCCAGATGAAAAAAATCCATAGTCATCTATTACTATTCTGCCACCCTCACACATTCTTTCATGAAGAGCCCACAATATCAACTTAGTTGGTTCATATAAATCCATATCGAGATATGCAAAACAAACCTTATCTGGAATATAAGTATTTTCATCCACAAAACCCTTCACGATTCTATATCTTGGTAATGGATAACCTATGTGTTCTAATTCCGTCATTACCTCATCTTCACCGCTCTTCATATAGCCAGCATATTTTTCCATGCTACCTAATTTGAATATATCATTAAGAAGTACATCTTTAAGAAGTACATCTTTTTCTGTGGGGTTGGGCAATCCCTCAAATGAATCATACAAATTGAGTATCTTATTTTGACCATTCCTTGTCAGCAATTCATAAGCCAATAATGCAGATGTTCTCCCCTGAGCAACCCCAAACTCACAAACATCGCCCTCGCACCCACAGGTACTAAGAAGATGATGTAGAACAAATACCATCTTATTAATTGGAGTACCGAGTAAATTATTTATCAGTCTATAACGCACATCGTCGACCGTATAATTTTTCAATGGACTATCGGGATCTAAAAGAACGTAACTGTCTATTTCTCTTTTTATCTCTGGCATTGTAATCATATTTTGTTCCTTGTTATCTCATACGAATCTTCGAGTATAACACAGTTCTTAACACCAGTAGCAATTTCAGTAATCTCCTTTAACTTTGCCGTGCAACAGAACACCACATCAACCATCCCCAAAACTTCTTTTACACCGGGGAAATCCAGAATGGACTCATTATGGTCGTAATAAGTCTTTATACCCAATTCTTTACATTTCTTTATCTTAGCAACCGTATCAGCATCAAACGATGTAAATATCACGGCATCTGCCAATTCATAATTTATCATATCTAGTGAATTAACAGATATTATACTGAGCATTGTGTCTGATTTACCATCAGCATAATATGAAGAAATCAATTGCTTTCTTCTAATCCTAGAGGTTGCCGACTCAATTGGGCCACTATCAAAGAAATATACTACAGGCTTTCTATTTGCTATGATATTTATAGACGGAGTCCCGTATTTATTAGAATTGTCTGCCTTTTGAATATAAAATCCCAATTCCTCAAAAATCTTAACTATAAACTTTTTCGTAAACCCACAATTATGAAATTGCCCTAAATCAATCTTACCGTTTGTGTATTGTCTGCCCCACATAGTCATTTGATACCAATTAGCTTTTAGAATATCATCATTATTTACGGCGTTCATAAACCCACTATAACATTCCTGTAAATCTGGTACTTCTAAATCTAAATATCCTCCAGCTTTTAGAACACGATGGGCTTCCTTCAAAAAATCCACAGCATTATTAAACGTCAAATGTTCTATACTATGTTCAGATCTAACCACATCAACAGATTTAGATTTAAGTGGAATAAACTTCATATCGATATCAAAATCTGCTTTCTTATCATATTTATCACAACTGTAAAACCCATCTATCTTCTGCGCTCCAGAACCCATATTAATACAAAGTTTCCCATTTATGGGTTTCATTAAACTAGAATAACGTTCTATAATACGATCTTTACAATACTTAACATCATGCAATAAACTAGGCGCACCAGGATAAACATCTTCCAATAATTTTTCAGCGCACTCCATTGTTTTATGATAATTACCAATTTTATCATAAGCAAATTCTAACTTTTCCAAAGCTCTCACTTCATTTAACTCTTCATGCACCGCAGATAACATACTTCTAAATTTTCCATTCTTAAATATTTCAAGTAATGAAATAGCCGAATGAAAATCTTCAATTTCAAAATATGCCACCCCAAGATGATAATATGCATATCTAATAAATGGACAAAGTTCTATAGCCTTTCTAAGATGTTCTATACACTTATCTTTTTTACCCTCAGCCTTATAACAATCTGCTAAATGCATAAGACCAATATAACGCTCTTCTATAAATCCTTGTGTAGTAAGCATTTTTTCATATATTTCAATCGCTTTTTTACGATTACCCGAATATGTAAGTTCATTTGCATAATGAAATAAATATCTATGGTCGGTCGCATATTTTTCAAGGTTTTTCTCTAACATTTCAATATTGCGAGTTTTATCTTTTGTAAATGAATCTGTTGTTCTTTTGTGAATAATGGCGTGTTTTGACTCATAAGATATATTACACCTATTATTATCATAAATCGTTAAGCATTCATGTATAGGATACAACCATTTAATTCTGTCAGCAACAAATTCATCACGCTTTATAATTCTTTCTCTTATTTGAGTAATAGAGGGAGTGCCATCATCATTTACGTGATACCAATATGGTAATAATATTGCAATAGTATCTTTGGAAACAGATTCTATCAGTTCTCTTATAACTTGAGGATTGGGCATTATATCATCAGCATCTAACCAAAATATCCAATCACCAGTACATTTACTAAATGAAAAATTACGAGCAGCAGAAAAGTCATCAATCCATTTAAAATCATATGTAAGTAAGTTTGCATATGTTTTATTAATGAATTCACTTATAAACTGTTTAGTCTTATCTGTTGATCCTGTGTCCACAATTATTATCTCGTCAAAAATTTTATAACAACTCTCCAAACATCTAATTATAGTATCTTGTTCATTCTTAACTATCATGGCAAGAGATAATCGCATGGTAATCTCCTAAACAAAAACCCAGCACTATTATATGCTGGGTCAATGTTGGAATGTAATTTGTTATCAGGCGCAAACTGGCCCGAACAACTCTAGATGTGTAGAAGTCACGACCATTGTTAAGGTAGCCCCATAATTCTGTCGTCCATATAATTCTACATAATCACTAGCTACTAAATCCAACATACAAGATATAGCTGTCTTCGCTTCTTGATTAGAAGTAGTCCAGTAAAATATCATATCCCTTTGAATTGCACCATTCACATAAATAGCAACGTCATAACGCCCACTAGCAGTTAAAGACCCAAAATTAATAGCTCCCATCACACAATATTTACCCGAGACACTAGGTATAAATCTTGCATTAGCAGCATCAAATTGACTACCAGTATCCCAAATTCCAGTTGTCACTAATATTTTTGTATAAGTTGAATCTTTTATATATCTGCCTAATCCAAGTATAGCTCTGACAGATATCATAACTGGCATAATACCTGTAACGCCTATTAACCCTGTTACTCCTTGATCCCCACCAGTGGGACCAGTAGAACCAACCAATCCAGTAACGCCCCAAAGTCCTGTAACACCCCAAAGTCCTGTAACACCCCAAAGTCCTGTATTTCCAATAATACCCGTATTTCCTATTATACCAGTAATACCTTTTATACCTGTCATACCACTTATACCGGTCATTCCCCTAACACCAGTTGCGCCCTGAATGCCAGTTACACCCCTAGCTCCTGCTGGCCCTACAAATCCTGTTATTCCTTGTAAACCATTAGGACCAGTAGTCCCTATGCCAGTAACTCCCAACGGACCAGTCATACCCTGAATACCAGTCATACCCCAAATACCAGTTCCACCTATCGGACCACCAAGAGGACCAGTTGCCCCTTGTAATCCAGTAACACCTTTTTCACCACCCAATGGACCTGTCGGTCCCATTAATCCAGTATAACCTATAGTTCCAGTAGTGCCTCTAAACCCCGTAATGCCCTGAATACCGGTCGTGCCTTGAATTCCTGCCCCAGTAACACCTATAATACCTAATCCCGTTATCCCCTGTATACCAGTATCACCCTGAGCGCCACCCCCTGGACCAACCACTCCAGTAATGCCGATTATACCCGTTATACCTTGCACTCCTGCAAAACCAGTTATCCCTATTATCCCAGTGATACCTTGTATTCCTGTTATAGCCGCAGCAATTCCTTGTATACCAGTCTGACCTTGAATACCCGTTAATCCTTGAATTCCTGTTTGACCAACTCCTGTATATCCCTGTAAACCCGTATATCCTTGTAATCCTGCCGCCCCCGTAAATCCCTGAGCGCCAGTTTGACCTTGCCATCCTAATCCTGTAGAACCTTTTATCCCCGTTTGACCCTGTATCCCTATTATCCCGGTTGCACCCGATATCCCTGTTACCCCCTTGGTACCTTGTATTCCAGTTATGCCTATTAATCCTGTAACCCCACATCCTGTTATCCCTCTAATACCAGTTTCGCCAGGAACACCGGGTAATCCAGTAGCACCAAGCCCCGTGACACCCCAAAGACCCGTTACTCCTTTTAATCCTGTAGCACCTATTAATCCTGTAATGCCTTGTAATCCCTGTAAACCTGTGACACCACGTATTCCAGTCTGCCCAGCAGATCCGCTTATACCGGTAATACCAATTAACCCCGTAACACCTTTAACGCCCGTCAGACCAATCGCACCAGTCAATCCCCGTATACCTGTTGCACCTATTATACCGGTGATACCTATAAGACCTGTAACACCAAGTCCAGTTACACCCCAAAATCCTGTGACACCTTTAACTCCGCCTAATCCTGTAATACCTATCAATCCTGTTACACCTAAACCGACAGCACCAGTCATCCCCCTGATACCAGTCCCGCCTATTAACCCTGTAATCCCAATTAATCCTGTCACACCTTGAAGGCCAATTAATCCAGTAACACCCCAAAGTCCGGTTGAACCCTTAGTACCACCTATCCCGGTTATACCTATTAATCCCGTAACTCCCTGATTACTGAGGCCAGTTACTCCCTGAATCCCAGTTTGACCATTTGTTCCTGGTAATCCAGTTATCCCTATGAGACCAGTAATTCCTCTAATACCTGTTTCGCCACGGATACCAGTATGCCCGTCACTGCCTGTGGCACCAACTAATCCCGATAGTCCTGTAGTGCCGCGAATACCAGTAGCCCCGGGAATTCCCTGCAAACCGGTAACTCCTATAATACCAGTCATACCTCTGAGCCCTGTTAGACCCAAAAGACCAGTAACTCCGGCTATCCCGGTTTGCCCGAGTACTCCGGTATATCCACTTGCACCTGTCGGCCCTGGAATATCGATATTCATTTCAAACTCCACTTTCAACGTTACGTCACATTATATTCACCCATTTTTATTGTGCGAATTTTTATAAACTATGAGTCACATTGGGTGGAATTCATTATTACAATAGTCGGTTAACCTACCAAATAATCCTATCGCTTGTCCACCTACTATTTTTCCCCAAACATTAGGTGTAGTTATTCCATACCACAGTGAATAGTACCGATCTTCATAATCATTGACACTGGTAAAAAGTCCCCCACTAATAAAGTCTGAGATTAAACTAGCATCGTCGTCTAGACGTCCAGCCATAGAGATTGCTACACTCCCAGCTAACAAATCAGGACCAGTTATATCTATTGCAAACTGCCGTTCATACCAAAGGTCCAACAACCAACCGGGAAGCCCAACTACGCTCTGTATGGGAATTGAAGAACCTCCAAAGTCGGCACCTTTAAACCCGGTTAATGCGCAACCCCTATCTCGGGGCTGGACGTTTGGGTACAGGACCGCGTCATAGGTAATGCATATTGGTATAACCAACCTATCGATTGTCGGGAACCCAATCAACGGAATCGTTGCCTCTTGAATCCGTCGATGGGCGCAATATATTGTTGGACGACCACCGCTTTGTATATGAAAAGCCCTAAAAACTCTAAATATATACGTTGGCGCACCATCTGCCACATACGCTTCTGCCAAGTATTTTGGTTTAATGTCAGCTGCGTATGCTGCATCATTTGGGTACCAATAGAAGGGTGGAGTGTATCCAAATGGATTAACGTAGTTGAAACTTTTAGCTTCCGACCTAACCGCCACAGGCACTACATTAGGCATTTGTATATATCTAAGCAATTCCAATGCATAGTACAACTCATTGATATGACCAGCGTAGAGTTTTGCTGTTTCAATTGGGGTCTGCTTTACCCAATTCCAAACTCTTGCTCGCATCCAATCGCCTGGTTGAGACATAGCGTTATTAACCCAATGGAATTGAATAGTGGACATTAAATTTGCTTTAGTCCAAACACTCCACGGAGCGCATTCTAATGGCAATGGGTTAACGGATAATGGGGGGATACCCCCACCAGGATAGTAAAACTTGTTGCTACTAATCAGAGTTTCAATCGCCGTTCTAGCAGCCATTAACCAACTATAATAAGTTCTTGTCCTTATATTAACATCCAATAATCCTGGTAATACAACTGCAACACCAGAATCAATAGCCCTTTGATTTATAGTTGATCTTATTGCGTTAGCCTGTGTTGAAATAATCTTAGTGGCCCCACCGACTACTGGAAAATCACTATAATCCCAAATTGGCATGGTATTTTACCCCATTTTATTTTTACTACGTCTATTAGCAATCTAAACTAAATCTAGTGCTGTAAAACTATATTAACACCCTTCTCATGGATCAGGCAACCAATAAGAATATTCTCCACTCCCACTCCCGCCATAATCATTTTGTATAAACAACATAATCTTGTTGTCTATAGTTAATACTGGAAATAAAATTACCTGGGGCATTGTATCTGCATTAGCTTCACCCATTTTAGTAAGTGTAACCCAATCAGACCAATTAACCCCCATATCCTGCGAAATTCTATATCTTATTTCCCCCATTAAGGGGTCGTCAGGAACTGGGATCGATGGGTCAGATGTCATAAACCAAGCAAAACACCAGAGAATATTGTTGTGGTCTATGATAAATGCTAAATTTCTGTATTTCCATTGAGCAGCAACGTCTAATGTCTCGGTAGTTTGTTCATTATCACCGAGGTCTAATGGAACTTCGGTTATAATATCACTACCAGCATCAAATATATGATAAAGACTTATCTTTTTTATTCCGTTGGGGTCAGTCATGTTATTTTCGCTTTCTCATCATCCCATGTATTTAATTTATCTATGTTTATGTGGTGTTGAGCTGGGACTCGAGAACCTTTGTTTGAAGGATTAACCTCTTTAGATTTTTCCCATAGTCCATAAAGAAATTGCATAAAAGTAGCCATATCTTCCATAGAACTAAATTTAACGCTTTCCATTCTTTTTACACCAGCGTAACAATCTCGAAAAAATGAATAAGATGGTCTTGTAGCTGATGGATTATAAGATTTTATATCAAAAACAGGTGGAGTAGAATGAGAACCTAGAACCTTAGCCATATATCACCTATTCTATTGGATAATCTCTACATTCTATATCCATAACTACATCATATGGTCTCACGGTGTAACCTATAGAAATGATTTCACGCAAATCTAAATGAGAATCATCAGAAAGAACCAACACGGGGTCATAAAGATTTAAATCCAAACACAATTCTGCGATTGGGCATGTAAACGAAATTATTTTTTTAGGTCTCATTAATATACGAGCCATACTCTTTGCTACTTGCTTTATAGCTTCAACAGTAGTTAATCTTTTATCTTCCAAACATCCCAATCTTACCTCACCAAGTTTTTCTTCTAACTCTTTATCAACCAACATTACCTGAATTTTATCTCCAGGTTGAGCAAAAACTTCTTCACCTGTTATGGAATCTAATATTTTTTCATCTCTTCTAGTATTAATACCCGACACCATAACCCTAGTCTTATAAGCATCAATTTCTACTTGTGAATAATTAGATATTGGTAAAACCCTACGAGACCCTGAACTTGCCAATCCCACCACTGTTGGATTCTGCCAATTATATTTATCAACAAATATATGCTTCACTTTTTCTAATAAACTATTTTTCTCAAAAACACTCCTATCATATGACTTATATACTAAAGACCCGTTATTATCAACATACATTACCCATCCATAAAAAGTTCTGATTCTTTGCATACAATCCCATACAGATTCACCTATTTCAAATACCCATCCAGCACCCCCACCTTGTATATTTAGTGGGAGTACGGGATCTTTACTAGACTTATCCATGTCTTCAGGGGTAACATATACCCTACCCTGTAAATTAGCTAATTGTGCCAAATCCATTATAGCATTTACATTACTCTTTCCATCATATATAACTTTTTGTGGGATAATGGCTGTTTGAAACTTTTTAATTATATCTTGCATCACGATTACTTTTTTAATTTCAAATACATTACCAGCATTTTTACTATCGGCAATTCTATCTACAAAGAACAATCCTATGGGTGTTGGCGCAATATCTCTTCTTATAGAACCAATATTTAATGATTCACCCAAATGATCTGAATGATAATCATTTTCAAATGAAGCATCAGCTCCAACATTCACTAAAGAGGGACTATTTATAAGATATGGGATATCGGGATTTAAGTACATATCATAAGACAATTCCAAATCACCACTATTATATTGCCCAGAATCATCCACAGACTTTCTGTAGTTAATACCATCTATATTTAAATTTACAATATCTGGTACCACAGCTATATCACTTGATCTTGGAGTAGAAGGACTAAATAACTTTAGATTATATAATATTGGAGTATCGGTAGCTACCAACTCATTTTTTTCATAATTAGCATATGGGTTATTTTGTATATATGTATATTGATAAAGCAACCCTTGTAATGTCACTGTAAACTTATAAAATGCCTCTTGTCTAACATTTGAAGATTCTGGGTCAATATCTCCTTTTAATGGATCATCTATTTCATCTGGACCAGCCTCTGTAATTACTACAATATTTGATGAAGTCATAGGACTTTTTATAATAGATTTAAATTCATGTGTTATGGTATTTAATTTTTCTCCAGTTTTATATTTTTCACTTTCAATAATCCCAATTGGATTATACAAAACGGGGCTTGCCAAGAAATAACATTCTCCATATGTAGAAAAGCTCATTCTCGTTTCATTACCAGTTACAACATCATATTCGTTATCTAATACATCTTTTTGAGTTTTTTTCAACCAATCTGGTACGGGGATTGTAGCTACCATATCCAGTTTTTTATTTAGAATAACAATATTCCCATTAATAAACAATAAAAATATATCTACACTATTTTCCCCACCAATAACATTTCTATACAAAACAGGATTCACCTGATTTAATTCTGTGGGATCATTTTCAGTTCCAGCAGCATATGGTCTTATTTTATTAAATGCCACCTTCAAATGATTCTGCATTGTAAATGTGAATGTTATAGTACATCTGTCATTAGCACCACCAATAGCGGGTTCTTGCCAATATAACTTAAATTCAGTAAAATTATCCATTATTTTATCATTAAAATTACAAACCACAGGAACATTTCTCACAAAACTCAAAAACAACCCTTGGTCAGCACTCAGAAAATTTGTTTTCCCCCAACCACTAGATTCTACTGTTTTTACATCATCTCTTGGGTAATCATATAGCCCATATGGGTCATATGAACGTAAAGACCACCTCTGTATTTCTATATTATCTTCACTTTCACTGTCACTTATCATATTATTAGTTTGATGCCAATACAGTAAAGCTATATCACTACGTTTGCTTCCAGCAACCTCAAATACCGGAGTAAATTTATCTAATGGATTTGGGTATTGAGAGACTCCACTAGGATCTTTTCGTATATATTGCATTCTATTTCTAAAATAGAAATCTTGCCATTCATCAAAGGGACTACCAACAACATCACCAAATTTTTTCTGATAACTACCCCCTGGTTGAAATGTATTAGGACCATTTTCCTGTATAAACTCAAAATCTGGATTATTCTTGCCACCATAAGTCCAAAATTTATTATGCTGTATAACCCAACCTATAGGAATTCCGTATTTTATTCTCCAATCTATATTTTTATCGCCTCTAGCAGTTATCCCACTCATATTATAAAAACTCATATTCTTAGTATATGGTGATAAAATCAACGCATTGATACTCTCTAATAAAGTTAAATCGGTAACTTTGTTCTTATAATTTACCAATATATCTGCATTAAGCCATCCATTATGGCCCATATTCATCATTCTATTTCGTACAGCACTATCTCCACCTAGTAAATTTATATCAACTAAAGATTTCATACATTACCTTCCTGATTGCTGACGAGCATAAAATTCACCTAAAGCATTCTTGTCTAAGTCAACATTAACTAAAACCTGTGGGCTAGAAACAGATCCAGCTACCATTGGCGATTTAGGTCCCTGTTGATAACCAATAGCAGCAATTTTCCCCATTTCTATTGATGCTTGTTGTACTGTGCTCAATAATTCTTTATTCAATTTCATTCTAGCAGCTAAAGCTGGAATTACACTAGCTGGTAAATTAATTGCTCTTTCTAATGTATCTCCCAATGAATCATACAAAGTCCGACTAAGATCATACATATGCTCTGTTGTTTTAGTTCCCTCTTTAGCTTTTTCATTGACAGCCCCCATTTTATCTATCATTTTACCAAATACAGTTTCAACAGACCACGCATCCATAGAATCTTTAGCATCTCTAAATGCTTGCGACATTTCATTAGCATATTCGCTAGTTTTAGCAAAAAATCCAAATACTTTTTCTCCAAGATATAATAGGAATTTAGCCAATTTATTTACAAGCATCCACAACAAAACAAGAGCAGCAGTAATAACAACAGTCCACATTAAAAAATCCAACATTGCTAAAGCTGCAACTTTCAATCCTTTAGCAAGTTCAAAAAACACTCCCTTACATTTCTTTAATATATCTATATAATCTTTAGTCGACATTATAGTCTCTTGAATAATAAATGCACTACCTATCAATAAGCGAGATACAAAATATATAGATTTTCCCAGATATGTAAAGGCCCCACCCATCGCAATAATTTTATCTGTAGCTAAAGTAGCCATCGTTACCAACATATTTCTAATAAAGAAACCTAAACAAAATACAGCGACCCATAAAATTATTTTACCCAATATGAGCCCTACTGCCGACCATTCTTTAAATGCAGTAATCAACCCAGATATTTGCTTCAACACATATATAATCGGAGAAGCCAACCACTTTATGACCTTTATTGTCATAGTAAAACTATCTATTAATACTGTCAATACAGGCAATACTATTTCTGTTATATCACTACCCAATTTCTTAAATGTTTGATTCAAATCCAATAATGCCACTCTATTTTCATCTATGTATTGTTGATTTTTCTTAACACTATTTTGAAATGAGGTATCATTTGCAAAGTCATCTAATAATTTCTTTTCAGCTGCTAATGGTACTAAATTAGCATATGCAGCATCACCAAAAGCATATTCAGCTTCTCTTGCTCTATCCATCCCTGGTTTATATTGCTCTAAATATTTAGTAGCTTCTTGTATAAATTTATTTTGATCGTCAAGTGCTCCATTTTCCTCTGTAATAATACCTAAATTTTTCATTTTTCCAAGCCATATTTTATTATCCATATTAAATAATTTATGATTAGATTCCCATAATTGATTTGTCAACTTAATTATGTCACCAAGATCACCACCAGTTTGTTCCATTGTCCCATGAACTTTTACCGCAGTCTTAGTATTTAATTCCGAATATTTTTGCAACTCTTTAAGATCACGTATATACCGCTCAGTAGCTTGTGAAGTTACCACCATTGCTGCTGACACTTGTCTACTTACAAGTGGGACTTTATACCCCATCTGCACAAATGTTCCTAGCTGTGCAGCCATACTGACATTGATGTTACCAATAACTCGGGACGCATAATCATGCGCCCGAAAAAACATATCAAAGCTGTTTGATATAGCAGCCATATTTATCTCATTCCAGACTTATGACGTTGCTCCTCTTGTTCATATTTGAATTCTCTAAATGTTTCTACAATGTAATCAATATGCATCATTTCCTTAACTAACTTAGCATCTAATTCTAAGACATGTATGCCAAATTTTGTTATCGCGTTATAGCACATTATTGAACCTGTGGTACCAACAAACTTTTTCTTACCTAATACTCTCGCCTCAAATACCTTAACGTGCCAACCGAGTTGCTGACACGTTATGCTGGTGAGTTTTTTGAGTCGTCCTCATCAAACCCATTAAGCTTATTTGCTATTTTAGCCAACTCATCACCATGCTTCTTTGGAAGTAGTTTCACATTTTCCTCATTGATGGGGAGTATGGGTTTAGAAGCATCAACCACAACATCACCGTCTTCATTTACACCCCTAAATTCCCATGATTTCACAGAAGCCAGCAACACTAAAAGTTTCTGCAATCCAGCCTTTACGACAGGCACTGGAGTCTTGGTTTTAACATCAAAATCAACACTCATAATCTTATCATTAATCTCAGCATCTTTACCATAGCTATAAGTACCAATAACATATTTAACCCCATCTATGACCTTTTCTACCATGTCCCGACCCTTTCAATTTTCCCCGATTTACTTAGGTAATATTAAAATCTCTTACAGCATAATTATGACTAAACTCAACCAACTCACCAGGGACCAATGGTCTTTCATGAACACCACGCTTCAAATCAGTTAATGTCAAAGTTATGGTACTAGCACCAACAAATGTAATAGTTACAGAAGCAATATAAGCCAAGATATCGGTCATTAAATCAACACCCTCACTAGAAAGGAATCTTAAATTAGCTGTCAGTACCTGATTACCTTCCCTAACATACTTAGCTGCTCTCTTAGGAGTCAGAGTACTATCAATAATAGGCACCCAATCAGTATTATGGTTAATATTCAACGAGAATCCAGTAAGTTCAACTCCAACAATACCAGCTAAAGCACCTTCAAACCACATTAAACATCTATCTGTAGAAGGAGTCATTACTCCACCAGCACCATCTTGAGAATATAATCCCTTCCAGTTCATATTAGCTCTTAACTCGCCACCAGCAACGCACTCTAGAGCGAGAGTGTCCATCTTACATCCATTATGTAATTTATTCTCAGCAGCATGACCACCTTCTACGGTAAACTCAGTTAATCTACCATCAACTCCTCTTTTAGCATAATTTATCAATGCATTATCCTGTAATATGAGACTAACGTTACCAAATACGCGAATCAATGCCTCACGTATCTGACTAGGACGCCAATCACCAATGGTTCTAATTTCCCTTGGTTCTGACTCCTCTGTCATTGAACCACCAGCGACTATCCCAGCGGTCGCCCCCATGAAATGAAAATATTCATCGATTCCCAAAATATATGGCATTTTACTTCTCCTTATTGG
>Ga0315289_10006537_pt1 | contig 17118 bp, 14 predicted proteins | sample YL17G11_40_MG_FD_203452 | JGI IMG/M metagenome (GOLD analysis project Ga0315289, IMG submission 203452) | Sediment microbial communities from Yellowstone Lake, YNP, Wyoming, USA - YL17G11_40 | ecosystem: Environmental > Aquatic > Freshwater > Lake > Sediment | place: USA: Wyoming | collected... | reverse complement strand
AGTTCCACGTGCCGATCGTCATCTTTATCGACACGCAGGGCGCGTATCCGGGGATCGGCGCGGAGGAGCGCGGCGTCGCTGAGGCCATTGCCGTCAACCTCCGCGAGATGAGTTGCCTGCGGGTCCCGATCGTCGGCACCGTCATCGGCGAAGGCGCCTCGGGCGGATACGTCGGCATCGGCGTCGCGGACCGTCTGTTGATGCTCGAGTACGCCTATTGCAGCGTCATTACGCCGGAGGGATGCGCGGCGATTCTGTGGCGGACGGCGGCCAAGGCGCCTGAGGCTGCCGAGGCGCTTCGGTTGACGGCCGCGGATGTGAAACGGTTCGGCGTCATCGAGGAGATCGTTCCGGAACCGCTCGGCGGGGCGCATCGTAACCCGCGCGAGATGGCTATCACGCTGGAGCGGCGAATCGGCCGGCACCTGAGGGAACTGAAGCAGCGGCCTCTAGATGAACTGCTGGCGGAGCGCTATGAGAAACTTCGCCGCGTCGGCGTTGTGGCCGAGGCGGCGGCCGGGTCTGTCGCCTCGGGCCAGGAGGGGGCCGCCCAAGGGCCGTCGGCCTCGTGATCCTCGATTCATCACTCGGCGTGGGAGGCTTTCGGGTGGGCCGTGCCCTGGAAGGCTGGTTGGGCTTGGCGGTGTTGGCGGTTGCCATCGCCGCCCCGGCGGCCGAGGCGCCCAGACCTGAGGACCAGCCGAAGGCCGAAACGCCCGCCATCCAACCCGATTGGCGGAAAGACCTCGACTCGGCTTTGAAAGAAGCCGCCGCCTCCGACCGCGTTGTCCTCATCTACTTTTACGCCGACTGGTGCCAGCCCTGCGAATGGATGAACCGCGGCTGCTTCGGCAACAAGCCCATGGTGACGTTCATTTCCCGGCACTTCATCCCGCTGCGCGTGGACGACACGAAGGAGACGAGCCAGGTCAGCCAGAGGTTCGGCATCCGCGTGTATCCGAGCGTCCTTTTTCTCCTGCCCACCGGCGAGACGCTGCACTTTGCCATGGGACCACGCACACCCGATGCGTTTGCCAACCTTTTGAACCAGATCCGTCTGTTTCCCGAACTTATGCGCGACCAGAAAAAGGCACCGAACGACCTCGAGGCGAACTTCGCCCTCGGCAACGCCTTCGCGATGCTCAATGAACTTCACCGCGCGGCGCCCTTCCTGGAACGGGCGGCCGAACTTGACCCCGACAACAAGCACGGACGCCGCAGCCAGGCCAAACTCATCCTTGCCCTGGTGCCGGTCGAGAACGGCGACACGGCCGCCACCCTCGACAACCTCACAACGTATCTTCTCGACTTCCCCAATGCGCCGGAGGTTCCGACAGCCATGTATTACATCGGCACCGCCCTCTACGGCGAGAAACGGTATGGCGAGGCGCGCGAGGCTTTCGTGGAACTCCAGAAGCGCTTTCCTCAACATCCCATGACATATAAGGCCGACAAGGCCATCGAGCACATCGACGGCCTCCTGCGCGCGTTAGACGATAGTCGGCCCGAGGCGCCCGGAACCCGAGCCCGAACCGAAGCACGCCCTGCCCGAAGAAGAGCCGTCCGCCACACAAGGCCGAATGACGAAACCCGAATGACGAATCAAACGGCAAGGCCGAATGACGAAGGCGGCGGAGCCGCGCCGCGCCAGATCTTCCTGGCCGTGTTCCTCGGGTTTGCCGCCGGCATGATTCCCGGCGTGAACCTGACGGTCCTGACCGCGAGGCCCTGCACTATCCTTTGCCCGCCAGGTGTCGCGCGAGGTACCGCCCCGTGTGGCTATCGGGCGATCGGACAAGGCGTTCGGGCGGTCCGGCGGCGATGACGCGGCCACCGGCGTCGCCCCCCTCCGGCCCCAGGTCGATGACCCAGTCGGCGCTCTTGATCACCTCGAAGTTGTGTTCGATGACAACCATCGTATTCCCCAGGTCCACCAGGCGCGCCAGAACGTCGAGGAGGCGTTGAATGTCGGCGAAATGGAGGCCCGTCGTCGGCTCGTCCAACACGTAGAGCGTCCGGCCGGTGGAGTGCTTTCCGAGTTCGGCGGCGAGTTTGACGCGCTGGGCCTCGCCGCCCGAAAGCGTCGTCGAGTTTTGCCCGAGCGCGATGTAGCCGAGTCCCACCGCTTCAAGCGTCTCGAGTTGCTCGACGATGCGCGGAAAGTTCTCGAAAAACTGAAGGGCCTCGCTCACCCGCATTTCCAGCACGTCGGCGATTGTCTTCGCGCGGTAAGTGATTTCGAGCGTCTCGCGGGCGTACCGGCTGCCGTGGCACTCGCTGCACGTCACGTACACATCGGGCAGGAAATGCATCTCGAGTTTCCTGACGCCCTGGCCCTGGCAGGCTTCACAGCGCCCACCCTTGACATTGAAACTGAATCGGCTGGGCCCGTAGCCCCGAACCTTCGCCTCGCGTGTCTGGGCGAAGACGCGCCGAATGTGGTCGAACACCTTGGTGTAGGTGGCGGCGTTGGATCGCGGGGTGCGGCCGATAGGGCTCTGATCGATCTCGATGACGCGGTCCACCTCGTCCGCCCCGGAGAGGCGTCGATAGGCGCCGCATTTTTCGCGGCTTCCGTACAGTTTCCGCCGAAGCGCCGGCGCCAGCGTCTGAGCGACCAGCGTGCTCTTGCCCGAACCGCTCACGCCCGTGACGCACACCAGGCACCCCAGCGGAAAGGCGACCGAGAGGTTCTTCAGATTGTTCTCGCGGGCCCCGGAGAGCCGGATGGCTCGCCGGCGGCTGGCGCGGCGCCGCGTCGTCGGAATCGGAATCGCGATGTGGCGCGCCAGGTACCGCCCCGTCAGCGAGCCTTTGGAGGCGGCGATCTCGGGGACCGTTCCCTCAGCCACAATGCGCCCGCCGTGCTCGCCCGCGCCGGGGCCCATGTCCAGCACGTGGTCGGCCGCGCGGATCGTGTCCTCGTCGTGCTCGACGACGACGACGGTATTCCCCAGGTCTCGCAGGCGCAGCAGGGTGTCGAGAAGCCGGCGGTTGTCGCGCGCGTGCAGGCCGATCGTCGGTTCGTCCAGGACGTAGCAGACGCCCACTAGGCCGCTGCCGACCTGCGTCGCCAGCCGGATCCGCTGCGCCTCGCCGCCGGCCAGGGAATCGCTCGAACGGTCGAGCGTCAGGTACCCGACGCCGACGCCCAGCATGAACCGCAGACGGTTGCGGATTTCGGCGACGACCTGGCGCCCGATCGTTTCCTTCTCGCCTTCCAGGTGAAGGGAGTCGAAGAAGCCGGCGGCTTCGGTCACACTCATGGCGCAGATTTCGTGGATGGCTTTGCCGCCCACCATGACGGCTCGCGCCTCCGGCCTGAGGCGCGCCCCCCGGCAGGCCGGGCAGGGCTGCTCGCTCATGAACTGTTCGAGCCAGCGCCGGACCGACGCCTTGCGGTTCTTCGCGTCCAGGCGCTGGAGGCTGGGGATAACACCTTCCCATGGCTCGGCTGGGCGCCCGGTAGGTTCCCGCTTGCGTCCGGCGTTCGGCGTTCCCCCATGGAGCAAGGCGTCGCGGGCGCCCTTCGGAAGTTTGCGGAAGGGCGTCTCGGGGTCCACCTTGAAATCGCGGATGAAGCGGGCGAGCGCCTCCTCGTAGAACGACCGGTAGCGGTGCGGGCCTGCCTTCCAGGGCGCCAGCGCCCCGGCCGCCAGCGAGAGGTCCGCGTCGGGAACGATGAGATCCTCGTCAAACTGCTGGACGGCCCCAAGGCCGTGGCAGGTCGGGCAGGCCCCATACGGGCTGTTAAAACTAAAGAGGCGGGGCGAAAGTTCCTCGAAACTCAGGTTGCAGCGGACGCACGCGTACCGCTCGCTGTAGAGGGTGTTTTTCCAGTGCCCCTCCGCCGACTCGTGGCTCACGAGCACCAGGCCGTCGCTCATGCGGAGGGCGGTCTCGACGGAATCGGCTAGGCGACTCCGGGAGGCCTCCTTCGCCACCAGGCGATCGACGGCAGCCTCGATCGTGTGGCGCCGGCCCTTTGCGAGCCGGGGAACGTTCTTCAGTTCGTACATCTGCCCGTCGATTCGGACGCGGATAAAGCCGTCCGCCACGACCCCGCGGATGACCTCCTTGTGCTCGCCGCGCTGCCCGCGCACCAGCGGCGCCAGCACCATGAGGCGCGTGCCCGGCGGGAGCCGCAGCACACTCTCGACGATTTCCTCGGGCCGCTGCGGGCGGATCGGCCGGCCGCAACGCGGACAGGCCGGCGTCCCCACCCGCGCGAACAGAAGGCGCAGATAATCGTGAATCTCGGTGACCGTCGCGACGGTGGAACGCGGGTTGAAGCCGGTCCGGCGCTGCTCGATGGCGATGGTCGGCGGAAGACCTTCGATGGCGTCCACGTCGGGCTTTTCCATCTGGTGGAGAAACTGGCGGGCATAGGCCGACAGGGACTCGACGTAGCGCCGCTGGCCCTCGGCATAAATGGTATCGAACGCGAGGCTCGACTTTCCGCTGCCCGAAAGGCCCGTGATGACCACCAGACGGTCGCGCGGGATGCGGACGGTGATGTTCTTCAGGTTGTGCTGGCGGGCGCCCTGGACGAGGATGCATTCGTCGCCCTTCGACATACTCAGGGCGACCCTGAGATTAGTCGAAGGGTCGCCGTTGCTGGCGGCCGCACGGGTCCCATTCGCGTTCGGCGGCGGCTTTCGAGGAGGGTGCGCCATTCGCCGACAGCCTCTCCTGTGAAAGACAACATACCCTGGTCGAATCCCTTATCCTAGCCGACAGTGCTTGGCGGGGCAAGAGGAGGGCCGCACGAAAAACATCGGCGAGGCTGGCGCTAGGCCGACGCGTCCGCCAGAGCCTTTTGGTACTCGTCCCAGAGGTCGGCCTTGGAATCGCCGGCGAGGACCCGGTCCCAGGGGAGGACCTCGTCCCGCCCGCGGGTGCGGTGGGCGTAGAAGGCCGGATCGATGCCGGCGGCCTTGAAGGCGGCCTCCCAAGAGGCCATGTGGAGGGTTTCGTCCCAGGCGTCGAAGCGGGCGCCGGCGCGCCAGGCTTCGTAAACGACCCGGCCGATTCTTCGGTCGCCGCGAGCCAGCACCCCCTCCAGCAGGCTGCGATCCACGCGGTGAATGCGAAGGTGGAGGCGCCGCTCCCCGAGCGACTTGAACAGGGTTTCACGCGTGCGAGTCAGGTAATCGGCGCCGGCCATCGCCGCAAACTGGAACGGCGTGTGCGGCTTGGGGACGAAGTTGGAGACGGCGAGGTTGACGCGGCCGGGGCCCTTGCCGCTCTCACGCCTCAGGTCGCTGATCCGCCGGGCCAAAGACGCAATCGCCCGGACGTCCTCCTCGGTTTCGCCCGGCAGGCCGACCATAAAATACAATTTCACGACGTTCCACCCGCGGTTCCACGCCTCGCGGGCGCCCGCGAAGAGGTGCTCGTCGTCCATTGGTTTCCCGATGACGCGGCGAAGGCGGGGCAGGGCGGCCTCAGGCACCATCGTCAGGCCGCTCTTGCGGACGCTCCCCAGGAGGCGCGGCACGACTTCGAGTTGATCGTTCGTGCGGAGGCTCGGGAGGCTGAGGCTGACGCCCTTCGGAGCGAACTCAGCATCCAGCGTCGTCAGGATGGCCTTCAGCCTGGGATGGTCGCTGGGCGAAAGGCTCGTCAGCGAAATCTCCTCCAGCCCCGTGTGCGCGTAACAGGCCCGCGCCAGTTCCAGGATGCGCTCCGGGCTGCGGAGCCGGACCGAACCCTTCGTCCGCCCCGACTCACAGAACCGGCACCGCCGCGGACAGCCGCGCATGATCTCGATCGTCACGCGGTCGTGAATGACCTCGGTGTTCGGGACCAGCGGCGACGTCGGGAACGGCGCGCTCTCCAGGTCGCGAACGTGGGCGGCGATTGTCCGCTCGGGCAGGCCGCCGACCTTCGGTTCCAGGGCGGCGAGGGTTCCGTCGGCGTTCCACGCGGGTTCCACGAGGCCGGGCGCGTAGAGAAAGTCGAACTCGCGCGCCAGCGCAGCGATGAGACCAGAGCGTCCGAGGCCCTCGGCGCGCCGCTGGGCCAGTCGGCCGACGAGTTGCGGCAGCGCGTCCTCGGCCTCGCCGATGAGCATCAGGTCGAAGAAGGGCGCCATCGGCTCCGGATTGTTGACGCCGGGGCCGCCCGCCAGAATAAGCGGGTCGTCGCCCGTGCGGTCGGCAGCGAGGACGGGAATCCCCGCCAGGTCGAGCATCCCGAGGACGTTCGTGTAAAGCATCTCGTACTGGAGCGAGAAGCCGACCACGTCGAACTCGCGCACAGGCCGGCGCGATTCCCAAGAGAACAGCGGAATGCCCGCCTGCCGCATCCGGTCCTGGGCATCGACCCACGGCGCGTACGTCCGCTCGCACAGTACGTCTTCGCGGGCGTTCAGGAGGTGGTAAATGATTCCCGAGCCGAGATGGCTCATGCCGATGGCGTAGGTGTCCGGGAAGGCGAGGCAGAAGCGCAAGGCGACCGTATCCCAATCCTTGCGGACCGCGCCCACCTCGCCGCCCACGTACTGGCCGGGCTGCTGGACGAAAGGCAAAAGGTCGCGCGAAATCGCGCGGGCAAGTTGTCCGTTCGAGGAGGCCATGAAGCCGTAACAGTACACCCTCGGGGCCGGACGGTCAAGCACTCGGGATTGGCCTTGCAAAGTGCCGCCCGCGGCGCTATAAGGTCGGCACCGGCTCGGGGTGTAGCGCAGGTGAGGCTAGGGCGTCCCGGGCGGGAAGGTCGCGGGTCCGCCAGAGGCTTGTAACGGTTCGAACCGGAGCGACGGAGAATCTAACAATCGGGGTGTAGCGCAGTCTGGCTAGCGCGCGTGGTTTGGGACCACGAGGCCGTGGGTTCGAATCCCACCACCCCGACCACCATCCAGGCCGGTCGCCCGGCGCGTGTCGTTCGAGCCGCGACCCTAAGGCACCGCCCTGAGCGAAGCCAAAGTTCTAACCGCAAAGTGCGCCAAGAGCGCAAAGAAAGGCAGGGATGGGGTAAAGGCCAAACAGCAAGCAGTCTGTCGTCTGCTTGCCGTTTGTTGTTCCCCCCGCTAGGTCGTTCTTTGCGGGCTTTGCGCACTTTGCGGTTAAGACACGCCTTCACTTATGAACGGCCGCGATTGTGGATAACTTTTTGGCGCGAGTTTTGGGGGGTATTTTGGGGCGATTTTTTGGAACCCATAGGCCCTGGCGCTAGCGTCCAGGGGGATTTTTCGGCGGACGGGGTGCCTTTGGTAAGATGGGCAAGCGCGGATTTTGCAACTTTTTGCAGTTTTTTGCGGGGTTTTTGGCCGGTTTTGGGGGCTTTTTGCGGCCATTGGGCGCTTTTCGCATCCATGTCATGTGCATACCTTTATGTTAATAACTATTTTTCCGCGTCTTTGGCATGGGATTTGCGCAGCCTTCACCGCAGAGAGCGCGGAGAGCGCAGAGAAAGACAGAGATAGGGGGAAGGCGACGGCGAAACGGCACAGCCTTCAACCCCGGCGCGCCGGGGCCGAGGACGCAGAGGGAGGATTGGGGAACCCGGCTTCGCCCCGGCGCGCCGGGACTACGCCGTGGCAGACGACAAACGGCGCAAAGCCAAACCACCGAAAGGACGCAGAGGGGGGAAGGTGGAAAGGCAACGCGGAACTCGGAATGCGGAACGCGGAACGCAAGAGGCAAGGCAGAACGTAGCCCGAAGGGCTCCAATGAAGGAACAGGGAGAATGCAGAATGCAGAACGAACGGCAAACGGATTTGAGGCGAGAGCCCCGTTCCATTGCGGATTTGGGATTTCGGATTGCCCTTCGACCCTTCGACACACTCAGGGTCGCCCCGAGCGTGGTCGAGGGGCGAGAGCCTCAGGGCCCTGAGCATGTTCGAAAGGCGGATTGCGGATTTAACGGCGAACGGCAACCCGACGTGCCGTTGACTTTGGACCTTGGACTTTGGACCTTGGACCGCGTTCAAGCGTGTCGCCGGAAATCGGCCCCTCGACCATGCTCGGGCCGCCCCGAGCCTGTCGAGGGGAGGTTCTCGAAGGGCGGAAAAACGAAATCCGTGTGGGGTTCCCCGAATTCCCCGGCAAACTGACTGAGTTGAAAAATGATTGTGATGGGACTTGACGCGGCACACCGTAAAGCGGTACAGTGAGCGTGTCTAGACTGAGGTATGTCCGGCATGAATCGAAAGACTTGCCTTATCCCGCATCCCATTCCTTACCAGGGAAGCAAGCGATGGATTGCGCCTACGGTTACCCGCTGCCTGCCGACAGACACGCAAGTTTTGATTGAACCCTTCGCTGGTTCCGCAGCCGTATCACTTGCCGCAGCCTATTGGCGAAGAGCAAAGAAGTTTGTGCTTGGAGATGTAAACGCACCCCTGATTGCCTTGTGGGCGGAGATCATTGAAAGACCGCAAGAGTTATCCAGGGCCTATGCTCTTCTTTGGAGAGAACAAGAGGGCCGCGAGCGTGAATACTACAATGAAGTTCGCGCCGAGTTTAATAAGTCACACCGCCCCGATCTGTTGTTGTATTTGCTGGCCCGCTGCGTCAAGGCTGCCGTTCGTTACAATTCGGATGGGGAGTTTAACAACAGCCCTGACAATCGCCGTCGAGGCGCCCGCCCCGCGACAATGAAGGAACGGATTTGGGGGGCCTCTCAATTACTAAGGGCCAAGACGGGCCTGCATGTGGGCGATTACGGAGAACTCTTGGAGCGAGCGCGCCCTCAAGATGTGGTTTATATGGATCCGCCCTATCAAGGTGTATGTAAAAAGCGGGACGCGCGGTATTTGGAACCGGTTCGCTTTGAGGATTTGGTGGGCCGGCTTGAAGACCTGAACCGGCGCGGCATTTCCTACATCGTAAGTTATGACGGGCGGACGGGCGAGAGACGGCACGGACGCACTTTGCCAAGCGAACTTGGCCTGGCTCACTTCGAGGTCGAAGCGGGCTGTTCGACTCAGGCGACGCTCTTGGGGCGGCGCGAGAAGACCTACGAGTCTCTTTATCTCTCGGAGGCCTTGCTGCGCCGCATGGACGTATTGCCCTTTCCCTTGAAGCCGGGAAGATGGGCCCAGCAGATGCTCATCGGCGTCTAAGCGTGAGCGACCCGAAGAAGTCTCCAAAGTTTCGGAAGTTGCTAAAACGCGTCAAGGGGAAGCGCGCGCAAGTTGTCATACGACACATCCTCAAGCACGGCTTTGTCACCACGGAAGACCTGAAAACCAAGTACGGATACGACCATCCACCGCGCGCCGCGCGGGATGTTCGAGAGGCTGGTATTCCGCTGGAAACTTTCCGCGTCAAGAGCAAGGAAGGAAGGCAGATTGGCGCGTACCGGTTTGCGGACCCCTCCCAGATGCGACACGGCAGGCTCGGCGGACGCAAGGCCCTGTCCAAGGGCCTGAAGGACAGACTCTTGGAGGAAAGTGGTTGCAAGTGCAGTATTTGCCTGGGAACCTATGAGGGGCGGCATTTGCAGGTAGACCACAGGGTTCCATACGAGGTTTCCGGGGAACCGAAAGGTGAAAAACCGCAAGACTTCATGCTCCTCTGCGGTTCATGTAATCGGGCCAAGTCATGGTCTTGCGAGCATTGCCGGAATTGGGTTTCCGCGCGCTCGATAAGCGTATGCTTGTCATGTTACTGGGCAAGTCCCGCGGAATACAACCACATCGCACAGCGTGAGGTCCGCAGAATAGACGTAGTGTGGACTGAGTCAGAGGTGGCAGAACACGATCTCTTGCAGCAGTTGGCCGCGCACTACGGGATACCGCTGCCTGAATATGTCAAGCGCGCTCTGCGCCGCCACGGGGAACAGGAACCTCCCCTGCGTTAAATACCTTGTCCGTGTCTGCCAAAGGCTCGTCGTAACCAACTGCCTGGCTCGGCCTCCGTCCCGGCGCGCCGGGACTACGCCGTGGCAGGCAGGGGGTATGGTTTCACCGCAGAGGTCGCAGAGATCGCGGAGAGGGATTCGGGGAACAGAGAATCCGGAAACCGGAGGCCGGAACCCGGAAAAAGGGGGCGAAAGGCAGTGGGCCGGAAATCGCTGTCGCCGGCCCGGCCGAAGGTCCCTGCGGGAAGGGCTCCTTTGAAGGAACAGGGACCCCAAAGGGGTCCAACGGCGAACAGGGACCCCAAGGGGGTCCAACGGCGAACAGGGAGAAATCGGAAAAACGAAATCGGTGTGGGGTTCCCCAAATTTTCCCCCGAATTCCCTTCTACCGAATGACGACAGGACCACCAAGTACCTACAAGCGGCCTGGCGGCCTTGCAGGCACCGAAGAGCATCCGCGTATGGCAGGGCTCGCACCGCGTTCCTCACATCCATATGATGTGCTTTGTCATCTCCAAAACTGCCTTCAAGGCGGGATCCCACCGCTCCGGCTTGCCTCCGAAGAAGCCAACCTTAAAGAGATACCATTTGTCGCCCTGAGCCTGATGCTCGTTGATGATCTCGGCAAGGACTGAGCCCTCCTTGTTGCGGTCATGCCGATACATAAAGGCTCCAGGCATGGCCCAGCTGATGGCATCAGCCGACCAGAAGGACTGCATGGCCTCAAAGCGGTCAAAGGCTCTCTCATATCCTTCATTGTCTGGAAGTACTTCGCGCAGTGGCTCTCGCAACACCTGGAAGAGTCGTTCACTAAGTGGAAACTTCTTGTTCTCGAGGCCCGGAACAACCTTGAAGATCTCTGGTTTCAAAGCATCAGATAGCCCTATGACCAAATCCCCTGAGCCTCGATAGTCCCGAACCTTGGGCTTGCTGAGCAGGTCATACAATGCCTCATAGTGTGCGCTGGCAACAGCGGCGATGCCTCCGGCGTACAGGGTCAGCACCGCAGGATATGCACGCAACCCTTGCATGGCGTTGTTCCATGCCTGCGGACGCGAGGGATTGGCCAAGCGATTGACGCTGTTGACCCACAAAAAATGATGCTCCTTGCCGCCCCAATAAAAGCCTGTCGCCATCATGGCTACTGCAACCTCAGAGAGCGCCTCGAAGTCCGCAATCCGTTTCGCCACGTCTTCGTTCTTGAAACTACCGGTGACCGGATAGCGGTCGTCCCCCGTTTCCCTGACAATCCGCTCGACTTCCTGCGTCAATAGGTCATGCAACAGGATTCGATACTTCGCTTCGGAGAGGTACTTTTTGGCCTGCGCGACGCCGACCTTGGCGGAAAGCGGGTGCGGAAGGTCGATCTCTGTTAGGGCGTCAACCTTCTCTGCGAGTTGCGTGAAGAACTGGTCGGCACTCTCAATGTTGATCGTCTGGGCCCCCCTAAGGCCGATGAGTTCCTTGGCTGCCTCGCATAGGGGCCCCTTGACTGTCCAATAGGTCGTGAAACGGCGACTCTTGCACCTTTCCATAGCTCGCCGCAGTGCCGCATCCCACTCCGCCGACCAACCGCAGACAACAAGGCCGAATTCATCGAAGACTCGGTCAAGCAGAGCGTCCACCTTTGCATCATAGGCATCGAGTTCAACCGGGGTATTCCTCGTGCGGACGTCGAGATAGTCACCGTGAAGTTTGACGACCGTGCACTTACCGTGCACAAGAGGCATGGCCCCCTCAACCGCATCGGCACTGCTGATGACCGTCGGAGGAACGCCGGCTGCCTCGAGGGCCTGCTCCATAAGGCGGTCGAAGTTGGTCGTCAGGATAACCTTTATGTGACCGCTCTTGACAAGCCGCGCTACGGCGTGGTGAGCCGGAGTCGGAACCTTCAGGCCGCGTTCGCGTTCTTCGTCGGTGGGTTCGAAGTAACCCGCGAGCAGTCGGCTCCTCTCGGCCTGCGACTTGGCGACTGCGTCCAACAGGCCACTGTATGTAGGTTCCTGGTGGTACTTGCTCTTGAACCACGCCTCGGGATCCGGATCGCATTCATCACCAAGAAGCGTTGCCAAGTGGCGAATCAGGTCGAGCACGACCTCCCAACCCGTGGGGATGCCCGCGGGACGTGAAACGCCCGATCCCAGAAGGACAGCATAGACGCCCGGGTTCGCATGCATCGAAATCGCCAACGACAAGAGGGGGTCAATCATTTGTTCTCTTCGTTCCCGCCTTTGGGGTTCGTGTTACTACGTTATCTGATGTAGTCCCCCACGAACGCACGGACGCCTTTAATCATGCGGTCCACGTCCCCCGGCTTCGGAATTCTGGCGGAATTCTGTGGACGCAATACCTATTTTCCCAAAGGGCACGTCGTAACTGAGTATTGTTTCACCAGAAGTCGGCGAAGTCCAATGGAAAAGCGGCATGGCTGTTTCTTCGAGCAGCGCGGGGCCTTGTGCCCCGCGGGTTTGGGCGCGAGGGGCAAGCCCTCGCGCTACAGATCAGACTATGCCCCTCACCCCATCCCTCTCCCGCCAGGGGCGAGGGGGAATCAAAGAGCCCTCACGCCAGTTTCTTGGCGATTTGTTTGTCGAGGATTTTTTTCACGGTCAGGGCAGGGATCATTATACCACGGAGGGGAGGAAGGGCGGGAAGAAAAGATTGCGGATTGCCCTTCGAGACCCTCAGGGCCCTGAGCATGGTCGAAGGGCGGATTTCGGATTGCGGAATGAACGGCAAAGGAAACAAAACACGGCGAGATCCCTCGGCTGCGCTCGGGATGACAACTTTCTAACGCACGGCGAGATCCCCATTCGACTCCGCTGCGCTTCGCTCAGGGCAGGCCTCGGCTGCGCTCGGGATGACAACCTTACAACGGCCACGGCGAGACCCCTCCGCTCCGCTTCGCTCCGGTCGGGGTGACAGTCCGCTCGGCGTGCTAAACGTGGACGGCATCCCCCCGGCGGTCAAGAGGAACGCGATTCGGCCAGCGTATGGATCTCTTCGAGCAGGACGTCGAGGAGGTCTTTTTCCGGGACCTTGCGGAGGGGCTTGCCCTCGCGGAAAAGAATGCCGTGACCTTTTCCGGCGGCGATGCCGACGTCGGCCTCGACCGCCTCGCCCGGACCGTTCACAACGCACCCCATGACGGCCACGGTGAGCGGTTCGCGGACGTCGCGGGTGCGGGCCTTAAGTTCCTCCACGAGTCCGATGAGGTCCACCTCGCACCGGCCGCACGTCGGACACGAAAGAATGCGGATGCCCTGCCGCGGGCGAAGGCCCAACTCCGCGAGGATTTCCTGGGCCATGAGGACTTCGTTCACGGGAGAGCCCGTCAGACTGACTCGCACCGTGTCGCCGATGCCTTCCGACAGAAGCGTCCCGAGGACGATGGCCGAACGGGTGCGTGCCTCGTCCATCGGCCCGGCGGCGGTGATGCCCAGGTGAAGCGGCAGGTCGCAGGCCTCGGCGAGCAGACGGTAGGCCTGGAGCGTGGTCGGCACGTCGGACGCCTTGGCCGAGAGCACCAGGTCGCGAAAACCTTCCGTTTCGGCCAGGCGGACCCATTCCATGAGGACGTCCACCATAAGGCGAGCAAGGTCACTCGAGTCAGACGCGCCAGGGGCGCATGCGCGCGGCCCGCAAGCGGGCCGGCGAACCAGACGTGCGCCGGCGGCGGCGCTCGGCGAGGGACCCATTCGACTGCGCTGCGCTTCGCTCAGGGTAAACCGTGACCGCCCGCGAAGCAGGCGGCTCGAAAGGCGCGCGCCGCGGACGCTGCCGGAGTTGACGCCGAAACGGATGGGCCGGCCGAGTTCGGCCGCCCGCGCGAGCACGCGGCGCAGGCCGTCCTTATCATCGATGTTGCCCGGATTGAGGCGGACCTTGGCGACGCCCGCCTCGAGGGCCTTGAGGGCGAGCGACGTGGTGAAGTGAATGTCGGCAATGAGGGGGACCGGGGAGGAGCGGACGAGTTCCGCGAGGGCGTCGGCGTCGGGAATCGAAGGGACGGCGACGCGCACGAGATCGCACCCCGCGGCGGAGAGACGGCGAATCTGGGCCAGCGTCTCCCTCACGTCGCGCGTGTGCGTGGTCGTCATGGACTGGATGCTGACGGGGTGGGTGCCGCCGATCGGCACGGGGCCGACGTGGACCGCCCGGCTCGGACGCCTCGCGAATCGTTTGTCGCCCGCCATGGGCGTCATTATCTTGGGCGGCCGGCGCGGATGTCAAGGCCGTGACCGCGACCCTTCGGCAGGCTCAGGGCAGGCTCAGAAGGTCGCGGCTCGAACGGCGCGCGGGGGGGCATGCCACGGTAGGGAACGTGACCGGCGGCTTCCGCCGCTGGCTCGAACCCCGAGGAGTCGGGGCAGGCAGCGAGCGGAAGACGGCGCTTGACACGAGTAGCACTCTTCCGTAGAATGTGCTATTGGCATGCGCGACAGACGCTAAGCCGCAAGCGGCACGGACGCTAAGCCGCAAGCGGCACGGACGCTAAGCCGCAAGCGGCACGGACGCTAAGCCGCAAGCGGCACGGACGCTAAGCCGCAAGCGGCACGGACGCTAAGCCGCAAGAGGCACGGACGCTAAGCCGCAAGCGGCACGGACGCTAAGCCGCAAGCGGCACAGACGCTAAGCCGCAAGCGGCACAGACGCTAAGCCGCCCCGAAGGGGTCCAACGACGAGCAGGGACAAGCGGCACAGACGCTAAGCCGCAAGCGGCACGGACGCTAAGCCGCAAGCGGCACGGACGCTAAGCCGCAAGCGGCACGGACGCTAAGCCGCCCCGAAGGGGTCCAACGACGAGCAGGGACAAGCGGCACGGACGCTAAGCCGCAAGCGGCACAGACGCTAAGCCGCAAGCGGCACGGACGCTAAGCCGCAAGCGGCACGGACGCTAAGCCGCCCCGAAGGGGTCCAACGACGAGCAGGGACAAGCGGCACGAAGGAGGGCGGGTCATGAGCGGCAAGTTGGTCCGTTTCGGCGTTTCGATAGACGAGCGGCTCCTGAAGGTGCTCGACGGCATCGTGGCCCGGCGCGGGTACACGAGCCGAAGCGAGGCGCTCCGGGACCTCGTGCGGGCCGAGCAGGTCCGCGAGGCCTGGGAGAAGGAAACGGGGCCCGTCGTCGGCACGCTCACACTCATCTACGACCATCACGTCCGGGCACTCGCGGAGCGGCTCGTGAGCCTCCAGCACGACCACCACGGTCTGGTCCACTCGACGATGCACGTCCACCTGTCGCACCGGATGTGCCTGGAGGTCATCGTGCTGAACGGCAAGCCTCAGGAGGTTCAGCGGCTGGCGGACCGGTTGATTGCCGCGAGGGGCGTGAAGCACGGGCGCCTCGTGGCGACGACGGGCGAGGATTTGGTTTAGGGCCATTATCTACGAAGGAGGATTCCCGTGCATATTGCCTCTAAGTTTCTCGCTCCCGAAGTGTGGGGGACGATGGGTGCCGTCAGCGGACTGGCGCTGGGCGGAGCGCTATCAATGGCCAGACGCAAAATGGACGACCGGAACGTCCCCTTGATGGGCGTGATGGGGGCGTTTGTGTTTGCAGCCCAGATGGTGAACTTCCCGATTCTGGCAGGGACGAGCGGACACCTGGGCGGGGGTTTTCTGTTGGGCGTTTTGCTCGGCCCTTCGCTGGGGATCATCGTCATGACCTCGGTCCTCGTGGTTCAGGCCCTCGTCTTTCAGGACGGGGGCGTGGAGGCGCTCGGGGCGAACATCTTCGTCATGGGAGTCGTCCCAAGCCTGCTGGGCGGGGCGGTGCGGAGTCTCTGGCGTCGGCCGGGATGGATTGCATATGCGGCCACGTTCGCCGGCGCGGTGGTCGGCGTCCTGGCCGGTGCGACGCTGGTAATTCTGTTCCTTGACTGGTCGGGCACCTTGCCCCAAAGCGTCAGCCTTGTCCAGGCGCTCGGGGTGATGGATTCGTTTCACCTTTTCATTGGCTTGGTGGAAGGCGGTATCACGGTGGCCGTGGTGCGATTTGTGCTTGAAGCCCGGCGCGAGGCTGTCTTCGGCGCGGTGCCGGCGACTTCGGCGGCGGAGGGCAAGGCATGAGCGCGTACAACCGCAACACACTCCTGGTCGGCATAGCCATTGTTCTACTAATCGGCGGCGTGGGTTCGTACTTCGCGTCAGGCGATCCCGACGGGCTTGAGAAGACACAGGAAGAGTTGGGCGCAGACCAGCCGATACACGAGGGCGTCGAGTCGCCGCCAAGTGTGTTCGACGGCTATGGCCTGAAAGGCCTCGGCGCCAGTTTTTGGAGCAATGCGGTGGCGGGCGTCGTCGGAAGCCTGCTCGTATTGGGGATCCTCTTGGTGGTGGCCCGTATTCTGAAGCGGCGGTTGCCACAGCAAGGCTCGGACCGGACGTAGCGAAAGCGATTTTCGCTCGGGGGTAGGCATGCATCACATGATGCTGGACCATTTTGCGGCCGGCCGCACCCCCGTCCACCGTCTCGACCCTGTTGCCAAGACGCTTGGCGCCCTGGTGCTGATTCTGGCCACGGTTCTTGTACGGAGGAACCATCTGCTCCCGTTCGTGCCCATTGCAGCGGCGCTGGTGCTCTATTTTGCCATTGGGCGGATTCCTGCCTGGTACGCAGTAAAGCGGGCGCTGATTGTCTCGCCGTTCGTCCTGGCGGTTGTTGTGCTGTTCCCGTTCCTCGAGCCGGGACGCTGCCTGTGGGCCGTTCACGTCGGGCCTTGGGTGCTGAGTGTCAGCGACGCCGGTCTCGCGCGAGCCGTCCATCTGGGCAGCGCATTCGTGCTCTGCGTTTTGATATCGCTCGGGTTGTTGGCCACAACGCCTTTCCACGGTGTTCTCAGTGCCCTCGCGCGGCTCCGCGTGCCGCGAGTCTTCGTCGTTCAACTCGCCTTTCTCTACCGCTACCTCTGGGTGCTGCTGGACGAGTTGATGCGTATGCGGCGGGCGCGTGCGGCGCGAGACGGCGGACTCGGGCCGTGGTCGCTCCGTTTCCGCAGCCATGCGGGCGTGGTCGGGGTCCTGTTCCTTCGGACCTATGACCGGGCGGAACGGATTTACTGGGCGATGGCGGCCAGGGGATTCGACGGCCGGCTCCCCGCGCCGCCGACGCAGCGAATGACCTCCAAGGACGCGGTCTTTCTGTGCGGCGTCGCTGCACTGGCGGCCGCCACGTTGATTCTGGACCGATTGGCCTATGGCTGAGCCGAGCCTCGAACTCGTCGACGTCCGGTACCGCTACCACGCGGGGGCGGAGGTGCTCCGCGGCGTGACGTTCTCGGTGGCGGCCGGCGAGCGCGTCGGCCT
>Ga0315289_10006533_pt1 | contig 17125 bp, 18 predicted proteins | sample YL17G11_40_MG_FD_203452 | JGI IMG/M metagenome (GOLD analysis project Ga0315289, IMG submission 203452) | Sediment microbial communities from Yellowstone Lake, YNP, Wyoming, USA - YL17G11_40 | ecosystem: Environmental > Aquatic > Freshwater > Lake > Sediment | place: USA: Wyoming | collected... | reverse complement strand
GGAGCCTGCGCATCGTCGCAGTTCACCGCGAGACGTTCGATGCTCAGCTCGGCCCACCCTCCCGCCTGACCGATCATCACGACAGCGGCCGGACGAAGCCGGTCGATAGCTTCTATCACCGTCCCGATACTGTCTGCGTAGGTTGCCGGCACCAGAGGCGTTCGATGCAGGCATCACCCGTATCGCGGTTCAGCCGCCTGACGGCTTCCCATGACGGGTTGATGGCTTCGCCGCCAAAGGGTTCGAATCCGGTCACAAGTATCATCATGCTTTCCTCCCCAGTTTGAGACAGTATACTCAGACGTGGCTTCCGACCAAACGTCCTTGACATGGAGTAGGGCATCGATACGATGGCATCAGGCTGGCAAACGAGACGGCCGAATCTGGAGGAAACGACGATGATGTATCGGCCTACCGTAGCAGAGATCGATCTGGCAGCAATCCGCGACAACCTGCGGGCCATCCGGGCGTTCACTCCGCTCAAGACTCAGGTTATCGGTGTCGTGAAGGCTGACGCATATGAACACGGCGCAGCGCGCGTTGCGGCGGTGTTGGAACAGGAACAGGTCCGGCTGCTGGCAGTGGCGACGCCCGACGAGGCCGTCGAGCTCCGCGAGAGCGGTATTACGGCGGAACTCCTTGTCCTGGGGCACTCGCCCGCCGACTTCGTCCCGTATGCCGTCACGAACAATGTCACCCTCACAACGGTCAACCACGCGACGACGGCGATGTACGCAGCAGCAGCGGGCACACAGACCGTACGCCTACACTACAAGGTCGACACCGGCATGGGGCGCGCGGGCGTCCTGGCAGACAATGCGACAGAGCAGATCCTGTGCAGTGCTGCGGTCCCGCGCGTCAACATCGTCGGCCTCTATTCACACTTCGCGTGCGCCGAATCCGACCCGGAGTTCACGGCGCTGCAGGCAGCACGGTTTGCGGCAGTCGTACGTGAGGTACGTGCGGGCGGCCTCCAGCCGGCAATGGTGCACCTGGCCAATTCGGCGGGCATGCTCACGTCTCCCGGCGTCATGCTGGACGGGGTGCGCCCCGGCATCCTGCTGTACGGCTGTCCGCCCGTCCCTGCCCCGACCTGCCCCGTTCGGCCGGTCCTCTCGTTGCGGACAGAGCTGGAAATGGTGAAGGAGCTGCCCGCAGGCCACGGCATCGGTTATGGGAGAACGTTCATCACCGACCGGCCGACCCGCATGGCGCTCATCCCCATCGGGTACGCCGACGGCTACCTGCGCGGACTGTCCAACAAGGCTCATGTCATCCTCCGGGGATGTTTCGCGCCCGTCGTGGGTCGTGTCAGCATGGATGTCTGCGCCCTCGACGTCACAGACATCCCCGCCGCAATGCCTGGCGATCGCGTGACCCTGATCGGCGAACAGGACGGTCTCTCGATCACCGCCCACGAACTCGCCGAACTTATGGGGACCATCTCCTACGAGATTCTCACTGGCATCTCGAAGCGGGTACCGCGCGTCTACATGGACCGGCGTACTTGAAGTTCCACGCCAGGACATGACAAAACCCCCGCTTCTAGGTGGGGGGTTTGTCGTGCTACCAGGGCTATCGCGTCATGACGGCCCGGGATGAGCCACCTCCCCCGTGTTCCTGGAGGGAGGTCCGCATGGCTGCAGAAGGAAACCAGCGTCCGGGGCACGCCGTGAAGCCGGGGATGCCGGTCCTCTCGTCCGGGACCTCGCGGTGAAGCACGAGACGGGAGAGTTGAATACTGTGGTGTGCGGACAGTGAACGCAGCAGCTGCACGCCGGCCGTGTACTGTGCCGCGGGCATGCGCGCTACCTGGAAGTTGCCCAGGAAGCATACGGCGACACTCACAGCGTTGAGCCGCGCATTGCCACAGTTGAATGCGACCATGGCAAGCGGTTGCCCGGCGAACACGACGCCGGCGGGTCCGACGCCGAAATGGTAGTCACAGATGTAGCCGGGGACGGTTTTCGCCCAGTGCTTCTGGTGATTGCGTTCGATCGCAGCCCACAGCGCAGCGCCCTCGGGATCGCCGCTCCCGAGGGTCGCATCCGTCGCGCTGTGGTGCAGGACAATATGAGTGAGGGGCCGCATCAGGGCGTAACAGCCGAACCATTCATGCGCAAAGCGGTCTCGATGACGTCGGCCAGCCGGTCCAGGCTTGCCTGCATCCGGTCCAACTTGCCTCCGAATACCGTCAGCAGGTACACGGAGACGGCGATCGGGAAACCGATGTTACTGATCAGCGTGACAAGCTCGTCCATGTCGTGCCTCCTTGGCAGGGGGTGCCCTGCCCTCCTGTTATGGAGAGGCACGCATGGCGGACGGGCTTGCGGCGTCTCCCTGACGGGAGCAACGAGGTCAGACGAGCTTCAGGGCGTGGAAAAGAAGAGCATACAAGATGGCGAAGACCAGGCCCGGAAGGAGGTTAGCCAGCTTGATCTTCTTCAGTCCCAACAGGTTGATGCTGATGGCGATGACCATGAGGCCGCCCGTAGCGGTCAACTCGTTGAGGATATAGGGCTGCATCAGGAACCCCAGCGCGGAACCCAGCAGGGTCAGACTTCCCTGGATAACGAACACTGGGATGGCGCTGAATGCCACGCCGCTGCCGAGCGCCGCAGCGAGCGATATGCTGACGACCAGGTCGAGGATGGACTTCGTGTAGATGAGCGTGCCATTGCCCGTCATCCCTTCCTGGATGGAACCAATGATGGTCATAGGCCCGATGCAGTAGAGGAGGGAAGCAGTGACAAGCCCCTCTGCCCACCGACTGCCGGACGCGACATGGAGCCGCTTCTGGAAGCGCTCGGCCGCCGCGTTAAGCCGGCCCTCGAGCCGCAGGAGCTCTCCCACGATGACACCGCTCACAATGGCCATGACCATGATGACGGCATTGCCCGTCTTGAGAGCCATGCCGGTCCCGATGGAGGCCGTCGCCAGCCCATTCGCGATGAAGATGGCGGTGCGGGTGTCCTCCTTGAGAAACTTGCCGGCGAGCATGCCGAGCACACTGCCGATCACGACTGCGACGGCGTTGACCGTCGCGCTCAGAGGGAACCTGAGCACAAAACCCGTTGCCGCGCCTTCGGGGGCGGCAACCAACGCAGCAATTGCCGACAGAATACTCATGAACAGATGCTGTCCCTAGTCCTTGAGCCCCATGACCTCATACATCGAGAGATACGCCTCGGCGTCGCCGAGTTCCTCGATGGCAGCGATGACGGCATCCTTCATGTCCGCAGGCAGTGCGCTGAATGCGTCCGTGTCGGTGAGCTCGACGCCGGCCATGGAAACGGATATCGTACCGATGTAGTCGTCGTCCATTAGTTCATTGGCCAGGACACGAGCCTGGTCCCCGGCCGGCACGAACAGGGCCTGGCCAAGATACATGACCTCGGACTCCTCGTCCTCGTCGTCACCCTCGGCTTCCTCGTCCTGGTCATCACCCTCGTCGTCCTCTTCCATCTCGTCGGCCCACGGATGGAACCGCGAGATGCGAACGGTGACGCCGTCGACGTCACGCTCCACTACGACATGAGACTGGTCCTCATCAAGGTGGTAGTGCCATTTCTTGAGGATCTCTTCGCCTTGGTCAATGCTTTCGATATTGTTGATAGCCACCTGGATCAGCATGGGGAACCTCCAATGAGATAGTATAGAGTTCATTGTACACGTGTTTGTGTGAGGCACAAAAGCCTGTAGACTTTCATTATGAAGAGTGGATTCGTATCAATTTTCGGCAAGCCCAGCGTCGGGAAGTCGTCGCTGATGAACACCATCCTTGGTACCAAACTATCCATCGTGTCGCCCAAACAGCAGACCACGTGGTACAACATTCTTGGCGTCCTCAACAAGAAGGACGCCCAGGTCTGTTTCGTCGACACGCCCGGATATCACAAGGTGAGCAAGAGCAAGCTCAACAAGTACCTTGTCGACACGGCGCTGCAGTCGCTGGAGGATATCGAGGTCGTCTACTTCGTCATCGACCAGTCGGCCTATCCTGACGCCGAGTACGAGGAGATGATTGCCATCGTCACCAAGCTCGGCAAGCCGATCTTCCTCGTCGTCAACAAGCTGGACCTGGACACGGCCAAGCGCCATGAGATGGTGGCTGCTCCCTTTGTGGAGAAGCTCCATCCGACCGCTGTCTTCCACGTTTCGGCAGCGACCGGCGAAGGCATCTCGCCACTGGTGAAGGCGACCACCGTCGCAATGCCGGTCGGTGAGCCCTATTTCGACGACAAGACCCTGACGTCTCACCCGATCGAACTGATCGTTGCGGACACCGTGCGTGAACAGCTGTTCAACCGCCTGCAGGACGAGCTCCCCTATTCGACGGCGGTCGTTACGGACGACATTTCCGAGTCCGCCAAGGGTATCCGCGCCATGGTCAGCGTCTACGTCGCCAAGGACTCTCAGAAGGGCATGATCATCGGCAAGGGCGGTGAACTCATCGCGACCATCAAGGATGTCGCCCGCAAGAACCTTGTCCATTTCCTGGGCGAGCGGGTCGAGCTCGACCTCCGCGTCAAGGTCGAGAAGAACTGGAACCGCAAGCTGGTGACCATGAGACACTTCGGACTGGCGGTCAGCAAGAAGTAGCCTGTCCATCCTCTATCGAAGCCACAAGCGCCGGGCTCACGCCCGGCGCTTTTCCATACGCCTGTTGTTAGAGGCTCGTCCCCTCACGTGGAAATGTGAAGAACGGACCGTCTACGACGGGCCGGGGTTGGCCGCGACAGCCTCGCCTTCGATAAGGTCTGCAGGCTCCATGACAATGGTCCCTCCGGTCACGTACTTGACCGTTCCCTTGCGCGCGACCAGTTCCTTGAGTTCCCAGGGAAAGTTGAGTTCGATGGCGCTGACGCCCCGGAGGAAATCTGAACGCATGCTGAACCGGACTTTGTCGCCCAGACGCTGCATGCGCACGGACAGTTCGCCGAACGTAGACTGCAGGCCATGTACGTCGATGCCGTCTCCAGCAAACAGCTCGGGCGTCGGCACCGGGATGATGCTCAGGTAGGTGCCGCGTTCGACGAAGATGAGGCTGGTCAGCAGCTCGAGGGCGAGCGCCGTCGCCACGGCGCTGTGCCGTGGACCGGCGAGAGCTCTCCTGGTGTGCAGGTCGACGTAGTCGGGGAGCGCGTCGGACACCCCAAGCTGCTCGAGGGCCTCCTGCATCGGACCGTACTCTCCAATCTCACGGCGCAGGACCAGAGCTTTGGCGTACAGCAGTGACAGACGGATGTCGCCGAGCGAGCCGAGGCAGGGGTTTGCGATGAAGCCGTCGCGCAAGCAGTGCTCGGCGATCCAGCTCATGCTGCCGGTCAAGATGGCATCTTCCGTGCCGTGAGCGCCGAACAGGGCGTAGGCCACGACCGGCGCTATGTCGGCAAACGTCGGCTTGCCGAGGTCGACATCGCTGCCAGCCGCATCCACTTGCTTAAGCAGCCGCACCTGGAGGTCGTCACACAGTCTGAACCGCAGGTCGTCCTTCTCGGAAAGCATGCTCTGATAGCTCTCAATAGCCTTGCCCAGCACCAGATGCAGCATGGGGCCGGAACGCCGCAATGGTCCCAGCAAGTTGATGGCGACAGGATCCACCGTCGTCTGCGACTGGCTGAGCCAGGTGACGAACTGGTCCACGACGGGAAACAGCTGTCTGCGGAGCTGCACCTGGCGCGCCGCCTTCAGGTGCCAACCCAGAGCGATGACGAGGCTTGCATACGCAAACAGCGCATCCGCCGACAGGGCGGGCCCTGCGGGCAATTGCGCCGCATAGGTACGCAAGAGGCCGGAAGCCATGTCGATCTCGCCCACTCGGTCATACGCCTCGACGAGCGCCGGCAAGGCAACGGCATCTACGCCGTCGCCAAACGCCGAGGCAGCAGCGGCCTCAAGCGACGACAGGTGAAGCAGCTGGTTGGCGGCAAAACGGTTGAGGCGCTCGTCGCCCGTGCGATATCCTACGTGCTTCTCCTGCGTCACGACGAGCCGGTGCTCCTGCTCGAGGATCCCGGCGCTCTGTCCAAGGAGGAGCGTGAGTTCCTCGTGTTTGTAGGTGCGGTCCCTGTCGACGAAGAAGAAGAACGTGACCTCGGTGTCACCGCCGGGTTCGAGCTGGTGATCGAACGCAAGCCGCAGTTGCATAAGGCCCGCCGGCGAAACGACTTCGCCGCCGGCATCGGCGTCGACCATACTGCCAGTCCGGGGATCGTAGACAGTGACCCTAGTCCTGCTCGGTCGTTCACGGGCAAAGGCGACGCGCTGTCCATTGAGCATGATGAGGTTCTCACGGGAGAAGCTGAACCGTTCCAGACTGGTGATGCCCACCTCGTCGAACGGCTTGATGAGGAGGACGAGGGTCACAGTGTGAAACTGGTCGCTGGTGTTGCGCAGCCGGAACGTGACTTGAACGAAGGGCAAGTCCATCAGTCCATGAGGAAACGCACTCCTGGTCACGGTGAGTTCGGGTGCCGTCATGACGATGCGGTGGATGCCATCTTCGAAGGAAGCCGTCGTCGCCTTCGGGTCATACGCTGCGGAGGAGCAAACCTCGCGCCCTTCCACCTGCGCCACATAATCGATGGTGGCGGGCACCAGCGTTAGGATGAGCGTCCCGCTTTCGTCCGCCCGCACGCCCTCTGGATGACGGGGCAGACCCAGATGCGTCAGGCGCTCGCCCGTCAGATTGCCCCACGATGGGATGCTCCCGGCCTCGCCGGCAAGCTGTACCTGCAGGTAGCGTGGCAGCTCCTCGGGCTTGAACAGCGCCGAGGCCGTCTGCGTCAGCACCGTTCGCAGGTTCGCCTCGGATTCCGTGCGCACCTGTCCCGCGCCGCCAATAACCTGCAGACGGTCCAGCACGTCGCTCGCAGCCTGGCTGAGGGCGACCGTGCGGACCCGCTTTCTACCCCTCATGTGCCAGCATGGCCTTCACAAACGCCACGAACAGGGGACCGGGCTGGAGCGGCTTGGACGAGAGCTCAGGGTGGAACTGGACGCCGACGAAGAACGGATGACCCTCGAGTTCAAGGGACTCGACCAGGTCCTCCTCCGGGTAGACAGCAGCGACGCGCATGCCATGTTCCTCGAAGGCCGCACGGTAGTCATTGTTGAACTCGTAGCGATGACGATGGCGTTCGGAAAGCGTGGATGCCCCGTAGGCCTCTTCCACCCTGCTCCCCGGTGTAATGGTGTTCTCGTAGACGCCGAGCCGCATGGTCCCGCCCAGCTTCTGCACGCCCTTCTGCGACGGCATGAGGTAGATGACGAGGTCCCTGGCATCGGGCTTGAACTCCTGGGAGTTCGCGTCGGCCATGCCGAGCACGTTCCGTGCAAACTCGATGCTGGCAACCTGCATGCCCAGGCAGATGCCCAGGTAGGGCAGATTGTGGGTACGTGCGTATCCCGCAGCCAGGATCATGCCTTCGACGTCGCGTTTCCCGAAGCCCCCCGGGACCAAGATGCCGTCGTACCTGCCCTCATCCAGCAGGCGCGTCCCCTGCTTCTCGACGTCTTCGCTGTCAACCAGATCGATGTGCAAGTCACACCCGGTCGCCCATGCGCCATGGTGAAGCGCTTCGCGGAGGGACAGATAGGCATCATTCAGCTGAACGTACTTGCCGACGATGGCCAGCCTGCGCGGTGTCTTCGCCTGGTCGATAGTCCACGTGAACCGCACCCAGGGCGTCTCGGCCTCGGCCGTGCGGGGCGCCATCCCAAACGTAGACAGGACGAGGTGGCCGACACGCTGTTCCTGCAGGTAGTTTGGGACCTTGTACACCGAGGTCAGGTTGGGCAGCGAAATGACGTGATCGGCGGGGACGCCGCAGAAAAGGGCCACTTTCCGCTTCTGGTCGGCCGGCAGTTCCTTCACCCCACGAGCCACGATCAGCGTAGGCTGGATGCCGATCTTGCGTAGTTCGCCGACGCTGTGCTGGGTGGGTTTGGTCTTGAGTTCGTCCGTGGTCTCGAGATAGGGGACGTACGTCAGGTGAGCAAAGATCGAGTTGGCAGGATCCTCAGCCCAGAACTCGCGGATGGCTTCGAGGAACGGCAGGCCTTCGATATCGCCGACCGTGCCGCCGACCTCGACGATCACGAAGTCGGCCTTCGACACCTCGGCAACCTTCGTGACACGGCTGCGGATCTCCCCGGTGAGGTGCGGGATGATCTGCACCGTGTGCCCCAGGTACTCGCCCTTGCGCTCTTTCTCGATGACAGACAGGTAAACCTGCCCGCTGGTGACATTGTTCATGCGGTGCAGGTTCTGGTTGAGGAAGCGCTCGTAGTGTCCCAGGTCCAGGTCGGTCTCCGCCCCGTCCTCAGTCACAAAGACCTCGCCGTGCTCAAACGGGCTCTGCACACCGGCGTCGACGTTGAGATACGGGTCCATCTTGAGAATGGTCACGGAGAAGCCCTCGTCGAGGAGGATGCGTCCTAGAGAGGCGCAGAAGATGCCTTTGCCCAACGACGACATGACGCCACCGGTAACGAAGATGAATTTGCTCATGCTGCCTCCGCGAGTGACTGGGGTATGGAACTGCGCGCCATGGTCACGGGCACGCCGTACGTACGCGACAACCCACGCGCCAGCCCCTCAGCCAGCGCGGGGTCAGGACCGTCTCACTTGCCATGCTTGTTCCCCTTTGGACGTGCTTCGTGGATATACGCGATGAATGCATGGACTGCCTGGATACTCTGGGAGCTGAGGTCTCCCTGGTGACGCAGCGCCACCTCGAGTTCATCGCCGGGAGCAGAAAGCGCCTCGTTGCGTAGCATATCTGCGACCTCGAGGCCGAATGCGGCTGCGATCTTGGTCACTGTAGCCAGTGTGGGCGACGTAGGGTTGGCAAGGATCTGAGAGACCCTCCCCGAGGAGATGCCAGCAGCGGCAGCCAACTGGCGCTGGCTCCAGTGGCGCCTTGACAGCAGTGCCTCGACGTTCTCTTTGAACCCCATGGTTGCTCCTCATTCATTGTATATGGAAACGGCCGGCCGCCAACTGCGCAGGCCGGCGGTGCATGCTGCTGGTCTGCCCCAGACAGTGCTATCTCTGAGCGGAGAGCACTCTCAGGACCTCACGCATGAAGTCTGGCAAGTCCGCCGGCGACCGGGACGTGACAAGGTTGCCGTCTACGACAACCGATTGGTCGACCCAGATTGCCCCGGCGTTCGACAGGTCGTCCCTGATAGTGCTGGTGCTGGTGAGCGTCCGCCCTTTGACGATCCCTGCGCTGATGCCCACCCACCCGGCGTGACAGATCATCGCCACCAGCTTGCCCTTGTCGTTCATCTCGCCAACCAGAGCAAGCACGGCCCTCGTCCGGCGGAGGAAGTCCGGCGCGTATCCGCCGGGTACGACCACACCATCGAACTCTCCCGGGGCAACGTCCCCAATGAGCATGTCCGGCGTGAAGGGCGCACCGTATTTGCCCTTGTAGACTCGTTTTTCTGTTGCAACGCTGACCGATTGGAACCCGGCTTCCTTGAGACGATAGTAGGAATAGATGAATTCCTGCTCGTTCACCATCTCGTCCAGCAGAACAGCAATCTTCTTTGCCATACCGGCCTCCCTTGGCATGCTTGACTTATGTCAATATTCTAGCCAAGTAGGGGCATAATGAAACGCGGATGCTCGACGCCGGTTAGCGCACATGAGTGGGCCTTCTGCACCTATTCGCGGTGAAGGCCACGCCGAACGCGTCTTTGCTGCTATACTGAAATGATGAAACAACTCGGCGTGGACATAGTGGCCGTGGCGCGTATCCGGGCTCTGGGGGAACGGTATGGAGAACGCTTTCTGAACCGCGTCTATTCCGCCTCTGAACTCTCGACATGTGTTCGCCCCGACCGCTGGCAGTGTCTGGCAGGCCGGTGGGCTGCCAAGGAGGCCGTCATCAAGCTGCTGCCTTCGAAGGGCCTTCCGACGCTGCGCGAGGTCGAGATCGCTCCAGGCCCGGAAGGCGCGCCAATTGCCGTCATCCGCGGGACACCCTGGTTCAACTGTTCCCTCAGCATCAGCCACGAACGCGAGTATGCGGTCGCCGTGGCCATGGTGACCCTGGGAGAATATGGGGGCATGTATGAGAGCGGCGACTCGTAGTCAGATCCGCAGTATCGAGAAACACACGTTCAACGAATACGGCATGCCGTCGATCGTGCTCATGGAGCGAGCTGGCCAGGCTGTCGCGGACGCCGCACTGAACATCGCGGACGAGGACGCCAAAGAGGGGCTGCGGCCGCACTTCGTCGTTCTGTGTGGCACAGGCGGCAACGGAGGCGACGGCTTCGTCGCAGCGCGCGACCTCTTGTTCGCGGGCTTCCCCGTCACGGTATTCGCGGTCCCCGTCAAAGGACGTCCCAGCGACGATGCGGAGACGGAACGCGCATTCCTGGAGCGCGTCGCCCCCGAAAACACGTTGATCAACGTCACGGACGAAGAGGTCCTAGATAAGATCGAGGAATCGATCGACGAGGATGCCATCGTCATCGACGCCCTGTTTGGCATCGGCCTCGACCGCACGGTCTCAGGCATGGCCGTTGACATCATCGAGATCGTCAACGCAAGTCTCGCGCACGCTGTCGTCGCGGTGGACATCCCATCCGGCATCGACTGCGACACCGGCGTTGCGCTTGGGACTCCCGTCTTTGCCAGCGATACCGTCACGTTCGGTCTGCCAAAGCTGGGCCTGTACATGGGCGCAGGCGCAGAAGCGGCAGGCGAAGTTCACGTCGAACAGCTCATCTACCCCGACATCCTGCTGGAACAGAGTGCGATCCATGCTCAGCTGACCGAGCCTCCCGAGTTCCCGGAACGGATGCGAACCATGCACAAGGCCAGCTATGGCAAGGTGGCCATCATCGCCGGCTCTCCCGACTACACGGGCGCCCCCGTCTTTGCCGCCGAGGCTGCGCTCACCGCCGGGACAGGCACCGTCCACCTCATCGTGCCTCAGAGCATCGCGGACGTCGTCCGCGTCAAGGTCGACGGACCGATCGTCCATGCGTTCGCCGGCGACGTGCTTACCGTCGAGGCGCTCCCCCATATCCTGGAACTGCTGGAAGATACGACTGCGGCACTGATAGGCCCGGGTCTGGGACGCGACCCCCGCACACTGGAGGCCGTCCTGCTTCTTGCCGGTGCCTTCAAAGGAACGCTCATCCTGGACGGTGACGCATTGTCCGCTTGCGCGGGTCATCTCGACGTCCTGTGGAAACGCGACGCTCCGACGATCCTGACCCCGCACTCCGGCGAATTCGCCCGTCTAGTGGGCCTGACACCCGAGGACGTCGAGAAGGGTGGAACGCTGAGTCCCGCACAGATACTTGCTGCTCAGGCAAGCGCTGTCGTGCATCTCAAGGGACACCGCTCGCTCACCGTGCTCCCCGACGGGTCGCTGTACATCAATACGACCGGCAACCCCGGCATGGCCAAACCCGGCATGGGCGACGCTCTCGCGGGCATCATCCTGTCGCTGGTTGCGCGCGGAGTGGCGCCTGACCTGGCAACGGCTCAGGGGGCATACATCCATGGACTTGCCGGAGACGCGGCAGCCGAGATCATGGGTGAGGAGTCGATGGGGACGCCGGAGCTCATCATGGCTCTGGCCGCTACGATCAAGGAATTGAACGCCGGGTAACATCACCGGCAGACCACCCAAGAGGGAAGGTCAGCGCCACCGACCGGGCATGGCCCGGCAGACCGCATGCAGCGGTCAGAGAGGATCCCGTCACATGAACAACGAAAACGAATCAGTCACGTCGGAAGACCGCGAGGAATGCCTGGAGGCGCTGTGCCGTTTGGAGCACGCGCACCACTCCTCGACAGTCGCGGACCTGGCCGCAGAACAGGACCTCGCCGGCAGGCGGCTCCCCGACCTGCTGCTGGACCTGGTGGTGTCTGGAGATGTTACGACCGAGGGGTCCTCGTTCAATCTCACGAAGAAGGGGCGGGCGACCGGCAGACGCATCGTGCGTCGGCACCAACTGGCCGAGCGTATGCTGTGCATGCTTGGACTGCGGAAGGACGCCGCCCACAGAGAGGCATGCAAGCTGGAACATGTCCTGACCGACATTGACGCCGCGGACCTCGAAAGGCGTATCGCAATGGTGATCAGCATGGTCGACCTCGGAGCTGTCACGCTGGACCAGGCAGACACGGGCAAACCCTACCGCGTGCGCTGGATACGCGGAGGCCAAGTGGTCCGGAGGCGGCTGGAAGACATGGGGCTGGGGCAGGATTCGACCGTGACGGTGTGCAACCGTCAACCCGGAGGACCTGTCGAAGTCGAAGCCCACGGAGCGTGTGTTGCTCTCGGGCGCGGCGTTGCCCTGAAGATCCTCGTTACACCGGAGGACCGGTGATGGAGTGCTGTGAGGTCAGGCCGCGCATCGTACGCGGGGAACGTTTCGACCTGACCATTGCACTGGCCGGCAATGCCAACGTTGGCAAGTCCGTCATCTTCAACGCCCTGACCGGCATGAACCAGATCATCGGCAACTGGCCGGGCAAGACCGTCGAGCTGGCGGAGGGTTCCTTCGACTACAAGGGGAAGCACATCCGGGTCGTCGACCTGCCCGGCATCTACTCCCTTTCGACCTACTCACAGGAAGAGGTGGTCAGCCGCGAGTTCATCGCTGAGGCCCAGCCGGACGTGGTCGTCAACGTGGTCGACTCGACAGTGCTGGAACGCAACCTGTATTTCACCCTTCAGCTCAGGGAACTGGGTACCCCGCTCGTCACGGCGCTCAATCTCATCGACCTCGCCACCCGGGAGGGTCTGGTCATCGACGAATCGAAGTTGTCCTCGCTCCTGGGCGTGCCCGTCGTCCGCACGTCGGGAGCTGCAGGCAAGGGACTGGACGCTCTGGTCGACGCCTGCCTGGCGACGGCGGACAGACCCCCCGTCGCGCCGGTGGCCTATGGCAAGGAGGTCGAGGGCGCTATCCAGGCGCTGCAGACGAAACTCACAACGATCACCCTGCCTAACAGCCTGATTCATTACGCTCCACGCTTCCTCGCCATCAAGCTGTTGGAGGGAGACGCTGAGATCACGGGCCGCTGCGGAGCGTTTGATTCCGTGACGACAATGGCAGCCAGACTTGCGCACGACCTGGAACAGATCCACGGGGAATCGGGCGCCAGTATCATGTCCGCGGAACGGTACAGTGCCTGTGCCCGCATTGCCGCCGCATCGGTACGGCAACCCGAACGACGCGACGACGCGCCGGGCGACCGCCTGGACAAGGTCCTGCTCCATCGCGTTTTCGGATGGGTGACACTGGTCGCCGTCATGTTCGCCGCTTTCGGTCTCATCTTCGTCCTGGGGGGCCGGCTCTCCTCTGTTCTGGACGCTCTCTTCGGCTCTCTGCAGAAGGCCTTTCTGGCTCTCCCCATCGCCCCGTGGCTGCGGGACTTCCTGTGGGGCGGCGTCTTGCAGGGTATCCTGGCAGGCGTCTCCGTCGCCCTCCCCTATATCGTCCCCTTCTATATTATCCTGTCATTCCTGGAGAACTCGGGATACCTAGCGCGCATGGCATTCCTGACCGACGCCATCATGCACCGCATGGGCCTGCACGGCAAGGCATTCATGCCCATCATCCTCGGGTTTGGGTGCAATGTCCCCGCAGTCCTGGGGACACGCATCATGGAACGCGACCGGGATCGCTTCATCGCCGGCGTGCTTGCGACGCTCGTCCCATGCTCGGCGCGCACCGTCGTCATCCTGGGACTTGTGGGCGCCTTCATGGGTTTCTGGCCCGCGCTGTCGCTGTACATCATCAGTCTCATGATCATCTTCGCCGTCGGACGCGTGTTGAACCGGTTCATCCCGGGTACCAATCCCGGGCTCATCATGGAGATGCCCAAGCTGAAGTGGCCGCCCCTGCGCATCACGTTCAAGCAGACCTGGTTCAGGCTCAAGGATTTTGTGGTCTTCGCGTTCCCCATCATCGCAGGCGGCTCCGTCGTCCTCTACGTGGTCGACAGGCTAGGGTGGCTGACTCCTCTCACGACATGGGCGGCGCCCTTCACCGAAGGTGTCCTGGGGCTTCCTCCCGTGGCGCTGGTCGTCCTCATCTTTGGCGTCCTGCGGAAGGAGCTCGCCCTCATCATGCTTGCCACGCTGATGCACACACCCCACCTGGGGACAGTCATGACACCTCAGCAGATGTACGTTTTCGCCCTGATCGTCATGCTCTATGTCCCTTGCGTCAGCACCATCGCGGCGCTGAGACGCGAGTTCGGCAATCGCCGTGCGGCACTCGTCAGTACCGGAGAGGTCGCACTAGCGCTCGTCCTTGGCACCATGGTCAACTGGGGCTGGAACCTGGTCTCGCTCATTCGCTAGGCGGAAGCCACAACGTCCTGCCGTTCTACAGCACGTTGCCTCTCCACAATACTTTGACAAAACGACTCCGAGGGCAATAATGAGCCAGGAGAGGTGACGTAATGACACAGGAAAGCCTGAGCGACCGGCTGAATCTGTACGAAGCGATGTTCGAACGCAATCCGCGCGATGGGCTGGTCAGCGTCGGCAAGACGTATCTGTACATCCTCTCTGACCGGCCGCAAGATGCACTCAAGTCCGCCCTGGAAGCGTCGCTGTCGGTCTCCTCCAAGAGCCTGCGCGTCCAGCTGGCCATCGCGCTCGGGTACTACCTTCGCAACAAGCCCGGCGAAGCGCTCATCGAAAGCCGGTACGCGCTCAACATCGATCCTGCCAGCCCCCTCTGCCATCTGGTCCACGCGAGCATCCTGCTGGCTCTCCGGCGCACCGACGAAGCCAAACTCGCGTTCCTGAAGTGTCTCTCGCTCTCCTCCGACAACACCTTCCTCACCGACCTCAGACTCCGCAACCGCAGGGCCATCTGTGCCGCCCAGCTCCAGAACCCGCTTCTCGCAGCATACAGCAACCTCAGACTGCGCGTCCCGGACATGACCGAGGCCGATGTGCAGCAACTGGTCGAGCAGAACCCGACTGACCCTGTGTTGAAGGCACTGTTTGCTTCTCTGCAGGGACGCAGCGGCAAGATCCGTGAGGCTCTCGCCCTGCTCGAGAGCGGCCTGGCAAGCTATGAAGCATTTCCGGAGAGACTCTATCTGCTGTGGAAGACGTATGACGACCAGCTCGGCGACCATCAGAAAGGGGAGTTCTTCGTCCGGCGCCTGCTCGAGGTCGACCCGCTCAACGACCGGGCCACCGGTCTGGGCTACTCCAACCTCGATGAGGAGACGCTGCGCCATATCAACTTCCTCAAGTCTCTCGAGGACCTTCCCGATTCCATCTTCGCCATGGTGCTGCCCGTGCGGGAGCTGGAGAACCTCATTGGAACGACGGAAGCGGATGCCCTCGACATGATGGCCCTGACGCAGTACGAGGAAAGGACTGCTGCCGCGCTTGAGAGAACCTTCACGCTGCCGGGCATTTATCAGCAACCTCAGGTTCCTGAACCGGAAGCGCCTCCCCAGATCTCCCCCGCGGTCGCGTCCCTGACGAGCGAAGAGCCCGCAGTACCCTCACAGCCTGTCATGGCCCACGTGGCGAGCATGCTGGAACAGGCACAGCTCATCGCGCGCGACTTGCGGCCGACACCCGCGCCAGCTCCGATGTCCCGTGCGCCGGTCATCTCCCCTTCGGTGATGCCTGCGGCCTCGATGAAGCCGGCTGCGGAGCAACCTCGGCCCTTGCCACGCATGGAACCCGACGTCGATACCGTGTTGCAGAACGAGGAACCGGTTCCGGAGTCCGCCATGGAGTCTGCCCCCATAACTGTCCCTCAGCCGATTCCCCCCACCATTCGGGAGCGAGTATCTGCGGCTGAATCCGTCGCCGAGCTCACTCCTTCCAAACGACCGCCGCAACCGGCCGAACCCGTTCGAGTGACGATGGGATACGCCAACGGTCTGCTGGAAGATTCACGATTCGAGGAAGCACTGCAGGCCTTCCTGGAGCTGAGTCATACGAGCTAGCCTCCGGCCCGAGCAGAACTGCGCCTGTCCTGTGAACAATGCCGGAGCATCGGCCGTCTAATAACGGGTGATGTGATGAGAAGTCTGAGACTGATTTCCGGCCTGATCGTGGGCATGCTGTGTTGTTCACTGCTGGCACCGGCCGCTGGTGCGGCATCAACGTTCACGGCCGACCTGGACCTCTACAGGACCAACAACAAGACGACTTCGGACACTGCACGCGAGCTGGCGGCCTACGTTACCGCTGAACTTCTCTTTGCACGGCCACTCAAGAAGACTACTCGACAGTCCCCGCTCCTCGTCCGCACCTACCTGATCGCGCTCGACCAGGTGAACAGGTCAACCCGACGTATTGTCCGGGACCAGCATGCCAGTGACCGCCTTCTCGCCGACATCCTTGCACTGGCCGGCGAGAAGCGTATAGAAGCCGCATGGATACTTCTGAAGAGAGGTACTGCGGGACAGGAGCGTTTCCTGACAACTATCACACAGACCCGCCTTCTTGTGGCCAGGTGCAAGCTCCTGCATGCGCAGCTGACGCGGATGGGAGGGTAAGGAGGGGTGATGTTCGGCATCATTCCGGGCCTCATTACGGCTCGATTGACCGGACTGCTGGGTGGTGTCGTCGTCGCACCGTTCGTCATGCTGTTTATGGTACGCTACGACGAGTACCGTCTGCCAGCCAGGCTCTCCTGGTTCAGGGCATTCCTGGTGTCTTCCGTCTCGCTCTTTCTGCTGTTTGGGCCGCTGATCCTGCCTCGCACGACCGCGCTGCTGCGACTTTCGTTCATCCGAGGCACACTGCTCCAGGCACTGCCGTGGGCAGCCCTCTGGTTCGTCACAGCCTTCGTGCTCGCGTGCCTGATCGTTTCGGCAGTACTGGGACTGTCCTTCAGACAGGCCGTGTCATGGTGGGGTATCGCTTTCGCCGCAACACTTGCTGTCAGCTGGATTGGGGCACTGGCCGTCGTCCTGCTGTACCGGTATCTCATCCTGCCAAGCCTGACCGATTTCTTCTAGCGTCGATGCTCCTGGATTTCGAGACGATTATGAACAGTTGTGCAGATGACATCTACGCATACCTGGTCGCACGAATGGGCAACCGGTTCGACGCGGACGACGTCTTCCAGTCCACGTTTTTCAAGGTGC
>Ga0315289_10006532_pt1 | contig 17127 bp, 13 predicted proteins | sample YL17G11_40_MG_FD_203452 | JGI IMG/M metagenome (GOLD analysis project Ga0315289, IMG submission 203452) | Sediment microbial communities from Yellowstone Lake, YNP, Wyoming, USA - YL17G11_40 | ecosystem: Environmental > Aquatic > Freshwater > Lake > Sediment | place: USA: Wyoming | collected... | reverse complement strand
ACGGCCAACTGGGTTCAGTCTTCTCCCGCTGTTGCCGATAGCAAGGTCTTCGTTGGGTCATTCGACGGGAGGGTCAACTGTCTTAACAGCTCAACTGGACAGTTGATATGGACTTACACGACGGGAAGTGAGGAGTGGTGTTCTCCTGCTGTCAGTGACGGAATTGTTTTCATAGGCTCGGGTGACCACAGAGTTTACGCGTTTGGAAATGTCGTTAGGTCCGAAGATTACCCCACAGTACAGGAGGCAATCAACGACGCTCCTTCAGGAGCCACTGTCTTAGTCGCTCCATGCATCTATCATGAGTCTATAGTCATCAACAAAACATTGACGATTATCGGTCTACCAGGAAGCGACCCCACCTTCAGCGGAGGTGGATCTGGAATCGCCATCACCTTATTATCCGGCGCCTCTGGATCCATTATTGCTGGAATCGTGATAACCCACTGGGACCAAGGCATACTCATTATCGATGCCACAAATGTCAAAATTTACGACAACATAATGTCTCTCATAAATTGCAACGGAATTACCCTCGAAGGTAGCAACGCTGCCGATAACCTTGTTTACAGCAACATATTCCAAGAGAACACCGTTGCCATCAACTTAACCACTTCTGCAACCAGCAACACCATATACAAAAACATCATCACCTTGAATAACATCGGTCTCAGCTTAGAATCAAGTGGAAACAACATCACCGCAAACATCATAGCAGAAAACCATGTCGGAATCGACTTATCAAATTCTAACAACAACATCATTTATCATAACAACTTTATCAGCAACGACATTCAAGTATCCATTTCAACGTCCACAGGGAACGCTTGGGACAATGGTTATCCTTCTGGCGGCAACTACTGGAGCATCCATACTCGTGTAGACCTATACAGCGGTTCAAACCAAAATCAACAAGGCAGCGACGGCATCAATGACACCCAATACACGATTGCTATCAACAATATCGATAGGTATCCTCTGGTGCATCCTTTCGGCGCACACGACATAGGGATACCAAACGTCATCACGGCAAAAACCGTTATCGGGCAAGGCTACACCTCAAGCATAGACCTAAAAATCCTAAACTACGGCATGTACGACGAAAACTTCATCGTAATCACCTATGCCAACACATTCATCATAACCACGCAAACAATCACCCTAACAAAAAGAAACTCCATCATCATCACATTCAAATGGAACACTACTGGCTTTGCTAAGGGCAACTATACAATAAGCGCATATTCAGAACCTGTTCCTGGCGAAACAGACACGACCGATAACAACTACCCAGATGGTTGGGTAGTGATAACCGTCCCTGGCGATCTTGATGGCGACTTCAAAGTCCAGCTTGCAGACCTAGTGATTTTGGCCAAGGCCTACGACTCAAGACCGGGCGACACTAGATGGAACCCCAACGCAGACATAGACGGCAACAGCGTAGTAGGCCTCTCAGACCTCGTCATCCTTGCCAACCACTACGGACAACACTTCCCGTAACAACACCTTTTCAACTCCCACCTGTTTTTCTTTTCACTTCCAGTATGAACAAGTCCCTTGAACGACAATATTACGCCCAGAATAGATAATAGACGTGCACTTCGATGAGCTGCTTTCCTTACGGCCAATGCATTTGGAGAAACTTGAAGAGTGTGAAAAAGAACATGAATGGGAACGGGTGCAAAGACCTGAAAGCTCAACAACCTATGCAGCCTTCAACCTAAGCTTCCAAGAATTGAGTGTTCGAAGAGATATGTTATTGAACACTCAAATCAGATCCCCGTCTCCGCTGCCGATCGCCGGTAGTACGGAAGACATGATTCAGAGACATGTACAAACCACAAAACAACTAAACAGGCACTAAGAAAACTATAGAACATTATCACACAAAGAATATAAGGAAAGCAATGACTTTGTTTATTACGTCCGGCAATATCTCACTGAATGCACTTTGAGAAATAGGAGAGAAGAAGGGAGAAGAATGAAAACAGGGAAAATTACAGTTTTATTTGTGACTCTTGTGTTGCTTGTAGCACCATTACTCGTTATGAGGACAGTACATGCGGCAGCGAACCCCATTTACTACAGTGTGGAACCAGTAGCAATCGCACCGTTGACGGACATCAACGCAAGCATCAACGGTCTGGAAACGCCAGCGACACCGTCACCTGTAGGTCAAAACGTCACGGTTGAAATACACCTGAAGGGTGCAACCGCCGCGAACGTTCCAGGAGGCGTGTCGGGTGTTGAAATTCATTTCTACTTTGGCAACATATTGACGTACGCTGTTCCAACCGGATTCACTGACTTCTTGGGCAAGACAGATGGCGCATTGACGGGGGGGCTGCTATTCGGTATTAGCCCTAGTTTCTTCGCTGCAGATCTCACCACCAAGATTACTAGTCCACCTTACACAGGTGCCGTGTACTATGCAGTTGCAGCCGCGTCGATGGGTGGAGGATGGAACGGCGCTGACGGCTTAGTGGCAAAGATAACGTTTCAGATCATAAAGCAGCCACAGAGTAGCAGTGGCGAGCCCACGGTATTCTTGGCGTTAGAGAATGATTTCACGGATATGACTGATACTCTTGCTGTCCCTCTAAGTCACGATAGGGTTCAGGGAGCTTTGACGATTGATGCGACGCCAGGTCCACAGCCAGCGCAGTATTATGCTTTAACCGTGAATGTTGTTGGAAATGGTTCTGTCACAAAGAACCCTGTTAATGCGACCTATCTTGGCGGCACTAACGTTACTTTAACTGCCATTCCAGACGTTAACTGGACATTCCTGAGATGGAGCGGTGACCTGACCGGTCGGCAGAGTCCAGTGAACATCACTATGGACGGGAACAAGACTGTGACTGCCACGTTTGTCCAAGGCCTGCCAGGGGATCTTAACCACGACGGGAAAGTTTCCTTAGAGGACTTGAGTGTCTTTGCCATAGCATGGCGATCGCATACAGGCGACCCTAAGTGGAACCCAGAATGTGATCTTGCTGACCCCAAAGGTGAAATAGGCTTGACTGACTTCGTCACTTTTGCGATCTTCTACGGCAGTAGCCTACAACCCTAGGACAATGCCATCAAGAACGTCCTTTTCGCCCTTTTGCTGTCGCTCGTGCTAGCGCATACGCAGCCATAGCTCAACTATGGGGTTTAATCGGCCTCCCAGACGTGGTGACGTTTGAAACAGACTATGGCACAACGGACACGCGATTAAGCGATCCATAACCCCATTTTTCTTCTTTCTGGAGAACTTGCGAAGTTACCGTACGTTTAAGAATAGCACAATATTTCGTTTGGAAGCGGAAACGCTTCACAAGCAGAAGGAATCTCCAACTTCTAATCTTCTTACTGGTTGACATTAAGATTGCTTGGATCCGAATCGTTGTCCATGGCGGCGATAACATGTGGCACGCTTCGAATCCTAGGATGAACTGCTAGACACAATTTGTACACCGTGCAACTATCTTGGGCGGTAGAACATGCTGCTACTCGAACCGTGTAGTTGTGCACTCTCTCGGTAGGGTCTTGGAAGGGTTGCTTGCGATAGGATGGAAGCGACCGCAGAAGTCTCAATTCTGTTCATCATATGTGTGGGTGCGAAACTATTACATAGCGTGGTGCTCTACGGGCTTTTCTCCTCCTTCTCTTGGAGTAGTGGATCAGCAGCAGCATTATGAAGGCCAGTCCTGCTAGGATGGCTAGTCCTATTAGAAATAGAATGAGAAGCACGCAGTAGGGCACGAACTGTGCTGGTGCGAGAACTATGGTTATGTTGCCGTCTATGAAGTTGTTGTTATTAGGGTTTATGTCGTCTTCTACGAGTGTGGCGTTTGCACTTATTGTGTAAACGCCTGGGTTAACGTTTGTAGTGTTCCATTCGACTGTTATTGTATTTGACGAGTGGGGCAACAGTGAGGTTACAGGTATGATCTGAATAATGTTAGAGTCGTAGTACACTGTCAAGTCGAAGGTTTCCGTGAAATCCCCGAGGTTTGCCGCCTCAACCGCTATTCCTATACTTTCGCCCACGTATGCTTGAGATGACGAAACATTAACACCTGCTATTGCAACATCATGTTCTTCGATTATAATGATGTTGAATTTGGCGTAAACAGGAGGGCTGTAGGGTGTTCCTCCACTTGTTGGCGGAGCCGCATAAGCTGTGGCTGAGACGTTTGCTTCTCCGATTCTTGCGTTTTCGGGTATCTGTGAAGAAGCCTGCGTGTGGCTCTCGCCAGGCTGGATGTTCAGGTCGTCTAGTTCTATGTGCATGATGGGATGTCCTGCAATATCTTGAGCGTCTACTGTTACCGTCGCGATTTTGGCTGTTAACGCGATGTTTTCCAGTGTTAGGTCGAAAACAATCGTGCTTTGTCTAGAGAAGTTTGTTTGTGGACTCAATTGCTCGTTTAGGGTTACAATGTTTTTGATTCTTATTAACCAGCCAACTCCGAAAGTCAGACTATCGGTTGCGACTGTTTCGTCCACGTCGACCGTCGCAATCGCATGCCATTTACCGAAGACTATCTGTTCCATATTGCTAGGAGCCGTTGGTATACGAAACGAGAATACGGCTATTCCACTCAAGTTTGTCACCGCTGCTCCAGTGACTGTAATGTTCCGTAATATGTTTGCTGGACCGTTGACCTGAAAACCCACGACCTTGTTTGCTATGGGGTCTCCGCCGAAGGTTACGAGGGCATACAGAATGACTAATTCTTGCTGCTGGAATACGTCGCTCGTTTGATTTGGTCCTCTTCCACCGAAGGGTGTTTTTTGGGTAAATAAGTCCATGTTTCCTTCAGAGACTTCAATTGAAAAAGCACAGCGAGGGGCTATCGTGAGGAATGCTATTACTAGCGAGCTGACTATTGCAAGTTTGAAAAAAGTGGCCTTGATCTTCATATCCTCACACCTCCTACGTGAAGAGCACGGCAAGCGCGACCTGTCATGGAACGAACGTGACAGTTTTCGACTTCGCCGAGTCCATAGCCTTCTGCCCGCGGGCGCTCAGTATTGTCGTTTCGTGATAACACCTGGACCATCTCAAGAACCTTCTTCCCTCCTTCTCCCCCCTCGAAATAAAAAAAAGTTCAGACCGCTATATAACTAGTCATGTAAGAATCTTATATATTTCTAGAAGCAAAATATCATATCTGCTGAAACAATAATCCACTTTTGCGCGCAATTCGCACGCGAACTCCGAAAAAGCCCAGTTCAGTCCGAAATAGCGTGCGAATATTATTCCATAAGCTTTAAATTAACTCTCCCCCCTTTAGAGGAATGAGGAGAATAAGGAGAAAAGGAGATCATGCCAAAAATAAGATCAACAATGATCTTGACTCTGGTTTCTATACTAATCGTTAGCTCGGTGTTGGCGCGCCCAATTAAAGGTCTTCCTGGAGACAAACCGGCAATAGTTGTGGAACCTGCAACTGTGCACAATTCAAGTTTAGTACCGGGTTCCACTTTCATCATTAATGTAGACTTATACAACGCTACAACTGGCAACGTTCCTGCAGGAGTTGGAGGAGTCGAGGTTCAATTGTCATGGAATACCAGTCTGATTCAACCACTATCGTTTGTGAACAGAATCACTACGTCGGGCGGAGTGTTGGAGGGAAAATCGGTTCTATACGGTTTGGCCGCAGGGTTCTATAACAGTTCAGGCAGTTGGATCAACTCGCCTCCGTACACGAATGCGACATCCTACAAGGTTGCTGCGGCTTCCACCAGCGGTCCATGGTGGGGAAACGGAACAATAGCGACAATGAACTTCACAGTCCTCGGAGTCGGAACGTCAGGTCTTGACCTAACGTTCACAGATTTGACTGATACAAACGCTTTCGTGGTAGACCACTATGTTCAAAGCGGTGTCTTCGACAACCGCGTACCACCCCCCCTGCCGCCTCCGGCTAAAATATACGTAGACCCTGCGAGCATAATCAACTCGTCACTGACTCCACCAAACAGCTTCCAAATAAACGTAAGTATTCTAGACGCTGTAAGCCTGGCAAACTTTGGTTTCGGCCTGAGTTTCAACTTTTCAATCCTTCAGGCAACGGATGCACGATGGAGCTGGAATTGGACAGCTCCTGGTCCCCAAATCAACAATGCCGTAGGCGTCATAAATGGGTCATCAATAATCAGCCCACCGATAACAGGCAACGTAGCTTTAGTTACAGTGAACTTCAATGTGACAGGCTTGGGTGAGAGCGCCTTTCACTTCATTGGAGCAGCGCTTGTTGACAGCTACGGCAATCCAGTACCTTTCAACACAACAGACGGCTACTTCAACAACATGCTGATTACACGAATCTATGTAGACCCATCCTTCAGAATGGACCCGGCTCTGCGGCCAGGCAACACGACAATATTCGGCATTGTGGGTGAAAACTTTATGAACGTGCGTACTTGCCAATTTGATCTGCGGTTCAATCCGAGCGTGATAAAAGTGCTTTCCTATATTGTTGCTAACCCGATTGGCGGTTCCTTTGTAGATTTGCAAATCTTGACTTTCAACAATACACTTGGTGACCTAAGCGGCACATTTACCTACGACCCCCCACTATCAGTTGCAGAGTCGGCAATAATGAACATTACATTCTTGGTGGTTGGGTATGGAATCAGTCCTCTGAACCTGAACAGTACAGCCTTAACTGACTCTTATGGTAACTTGATTTCACACCAGACCGCAGATGGTCTGCTGATTGTAGCGATCAGAGACGTAACAATAGTGGACATACAGCCTTATCCGCAGAAGGTTTATCCAGGGAGAGTCATAGCCGTAAATGTTACCGCGGCGAACTTGGGTAACCTGGCCGAAACGTTCATGGTTAGCGCCTACATAGACGCGAACGTGTCACTTGGCACCCAAAGCGTGGTGAGTCTTCCGCCAGGTGCAAACACAACTATACCTTTCTATTGGGATACTACTGGTCAGCCAAGTTGTCATTGGCATACGCTATCAGCAAATGCAAGCTTTGTACCATATGAATTCAACAAGACCAACAACTTCATGGTAGGCCTGGTTCAGGTGAAGATAAAGATTATTGGCGACATAGACGGCGATGGTGCAGTAGGCCTCTATGACTTGGTCCTGTTAGCGCAGGCGTACCATTCTAAAGTGGGCGACCCCGGCTATAATCCAGAAGCAGACATTGACAACAGTGGCAAAGTAAACTTGGTAGACCTAGTTACACTCGCAATGAGCTATGGCAAATCCTGCTAGATTAACAGCGCGTGCACCATTAGACAAGCTCCTATTTTTTCTGAATCCACCAAAAATACTCTTGCCTTGCGTGATACGATTCAACTTGGCCAGGCATCTTGTCAGACATAAGCCGCAGATTCTTTGATGACACGGGCAACGCGGTTAGCGGGCTAAAGCTTGAAAAGTTGCACCGCATCTAGAAGTGGAACAATGCTACGCAGGATATGTATGAAGTCTTCGCGCTTCAATTAGTAGCAGACCAGTATGAGAAGAGGAGAGAGGGAAATGAAGAAGCTCGGAATACTGGCTTGAATTGCAATTTTAGGCTGAATGATGGTGTCAATTATGGCTTCGGCATCTTTGATGATCAACACCGTGCACGCTACACCATTGCCACCAAACCAGCTAGCAGCAGCGGATTTGAACAACGATGGAAACGTAACGTTGATAGATCTTGCCGGATTCGCGACAATGTATGGTTGGAATGCAACAAATCCCAATTGGAATAGCCCGATAAATTCTGGCTGGTGCAACGCTAGCGAGGCCGACTTCAACAATAGCAGCAAGGTAGACCTTAGCAATCTACTCACACTTGGATTCTGTTATGGCCTTAACGCGGCAGCTTAGCCCAACTGCCAAGACTCATCTCAACTTTTTTCAAATAGACAAGCTAGTGGCATGGTATCACCTCAAAGGTGTATTGAACCAATTTCTGTGTCTTGGCCTTTTGACGGAGCTGGCTGTACGCGGCGGATTCTGAGCCCTTTCATATAGTTCTCGCAAATGTAGCGCGCAAAACCTTAAAGAATAGTGGAAGCAGTAGTATGTTCAGGCGCCAAGATGACCTCGAGTAAGATGTACCTTGTGGCGATTGTAGCGGGTATTTTGGAATTTGTTGTTGTTGGCATACTGTTTCTGATGGCTGGCTTTGCCTTAACGGGCTTTGCCATTTCATGTCGTATCGCTGCAACAGGCCATGGGAGGGATCCAGTCTCACGCGCACAGCTGATCCTCGGTATAGCGGCCTTTCTGGGGTTCATAATCGGTTTGGCTGGATCAGTGAGCGCAATGGAAAGAAGAAGATGGGCCTTGTCTATTGTTGGAGCATTGACAACAGCATTCTGGGGTGTACTGTTGTGTTTCTATGCGATACTAGCAAAGATAGATCCTGCTGATGCCAATTTCGGGATGACTATAGGGTCCATAGTGATCCTTCTATCCGCCATCAGTGGCGTACATCTCATCGTATCAAGAGGTGAATTTCAATCGCGCACATCTTAGTGCGCCAACATCTTTCTCTGCTTGGAGAAAAGGCTTCAATGCTCGGTAGAGCGTTGTTGCCTTGAAGAGATTGCCAAGAAACAGCGACAAAACTCCAACGAAGATAGTCCTCTTTTCTCTGTAGCGTACCCTCTCGCTTGGATGTTGGCACGCGCTAAGTAAAGGCCAAAGCCATCAGGAGAATTCCACAAAGGATTACGAGTGCGATCGCTGGTTTGGTGAATCTTCCGAGCGCGTTGACTTTGTCATGCACGCTTGCATAGTATGAAACGAATCCTATTGCAACGCCAAGTATTCCTACGAGAAGATAGAAGCTGTTCATATCGAGTCCACGAAGTGGATTTATGACGAAGCTCATTTAAGCTTTCTGCGAGCGTGCCCATCTAGCCGCAAGGGATTCAACGCATTCCTGGACCATCATGACTGAATGGCGGGCCCGCAGGGATTTGAACACGGATCGTCGGCTTGGGAAGCCGATGTCCTAGCCGGGCTAGACTACGACCGCCTTCTAACTTCTCTTACCGTAACAATCCGACGAAAATCACTTTAATCTTGCGTTAAGAAACTGCGGTGCTCGTGCTTCAGAGTATTCAACTTCTTACTTTTCGCGTACTCTAATGCGCAGTCAACAACGGTTTCTTCCATTTCATCTCAACCTTTCGGGGCACCCTTCAAATAAGGAAATGGTAGAACCTTTTGGGTAGATCCAGTTACGTCCCGACGGATCCTCCAATTTGAAGCACGCTCACGATCGGAGCTTAAGCAAAGAAGGGTGCCTCCCGGCGAGAGTATGATCGGCGAGAGATCGAAGAAAACACGCTGGAGTTGCGGATACAAACAAACACACAAGAAGAGCGACTGACTTGAAAGGTGCCATGGTTCTCGTCTTTAGACATTGCTTGCTTTCTGTCTGAAGCTTGCATGTGCACGTCTTGACAGGTAGACTGTAGTCACAAGAAAGACCATCGTCGTGGCTGCAAAGATGTAGACTAGGTTCTGGACGTCCTGAATGTTTTCTGAGTAACTTGACAGATGTTCCTGATAGGAAGAGTTCAATGACAGGTAACTGTTTTGAAGTTGATTGAAATGGTCCAAGAGAATGGTGTAGTTGTTAAGGAGGCCATAATATATAGCATTCAAATAGTCAAGATCCGCTAGCAACGCGGTTTGATTGTCAGATAGTTCCTTGGACAGTTCTTGATAAAGCTGCAATGCCTTTGAAGAGATTACTGTTATTGTTTGACTGTTTCCCAAATACGTGAAGTACAGATAGGCGTTTGTCTCGTTTGAAGCACTGAGTGAGGTTGGGGTGATTTCTCCTTCACTATCAAGAACGATGTATGGAAGGTTCATCAATTCAGTAGGAATCATAAGTCTGCAGAAACCAGCGGTCACGTTCTCATCATTCACGTCAAAGTGAATTATCTTGTTCCCTGTCTGCTGTCCAATCTCGTACCTGAAACCAGACACTGTTGAATTGCATATAACGGAGACTTCGTACGTCATGTTTCCAGAAATGACGTTGAAATCATAGAAAGCCCCCATCAGAGGATAGTTGTCGATGTTGTGTGCATCTATCTGGTACGGGGTATCTCCTATCCCGTTACTATTCAAATCTAGTCCTTTGTAACTTGACCAGTAATTGCCTTCGCTGTTCTGGCTCCAAATGTTTTCTGAGTCGCTCGACACTTGGATCGGGTTGAGGAAGTTGTTGTGGTAAAAGATGTTGTTGCTGGAAGCAAAGAGATTCACTCCCGCATCGTTGTTTGAGATGGTGTTGCCTGAGAACACGTTATTACTTGAGGAGCGAAAATTCAGCCCTACACCGTTGTTTGAGATGGTGTTGCCTGAAAACACGTTATTACTCGAAAAGTAAGAGCTGGCGCCAGAGTTGCTATTGTTCAAGATGATGTTGCCCGAAACCTGATTGCCGCCAGAAGTGTAAGTTACGAGACCGTCATAACTGTCTGTAATACTGTCGTTGCATATTACGATGTTATTAACCAAATATATGAATATCCCACTTCCGTAGGGATTCAGGGCGTTACTTTTCACAGAGAAGCTCCATAGGCTTACGTCATTGGCCGTTATGTAAATCACATACTGAGCTTCAAGACCGTAGATCACCGTCAAGTCTCTACTTTCTCCGATGAGAGATACGCTTTTGTTAATGGAAATGTCTTCATAGTACGTTCCGCTATGCACAAAGATTGTGTCTCCTGAAACTGCGTTGTTAATGGCTCCCTGAATTGTTGGAAAATCCGTTGGAACGTAAATCACCCTTGGATTTGCCGTTGCAAGCATTCTCCATTTAGTTAAAGACGGCATGAATAACAAAAACAACATTGCGAATAAGATCGCGATACCTTTCTTCAATTTGATCCCACCTCTTTCTGTTGGCGCACGCATTTATTAAACCTCAAGGTAGCACGTCTCGCGATAGTCCTTGAGAAAGCGCTTCTCCTAACAATAGAGAAAGGACGACAGAAATGCCCAATGCGAGGACAAAAACAACCGGGTCAATAATAGGCCGAAGTAAAGTCCACAGAACTGCTACGTATGATGCGATTGTGAACGTGATTAGTATGGCGGGTCGAGCATGTTTTGTATTAGCTGTCTCTTGCTTGTTCACCATGGAGCGCAACAGACTTTGCATTTCTTTTATTTGTTCGTCTGTCGCAAAGTTCACAGGATTCTTGTCACTATCCCGAAACTTGAAACTTGAAAGGGCATATCTCTGCAACTCCCAAGGCTTGTTTTTGGGCAAAATCCTAACAATGTTGCTTTTCTCCATCTTTTTCAACACAGTTTGGACTTTACGAACAAACTGCAGGTCATTTGCTTTTTCTTCTTCGTACAATCTCCTGATTATGTCTTTGACGTCTGGGAAATACAGTTCCAAATGGAAGGACGCAATCGCTTTCGCAAGACTATGCTGGTATTCACCTTCTCGCAAGCGTATGCTTGCATCTTTATAGTCAGACTTTATGGTTTCCTCGAGAAAGTCTATTTCATTCGATGGCAGCTTAGGATGAGACAAGCGCTTGGCCTCTTTCAATGGTTTCAATTGAATGGAGGTATTAAACTCTTTGCGTGAAGGATGTTCGATTTCAACTTTGTCAATTCGGACGTGCCCGTTTTCAATAGAGTCTACTGAAAAAACCCGTAAGTGTTTAAATGCGGTAACAAGATTTGGGAGAGGCGGCATATGGCGACCTACTTAGTTAGGCATGGTACGTCCTATTTGCCTTTGCGAAAGAAGTATAGCCCGTGCATGTTGCCTTTGGGGAAGAAATACAGAAGTCATTTTGAGATTATCGCGTTAATACTGGAAGCTGTCAAGGATGGCGGTGAAGGCAGATTTTCCATTATGAAGCATGCAAGTGTGAACTGCAGGCAACTTAAGAAATTCCTGAGTTCTCTGATTGAAGTAGGTTTCATCGAGATTGATACAAGAGAAGGCAAAATTCTGTGCAGGACTACTGAAAAAGGACTCGCCTTTCTGAGGCAGTATTATGTTTTGCTCGGGATGCTTCTGACACCGCAAACACAAAGCAATACACCAATCATTATCTGTGAAGCTCCGGTAAGACATTAGCCATCTATCAAGGATCTAGACGTGACAAGAGATATTCTTGTATGAAATCCAAGAGTGTTTGATGTGGGGCTGTTAGGCTATAGCTCGCGTTGATCAGGATAAGTCAATAGCTTATGTTGGTTTTCGAGCCCTTGTGTTTGAGTACTCAAGCCGTGATTTTTTTGAGGCTCAATTCGTCGAGCAGTGCGCTAGGTGCTGTTTGTCAAGACATAGACTATTTCATTCTCTCCTTTGGCAAACAAGTCCGCCAAGACTGCGATTTTCTCAAACCTTACTTTCTCGTAGAGCCTCTTAGCGGGCTGGTTGTCGTCGCCCGTGGTGACCAACACTTTTCTAAGAACATGGTTGCTCTTGACAAAGAGCTGTTTCATGTCTTCAATAATCACTCTGAGTAGCTTCTCGCCTAACCCCGTTCTCCTAAAACCTTCAATAATCCAGAGATCTACAATCTGCGCCAGTCCGTGGTGTTTTTCTTCCATGACGTTCCAGAAAGCAGCTCCGATGATTCTCTTTTGATCTTTGATGACCTTCATGTGATGATAGTCAAAGAATGACTTCACAAACCAGCCTGCTTCTTCTCGATTGTGATGCGCGCATGCTTGTTCCTGAATTGGTCTAAAATGGTTTTTATTCGCCTTTTATGATTTGGGGACAGTTTTGGACTTCGCATTGTTCCTGAATTCCTTGCCGCAACCAGCCTTCTCGAACCAGCAGAAGTCTGCAGAACGGAATTAAAACCATTTTTAACCATTTTCGGAACACGCATGCGCGCTATTTGGATAATCATAGGTCTAAGCATCTTGGTACTGGTTGGGCCGTATGTAGTGTTGTGGCTGATTTCTCAGATGCCTGAGGTCTTGAGGGCAGCTTCTGTTTGGATCCTTATTTTTTCATTGGGAATCGCAGCGGGCTATAAAGATTGGCTGATGGATGCGAGAAAGAGAGAGAATAATTCGCGTTTGCCAGAGTAGGTAACTCGTTTGCTTTTTCAGCAACATCTCAGTGTTGGCTTTCTGCCTGCGCGTCAGGTGTGCCCACTTGTTCCCCGTCCTGATTGCTTGCCTGGGTGCAGCATGCTTCTTTCTTAAGAAGTGCTTCAATACCAGACCAATGGTTGTGGTTAGTATCAAAAGCGTGGACACAAATAGCATCGGCTGAAATTCTGGAACTAGCTCGTAATCTGAAATCAAATTGGAATCGTAGGCTTCTGCTTCTAGGACATAGTGGTTTACTTGGCTTGCTTCTGAAGCGTTCAGCAGTATCTCGAATGTTGCTGTCTGATTGACACGGAGTGAACTTGGATCTGAATAGTTGGCAAGCGCAGCGATAGCGTGCAAGGGCGCGTCAGTGGCGTTATAGAATGTTGCTATTATTCGGGTGAAGGAAATGTTTTGCGCTCCTATGTTCTTTATCGTGCCACTGATGTGGAATCCGTTTGAATCCAAAGATGAGCTGTTGGATACTATCATAAGACCGACTTGTCCGTTTTGAGTAGTGGAAGACTGTACGATGCGAACTGTGTAATTGTATACTTTCTGAGAATCTATCGTGCTAAAGAGGGTGATGTCGAACGGTGAGATTCTGCCTGGAAGAAGGGTGGACAGCTTTGTGGACTGGGAGATTTCAGCTACTACTTCGCCAGTGGAGTTGTAGAACGTTGCGTTAACATAGACATCAGTCACAGCGGTGTTCCCTGCGTTCTGTACTTCACCGACAACATAATACCAGCTGTTGTCATTCAGGTATCCTGAATCTGTTAGTAGGATACCGAGACTATTAGCCGCTTTGACGGTACACACATAGTATTCTGAAGCGAGCATTGGCATGCTAAACATAAACACTATACACAGGAGCTTGCGAAACAAGTCTTGTAACCCTTCGTCGTCTTGATATAGAATCCTTGGGTTTATAAAATACGCCCTTTGGCTCAAAAACGCGTTTAACAGCGGCTTGATTTACTGGTTTTTGTTTGGTCATGAAAAAACTTCCGAGTCATGTTATTAGACGTCTGTCTTTTTCGTAGGTCTGGTTTATATCGGTCACAACTAGCGATTTTGAATCTCAACATCCCTTATTGATTGTTATGGAGTCTTTTACGTGAACATCTACAATGTGGAAAACTTACTGCCAGATTCACGATTGTCTACAACGCTTCGGCTTTAGAGTTTTTCAGGATTGCACAGCAATCACTCTTTCCGCCGTCTCCAGCATCAAGTTTTCAATACGAAGCGCGCGGGGGCGGATTGAATAATTGGTGTAAAATGGTTTTTGTTCTTCTTTTGCCTATTTGTGTCTGATTTGGGCCTCTTTGATAGGCGCATCTTTGGCCGTACTAATGATAGAAGACCTAGGGAGTTCTGGCAGCTCCTACGGAATGTGGGGTTCTCTCACAACACGTTGAGGTTGCACCTAACTCGTTTGGAGCGTCGGGGCCTCGTAATGAAGGAGAAGAAGCCTCAGAAAGGCCCCCGGAAGGCCGGGGTTCACATACCAGCCTTCGAGGCTCAAGCGTCAAGCCATTCTGATCCTTGAAGATCCGTACATCAGCCTGGTAACTCTCCTTCAACCGCTTTAGGCATCTCTATAGATTCGAGAATTGGAGATGCCGCAAGAAGACAAGTAGAAGATGCGAAGCCCAAATCTGCCCCCAAATCATAAAAGGCGAATAAAAACCATTTCTAACCATTTATTTAATTCCCCTGCGCGGGATGTGGTCAACCTCCACGTAGGCCTTGTACCGCCAGTAGGTGGCCACTCGTTTGCTGCGAAAGTTGCGGGTAGGGTTGTAAATTCTTTAACGCCTTGCATGGTCTTACTAGTTCTCACGACCCTTGCTTTCATTGTTTGCATGCCAAGAAGGCTCAAACAAAGGAGATAATCACAATCTTTCATAATGTTTTCCTTGTCTCCTGACGTTTGCTATTATCACTTCTCAGATCGTAGCCATAATAGCGCGCGCGGCATTCTGTCGCATAGCAAAGATGCTGCTTTCTTGAGAGGGACGTGATTGTGTCTTGAATCTGTGCTGTCTTTGCGAGTACGATTAGTGAAAAGATTCGTGTTGTGTCACATGGCGTTAGACTGTGCCCTTTCCGTAGTTCTTTGCTAGCAAAACCAGGTCTGGAAGGTTTACACTGCCATCTCGGTTTACGTCTGCGTTTGGGTTCCACCCAGGGTCGCCTGGTTTTGAGCCGTAGGCATTTGCGAGTAGTACTAGATCCAAAAGGTTTGTTTTTCCATCCACGTTGATGTCCCCAGCTATTTTTATCTGTATTTGTTTGCTTTGTGTTGCCCTGTTTCCCATGTATTCTGCTTCCACGTTTATGGTGTAGTTGGGCGGCAGACTCAAAGAATAAGTTCCCTTCTTGAAGTGTATGCTCAAGTTGGCTTCGTATGTTCCTTGTGACGGCGGACTCGTGAACGTGGCGTTGCCCTGAGCAGTTCCGGTTATAGTGAACGTTGCTTTGCTCTCTAAGGACAAGGGGGTTCCTCCATTTCCTATAAGGTCTGTCCAAACGCTTGCATAAGCTGTTGCGTTTCCTGAAGTGGCCGGAGTAAGGACAAGTGGCGCGGCGTATTGTAGTGGCAAACCCAATATCAAGCTAGTATTGCTTCCCGCAGGTACAGTAATTGGAAGGGAAGCCACTCCCAAGGAGGCGTTGCTTGAATCATAGGGGTTCACTGTCACCAGCCCGTTCAAACTGCTTGAGCCAATGTTCTTCACTGCAACATTGAAATATGCGTAACTTCCCACTGCAAACGAGTTTTGAGGGGCTCCAGTTAGGTCGCACGGTGTCAGCCCTGTTATCTGCAGTGGACATGACACTGGAATGCTTGAAGTCTGAAAAGTCCTAGCTACTACGAGGACGCCGTTCGGGCCTTGAATCTCTAAAGCCACCAGCGCGTCCAGAATGGGGTAACCGTTTCCAGTGAAGGTGCCGTTTATGTTAATTCTGTCTTCATAATGATAGTAATTTTCGTCCGTGTTCAATGTCAAATTGAGCTGTGGTGGAGCATATGGAGCTTCGTACAGGCCGTTCGATACAGTGTGTTGAATAGGCTGGTTTCCTATTCCGTAGAGTGCATCATTAACGATTGCCAGTGTGCACACGTCATTAGGCTTTGGGTACTGTGTCGCATAGGTAGCGTTAAAATTCACGGAAAGCAACTGTCCCCAACCGCCAACAGGGGTTCCGCTGCCCTGAAGGTGGGCTTGGATTGATACTATTCCTTGGATGTTGTCGATTGTGACTGTGGACGTCGAATCAGGCGGCTGCGGGAAAAAGCTACCCATCGATGCATTCAGGCACTGTAGCAAAGTTGTGTTGAATCTTAGCTGAAATTGGTATCCAGTCAGGTTGAAGACCATGTATACCTTAACTTCGATGGGTACAGTCTCTCCTAAAGATTTAGCCGCGTAGCTGCCCGGATTTACGTACAGCGAGGGCGTGATTGTGGCGATGGCCATATTGTCTAATGAATCTCCAAAAATGCACAGCACCAGTAGCAAAGCAGAAATGTTAACGGGAATCTTCTTGCATTGGTACACGTTATCGTGTTCCTTGTAAGTATGCTCGTCAAAGTGAAATTAAAAGCTTCTGGAATATTGTTCTACTAATTGTCAACACCCTCAAGCCTAGGAAAATATCAACCCATCCCTCTTAACGCGCTTGCTCTCGGTTCAGTTATCGCTCCAGTATTGTTTAGGCTACAGGTCCCAGAATCGTTTCTTCCGCCTCTTGTTGTCAGCATCTAAACATTTTCTTCTCGAAGTTCCGCTTTGTGTTCTTTCTCGCTGCTTCTCATATTTTCTTCTTTCACTTCTGGACTAGGCAAGTTTTCGCATACGTTATGCACTGAATATTCGCAAAAGTATGTGATTTGTCTGAATATTCTTTTAGAAGCATGCATGTTCGCGGTGTGTTTTAGCACGTGCTAGTTATGAAATATTATCCTCTGGGGATGAACTAACTGAAAAAAGATGGGGGGTTAAAGGTCGTTTTCTACGTCTAGCTCATTTTTATCTGGA
>Ga0315289_10006531_pt1 | contig 17129 bp, 13 predicted proteins | sample YL17G11_40_MG_FD_203452 | JGI IMG/M metagenome (GOLD analysis project Ga0315289, IMG submission 203452) | Sediment microbial communities from Yellowstone Lake, YNP, Wyoming, USA - YL17G11_40 | ecosystem: Environmental > Aquatic > Freshwater > Lake > Sediment | place: USA: Wyoming | collected... | reverse complement strand
TCTTTGTAACCAATTGCTTTTATAAAGCAATCTTGACAAAAGCCACCTTCCTGACAGCATGCTCTTATGCCCTTCTTCAAGATGCAAATGAAAGGGTTCCCCAGATAAAAGACAAATCCTGGGTTATTTACAACGGTATTAGCCTTGAGGAGTTTAAACAAGACGGTCCTGCACTACTAAATTATCCTTACCTCCTTTGTTTAGGCCTACTCCAGTCAGAGCTTAAGGGTTTTGATTTAGTATTGTTTGCTTTCAGGGATATCCTTGATCTTGGGTTTGACATAAATTTAGTGATTGCTGGAGATGGGCCGGACAGAATGGCCTATGAGCGTTTTATGAAATTGCTGGGCATAGAGGATAGAGTTTTCTTCTTTGGTCCAGCTAATAGAATGCAGGCCGTAAACTTATTTAAGCACTGTGAATTTTTTGTTATGCCTTCGCGGGTGGAACCGTTCGGTATTGTTAATTTAGAGGCCATGGCTGCAGAGAAGGCTGTCGTAGCCGCCAGAACCGGCGGAATTCCAGAGGTAATTGATGACGGAATCACAGGTATATTGGTTGAATCCTGCAATGATAAGGCGTTAGTTAAAGGTATAAGACAGCTTCTTGAAGACAAACAATTAAGAGAACGGCTGGCTAGTAATGGCAGGCGTAAGATAGAGCAAGCGGATTTTTCTTGGAATGTTATTGCAGATAAATATTTGCATATATTCAAAAAATTTATAGATTATGGAGCAAGATTACCCTAATCCTCAGATAGCCTTGAAGATAGAAAACAGACAAGCTAATCAAAAAGACGTGCAAGATAGAAATGACGTCTGCACCTCATTGCCTTCTCTGATAACAGTCGCAGATACCACTAGATGCAATTTGAATTGCATAATGTGCCAGCGAAATAGTGATTATTTAAACCCAGGCATAAGGCCTTTCTTGAAGGGATTTCCCTTAACAAGAAGGCTGGTTAAATTATATAGTCATCATAAGAATAAAACCGTTATGGATTTTAACCTTTTTGAAAAACTTGCCCAAGAGACTTTTCCCTATCTGAGTGCGCTTTGCCTGACTGTGGCGGGTGAGCCCTTTATGAATCCTAATTTTTCAGCTCAGTTAGAAGTAATTGAGTCATATAAAGTCAAGTTATTAATTTTTACTAATGCAACTCTTATTCCCAGTGGTAGCCTGTTGACAAAATTGGTTGATAATCTTTTTCAACTTGTTGTATCAATTGATGCTGCCACTAAAAGCACATATGAGCAAATAAGAAAAGGCGCAAATTTCCAGCAGGTTATTAATAATATCAAACGATTTAATTTTGCCAGAGAAAAAATTCCTGCAGAGAAAAGGCCAAGGCTTATCTTTTGGTTTGTATTGATGAGAAGAAATATTGAAGAATTTCCTGAATATGTGCGTCTAGCCCACAGCCTAGGGGCAGATGGCATCGGCGCCTGTCACATGACGGTATTTCAAAAGAAATTGGAGAAAGAATCTTTAACCTACCATAAACAATTAGCCAATCATTATTTAAGACAGGCGAAGGATTTGATTGATTCCTTTGGTTTAGAGGCCTTAGATTTTCCTCCGCTATTTGAGGAGAATAATCATCCTGGACTAGAAGAAGAAACAAGCCACGGTTATAATAATCCTTGTAGATTTCCTTGGCAAGAGGCATTCATTGAGCTAAACGGCGATGTCTATCCTTGTTGCGCGCCAGACAAACATGGCCTATGGATGGGTAATATCCTCACTCAGCCATTTAAAGAAATCTGGAATGGCATTCGTTATAAGTCTTTAAGACGAAGTTTTAAAGATGGCTACTTATATCCACCCTGCCGGCATTGTTATCAAAGACTGAAAGATAAAACATCGGATAATGCAAGTATATTTTTAAGATATATATGAATGGTCAAGAGAGAGAAATAGCACAAGAACTTCTTTACAATTCATTGCTTGAAGGAAAAGAGGCGACTCTGCGCAGTAAAGGCCTCTCCATGGAGCCTCTATTTGGCTCGGGCGATGAGATTACCTTTGTCAAAAGAGAAAATTTTAAATTCGGCGATTTGATAGTTTATCGTCAGAACTCTGATTTGGTCGTGCACAGATTTATTCGCAAAATCAGAAAGGACAATAAACAATTATTGTTATTGAAGGCTGATGCTTTTTGGAAAATGGATACACCTATTGAACCCAATACGGTGGCTGGGGTTGCGATAAAGATAAAATCTAATGGTAGAGTAATACATTTAGATACATATTCAGGACAACTAAAAAGTCTGTTTTTCTTATTAATCTCATATATAAATTTGATATTCAAGACAAGGTTTTTTAATAGCAAAAAAGATAATTTTAAGAAAGAAAGACAGATTATTAAATTCTTGTTTTTAGATACTCTTAGCGAAAATCAAATATTTAGTTTAAAAGAAATATTAGACGATAACCTTAACTGGGAATATCTGCAAGAGCAGATAAAATGGAATTTTCTCGCGCCATTTTTTATTAAAAAAATTAATAAGTTAGGTCTTAAGCAGTTAATCCCAGAGAAAAAATGGCGCATGATTGACAACGTGCGTTTATGTGAATTAAAGACCGATACGCGAAATAGAGCAGTCTTAGGAGATGTTCTTGAGGAATTTAATGCACGCGGAATAGAGGTAATAGTTACAAAAGGTGCCCAGTTAGGAGTAGAAGTCTATGAAGACACATACCTTAGATGGATGGGTGATATTGACTTGATAGTAAAACCCATAGACTGGCATAAGGCGTATACAATTTTACAGGATTTAGGATTCTCTGCTTATGGGACTAATTGCAATTATAATAGTTGGGCGCTAGAGCATTTAGATACGCATATTGATTTCTTTAAAGAAGAGACACGGATAGAATTAAAGTCCGGGGTCTGGGCTATAGAGTTTCCCTGCTTTGATTACAATCTCTGGCAGGGGGCAAGGATAATTAAATCAAGCAATGACAAGATAAGTTATCCTTCTTACGAAGATACCCTGTTGATATCCTGCGTTAATTTGGCACGGCATAATTTTTCAGGATTAATCTGGTTTCTGGACATCAAAAAGATTGTTGATACCATTGGATTTAAAATTGACTGGCAGACATTCATTTCCATTACCCAAAAAGACGACTTAAATTCCGTTGCTTATCAGGCACTTTCCCTGACAAATGATTTGCTGGGAGTAGCTGTGCCTGTGGAGGTGCTAGAAAAACTTTATCCGGGGAGTTTAAGAATTAAGTTATTTAATTTGTTGTGGGACCGACGAGCCATTTTGATGGAAAAAGACGGTTCAAGTTACAGAGTGAAACTTCCTTTTGAGTGTGCCTTGGTTCTTTTTGGTGGAAAGTTTAACTTTAAATTAGAGAAATTTTTGCAATATATAAAATTCTTCTTAAGGATTATTTTTCCGCCAGCAAGGTATCTGTCAGTAAGATATAAAATAAGGCTTGGCTCAGTTTCGCTACTTAAATGTTACCTGTTAAGAATGCAGAAATTTATTTCTACGGTTTCTCTATCAATCTTAAAAGTAATGTTTAGAATCGTAGAAAATAAATAGCCTAAAGAAGCTGGGTAATAATACTGCAGGCTTGGTCTAGTTGGTTAAGCCGGTAGGATAAAAGGTATGGTTTGGTTTTCCGGGCAATGCGCCAAAGCGCCTGGACTTGTTTTCTTCTTAGAGAAGCATTTTTTTCATAGGTGAGGCTATTAATTTTGTCTGAAACAAGAAAGATAAAACTTTCTTCTGGATTAAGCGCAAATTTTCGCGGTGAAACAAGTAGTTTTCTCGATTTGTGGATAAAAATGATTACTTTTGGCAGGCAGGTTTCTTCTATTTTATTAGGCCTAAATTCATTTTTATTGGCTTTTACTGGAATAGATTGCTTGGAAGAAAACTTTCTTTTATTTACTTTAACCCAGCGCAGAGACTCTTCATCCAATTTTATCTTAAGCGGCAAAGATAAAACAGTATTTTTTTTGAGAATAGCGAATTCATCAGAGAGAAATTTGTATCCCTTATTATAGAGCGCAGTTACTAAAGTACTTTTGCCTGCTGAAGGAGGGCCGCATATAATTATTCCAGTATTATGCTTAGATACCACTGCAGCATGGATGAAGAAAATATTACTATATTTTAAGAGTTGGCGCAGGGGTTCAATTATGATTAGATGTAGTATTATCTCTGGCGACAATACAGAAGGATAAATCAGTTGTGCCTCAATTTTATTCTCTTTTTTATTGAGATGGACAAGGATATTTCTTATCCAGCAGTCAAGAAATGCATCTTTCCCAGCAGTACTGAATTTGTCTGAACGACAATCTTTAAGGGGTTCATTTTTTACAGAAAGGTTTATTTTGATTTCAATATATTTACTATAAGACATAAACTTAGGAAATTTTAGCTGCTCACACAAAAGACTGAATACCAAAAGATTATCGCACTTAAAATACAATTTAATATTATGCAGGTATATAATCTTCGAATAATTCTTCATTTAATCGCTTCTAACAGGTCTTTTTTTAAGAGTTGATTAATAAATGCTTTAAAGTCTGCTTTTGCCTGTTTAATGGTTATGCCGAATTTTCTGGTTAGGGCTTTTATAATTTCTTCGGTTGATTTTTCTGCTAAGAGGCCATTTAGAATATCAATGCCGGATTTTGTAGTAAAATAAAGCATCTTTTTAATGTCAATGTCAGAATAAGAGAAAAAGCCTTCATTGATGACGACGATTACATATTGATTAGATAATTTACACCAGATGAACTTTTCGTACTTTAAATTGTATCGTTTTCTTAAATTGCCCATTTTGTCTTATTTGTTAAAATTATATTAACACAGCTGTAAGATGAAATCAATGCGTATATTACAGAGTAAAATAGCCATTCTAACTTAAAAAAGCATAAGACTAAAGCAGGGATTTATGTTTTTTGATAAAGGACAAGAAGGACTGATGTTAAAAGATATGAAGGAGGGGCTAAAACTTTCCCTTCGCTTTAATAAGTATATCTTCCGTTACTGGAAGATAGAATTGGCTATTTTAGTCTTAGGTAATCTTTCTATGCTATTGGGTTTAGTTAATCCCTACATCGGGAAATTAATTTTAGATAAAGGCATACTTGCTAAAGATATAAACTCATTAGTTATCTTTAGTATTTTGGCAGTTGGCATTTTCGTTACGACTCTTATTTTCAGTATAGGTTACGATTATCTTAAAAATTATGCAGTGGTTAGAATAGAAGCTGACCTAAACAGAGAAGTGCTTACAAGGATTAAGATGCAGTCACTGGGTGGACTTCAGAAGATACCAAGCGCTACTCATCTTTTTAGAATTACCAATGATATAACCAGTGCCGCCAATATTATCAATGTTACATTAATACATTTTATCAATTCCCTTTTAAAAATTATATTTATTACAGCAATTATATTCTTTATTAATCCCGTGTTATTACTGATTGTCTTAGCTTACCAGATTCTGGTTATTGTCAAGATGAAGCTGTTAATAAAACCGATGGAGAAACTAAGCAAATTAAGTCTTCAGAAGACCGAAGGCATCTATCGTACCTTAGGTAGTCTTTTCTCTCACCTCTATTTGTTTAAGGCGTTTGGAACCGTGGCCAGAGAGATACAAAGATATGTACATAGTCTCTTTGAATATAAGAGACTACAGATGAAATATGCTAAGATAAGAAGTTTTTCTAACTTTTTAATTAGCATTGCTGATAAGCTATTTTTTGGTATCTTGAGCTTTTATGGAGCAATTCTAGTTATACAAAGACGTATTACACTTGGCACACTCGGTGCTGTGATTATGTATATATCCCAGGGCACTGGGGCCTACAGCACATTAATGAATATGGCCGGTGAACTTGTGTTAAATAAAATTCCTTTAGAGCGGTTAAGAAACCTGCTCGACCAGCCAATTCCGACACAGCACATATCAATAGCTAAGTCCAGACCTCAGGATATAAGAAGAATCGAATTTAAAGATGTTACTTTTAGTTATCGTCCAGAGAGAAAGATTCTAAAGGATTTGAATTTTATTATTGAATCCGGTTTACATATTGGCCTAGTTGGTTATTCTGGCTGTGGCAAGACTACGTTGATTAACCTTTTTTTAGATCTTTATCAACCTCAGACAGGTACAATTATAATTGGAGATCATGATTTGCAAGAAGTGGACTCATGCTATCTTCTGGCAAAGGTCGGCCTAGTTTTACAAGAGCCATTTCTTCTTGACGATACAATTGCAAACAATATTTCCTATGCCTTAAAGAAAGTCTCAAGAGAAGAGATTGTCGAGGCAGCGCGCCTCGTTGATGCAATAGAATTTATTAATTCTTTACCCCATGGATTTAATACAGAGGTAGGAGAGAATGCCTATAGTCTCTCACAGGGCCAGAAGCAGCGTATCTCCATTGCCCGGGCTATAATAAAGGAGCCCCCAATTTTAATTTTAGACGAGGCAATGTCTTCTTTAGACCCGGCATCAGAAGCAAGGATAATTGAGACGCTCAAAAAGAGGTTTAATAATTCTACTATAATAGTTGTATCACATCGCTTGACTGCCATAGAGAAGATGGACATGATTTATTTTTTTGAGAGTCCCTCCAATATGAATATCGGCACCCATCAAGGACTCATAGAAAGAGACTCCGGATACAGAGAATTCTTTGCAAATCAAAATCGATTACCAGAAGGCGCTGATTATAAATTATAGAGATTTAACCAAGATGAATTTACGAAAATGAACGTTAGCCGTAAGACCTTAATATTAATTTTCATGTTATCTATTATTTTAAGGGTGGCTGTGGCCATTTATTATTTTAATTCTAATGATAATGTATTAGTCATAGACAACCAGATGTCTTTACCTTTGGAAAAAGATGCTAATCATCTATGGAAGATGATTGGAAATCGCGATGGTTACAATACGATAGCACGAAATATTATCGTTTTTGGCCAGATAGGTCAACAGCCTTGGAAACTCCCTTCAATTCCGCCGCCATTGTATCCCATATTTCTTGCTATCTGCTATTCTATTTTTGGTTTTAACATCTTTGGATTCTTCCTTCCGCACATCGTCCTTGATTCGATTAATAGCCTGCTTGTGCTTTTTCTAGGCCAGCGTATATTTAATAATAGGATAGGTATAATCGCCAGCCTATTCTATGCACTTAATCCCCACTTTATAATTTCTTCAGTTCAGCTCGGTACAGAAACACTATATTTATTTTTGCTATTATCGTTATTTTTAATTCTACAAAAGTTACTCTTGAAACCATCGAAGAAATACTTTATTGCCACTGGTATCATTATGGCCTTGGCGGCATTGTGTCGTTCGGTCTTTCTTGTATTTATGCCGTTTATCTTTATTTGGCTGATTATAGTATTTTATTCTGAATCTCGCAAAGCATTGATTTTCATACCCATTATTTTTCTATGCTTTTTATTAATCTACGGGGTATGGGTTATAAGAAATTATCTGGTATTTCATGAGATTTTATTTTCCATAGATTACAGCTCTGCCTGGAATGCCAATAGGCCAGGCGATTCTAATGAAGAATTTAAATATATTCATGAATATAAAAGCCAAAAACTGGCTTTTTTTAATTTAGTTAAAGACAATCCAAGACGATATTTTAATTTATGTATGGCTCGGCTAAAGACATTTCTTTTTAAGCCTTGTGTCGACGGAGTAAGTACCAGACATAAGATAGTATCTAGTTTTATATTTTTTACCATCTATCCCCTCGGTTATTTGGGTCTCTATCAGGCGCTCAGAGAAAAAAATAAGATGGCATTACTGGTTTTATTATTTATTATTCCAACAGTTATTCTTCATGTTTTAACAATTGTAGATGGGGAACTGCGTTATAGACTGCCCATAGAACTTTTTATTCTAATATTTGCCTCTTCTGGGCTAAGAGCTGTGTTAGATTTTGTGAAACTTAAGAAAAGAACAAAAGTCTATACAACAAACCAATTTTACAAACAGAGATAATAAAATGCCATATGAAGTCAAAGATAGCCTGTTAGTTGATATACTACAGGAAGGAAGAGCTATAGAGATGTATGTGCATGGCCAGAGCATGTATCCTTATATAAAAGATTACGATATTTTGAGTATAGAGCCAGTTACAAACAGAGTTCATCTTGCAGATATTGTGATGGTCAAAAAAACGAGCGACAGTCCCAGTTGTTTTATCCACAGACTAGTAAAGATTGAAAGGGAAAATGGTCAGTTTTTCTTTTATACTAAAGGAGATAATTCTATAGGTGGCCCAGAAGGCCCTTTTATAAAAGAACAGATTATTGGTAAGGTAGTTGGTATAAAGCGAAAAAATCTTACGATAGATTTGAAACCCTCGCCCTATGTTCTTTTTGGCAGAATAACGGTCTTTCTTTCAGTACAGGCCCCACGCTTACTGAGAATCACCAATAGCCTGTTTTGCCTTATCTTTGAGCATTCTTTGTTACAGCTAAATTTATTAAAGCGCCTACGCTACAGGGATCCTCTTTTTATTAACGCCCAGAGGCTGTTTATTACCATTGCAGCGGGGATTAAGAAAAAATACGCAATAAATGAAGCGGTTTATTTGATCAAAGAAGGAGTGCGCTGGAATTATTTCTCTGATTTAGCCATTGAAAATGGAAGGGTAATCGCTACGCTAGAATGCCTGCATATTCTAAAGTCTTATGTTAAAATTCCTGATTTTGTATTTGAAAAATTGAATAATATTCGTTTAAAGGTATTGGCTGAGACATGCCGTTATCATAGACAGTTGCTTAATATCTTAAAAATATTCCAGGATTCAGGGATTTCCGTGATTCCTCTAAAGGGCGCATTTCTTTCGAGGTCTCTCTACGGCAATATTGCCATGCGCGGCGCAAGCGTAGACATTGATTTGCTAATAAAAGAGTCAGATAAAGATAAGGCTTCTTATTTGTTAGAAGGGGCAGGTTACCAGAAGCAACCGGAAAGAGAAATCAAGGTCTGGCAGTGGTATTATGATTTTTCTAAAGAACACCATTACTTCATAGATTTGCATTGGGATATAACAATGATGCTTAGGTCTCTACAGAGAACATCTCTCTTATGGCAGGATGCCAGAAGCACAAGAATTGTTGAGGATGGTTTTGACATCCACTATTTTGCCTGGAGTAATGAGATGCTCTTACTCTATTTATGCACACACTTAATAAATAGCCGCGGTTATAGAAACTTAAGGTATTTTTTGGACATCAAAGCATTAATTGAAAATTCAGCTTCTTTCGATTGGCACGCTTTTGTTGCCCACGCATATAAGTCTGGGGTCAATAATAGCGTTTATGCAAGTTTAATAAAGACAAAAGAATTATTGGGCCTTTTAGTGCCACAGTTTGTTTTAGACAAACTAAGACCAGCTATGTCAAAAAGACTCCTGATTCATACATTCTTAGCAAGAAGTGTTATTTTTGAAAATAACATAAGAAGAAGAATCTTAGACAATTTTTTAAGTTACATTTTCTTTGAGTTACTGGAGGCGTCCACTTTAGAAGATTACTTAAAGATTGCAAAAAGGGTATTCTTTCCACCGCGGCCCGTTATAGAGATGGGTTGTCATGGCTATCCGATAGATTCCTACTGGCGATATATGGCCTCTTTATTAAAGAGATTTGTAAGATCTTATCATCTGGTAAGAAAGATTTTTTTTGATAAGTAATCTTTAATTGTAATAATTTAAAATGCTAACAAAATCTTACAATAATTTTTGGCAACGGATACATAAATCTGCCAAGACAAAAGGGTTTCTTCTGAGGGTTATGTTTGAACTTACTTATAGGTGTAATTTTAAATGCGGGCATTGCTACGTACCTTTTGGCTATCGAAAGTTAAAAGAACTAAAAACCAGAGAAGTCTTTTCTATATTAGATCAGCTAAAGGAAATGGGCTGTTTTTATCTGGGTTTTACCGGAGGCGAACCGTTTTTAAGAGAAGATATCTTTGACATATCCTGGTATGCCAAAAAAATTGGTTTTCAAATTATTTTTTATACCAATGGCTCATTGATAGATGAGGCTAGGGCGGATGAATTAATACGCCTTAACCCAAACAAGGTGGATATCACTATTCCGGCAATGAGTAAGGCGGCATTTGAGCGCATTAGTAAAGTAGGGGGGTCTCATGATAAGGTTTTTCAAGCCATAGAGCTTTTATATAAAAATGGGATTAATCTGGGATTTAAGACCTGTGTATTAAAAGAAAATCAAGATGAAATAAAAGATATACAAAAATTTGCAAAAACTCTCGGCGCTTGGCATCGTTTAGATAGCATGCTTTTGCCCCGTTTAGATGGCTCAAAAGAACCGTATAGATATCGAGGTAGATTAAAAGATAAATTAGTCACCGGTCTTCCCATAAGGCTTCGCAAGAGAGCAGGCAAATTACAAGTCAGGAATGAAAAGGCAAATAATTACAATTCAGAATATTGCGCTGAAAGTATCCTAGATACTAGATTATCCAAGGCGGTCTTATTTAAATGTGGAACAGGACGCATACAGGCGGCGATTACCCCTTTGGGCGAGCTTAAGCTGTGTTTAATGATAGATTTTCCCAAGTTTAAGATACTGGATACGTCTTTAAAAGACGCCTGGTGCAGACTAAAAAGATTGGCCTCTAATATTAAACCAGACAAAAATTATCAATGTCATAAATGCCAACTCCAGCCTTATTGTAAATGGTGTCCGGCAAGGGGCTGGCTTTATAATAGAAGTTTTACCTCTTGTGAGCCAGAGAATTATAGAAAGGCAGAACTGACAAAACAATTGTTAAATTGCTAAACTGCTAAATTGTCAAATTGCTAAATTGAATAGAATATTGAATAAAACAATGAAACAATTTAACAATGTAACCATTAAACTAAAGATTGCTGATATAGTTATCCGGATGCAAAGTAATTTTCCACTTGTACAACTCACAGAGCAAGAAAAAAGAAAGCAGGTTAGTGAGCGGTTCAGTAATTTTATCTATTCTGGTAGCCAGAAACCCGATATTCTAATCAAGGTAATTATAGTAGATAAATTACCTCAAATTCGCAACACAAAACCTTTATTTATTACCTACCATTTTCAAGATGGGATAGAGAACTGGCGCTTGCTTAAGAAAGGAAATGCCTATATTTATAAAACCCCGCTTAAATATAAGAAACAACTAATGTTGGTAAATAAAACCTTTAACAGAGTAACTGCTTATCTTTTGCCCAAAAAAGATAAGGGCTGGGTCTGGAATTTTACTGATATTATCTATGATTTCTTACAAGTCCTTTTAATAAATTATCTGGCTTTATATAAAAAAGGAATCTTTGTGCATAGTATTGGTATAAAGGATTTAGACGGTAAGGGTCTTCTTTTTGCTGGCAAATCCGGTTGCGGCAAATCTACCATTGCCAGGCTCTGGTATAAATACTCAAAGGCAATGGTTTTAAATGACGACCGTATAATTGTGCGTAGACTCAACGAAAGATTTTTTATCCACGGCTCGCCCTGGCATGGCGAATTTAGTGACTATCTTGCCTCACGCATTGAATCTGCACCGCTGAAGAAATTGTTTTTTATCTACCACGCCAAAAAAAATTCAGTAAAAAGAATTTCGCAAAAAGAAGCATTTAATTTTCTTTATCCTTCAATCTTCCCCACCTTCTGGGATAAGTATTGTTTAGAGAATATAGCCACATTTTGTCAGGATTTGGTTAGAAATGTGCCCTGTTACAGATTAGGGTTTGTGAATGATAAGAGAATTATCCGATTTGTAAGAAGGATAAGTTAAATTGTTAAACTGCTAAATTGTTAAACTGCTAAATTGTTATGACGAAAAAATATTTAGAGTTAAATGATATAAGTGCTTACAGGATTGCCTTTGATTTATCCAATTATGTCTGGGATATAGTAATTAAATGGGATTATTTTGCTAAGGATACTGTAGGTAAACAGTTAGCAAAAGCAATTGATTCTATCTCCGCTAATATAGCTGAAGGATTTGGTAGATATTTCAAGAAAGATAAGATTAATTTCTATCGTTATAGTTATGGTTCGATTAAGGAATCTTTTGATTGGATTGAGAAGGCGAATAAAAGAGGGTTATTAAAAGAAAGTGAATATAAGCATATCAGTGAGGAGTTAAATAAATTACCCAAGGAAATCAACTCTTTAATTAAATTTACTAATGAACGATTAACAATTTAACAATGTAACAATGAAGCAATTGAAAGATTTATGAAAGAGATTTCATACAAAACCTTTAGTTTAAACACTCACAAGAAGAACTGGCGGATAGATAGACCCAATATCTGCCAGTTTGAACTCACCTTTGGATGTAGCCTTCACTGTAAGCATTGTTATACAGATTGCTACAACAATCCTTCCTATTTAAAGAGAGAATTAAATACCAGAGAAATAAAATTTATTTTGGATAAGGTTTATCAAAGGGGTGTGTTTTGGTTATGCTTTACTGGAGGCGACCCTTTAACACGCAGTGATTTTCTAGATATTTACTCCTATGCCAAATATAAAGGTTTTATTATTATTATATTTACTAATGGCTATTCCATGACAAAGGGCATAGCCTCATATCTTAAAAGAACTCCTCCATTTGTCCTAGAGATAACTCTTAATGCCGTTACAAGGGATTTGTATGAACAGATATCTAGAGTGAAAGGTTCTTTTGATAGGGTGATGCACGGTATAGATCTTATCTTAAGAACAAACTTGCCTTTAAAGATAAAGACACAGGTTACTAAAGACAATTTAGAAGAACTACCTCGAATAAAGAAGTTTATCAAGGGCTTAGGTTTAAAATTCATGCCGGGTGTCTTTCTGCATGCCCGATTAGACGGCGATCTGGCTCCTTGTAATTTAAGAGTATCACCAAGTGATGTCTTGAGTCTGGATAGAAGAAGACATTCAGCAGCTGACGATTGCGCCTTAACTTTAACAACACAAAACGGAGGAACTAATAATAATTTATTCCCCTGTACTATAAAAGGCGGTGACGGTATTAATATCGACCCTTACGGAAATCTCATTCCTTGCTTTTGTATTAGGGAACCAAAGGTAAATATCCTTGAAAAAGACGTTAGAGAGGCCAAGAAAAAGATTCTAAAATGGGTAAGAACAATAAATTTTACAAATGATTCTAAATGTAAGAATTGCTTAATAAGAGACTCATGTTATAATTGTCCCGGAAAGTCATTGTTAGAGAAGGGAAGTTTAGAGGCAGTTATTGATTGGTATTGTGAGCTGGCACATTTGGTTACTGAAAAGAAAATCAATAGTTAAAATGCAAAGATTCAAAAAAGAAAACCTTCGGCTTTTTCTAAAATTTTCCAGATTCCTTTTGCCTTATTGGAAGCAAGAGTTGGCTGTAATTATCTTAGGAGAGGCGGCTGTAGTCTTCGCTTTAGTTAATCCTTACCTTAGCAAATTGCTCATTGACAAAGGGCTCTTAAATAAAGACCTGAATTTATTTATTGTAATTGGATTAGGAATGGGAGCTCTATTTATATTAAATGGTCTGATTAGCGCCTTTGTTCAATATGTCAGCCAGTACGTCGAATCCAAGGTAGATATTGATATAAGGAAAAGTGTATTTGAGCACTTGAATAAACTTTCTTTTGACTTTTTTCAAAGTAGGTCCAGTGGCGAAAATATCTATAAAATAAGTTATGATATAGATAGAATTACGGCTTTTATCACAAGTGCAATCTCTGAGATTACTACAATCCTGCCCCGAACTCTATTTACCTTTGCCATTATATTTTATCTTGATAGACAGATGGCTGTACTAGCCTTGTGCCTGGCTCCGTTTTTGTATTTCTTTCCTTATTATTTTTCAAAAAAAATGAGGATTCTATATAATGAGCTTTTTAAGAGTATTCAAGGGATTTTCGAAAGACTCGCTGAGGTATTTTCACATATTCAATTAGTCAAAGCATTTGGAAAATGGGATAGCGAATTTAAAAATTATATAGAACGATTATTGGTTAATATAAGGTTATCTTTAAAGACTGCGAAGCTGGCTGCCTTAAGTGGCTTTAGTAGTAGCGTGATGTCTCGTCTTATAGCTGGTCTAATCTTTTTCTATGGTGGGTATCTCGTAATTAAAGGTCGGCTTAGCTTTGGCAGCGTAACCGCAATAATGCTTTATATCACTCAGTTATTTGGTCTTCAGACTAGATTCGCCATGTTTTTTCAAAATGCAGTTATGGGAATGATTTCTTGCTCAAGAATAGAAGAAATTCTTGGACAGGAGCCAAAGATAAGAGAGAATTCTCTGGCTAAGGAATTGAGGTTCGATAAAGGCGAGCTCGCTTTTAGAAGTGTAACTTTCGCTTATAGCGGCAAAGCCCCCATTTTAGAAAACATAAATTTTACAATTGATGCAGGCTCTCATATCGGCCTGATGGGGCCTTCTGGCTGTGGTAAGACTTCCATTGTGAATCTGGTTTTGCGGTTATTCCAACCTCAGCTTGGTGAGATTCTGATTGATGGTTATAATCTAAAAGATATAAAATTCCAATCTCTTTATGAGCAGGTTGGCGTTGTGCTTCAGGAACCCTTTTTATGGAATGATACTGTTGAAAACAATATAAGATATGGGAAAGAGGACGCATCGCTGAATGAAGTTCTTGATGTAGCACGATTAACTGGTATTGATGGATTTATAGAGGGGTTACCGCAAAAATATCAAACCAAAATTGGCGAGAATGCCACTCTTCTATCAGAAGGACAGAAGCAACGTATTGCTATTGCCAGGGCGCTAATTAAAAATCCCGCCATACTTATTCTCGATGAGGCGCTTTCTAGTCTGGATTTGGAATCTGAGATAAGTATTTTAGAAAGATTAATGAGCCAAAGAACAAACAAGACCACTATAATTATTTCCCACCGCCTGAATATTTTAAATTATATAGATTGGATCTATTTATTAGAAAGTCCAGCAAAAATTATAAAGATGAGCCCAAAGGATTTTTTAGGGACAATAAAATACAGCGATTTAGAATTCATAGACTACCCAAAACTATAATTTTGAAAACAAAATATACAGAGTTTATTATAGATTGTTTGAATGGCCGGATAAATCCAGAGACTATCGAAAAGATTAGACAAGATGAGTGGCAACCTATCATTGAATTAGCTAAGAAAAAGCAGCTATCTGCAATTATCTTTTTTAATCTAAAACAATCAAATTTACTTCATTCATTGCCCACCTTTGTCAACGAAGAATTAGAAAATGCCCACTATTGCGTTCTTACGCAGAATACGATTATTCTTAAGGAATTAACGAAGCTACTTAAGGCACTAAACCAATTAGATATTAAGCCCATTATTCTTAAGGGTGTAGCTCTAATTAATACTGTTTATGATGGTAATTTTAGCTTAAGGCCGATGGTAGATATTGATATCTTAATACCTCCCGAACAACTAGGGGCCACCAAGCAATGTCTTAAAGAATTAGGCTACGAGATAGATATGGCAGATTTTGGCTCCACTACATATAAGTTAAAGGATAATGAAAATCTTAATTTATTAAATACTCCATATTTAGAGATACACTGGCATATCCTACATAAAAAATTCAATAGAGTTTTAAATATCGATGAAAGAATATTTTGGCAGCGGGCAAAGACTTTTAAGATGGAAGATGTAGATTACTTGGGCTTATCTTGCGAAGATAATATCTTATATCTATCTTTACATTTAATCTTAATTCATTTTTTCTCAAATATTCTTTGGTTATATGATATTAAAAGGATTATTGAAACCCAGAAAGATGACATCTCATGGGATAGATTATTAAAGACTGCCAATGACTCTGGCACCAGAAATGTGATTTATTATTGTCTGGCTTTTTGCAAGGATATCTTAGGGGTATCTTTGGATACTAAGATTATAGAAAGGTTTTCTCCGTCCAGCTTTAAAAAGAAAACAATCTCCTGTTTCTTAAAAAAGGATTATATCTTAGAAAATTCAGATTTAGACAGGGTCAGTTATATTGTGCAACTCTTAATGCTGGGGATGAAAGAGATGATTAAATTGGCTATTACTAATATATTTCCTGATAGGGAACTCCTGGCTTATCGCTATCCCAATGAGCCGTATTTTAAGGCATACCTTACTTATGTCTTGCGACCATTAAGGATTCTCTTGGCAACGATTCTGTGTGGCAAACAAAGAGCCTTTAATTGAGAGGCAATTTTTAATAATATTGCTAGGCTGAATCTGAGTGTTAGTATTCCTATCATAAAGCCATCAAGAAGTAAATTGGGCCGCAGATAAAACTTTCTATATAACCTAAATATCCCCTTATGGATTTCAAAAATCATCCGATAAGGATGAAGTTGTCCGCCGCCCTTTCCTTTGTAGTGCATAACCTTTGCCTCTGGCACATAATAAATTTTCCAACCAGATTGTCTCGCCCTTAGACATAAGTCATCATCTTCATTATAGACAAAATATCCCTCATCCATTAGGCCTATCTTATCAATGGCTTCCCTGCGTATAATTAAACAAGCACCTGAAACATAATCTGTCTCGAGGATATTATTAAAATCAAGATTTTGTTTTTTTAATTCATTTTTTATGAAGAGTTTTTTGAACAAAATATAAATAAGCAAAAGTTGTGGATTTTTTGGATGCCAGGCAAAAGAAAACTGCAGTTTTTTGTTTGTATCATATATACTTGGCCCCCCAATACCTGCGGGTGGAGTTTTATCCATAAACTCCATGAGAATATTTAAGGCCTTGGGCAATATAAGAGTGTCATTGTTTAAAAGTAGAAAGTATCTTGCTTTTGCTTCTTTTAGGCCTTGATTTTGTGCCTTGGTTAAACCCAGATTAGCCCTATTTTGGATTAGTTTTACTTGCGGGAATTTTTGTTTTATTATCTGGCTACTACCATCATTTGAATTGTTATCAATAACAATTATCTCAAAATCAATATCTTTGGTGTTTTCGTAAATTGAATTTAGACATTGACTTAAAATATCTTTGGCATTATAATTTACGATAATAATAGATAGGTCAATCATAAAAATTATAATACCAGAATTAGGATTCCATGTCAAAGAGAGTATTGAATAATAGGTG
>Ga0315289_10006530_pt1 | contig 17131 bp, 11 predicted proteins | sample YL17G11_40_MG_FD_203452 | JGI IMG/M metagenome (GOLD analysis project Ga0315289, IMG submission 203452) | Sediment microbial communities from Yellowstone Lake, YNP, Wyoming, USA - YL17G11_40 | ecosystem: Environmental > Aquatic > Freshwater > Lake > Sediment | place: USA: Wyoming | collected... | reverse complement strand
CATCTCAGGGTTTTCAACTAAAAAACAAACTTCGATGTTTACTTCTTCTTAGTTGCGGGTTTCTTCTTTGTGGCTTTCTTTTTGGCTGGCACTTTGTTCACCTCCTTCCAATCTTTGAGTTAGGGTTTATCTTAGGTGTGCCCGTACCATCTACCTCATCACGTTTTTTATCTCCAAAGTCTCTTTTCCGAAATCCAAGATCATTCCCAGATTAAGTTTTGTAGCTTTTAGAAAGCTGCGCATCTTGGATTCGTCCACCTCATTTAAAGGCTCACCCGCTTTGACCATCACGATGATTTTTCCATCTGCTACAAATTCCAAGGTGTATTCCCCGGCGACACTCCCTTTGTATGATAACTTTATATTCTTTTTTCTTTCATATGCGATTTTTCTTAGGTCGAACTCGACTGCCAAAGCCTGGCTATAGGCGGATTCTTGAAAACCTAAACCCATGTTTTTATGAACTTCAAGCGCAGCCTCCACAATCTGATCCTGCAACTCTTTTATGGTCATCTTTTCCTGTGGCCTCTTCGAAGAATGCTTCGCATGTCATAAGTTTGTTACATCTTTTAGTAATAACACACTCATATTTTTAATAAGCAAATTTTCTGCCTAATTTTTGGCTTAACCAAACTTTCCTGAATTCCCTTTATTTTGAACGGATTACAACATCGGTTAAGAATTTATTGAAAAAATCTATTTAAAATGTGTAACATTACTGTTACTTCAATTAAACCTTTTGCTTATCCATGGTTGTAAAAATAAGACCTCAATTGAAGTAACAATTCTGTTTCATATATTCGTATTTGTTACACTTTCATTAAGAAACGGAACTTGTTGAAGATAATTCAATTATGATTTAAATTTTCAGGTGAGCGGATTTACCTTCAAACAACCTTTTCCAAATGCAATGTTTATGAATGTTTGCCCAAACAGATTGTGGTTTTATTATAAAGGGAAGGTTAAATGCCATACAAGAAGCCTCACAAAAGGCTGGAATTCGATTATTAACTCGAGTTTATTGAGCTTACGAACCAAAAAAGTAACTTACCCATAGAAGATGCCCCTGAGACGAAATCCTACTTGGCATGATGTTATTAAAGGGTTACCAGCTTCCTTTCGGAGACATTACTTTGTTTTATTTGTGATATATCAAGAGGAATATCATATATTACCGAGAGCATAAAATAATTTGCTTTTGGGAAATAGTTAAGTAACTAAAAGGGTTTGTCCCATACGACACTTAAACAACTTTATGCTCTCATTGATAAGTCCCTCTTTTTTTAAGAGAGGGATTTTCCGCCATAGGCGGATGCGCCTTTGGCACAAGGGTGAGTTTGGATATGTGTCAACTGGAATTCATCCCCCCACCCCTTCTCCCCGCTTTCAGTGGTTCGACTTCGCTCACCCTTCAACTTTGTTCAGGGTGACCCTGAATTCATTGAAGGGTCACCACCCTGAGCTGGTCGAAGGGCGGGATCTTCGACTTAAAAAGAGAAGGAGGGCGTAATACGAAATCCTACTTGGCATGAAATAATCAAAAAGACAACAGCCTCTTTCGGATGCATTACCTTCTTCATTTATGAGATGTCAAGAAGAATAACATATTATAGGGGTCTAGCAGTGACCCCGAAAGGCTATAATAAGACTGAGGGACTTACACCGAAAAAAAATCGGGGTGAGAAAAGCTCTCACCCCAATTCATTTTACTCCTTCTTGAATTTCAGTCTTACATAATTTCAGAGCCCCACTTTTGGATCCACATGCTCAAAGTATCCTTACCTGCGGGAGTGCTTACGTCTTGCCAAAAACTTGTATCGTTATCGTAGTACTGTCTAACCTGCATTAGACTCGAATCAAAAATGGCAATATAATAATAGCACTGCGCCAAAAGAAGATGTAGATCGGCTGAATTTATGCCATTGTCATGGCTGAAAGCCCAGGTGGGATTGGATAGAAGAACCACGTTGGCAGTATCAATTGCTTCTCGAAACTTGTTAGTAGTAGAATAGGCGAAGGCAAGCCCTGCTCTGCCGTCACTGTCCCCGGGAGCCAACGAAAGATACTTAACCAGACTATTTTCTGCCAGACCCCCATAGTTTAGTCTCAGTTGCGTCCAGCCCAATCCAAGAAAGGCTCCGCTTGAATCGGTGGCATTAGTGGAAATACTTAGCGCGGCGCTGAAATCAGATTCCGCACCAGCAAAGTTCCGAGCCTCGAATTTTGGCCATCCTTGCTGAACCAATTCACTTGCAGTAATCTTTTTTACCCCTTTCTTTTCACAGCTTGAGTAAAAAAGAAGTGTCCCCGCTAAAATCACAATCAGCAGAAATAATTTTTTTTGCATTTTGATCTCCTTTATCTCTCTGTTTAATCCGTTTCATCCGTTCACGGTGAATCCGTTGACCTATTTCAAAAGGACCATCTTCTTGGTTTTTTCAAAGCCTATGGTTTTTATCTTATAGAAGTAAATGCCAGAGGCTACCTCTCTTCCCCCATCGTCTTTTCCGTCCCAGCTCACTTGCTTGTAACCTGCCTCTTGGTACTCATCTGCCAAGGTTTTTACCTTTTGACCCAGGATGTTGTAGACTGCGATATTTACGTTACCAGGATCAGGCAAATCATACTTTATCGTGGTCTGAGGGTTGAAGGGGTTGGGATAGTTCTGAGAAAGCTGGTAGGTCTTTGGAATTCCGGTCAAATGTTCTTGTTTGGCATCATAAACCAATCTATAGACTCCTAAGCTTGTTACCTTGGCACAGATGGAGTTCTCGTCCAGAAAGCTTACCTGTTTCTCCCAACCATTTTTTTCATACCGGTAGATGGAAAACAGGGTTTTGTCCTTTTCGGTCAAATCGTAGCCACCAAGCGGAAAGCTAATGGTCAGCTCTTTCTTGAAATCCAAAAGCGGACCCAGGTGATAAGCCTCTCCTAAAGTTACTTTATCCTCACTCTCGAAATGGTACTGGGGATCGTCTGAAACCGGGATGCAGGTAGCGTATATTTCACTTTTGGACGCATCGGGAGGGAACAAAACCCCCAGCCGGTTATCATGGCTTACCAGTTTTCCGATCTTGCCCGCCCCAATCAGTTGCACGGAAAAGTCTTTGGTTAGGGTATCCGGCACCTCCTGAACGGAGCTGGCAAAAACGGATATATGTGCTGTTCCACTGGTAGTGAAAACGAAATTCCCCCGGTAAGTGGTGGAGGAGATATAGGTGAAATAAACCGGAGCCGGTGAATGCTCTCCGATGGTAACATATGCCAATGGTGGGGCTTTCAAAGGAACATCCGTATTGACCAAAAAGTAAGCCACAGCGGTAGCTACTGGATTTTGGAACAAAGATAATGAAAACATCCTCGGACGTGGAAGGCTGTCACAGAGGTGAGGATATAACCATAGCAATAACCCTATAGAATCACGAAGACAAGGTGAGCTACACTCCAATCTGAAGTTACCATATTGCGGATCGATCAGACGGGGATAAACATAAATGTTGTTAAAAGTGTCTGCCGGTGGTTGATAAAAGTTCTTCCCAGCATTGTTCCAAAAGTCATTATAGGCGATCACCGGTTTCACGCTAAGTCCGATGGAAGCCGATGGAGAGAGTTCTCCTATCAAATTAGCAATGGCACCTCCGGTGGAATCGCCGGATATATTGCCGAAGAAGATATTACGCTTGATGTAGGGCGCGGAACGCTCGATCGAGGTAGGAGACGGAACCGTCCGGAGGCATATCGCCCCACCTGAAGAACTGCTCTTATTATTGTAAAAGATATTGTTAATTACCTGCGGTGAGCTTTGGAAACAATCGATCCCCCCGCCTTTCCATCCGGCAGCGTTGGAGGAGATCAAATTCCCCATTATAACCGGATAGGCAAAGGTGTATCCGACATTTATTTTGACCGTCCACAGGTTAAAAGAATCATTCACCGAGGGATACTGCTTGGAGGAGATAGTATCGTGCGCCACTACTTGAATCTCATATAGCCCATGCTTCAATGGAACGAATCTTGCAATATTCTTGGTGAAATCTATTATTGTTGGTTTATCTGCATTTTGGGGCCACACAGTAGGAGCCCATTTGTATGTCAACAAGCTATCACCACCGAAGAGGCTGTCATCACGAGGGTTATCATGAGCCCAGACTCTTAATGTCACACTATCCCCTTCAGCGAGCTTAACCTTGTTCATGTCTGGAGTTAGGCTTACGCTATCAATTTTGGGAAGGTTATTAACGATGACTTTCACCGTATCCTCCGGTCGGCTGCTTTCCCCAAAAATATCAGTCACTCTTAGCGCAAACCTATATATTCCGGATTTTTGCGGATAGAACTTGACATCCGGGGTTGAGGCGGGGAAATAAGTGATTGAATCTATGCTTCTGCTGAATGGATCTTGCTCCCATTCATATCGTAAAGAGTTTACCTGATCCCAGTTCAGCTCACATGCGGATCCGTGCAAATAACCAAATGTCTTAGGTCTGATTATGGTATCGGGTCCGGCATGAGCCGTCGGTCTGAGCTGGACTGAAATGACAAGGGTATCGGGCTTTGGGCTTGCGACCCCGTATTTATCTCGCACATACAGGTAAACCTTGTAAATTCCCCCTCCCTTACTTGCAGGAAAAGATTGTGCTTTCTTATTGGAATCCAGTGGGCTAATGTTGAACCTTGAAGTGCCTATACAAGTGGTATGACTTATTCCCTTCCATATGAAATATTTTACAGAATCCCCGTAAACAGAGTCAGGATCGAAAGATAAAGAGGCATCCAGAGTAAGGGGGTAAGCGATGGTGGTATCGATATGAACAGTATCGATACGAACAATCTGCCCTTGCACTTTGATTGTATCTATTCTGGTGAAAGTAGTTTCTGTCCCCGCAGGAAATCCCGCCAAACTATCGCGAGTGACGGCTGTAGGGTAGCGATCAACGTAAACCTTTTGAGTGTCAAGGATGGATGTTTCTGAATCGGAAACCTTTAGTTGAAAGATCTGTATCCCACCTTGGCTCGCATCAGAGACAAAATATGCCTTTACCGATTCCGGATGGACGATGGTCACACTCCCGGGACCTGAGATCCGGGTCCAGAGGAAGCCTAAAGTAGTATCATCATCCGGATTGATGTCACAGGTGCCCGAGCCGTTCAGCCAAGCAGTATCTCCGGGAGCAATTAATGTATCCCTCGCAACATTTACTCTTGGAGGAGCCTCGAGATTAAAAATAATCTCAGAGGTATCTTTGGCATGCGAGGGGTCATCCACTATTAGCCAAATCTTGTACCGTCCGCCCGTAAGATAAAACCCTTGCTCATTACTTGTCACAAGAATCATGTAAGTTGAGTCAAGATCATATGGATCAGGGTCGTTAGGCTTCCAGTCGTTCGCTTTTTCACAGGATTGCCACCTCCATCGCTTCCAACGATAAATTATTGGATCGCCGTCCGGATCATAGGACTTGCGACCCACAAGAACGAGAGTATCACCTACAAGGATTTTTTTCTCCCTCTGAACTATGGTATTTCTTCTTACGTAGTATTCGACTATTGCCACCGGACGAGTATTCTGCGCCTCCCTTGAGGGATCTGTTGAAAGGGTAGGGAAGGCTTCGGTGGCGTCCCTGGGGTAAAGAGAGTTGTTTAAATCTTCCTGGTTTGTTTTTGAATTCAACTCTGAAGATGGGGAAGTAGGATTTGCTTTCGGCATAATCTCGATTTCTCCTTCTTCCTCTCTCTCACCTCCGGTTGGACTTGAGCCACCAGAGAGGTTTGTCTTGATGTAATAAAAACACTGGATCGCCCCGCCTGATCCTCCGGCGGAATTCTGGGTGATGATGTTATTAAATATATTTGGTGCCGCAGAATAGATAAAGATTCCACCGCCATCATCCGGGACCCGGTTCTGGGTGATTACATTATGGGCGATGGTAGGGGTGGAATTTGGCGCACAATATATCCCCCCTCCACTTGTCTTCTTCACCGTGCCCACATCGGCTTTGGTCCCTTTGCCGTTTCTTATGGTAAACCCAATCACCTCTGAGGCAGAATCTACATTTGAAGTGAAATAGATCACGCTTCCCCTATCCTCGCCTCGAGTCAGACTATCACCATCAATTATGGTGCTGTCGATGGTACCAACACGCCCATTGCGAGCAAAATGGCTAGCCAAGATCACTCCCTTTTTGTTGAACCCCAGATTCTCATGGTAGATACCTGGTTTAACCAAAATGGTGTCGCGAGCACTCGCCCAGATAATTCCTTTTTGAATGGTAGGGAGACTGTCCGGAATCTCAATTAAAGTGGCCTTGGTATAGAAAAAAATAAATGGTTTCACAAACCTATACCATATACCCCTAACCCAGGTGGTATCATATTGTGTCACCCGGATGGTATCAATTAGTGTCGTGGTCGTATCTATTCTTTTTATTGAATCCACCTGCACCCTAACACTCCAGAAGTAGGTTTTCCACTGGACAAACGGAGGACCACCATAGACTACGCTGGTGGCTGTAAGTGTCGAATCCTGCCAGAGCGGTAAAGTCGACCCAGAATCTTTGATTAAGACCGTGTCTACGATTATATGATACTTTCTGGGTATTTCCCTTCGACCTAGATCTTGATTCACGCCCCAGGTGAAAGTTGGCTTAACCGTCGTCATCTTGATTGAGTCGGGGGGTGAAATCAGGTATACCGAAGTCACCGTGGCTTCTGCCTGTTTTGTGGTCGGATCTAAAGACCAGTTAAAAATCACAAAAAGGAATAACAAAGAAAATAGAATAGCTTTTTTCATAAAAACTCTCCTTAACTTATTATAGTTTCTTGTCTTCTTTCGGAGGAGCAAAATCTCCTCCCGAATTTTGTCGGGTAATTATAATACCCCCAATTTAAAATGTCAAGAACTTTTAGAAATTTTTTTTAGTTAATGGATTCGGGGAGCCAACCTCAATCTTTTTTTATTATGAAAACAAAAATGCCATTTGCGTTTCCTGATTAGCGATGGATAATTAACCTTAATGAATCTATTTTTTGCAAACCGGAATGAGTAATGTGTCAGCCTTCTAAAATTCTTCCGGATTAACTCCTTGTTATTTAGAAACTGGAAGTTTCTTGTTTTATCCTGCCTTTGGCTTGATGCTCTCTTCCTTCCCGTTAGTGTTCTTCACCAACGGGATCTTCGAAGTAACAAATCAGGTCTTGGATAAATAAAGATCTCGCTTTTCCTGCAAAACTGCAAAAATTGATTTCCGAGGGATCCCCCTTTAAGGGAAAAGAAAAAAAGCCCCGCTCTTGGCAGGGCTTTTTCTACTCATAGATTCAAATTTCACGGAAACCCGTTCACGGTGAATCCTTCGGGGCAAGCCCTCAGGACAAGTCCGTTCAGGATGAATCCGTTGGAGTGAAAGCGAGTATTAATACATATCACCGTATCCGCCTGGAGGCATAGCTGGTCCTGGTTTCTTCTCTTCCGGCTTCTCTGCCACCAAAGCCTCGGTGGTGATCAAAAGGGAAGCGATGGAGGCCGCATTCTCTAAGGCGATTCTGGTCACCTTAGCAGGATCTATCACTCCGGAAACCATTAAATCCTCATACTGTTCGGTCTCCGCATTGAAGCCGAAAGCTCCTTTTTCCTCCTTGACCCGATTGACCACGATCGATCCTTCCACTCCTGCGTTTTCGACAATTAATCGAATTGGCTCTTCCAAAGCCTTTTTGACGATGGAGACTCCCACGGCTTCATCCCCCTCTAATTTTAACTTCTCCAAAGCCGGGATGGCTCGCAAGAATGCCACTCCTCCTCCGGGGACGATCCCTTCCTCCACCGCAGCCCGGGTGGCGTGCAAGGCATCCTCAACCCGAGCCTTCTTCTCTTTCATCTCGGTCTCAGTTGTCGCACCGACGTTAATGACTGCCACACCACCAGCTAACTTAGCTAATCTCTCCTGCAATTTCTCCTTGTCGTAATCGGAGGTGGTCTCCTCGATCTGTTTTTTGATCTGATTGACTCTCCCTTTGATCTCTTCAGTCTTTCCACCACCTTCGACTATGGTGGTGTTCTCCTTATCCACAGTTATTCTCTTAGCCTTGCCCAGATCGGAGATTTGAGCATTCTCTAACTTGAAGCCAAGTTCCTCGGAGATGACTCTGCCATCGGTAAGCACCGCTATGTCTTCCAACATTGCTTTTCTTCTATCCCCAAATCCTGGGGCTTTGACCGCACAACATTTCAGAGTGCCTCTTAACTTGTTCACCACCAGAGTGGCTAAGGCTTCGCCCTCTACCTCCTCGGCTATGATCAAGAAAGCCCTCCCCATCTGAGCAATCTTCTCTAAGATGGGCAAAAGGTCCTTCATGGTCGAAATCTTTTTGTCGTGGATCAAGACCAAAGGTTCTTCCAAAACCAACTCCATTGTTTCTGGATTGGTGATGAAATAGGGAGAAAGATACCCGCGATCGAATTGCATCCCCTCCACCACTTCCAGCTCAGTCTTTGTAGTTTTTGCCTCCTCGACCGTTATAACTCCATCCTTTCCCACCTTGTCCATGGCTTCAGCGATCAGATCTCCAATAGATCTATCATTATTTGCAGAAATAGTGCCCACCTGAGCTATCTCCGTTTTTCCGGGAAGTGGTTTAGAAATCTTTTTGAGCTCCTCCACCACTACCCCCACCGCCTTTTCAATTCCCCTCTTTAAAGCCATGGGATTGGAACCCGCGGTGACATTCTTCAACCCTTCTCTGTAAATGGCTTGTGCTAAAACCGTGGCAGTGGTGGTTCCGTCTCCAGCAACGTCTGAGGTCTTGGAGGCAACCTCCTTAACCATCTGGGCACCCATATTCTCAAATGGATCTTCCAGGTCAATCTCCTTAGCCACGGTGACCCCATCTTTGGTTATGGTAGGAGATCCAAATTTTTTATCTAAAACCACGTTTCTCCCTCTTGGTCCCAAAGTGACTTTCACCGCATTCGCCATCTTATCAATTCCTCTTTTCAGTTTCTCTCTGGCACTGGCTTCGAATTCAATTATTTTTGGCATATTGATTAACCTCCTCTTTTCTCAAAAGTTAGAAGTTGGAAGTCAGAGGTCGGAAGTTAGAAACGGGGGAAATCTTTGTTCTTTGCTTTTTACTTTTTACTTCTTACTTCTAACTTCCCACTTCAAATCTATTAACCTACAATTGCTAATATGTCTGATTCACGCATGATCAAATACTCCACATCGTCGATGGTAACTTCGGTCCCGGAGTATTTGCCATATAGAACCTTGTCTCCTTTCTTCACTTCCATGGCGATTTTTTTACCATCATCTGTGACCCTTCCCGGACCCACCTCCATCACCTCGCCCTCCTGAGGTTTCTCCTTGGCGGTGTCAGGAATAATTATTCCTCCCTTTTTCATCTCAGCCGTCTCCAACGGCTTTATTAACACTCTATCAGCCAAAGGCTTAACCTTCATAGCAACTCCTCCTCTTTATAATGTTTACATTTACTTAACCTTTTGACAATATCTTACGAAAGTTGCACTATTTTGTTAGCACTCTATTTAAGAGAGTGCTAAAGAATCCACAATAATAAATCCCTGCCAGATGTAATGCAAATTCGAAAACAGCGCAAATTTTTGAAATTTCAGACGATCTTGGACGAAAACCAGCGAAAACTATTCGATATTGTCACTCTTCTTGAGATTTCGACTTCTTCTTATTCCTTTAACCTGAAAGTATATCCTTCTTAATCCTTCCAAAGTTAGAGTGGGATTCACCTGCTCAATGGTTTTGGATTCCTTGGCAACCAAATTTGCCAATCCTCCGGTGGCTATCACCTTTGGTTTTTTGGGAGGTTGGAAGTTTTCAGACAATTCCTTTTTGATCCTGTTGACAATTTCGTCTATCTGTCCCACCGCTCCAAAGATGATTCCCGATCTTAGGCTCTCCTCTGTATTTGTTCCGATCGCTTTTTTAGGTTTTTCCAGACTGACCTTGAATAATTGCGCGGCTCTTTGGAAGAGATTAAGTGATGAAGTTTCTATTCCTGGGGCTATAGCTCCGCCTAAGTATTCCCCTTTTTCTGATATCACGTCGAAGGTGGTGGCGGTGCCCAAATCGACCACTATGGCTGGTCCCCCATAAATCTCATAAGCCGCCACCGCATTGGCGATTCTATCTGCTCCCACTGTTTTGGGATCGTCGTATAATATCTTTATCCCCAACGGAAGATCGGAGCTTACTACAACCGGATTCACTTTTAGGAATTTTTTGCTCATTTCCTCATAAATAGGGGTCAAAGGAGGAACCACCGAACAGATGATTACGCCTTTTATTTTACCATACTCTGGGAAAAGTTGCTTTACCAAGATCCCACATTCATCCACGGTCAAGGCATGATTGGAGGCAACTCTAAAATATTCTTTTCCTGTGGATCCTGCGGACAGTTTTTTCCCATCATACATACCCAACACCGTATGGGTATTTCCAATGTCAATAGTTAATAGCATGGTTCGACCTCATCGAGCGCAAACAAGTTTTGGAATAAACATTTTCCACTTTAACTTTTTTTGAATCTCTTTCTTAAAAAGAAGGACTTTATTCGTCCTCTCTTTTTACTCAACTTTAGGAGAAGGCCTGGGTGAAGTTAAGAAAATCATAACACCGTAACCTCACCAGCCGTCACCACCCTCATACCTTTTTTGACCTTTATTACCAAAGAGCCATTATTGTCAATATCCTCTGCCATTCCTTCTATTTTTTCTTTGCCAAATTTTACCGTCACTTTTTCGCCTAAAAGGGAGGAGAAGCTTTTTATCATTTCCCTTTGAGAGGAAAGCCCGTTTTTTTTAAAATCCAAATAAATTCTTTCAAATTTTTCTAAAAAAGAAGTCAAAAGAGCTAATCTGGATGTATCCTGGCCCAATTTGATTTTTATCGAGGTGGCGGTCTGGTCTAAACTTTTGGGAAAATCTTTGGCGGAATGGTTTACATTCACCCCTATTCCTACGATCACAAAATTTATTCTATCTAACTCCGCTGAGAGCTCCAGAAGTATCCCTCCCACTTTTTTCCCATGGATCAAACAATCGTTGGGCCATTTTATCTTCGCTTCGATTCCGGTCATATCTTTGATTGCCTGGGCTAATGCCAAACCAGCACAGATAGAGAGCCCTGGGGCTTTGAAAGGTGGTATGTCCGGACGCAAGATCAAGCTCATCCACAATCCCAGCCGGGGGGGAGAATACCAGCTTCTTCCCATTCTCCCTTTTCCTTTGGTCTGTTCCTCTGCCACGATGAGGGTCCCCTCCTCCGCTTTTGTCTCCGCCAATCTGAAACCAAGCACATTGGTGGATCCGACCTTTCGATAAGAATAGATTTTTTTTCCAAAGATTTTGGTCTTCAAATTTTTCTTTATTTCTGCCGGGAGCATGAAATCCGGACTTTCCACTAATTTATAGCCTTTTCCCCTTTCGCTTTGGATCTGGAATTCCCATCTTCTTAATTCTCGTACCGCCTGGTAAACCGCATAGGGATGAACCCCCAATTTCAAAGAAATATCTTTGGTGTTCAAAAATCTGTCGCCGTTTTTCTCCAAAAGTCCTACTAATTCTTCTTCCACCGTCTGAAGAGTTCTGTTCATAAAAATCAACTCAAAAGTTAAAAAGTTAAAAGGTTCAAAGGTTTAATTCTACTAAAAGAAGACTAAAATCTAAAGCGAGAGCTGAATGGGTCAAGGCTCCCACAGATATGAAATTGATCCCGGTTAAAGCAATTTCTCTTACATTATTCAGATTTACCCCGCCGGATGCCTCTATTTTGATCTCTTTTTGGGAAGAGCGGATCACTTTCACCGCTTTATTTATCTCCTCAATGGACATATTATCCAACATTATCCAATCCGCTCCTGAGTTCATCGCTTCGGCTACTTCATCCAAATTCTTGGTTTCCACTTCGATTGTCTCGTTCGGGTATTTTGCCTTTGCATTCTGGATCGCCTTGGAAATGTTACCTACTGCTTTAATATGGTTCTCTTTTATCAAGATCATGTCAAAAAGTCCCATTCTATGATTTTCCCCTCCGCCCATTTTTACTGCATACTTCTCCAATGCTCTAAGTCCTGGAGTGGTCTTTCTGGTATCCAAGATTTTGACTTGAGTATCTTTTATTTTTTCCAAGTATTTTGAAGTCAGAGTAGCAATTCCAGAAAGCCTCTGTAAGAAATTCAAAGCGGTTCTTTCCCCGGAAAGTATGCTTTTCACTTTTCCTTTAAGAGTTGCTACCTCTTCTCCTTTCATCACTTTCTTTCCATCTTCAAAAGACGATTCGAAAACAAGATGGGGGTCTAACTGGTGAAATACCATCTTCGCAATTTCAAGTCCAGCTATCACTCCTTCTTCTTTAGCTACGATTATTCCTTTGGCTTTTAGGTTTTCCTCAATGGTAGCTTCTGAGGTCAAATCCCCTTTGCCTATATCCTCGGACAAGGCCAACTCTATCAAATGTTTGATCTTATCATCTATTTTAAGCATGTCCATCCTCCCGATCCAGACTTCGGACAAATTAACGAAAAATATGTTGTTGTCAACACAAAAAAATGTTGACATTGATTTCATAATTCAATATAATAAAATGTAAATCACGAGCACCAGGGAAGGTTTTTTCCTTTCAGGTAAATCCTAAAAGGATTTATCCTGCAGATAAAATTAGGATTAACCGTTTTTAGGGGGTGATAAACACATAAGGGTGGGGTTGCAACCCCACCCTTATCACGAATAGGGGTGCAACCCTTGTCCGAACCAAAGGTTTATGTATTGAATAAATAATCAATGACCATTAAGGATTTATCATGCAGATGAAACAAGGATTAACCATTTTTAGGGGGTGATAAACTATGGCCAGCCGAAATGATTTTTTCATGTGTCCCCGAGCCGGGGAAGGGAATATGAATTGCTGGATGAATTTGGTCACCCCAAAGGGGGTTTTACCCACGGTCTTGCCTCTCCCCAATTTATCTTCAGACTGTTCTGCCTGTGACTACTTTAATCAAAATATATCGAGGAGCAAAGGAAGAAGGGAGGCAGACCAGCTCGCCTATTCTTCTTTAAATCTTTTCTTGGAACAAATTCATTTTTACGAGACTCGGTTGGATGCCACCAGCTCTAATCTTAGCAAAAGAATCGAGGAGCTTTCTATCTTAAAGAAGGTTTCAGATGCATTGCTTGAATCAAAAGATTTGGACAAATCTTTGAGGTTGATCTTAACCGGTGCCACTGCCGGGCAGGCTTTCGGCTTCAATCGAGCGTTCATATTCCTTGTGAATGAGAAGAAAAAAGTTTTAGAGGGGAAGATGGGAGTGGGACCAAAAGACCCCCAAGAAGCTGAAAAAATATGGTCGGAACTGCGACAAAAGAAAGTCACCTTTGATCAGATGACAAAAGACATCTTGAATGGCCAAACTCCTCCAGATACTAACCTGTCCGCTCTAATTAAGGGCATCAATTTGCCCTTAGATGCAAATCTCAGTATAATCTCGAAATCTCTTTTGGAGAGGAAAGCATTCAATGTTTCTTTTTCTCAGCTTAATCAGATTAAAGAGGAAAAATTATTCAGGATCATAAGCCCCAAAGGGTTTGCCGTCGTTCCCATCGTCACGGAAAGAAAAACCTTGGGGGTGCTGGCAGCAGATAACCTTATTACCGGAGAACCGATTTTAGATGAGGATGTTGCGGCACTGGGGACTTTTGCCAACGAGGCCGCTATCCAAATTGAAAACTTACTTCTTCAGAAGGAGCTTTTCCTGAAACTCCAGGAATTGGAGCATGTCCATAATCTGCTTAAGGAGAATCAGAATTATCTTTTAAAACACGAACATTTGGCAGTCATGGGCAAACTTGCAACTACTGTGGCTCATGAGATCAAAACCCCTTTGATAGTCATGGGAGGATATGCCCGGCGTTCCCTAAGCAATCTGAAAAATCAAAAGCTCGATCCCCATGATTTAGAGATCATCCTTTCCGAGGTAGAAAGGTTGGAAAAGCTTGTCTCTCAGATCTTGGACTATCCCAAAGAGGCTAAACTCTTTTTGGCTAAACATGACCTAAATCGAATCCTCCGAGAGACATTGGAGGTGCTTGAGGAAAAATTGAAATCAAGTAATATCCAACTCAAAACAAAGTTTTCCAAAGATATAAAAGAGGTCGAGCTTGACTCTCAAAGAATAAAACAGGTCCTTTTCAACTTAATTGGAAATGCCATCGAGGCTATGCCTCAAGGCGGAAGTTTAACCATCACCACCCAGAAGAAAAAAAATTCCGTGAAGTTGGAAATAGAAGATACGGGTAAGGGGATAACAGATGAAGGGATGAAGAATCTTTTCATCCCTTTTTATACCAACAAGCCCAGAGGGTCAGGCTTGGGGCTTGCGGTGTCAAAAAAGATCATCGCCGATCACAACGGAGCTATCGAAGTGCAAAGCCAGGTGAATGTGGGAACGAAGTTCACCATACTTTTACCTTTGAATAGTTGACAAGAACGCCAGCACCTGACTTATGGTAATTGATTATTTATTTAATACGCTGTTGGGGCGGGGGTGAACCCCCGCCCCCATCCGGACAGGGGTGCAATCCCTGTCCGAGCAATGGAGTTGACAAGGACGCCAGCACTTAAAAGCCAGCACCTAACTTAAGTTAGATGCTGGCGCTATCAAAAAACGCAAAGCTTTTATAATTGAGAAGGCTTTGCGATAATTCCCTAATTATGATTCGCCCAGCTCATCATAAAATATATCAAATATTAGTGGTGGAAGATGAGCCCAATCTTTTGGAGCTTTATACTAAAGAGATAGAAGAGGAAGGTTTTAATGTGATCACCGCCACCGATGGAGAACAAGCGATCAGCTTGACCAAGAAGGCTTTCCCCGATTTGGTGGTTTTGGACATAAAAATCAATAAGGTTTTTGGTCTTGACGTATTGAAGGAAATCAAAACCTTCAATCAGAAAATCCCGGTGATACTAAATTCCGCCTATACTACTTTCAAGGCAGATTTCTCCAGCTGGATGGCAGATGCATATCTCATAAAATCGTCCGACCTGTCTGAACTCAAACAAAGGATTAGGGAGCTTTTGCATTTGTACTAAGTCGGCAATTGAAAATTTGAGCTTCAAAATAGGGTGTTGACCGGATTTCTGACTAAGAAGTGACGTATTTTGGTGTTTCCGCATAGAATAAGGAAAAAAATGCTTGACAACTTTAGCTAAGTGTGTGATATTATTATTGACTCTCGGAATGTAAAGTCATTCGGATTTATATAGATGGATTAAGTTTCCTTCTTGGGTTGTGGGGAGGCAAAATTTTTTTTCACTTGTCCTGTGTAAAATTTGCACAATAATTATCATTACATGTTAACTTTTCTTTTCCAAACAAAAGGAGGTGATTTAGATGGAACTGAAGGAATTGGTGTTAGAGGTTGAGGAGCTGGAGGAGAAGATCGCTCCGACTAGCGGATCAGGTGGTCGTCCGTAATCTGTCGGCTTACTATCTTCTTAATCAAAGACTCATTTATCCCGTTTAAAGGGTAAAGTGTCCTATGATTTTGAGGAGAAAAGACAGAAGGAGCTGACCCAACAACTTAGAGGTTGAGTAACTGGAGACGATCACTCCAGGCTGTGCTTTTATGGGTGGTCATCCACGATTTCTACCCATCATCACAGATTAACACCTCCTTTCGAAAGACCCGCGTTTGGCGGGTCTTTCCCTTTTTATAATTCTTTAAGCGAGCCCTTTATTTTACCGATAATTTACATAGTCCAAAATTTTCAAAAAAAAACTTGACAAAATAAAGGGGGGGATTTATATTGAATTTGACGAAAGAATAGATTTCTTACCTGACAAACGGAGGGATTGATTTCCTTCTTAAAGAAATTGTCTACAAAATTTCAGGAGGCGAAAATAAAATGAAAAAGAAAATTATCTTTCTGGCTTTTTGTTTAATTTTGTTTCTGATTTTTACAGCTTCGGGCTACGGTTTGGTCTTCGATCCGCGGTTCCATGGAGATCCGTGGGAACATATGTTATCTCCAAAGCCAGATAATGATCAGAAACTGAATTTTGTTGTGCTTGTTATCAATCCCCATTTTTATCTTATATTCAAATCCCAAACCAAGGTTGAGAATTTTAACGATTTGGATAAGTTCCCTAGTCAGAGATCAGCTTCTTCCATAACACAGGATTCTTTGAATAAAAATGAAACAAGGTTCCAGAAATAGCCTCAATATAGTAAGTCAAAAGCTTTCTTTAATAGAATCTCTGATTCAACGCAAAGAGTTCAAACAAGCCCTGGCTGAACTGAGAGATTTAGAAAATCAGAGGGAGTTTGGTAAGCCCATTTATGAATCCGGAGAGTTTTGTTATTCATTTGCCGTAGCTCTTCAGGGGGTGGGCAGCTACAAAGAAGCATTGATAAGAGCCAAAAAGGCCTTTGAGATTCTTCGAGACTCTTCGGAAAATGAAAAAATTGCAAAAGTTCAGTTCATTAGCGGGATCATTTATTCAGATTTAGGAGAGTTGGAAAGGGCAGAAATAGAGTTGAGAGATGCCTTGGCTATTTATAGAAGAATTAGGAATGAGGAAGGGATAATTGAGAGTTACAATGAGCTTGCGCGAATTCATTTCATCAAAACGGAATACGATAAAGCGATCGGATATCTGCAAAGGGGCTTGTCTTACTGCAGAGAGATGAAAGATAATAAAAGGATTGCTCGCTTTTCAGGTAATCTTGGAAGGATATATCTACGGATTGGCAAATGGAAAGAAGCCAAAGAAAATCTCTTGCTCAGTCTTGAATCCAACAAATTAAATAATGATTTAATCAACATCTGCTGTTGCTATCTTTCTTTAGGCTATCTTTCCTACCTTTTGCGGGATTTTTCGCAGTCCAACAAATATTTAGAGCAAGCCTTAAAGATTATCTTTGAAAACAACTATACCCGTGAATTTGCTATTTATAGTGAATATTCGGGAGAATTGGAATTTGCGCAAGGCAACTACGAGAAAGCCAAGAATCATTATATGGATTGCATAAGCAGGATGGAGGAGATTGCACCCGAAAGTGACATGATCTCCCAAACTTACCGACTTTTAGCAGAGCTTC